>Ga0157369_10000349_pt1 | contig 61491 bp, 59 predicted proteins | sample C25metaG_FD_113461 | JGI IMG/M metagenome (GOLD analysis project Ga0157369, IMG submission 113461) | Corn rhizosphere microbial communities from Kellogg Biological Station, Michigan, USA - C2-5 metaG | ecosystem: Host-associated > Plants > Roots > Rhizosphere > Soil | place: USA: Michigan... | reverse complement strand
GGACGCGAAATTCCTGCGCTCCCTCACCAGCCGCAAGATCAAGTTCACGCTGCCCGGCCCGATGACGATGGTCGACACGCTCTACGACGAGCACTACGGCAGCCGCGAGAAGCTCGCGATGGCGTTCGCGGAAATCCTGAACGAGGAGGCGAAGGGGCTCGCGCGCGCGGGCGTGGACGTCGTGCAGTTCGACGAGCCCGCCTTCAACGTGTATTTCGACGAGGTGCGCGACTGGGGTGTGGCGGCGCTCGAGCGCGCACGCCAGGGGGTCACGTGCAAGACCGCCGTGCACATCTGCTACGGCTATGGCATCAAGGCCAACAACGACTGGAAGAAGACCCTGGGCGACGAATGGCGGCAGTACGAGCAGACGTTCCCGCTGCTGGCGAAATCCTCCATCGACCAGGTGTCGCTCGAGTGCCAGAACTCCCACGTGCCGATCGAGCTCATCGCGATGCTGCAGGGCAAGGACGTGCTCGTGGGCTGCATCGACGTCGCTTCCAACCGCGTCGAGACGCCCGAGGACGTGGCGAAAGTGATCCGCGCGGCGATGAAGCACGTGCCGGCGGAGCGCATCTTCCCGTGCACGAACTGCGGCATGGTGCCGCTTTCGCGCGACGTGGCGGAAGCGAAGCTGCGCGCGCTCGCGGCGGGCGCGCAGCTGGTGAGGAAGGAAGTGACGGGAGCGGCGCTGGCGCCGGCCTGATTCGTCACCCCGGCGCAGGCCGGGGTCCGATCGCGGATGCCGGCCTGCGCCGGCATGGCCACTACAGCACGCTCTTCAGCAGCTTGCCCATCTCGGCCGGGTTCTTCGTGACCTTGATGCCGCAGGCCTCCATCACCGAGAGCTTCTCCTGCGCGGTGCCCTTCCCGCCCGAGATGATGGCGCCGGCGTGGCCCATGCGCTTGCCGGGAGGGGCGGTGACGCCCGCGATGAAGCCCACGACGGGCTTCTTCATGTTGTCCTTCACCCAGCGCGCGGCGGTCTCCTCGTCGGCTCCGCCGATCTCGCCGATCATGATCACGGCCTCGGTGTTGGGGTCCTCGTTGAACATCTTGAGCACCTCGATGTGCTTGAGGCCGTTCACCGGGTCGCCCCCGATGCCGACCGCGGACGATTGTCCCAGGCCGAGCGCGGTCACCTGGCCCACCGCCTCGTAGGTCAGCGTGCCCGAGCGCGAGACGATGCCGATCTTTCCCTTGCGGTGGATGTGGCCCGGCATGATGCCGATCTTCAGCTCGCCGGGCGTGATGGTGCCGGGACAGTTGGGTCCCAGCAGCACGGTCTTGCGGCCCTTCATCTTCGCCTTGGTGCGGATCATGTCGCGCACCGGGATGCCCTCGGTGATGCAGATCACGAGGTCGAGGTCCGCATCGACCGCCTCGTCGATCGCCGCGGCCGCGAAGGGCGGCGGCACGTAGATCACCGACACGTTCGCCCCCGTCTCGGCCTTCGCTTCCTTCACCGTCGCGAAGATGGGGATGCCCTCGAACTTCTCGCCCGGCTTCTTCGGGTTCACGCCGGCGACGTAGCAGTTCTTCCCGTTCGCATACTCGAGTCCCATCTTGGTATGGAACTGGCCGGTCTTGCCGGTGATGCCCTGGGTGATGACTCTGGTTTCGGAGTTGATGAGGATCGACATTTTGAAATCCTGGAATTGGATCCCCGCCCCGGCTTGATGATTGCCGGGGCAGCGCCTGGGCGCGCGGGGTGAAATTAGGCGTGGGCCGCGACCTTCGCGCCCTTCGCGGCGGCGACGACCTTCTGCGCGGCGTCTCCCATGTCGTTGCCGGAGATGATGGGCAGGCCCGACTCGGCGAGGATCTTCTTGCCGAGGTCGACGTTGGTGCCTTCGAGACGCACCACCAGCGGCACCTTGAGCCCGACCTGCTTCGCGGCGGCGACGACGCCGGAGGCGATCACGTCGCACTTCATGATGCCGCCGAAGATGTTCACGAGGATCGCGGCGAGCTTCGGGTTCTTCAGCATGATCTTGAACGCCTCGGTCACCTTCTCGGTGGTGGCGCCGCCGCCCACGTCGAGGAAGTTCGCGGGGTTGCCGCCGAAGAGCTTGATCGTGTCCATCGTCGCCATCGCGAGGCCCGCGCCGTTCACCAGGCAGCCGATGTTGCCGTCGAGCTGGATGTAGTTGAGGTCGAACTTCGACGCCTCGACTTCGGCCGGGTCTTCTTCATCGAGGTCGCGCATCGCGACGATGTCGGGATGGCGGAAGAGCGCGTTGTCGTCGAAGTTGAGCTTCGCGTCGAGGGCCACGACCTTGCCGTCGCCGGTCACGATGAGCGGGTTCACCTCGACCAGCGAGCAATCGCACTCGTCGAACACCTTGTAGAGGTTCTTGAAGAGCTCGCCCGCCTGCTGCACGAGGTTCTCCGGCACGCCGATCTTGCGCGCGACGTCCTGCGCATCCTTGTCGGCGAGGCCCTTGAACGGGTCGATCGCGACCTTGTGGATCTTCTCGGGGTGCTTGTCGGCCACTTCCTCGATGTCCATGCCGCCTTCGCTCGAGGCCATCAGCACGACGCGCTGCAATACGCGGTCCACCACGAGTGCCACGTACAGCTCCTTCCTGATGTCCGCGCCTTCCTCGACGAGAAGGCGGCGCACGACGCGCCCCTGCGCGCCGGTCTGGTGAGTCACGAGCGTCATGCCGAGCATCTGCTGGGCGAGGCTCTTCACCTCGTCGATCGAGCGCGCGAGCTTGACGCCGCCGCCCTTGCCGCGGCCACCGGCGTGGATCTGCGCCTTCACGACCCAGACCTTCCCGCCCAGCGACTGCGCGGCCTTGACCGCCTCGTCGACCGAGAAGGCGGGGACGCCGCGCGGAGTGGCGACGCCGTACTTGCGAAAGAGCTCCTTGCCCTGGTACTCGTGGATGTTCATGGGGGAATGTCCTGCGGAGGAAGGGGTGCAACGACCAAGACGCCCATTTTAGCTGGCCGTGGGCCGGGGCCTTCCTTGACCTAGGGCAGTTTCGCCCGGGTGGGCCGGTTGGCCTAGTGCTGCTCGCCTTCCGGGGCGGCCTCGACCGGCTGGCTTCCGCGATACCACTTCGGGTAGTACCGGCCCACGACCGGGCTCGTCGTCGCGAGCGCATGGCAGCCGTCGAGCTGGAAGGGCTTGCGCTGCGGGTCCTGCAGGCCCTGGCCGGCCAGGGTCTGGAACGCGGCGGTCGCGAGCATGCCCGCGAGCTCGGTGATGTGCGTGCAGCCGCGCACGCCGCCCAGCAGCTCCTTCACGCGCTGGGTGAAGCCGGGGCGGATGGCGAGGCCCACGAGCTTGCGGTACGCGGGCTCGATCGCGTTGCACCCGCCCTGGTACGGCATGCCGTCCATCATCGCTTCCGCGTCGACGATGTGGAGCTGGCGATCGACGGTGATGCGAAGCCACATGTCGTGCACCGGCTCGCCCGCGCGGCGCACGCCCGCGGCGAGCTTGAAGTCGTGCGGCTTGGTGTCCACGAGGTGGCCCTCGATGTCGTAGAGGCCGTCCTCGCGCTTGTACCCCTGGATCTCGATCGCGCGCCGGTGCAGCGGCGCTCGCGCGACCTTCGGCTCAAGTGGCATGGGCCGCCGGGGCGTAATGGCCGGTCTTGCGCGCCGTGCGGATCGCCTCCGCGAACTCGATGCCGGTCTGGAAGCGCTTCTCGAAATCCTTCGCCATCGCGCGGTCGATCACCGCGTCCACCCAGGGGGGCAGCGACGCGTTGACGGTGCGGATGGGCGCGTGCGGATTGTTGGCGATCGCGAACATGAGCTGCGTCATCGATTCCGCCTCGAAGGGCAGCTTGCCCGTGAGCATCTGGTAGAGCGTGACCCCGAGCGAGAAGAGGTCGCTGCGGCCGTCGATGCGCTTGCCGCCGAGCTGCTCGGGCGACATGTACGAGGGAGTGCCCAGCACCATGCCCGTCTTCGTTCGCGACGAGTCCGTGATGCGCGCGATGCCGAAGTCGGTCACCTTCACGGTGTCGCCCTGCGGCTCGTACATGATGTTCGCGGGCTTGATGTCGCGATGCACGATGCCCATCGTGTGCGCGTACCCGAGCGCGTCGGCCACGCGCTCCACGATCGAGAGCACCTTCTCGGGCGGCAGCAGGTTGGGGTTCTTGGTGTTCCCGACCAGGTCCTTGCCCTTGAGGAACTCCATCGCGATGTAGCAGAGGTCGTGCTCCTCGCCCGCGTCGTAGATCGTCACGATGTTGGGGTGCGCCAGGCGCCCGGCGGTCTCGGCCTCGCGGAAGAAGCGCTCCTTGGCTTCCTTGAGCTCGTCGGCCTCGAATTCCTCCGACAGCGCCATCGTCTTGATCGCCACGACGCGCCCGATCTTCGGGTCCTTGCCGCCGTAGACGACACCCATGGCGCCCTTGCCCAGCTCGCGCTCGATCTGGTAGCGCCCGAGCATCGGCTTCTCCGCGCCGGCGCCGCCCTCGAGCATCATGGTGCTGGCGTTGGTGCGCGCGGCCGAGGAGCCGCCGAGGATGATCGTCTCGGAGAGCTTCTTCGCGCGCGCGAGACGCTCCTCGAGGTCGCGGAACTTCGGGTTGAAGGTCGCCATGTAGCGGAAGACGCTCTCCGCCTTGTTGAACTGGCGGCGGCGCTCGAAGTCGAGGGCGAGGTTGTAGAGGTTCTCCATCACCTCGTCGTTGAGCGGCGCCTTGCGGAACTTGTCGAAGGCCATGTCGAGCTGGCCCTGCTGCTGGAACGCGAGGCCCAGCATGCGGTTCGATTCCGCGCCTTCGAGGTCCGCGCGCTCCTTGCCGCGCTCGGTCATGAGGAAGCGCTTGGTCGTGAGCAGCGCGTGTCCCACGAGCAGCAACGTGGCGGGCAGCATGAGCTCGATCCACAGGCCCGCGCTCGCCATGAGGGCCAGGTGCGTCGCGAAGATCGCGACGAGAAGTACCGCGGTGATCACGGCCGCGGTGCCCGCCTTGAGCCGCGGCAGCAACGCGATGATGTAGGCCGCGATGAGCAGGTACACGCCGAAGGTCGCCATCGCGCCCCACGGCGGCGCCACGAAGAAGTGCTCCTGCAGGATCGAGGAGACCGAGTGCGCGAGCGTGGTCACCGGGTTCATCTGCGAGGAGATGGGCGTGACCATGTTCGCGCCCACGCCCGCGGCGGTCGCGCCGATGAGGACGATCTTGTCGGCGTACTTCGATGCCGGGATCTTGCCGCTGTACACGTCGAAGAACGAGTCGATCGGGAAGGCGCTCCTGCCGTCGCGGTCCTTGTAGAAGTACGTGTACATCTGCCCGAAGGCGTCGGTGCGGATCGTCTTGCCGCCGACGTGCACCGCGCGTCCGGCCTCGGCCTGGATGTCCTTGGAGGTGAGGTTCAGGCTCTTCGCGGCGATCATGAGCGAGAACGACGGGTAGTACTGGCCGTAGTAGTCGATGACGAGCGGCTCGAAGCGCGTGCCGCCGTCCTCGTCGGGGACGCTGTTCAGGTGCCCGATGCCGGCGGCCGCCGAGCCGATCATCTCGATGGGATATGCCGCGCCCACGCCGTTCAGGAAGGAGCCGCCGCCGTCGGTCACGGCGCCGATGGTGTTGCGCGCGACGTAATCGGGGAGCGGCTTGTCGGGCCGTCCCGGCGGCTTGCCGTAGCTCACCGGATCGAAGAGCACCGGCACGAGGACGTTGCCCGCCTTCTTCACCGTCTCGGCGAGGCGCACGTCGCTGTTGAGGCTCACCGACGCTTCGTTCAGGATGCGGCCGATCTCGGCCACCTCGGCCGGCGGCTGCACGCCTTGCGCCGCGGGCGTGGCAGCCCCGATCGGGGCCACGCCCGGGACTTCGGGCGCGGGAGCGGCGTACGCCTTGTTGTACACCGCGAGCATCTTCTCCACGTAGGCGAGCCCGGGATCCTTCTGCGGCTCGAAGAAGAACGTGGTGTTGGCGATGACCTTCGCCTTGGCGGCCACGAGCTGGTCGATGAGCTTCGCCTGCACCTCGCGCGGCCACGGCCAGCGCCCGATGTTGGCGATCGACGTCTCGTCGATGGCGATCACGGCGATGCGATCGCTCGGCGGCTTCGAGGTCATGCGCACGCCCGCGTCGTAGGCCCAGCGCTCGATGCCCGGGATGAATCCCGAGGTGCGCGCGAGGCCGAGCAGGGCCACGGCGATGACGACTCCCAGGAACCAGTCGGCCTTCCAGAACGCGGTTTTCATGGCTCTCCCCTTGTTCTCCCCGGCCACCGCTTCCCCGACGGCCGCCCGTGGAGCTTGTGTGCGTGGCGCCATCTTACCGGGACACCCCGCCCGAATCAGCCTCCCAGGTCGAGCGGACTACCCAGGCCCCGATCGGAGGCGAGTTTGAGGAGATGGGCGGCGACCGCGAGATCCTGGATCGCCATGCCCTGGGATTCGAAGAGCGTGATCTCGTCCGGCGCGACGCGCCCCGCGCGGGTACCGGCGATCACTTCGCCGATCTCGGCGAGCGCACCCGCGCCGAGGCGCCCCTGGTCGAGCGCGGGCAGCAGGTCGCCCGCTTCCTTGAGCGCCGTGGCGCGCGAATCGACCACGACCCGTGTGGCCATGAGCACCGTCCTGTCGTCGATCTCGCGGCGCACGAGGGAATTGGAGCCGGCGGCATTGATGTGCGTGCCGGGCGCCAGCCACTCGCCCGAGAAGACCGGAGTCGCCGACCTGGTGATGGTGACCACGATGTCGCTCCCGCGCACGGTCTCCTCGGCGCTCGCCGCGGCGACGACGTCGAGCCCGGTCTTCGCGCGCATCTCCTCGCAGAACCTCTCGAGCTTCTCGCGCGTGCGGGAGTAGACCTTCACGCGCTGCAGCCGGCGTGCGAGGGCGAGCGCCTCGATCTGCCCGTGCGCCTGCCAGCCGGAGCCGAAGATGCCCGCGACCCTGGCGTCCGCGCGCGCGAGCCACCTCGCGGCGACGCCTCCGATCGCACCGGTGCGCATCATGCCGAGCCGGTCGGCTTCGACGACGCCCAGGAGCCGGCCGTTCTCCGCGTCGAACGCGTAGACGAGGAAGCGCGCGCCCTCACGGCTCGTGGTGTAGGCCTTGTAGCCGAAGACACCGGCGGATGGAACCGCCCCCTGCAGCACCTGCAGCGCCGCCTTGGGCAGGCGCGTGCGCTCGCGCGGCACGTCGCTCGCCGCGCCCGTCGAATATTCGCGATGGACCTTTTCGACGAGGTCCATCGCATCCTTCATCGTGAGGAGCCGCTCGACGTCGGATTCGCGCAGCAAGAGGGCCATGGCGGTTTCGGGGAGAGGAAACCGCCCATCTTACGGCCGGGGCCGGCCCCCTACGGAAATGCCGGCACCGTCGGCTCGTTGCCGCCGTCCATCGCTTCGGGGTGCGTGCGCGCGATGACCTCGCGCATCTCCTGGTAGCGGCCGGACGGCACGTCGAGCATCAGCAGCACCTTGCCGTCGTCGAGGTCGCGATAGAAGGGCTTCAGGCGCGAATTCGGCAGCTGCAGCCCCATCATGCTCGAGATCCACGCGCCGAGCCCGGCGCCGACGATGGCCGCGATCAGCACCGTGATGAGCTCCATCGAGGTGCCATCAGGGAGCGGGAAGCTCACCAGCAGCCCGCCCACGAGGATGCCGAGCACGCCGCCCATGATCGCGCCCTTGAAGGCGCCGGGGATGGCGTCGGTCTTCTCGATGTAGGTCGCCTCGTGCAGCGGCTCGAGGTCCGTGCCGCGGCGCGCGAGGAAGTGCATGTGGCGATCCTCCACGCGGGCGAGCAGCAGGTCGTCGGCGAGCTTGCGTGCGCTCGCGACGTCGGGAAGCGTGAGGTACATCCGCAGTCTCATGATCGACCCTCCTTCAGGTTGCCGAAAGGAGCGGTGTCCGAGTCGGAATCAATTGCGGCTCAGGGCATCGCCGGTAGCGATGGGATCAGGCTAGCCCCGAGCCGCACGGATGACAAGACAGCGCCGTCCTACGCGCGTCCTCAGGGCAGCAGCACCGTCGAGCCCGTCGTCTTGCGCCCCTCGAGGTCGCGATGCGCCTGCGCCGCATCCTTGAGCGCGTAGGTCTGGCGCGGCGCGATCTTCACCTTGCCCGCGAGCACGAGGTCGAAGAGCTCCTTCGACGCTGCGACCAGCTCGTCGCGCTTCGCCACGTACCCCATGAGCGTCGGGCGCGTCACGTAGAGCGACCCCTTGGCGGCGAGGATGCCCAGGTCGGTGGGCCCGACCGGGCCGGAGGCGTTGCCGAAGCTCACCATGAGGCCGCGGCCCTGCAGGCAGTCGAGCGACTTCATGAAGGTGTCCTTGCCCACGCCGTCGTACACGATGGGCACCTTCTTGCCGCCGGTGATCTCGTTCACGCGCGCGACGAAATCTTCCTTCGTGTAGTTCACGGTGTGCGTGCAGCCGTTGTCGCGCGCGAGCTTCGCCTTCTCCTCGGAGCTCACGGTGCCGATCACGTTCACGCCGAGCGCCTTCGCCCATTGGCACGCGATGAGGCCCACGCCGCCGGCCGCCGCGTGCCAAAGGATCGTCTCGCCCGCCTGGGGCACGCGCAGCATCCGCCGCAGCAGGTACTGCACCGTGAGGCCCTGCAGCATCATGCATGCCGCCTGCTCGAAGCTGATGCCCTCGGGCACCTTCACGCAGCGCTCGGCGGGATGGTCCTTGAGCTCGGAGTACGCGCCGATGGGACCGTTGCAGTAGGCGACGCGATCGCCGGGCTTGAACTCGGTGACGCCCTGGCCCACCTGCTCGACCACGCCCGCGGCCTCGAGGCCGATGCCCGACGGCATGGGCAGGGGATAGAGCCCCGTGCGATGGTACGTGTCGATGTAGTTGAGCCCCACCGCCTTGTGGCGGATCTGCAGCTCGCCGGGCCCCGGTGCGGGAACCTCGAGCTCCTCCCACTGCAGCACCTCGGGCCCACCGGTTTTCTGGAAACGGATTGCGTGCGCCTTCATGCCTTGCTCCCGCGAAAGAAAGGAAAAGGGCTCATTGTAATCGCGCACGCGAACGCGCCGCGGGAACCGGCCGCGCAGGCGAAAAAAAAGCCCTCGCCCCGGAGAGGGGAGCGAGGGGAAGCACGTGAAGCGGTGACTTCGTTACTTCGTGGACGTCGTTTCGGTCTTCTCGGTCTTGGTCGCCGTGCCGGCCGGCGTGTCGACCTTGGTCGTCGACTTGGTCGTCTCGGTGTTGCTCGATTCGGCAGGCTTGCTCGCGTCGACGTTCACGCTCGTCGACGACGAGGTGCTCGGTTCCTTCGTCGCATCGACGTTCGTGGTGGTCGAGGTGCTCGGCGCGGGCTGCACGACGGTGGTCGAGCTGCTCGGCGGCGTCGCGTCGTGCTCCTTCACGACGGTCGTCGTCGTGCCGGCGGAGCCGCTGGTGGTGGCGGGACGGTCGCAACCCGCGAGGCCGCCGATGGCGAGCGCCGCGAGGGCGGGAATGGCGAGTTTCTTCAGCATCGTTGTGTCTCCTCTAGTCGCAATGTGAACGTCGGGTGAGACAACGAAGAGGCACGCAAAATTTTCCGAATCGTGTCTCCCGGAATTGCTTTTTGTCGTCCGCCTGCGCTTACGTCCTTCGGCCTAGCCCCCACGGGCAAGGCCCGATTCGACGGCGTAGACTGGTTCGCCTCACCCGAGCGGAGGCAGCCGCCATGGCAAAGATCCTTGCAGCCGCGATCTGCAGCGCATTCCTCCTCGCGCCGTTCACCGCAACCGCCCACGACGACACCGCGTCCGCGTACGGCGGGCGCCTCGGCAGGGTGTCGTTTCCCACGTCGTGCGACCCGGCGGTCCAGGCCGACTTCGAGAAGGCCGTCGCGATGCTGCACTCGTTCTGGTACAACGCCGCGGAGGAACTCTTCCAGGCGATCCTCGCGAAGGATCCGTCGTGCACCGTGACCGCCTGGGGTTACGCCGCGATCCTCATGAACAATCCGCTCGCCGGCGTCGGCGCCTCGCCCGCCAACGCGAAGAAGGCGCAGGATGCGATCGCCCACGCGCGGCTGCACCCGCCGAAGACGCAGCGCGAGCGCGATTACGTCGAGGCGGTCGCCGCCTACTACGACGGCTGGTCCGACAAGCCCGAGAAGGCGCGGCAGCTCGCGCGTTCGAAGGCCTTCGACGCCCTCGCCGCGAAGCACCCGGACGACGACGAGGCGCGGATCTTCGACGCGCTCTACATCGCCGGCACGCAATCGCAGGCCGACCAGACGTATGCGGCGTACATGCGCGCGATCGCCATCCTCGAGCCCATGTTCGCGAAATATCCCGGCCACCCGGGTGTCGCGCATTACCTGATCCACAGCTACGACGCGCCGCCCCTCGCCGCGAAAGGGCTCGTCGCCGCGCGCCGCTATGCCGACATCGCGCCCGATGCGCCCCATGCGCTGCACATGCCGTCGCACATCTTCACGCGCGTGGGCTCGTGGGACGAGTCGGTCGCGACCAACCTGCGCTCGGCGGACGCGGCGCGCAAGGCAGGCGACTGGCCGGAGGCCTATCACGCGAGCGACTACGCGGTATACGGATACCTCCAGATCGCGCGCGACGGCGAGGCTCTCAAGGTGATGGACGAAGCGCTGCGCCATTCCTACGGCGACTCGCCGATTCCCGCCGGCGCCTATGCCCAGGCGGCGATGCCCGCGCGCATGGCACTCGAGCGCAACGACTGGAAGGCCGCCACGCGGCTCGACGTGGTCCCCAGCGCGCGCCTGCCGTTCACCGAGGGCATCACGCGCTTCGCGCGCGGGATCGGAAGCGCGCGCAGCGGCGACGTGGCGATGGCGGAGGCGGAGGCGGCAGAGCTCGCCGCCATCCAGAAGAAGCTCGAGGAGGCGAAGAACACCTACTGGGCGACCGAGACCGAGGTCCAGCGCATCGCGGTCGCGGCGTGGATCGCACACGCGCGCGGCGACGCGGCCGAAGCCGAGCGACTCATGCGCGCGGCGGCCGACCTGGAGGACCGCAACGAGAAGCACATCGTGACGCCGGGGCGCATGCTGCCGGCGCGGGAGCTGCTGGGCGACATGCTCTCCGAGCACAAGCAATACGCCGCCGCGCTCAAGGAGTACGAGGCCTCGCAGGTGCGCGAGCCGAACCGTTATCGCGACTACGCCGGGGCGGCGGCGGCGGCCGACGCGATGGGCGACCGCGCGAAGGCGTCGGAGTACTACGCGAAGCTGCTCGAGCTCACGCGCGGAGCCGACGCGGCGCGTCCCGAGCTCGTGCGCGCGAAGGCGTTCGTCGCCGCGCGATGAGCCGCGCCCTCGCGGCGACGCTGGCGGGGCTCGCCCTCGTGCTGCTCCCGCCGGCCGCGCACGCGGACCCGGAGGAAACGGATCCCGATCTCGCCTCGCGCGACGCGGATTACGCCGCGGGACGCAAGGCGCTGCAGGCGCACGACTGGAAGGCGGCGATCGCGCGCCTCACGAAGGCGGAGGTACGCAACCCCGACCACGCGGACCTGCAGAACGACCTGGGCTTTGCCTACCGCAACATGAAGCAGTACGACGCGGCATTCAGGCATTACGAGCGCGCGCTCGCGATCGAGCCGCGCCATCGTGGCGCGCACGAGTACATCGGCGAGGCGTACCTGATGGTGGGCGACGCGAAGAACGCGCAGCGCCACCTCGAGGCGCTGCGCGCGATCTGCGTGCTGGGATGCGAGGAGCTGAGGGACCTCGAGGAAGCGTTCGTCAGGTACCGAGGATCGTCCCGACGCTGACGCCCGCGCCCTTCGCCCACTCGGCCGGACCGAGCTTCTTGGTCTCCTCGCCCTTCACCTTGGCGACCTCGACCTGGCCGCCCTGGCAGGTGATTCGCATCGACGTGTCGGTGATCTCGGTGACCTCGCCGATCTTGCCCTTCACGTCCCCGAACTTGCGCGCCATGTGCTTCTTCGAGCCGAAGAGCTGGACCTTCTTGCCGTTCAAGGTCGTCCATGCGCCCGGTGCCGGATCGGCCGCGCGGATCAGGTCGTGCACGCGCGAGACGTGGTTGTTGAAGCTCACCTTCGACTCGTTCGCGCGGAACCAGCCCTCGTAGGTCGCGCGGCTCTCGTCCTGCACCGCTTCCTTGTGCTTGCCGGCGACCACGAGGTCCGCCGCCTCGAGCATCGCCTTGACGCCCATGGGGAAGAGGCGATCGAAGTACACGGTGCCGATCGTGTCGTTCTCGCCGATCTCGGTTTCCTTCTGCAGCACGACCGGGCCCTCGTCGAGGCCGTCGGTCGGACGGAAGATCGTGAGCCCGGTCTTCTTCTCGCCGAGCGAGATCGGCCAGTTGATCGACGACGGACCCCGATACTTCGGCAGCAGCGAAGGGTGGTACTGGATCGTGCCGTGCTTCGGGATGTTCACGAACTCCTGCGGCGCGAACTGCAGCACGTACGCCATGATGCCGATCTCGGCGTTCGCGTCCTTCATCGCCTGGATCGCCTCGGGGCCCTTGAGGTTCGGCAGCTGGTAGACCTTCAGCCCCTTCTCCTGCGCGGCGGCGCGCAGCGGGTCGGGCTTGGCGCCCTCCTTCTCCGGCGCGCAGAACACGGCGGCGACGGTGTCGCCGCGCGCGAGGAATGCTTCGAGGACGGACTTGCCGAAGTCCTGCTGGCCGATGATCGCGATCTTCATTGTTGTGGATTAAACCTTTGGAACACGGATGAACACGGAAAAAGCCGGATGAACACGGATCAGGCCATTGGAAAGAACGACACGGACGACAACCGGCACGGACGAATTGCTCTATCCGCGTTTATGCGTTGTTATCCGTGTGCATCCGTGTTCCAAGGGTTCACTGCCCGCGTCACTCCTTACGCGGCGACCTTCTTGGGCGGCGCGGAGAACGCGCCGGCGCCCTTCATCTGCTCGATCTTCCCGGCGTCGTAGCCGAGGACCGTCTTCAGCACTTCCTCGGTGTGCTCGCCGAGGAGCGGGCTCCTCTTGATCACCGCCGGGGAGGCGGAGAGCTTGATCGGCATGCCGACGTTGAACCACTTGCCGCGCTGCGGATGGTCGACCTCGACCCACATCTGGCGGCCGCGCACGTGCTCGTCGTTCGCGAGGTCCGTCGTGGACATGATCGGGCCGCACGGGACATCGAGCGGGTTCAGGATCGCCATGAGCTCGCGCTTGGTGTACTTCTCGGCGAACTTGTTGATGAGGGTCCACATGAGGTTCTGGTTCTGACGCCGGTCGGCGATCTTCGCGAGCCGCGGATCCGTCGCCATTTCGGGCATGCCGACTTCCGGCCCGATGCGCTTGGCGAGCGCGTCGAACACGGCCTCCTGCACCACCACGTAGAGCCAATCGTTCGGGCCGTGGGGCTTGCAGTGAATGGCGTTGCCGAGCTGGCCGCCGCCGGAATCGTTGCCCGCGCGCGGCACGTCGCCCATGTCCTTGTACGTCGGCACCGAGTATTCCGGCAGCGGGCCGCGCTGCAGGCGCTGGTGGTCGCGGAACTTCACGCGGCAGAGGTTCATCACGCCGTCCATCATCGCCACTTCGACGTACTGGCCCTGGCCCGTGGTGGTCGCCTGGTGGAGGGCGGCGAGGAGGCCGATGGCGAGGTGCAGGCCCGTGCCGGTGTCGCCGATCTGCGCACCCGTCACGTAAGGCGGGCCGTCGGGAACGCCCGTCGTGCTCATGGCGCCGCCCATCGCCTGCGCCACGTTCTCGTACGCCTTGAACTCGGCGTACGGGCCGGAGGAGCCGAAGCCCTTGATCGAGCCCACCACCAGCTTGGGGTTGATCTCGTGCATCTTCTCCCACGTGAAGCCGAGGCGCTCGAGGACCCCCGGGCCGAAGTTCTCCATCATGATGTCCGACTTCTTCAGCAGGTCGGTGAACACCTGCTTGCCCTCGGCCGTCTTCATGTTGACGGTGATCGAGCGCTTGTTGCAGTTGAGCATCGTGAAGTAGAGCGAATCCGCGTTCGGGATGTCGCGCAGCTGGCCGCGCGTGGCGTCTCCCTGCGGCGGCTCGAACTTGATCACGTCGGCGCCCATCCACGCGAGCAGCTGCGAGCAGGTCGGGCCGGCCTGCACGTGGGTCATGTCGAGGATCCGTACGCCTTTGAGTGCTTCCATGGTCGACTCTCTATCTGCGTTGATGTGCGTTTATCTGCGGACGAATTACTTCGTCTTCTTCGCCGTGGGATTGAGCGACGTGATGCGTCCGCTCTCCGTGCCCGCGCCTTCCGCGATCACGGCGTTGATGAGCGTCGGGCGCTTCGTCCTGAACGCCTCCTCGATCGCGGCGCGCAGCTCCTGCGGCGTCGTCACGTGACGGCCCACGCCGCCGAAGGCTTCCATCATCTTCTCGTACCTCGCGTCCTTCACGAACACGAGCGGCGAGGGATCCTTCGAGCCGCCGTACGGGCTTTCGTCGCCGCGATACACGCCGTTGTTGTTCATGATGACGACGCACACCGGCAGGTTGTAGCGGCAGATCGTCTCGCATTCCATGCCGGAGAAGCCGAACGCGCTGTCGCCCTCGATCGCGAGCACCTGCTGCTTGCCCACGACCGCGGCGGCCACCGCGAAGCCCATGCCGATGCCCATGACGCCCCACGTGCCCACGTCGAGGCGCTTGCGCGGCTTGTACATGTCGACGATCGAGCGCGTGAAATCGAGCGCGTTCGCGCCCTCGTTCACCAGGTAGGCGTCCGGGTTCGCCTTCACGATGTCGCGCACCACGTTGAGCGCGCTGTGGAAGCTCATGGGCGAGGGATTCTCGGCGAGCTTCTCGGCCATCTTGGCGACGTTGCCGTTCTTCTTCTCGGCGACGGCGTTGACCCAGTCGGCGGGCGCCTTGATGCCCTCGATGCCCTTCAGCATCTGCGCCACGCACGAGCCGATGTCGCCCACGACCGGGGCCTCGATCTTCACGTTGCTGTCGGCCTCGGTCGGCGAGATGTCGACCTGGATGAATTTCTGGCTGCCCCACGCCTTGGCGTTCGCGGCACCCCAGGTCTTGCCCTTGCCCTGCGAGAGCAGCCAGTTGAGGCGCGCGCCCACGAGCATGACGACGTCGGCCTGCGGCAGCACGAAGGAGCGCGCGGCGCTCGCGCACTGCGGATGCGTATCCGGAAGGAGGCCCTTCGCCATCGACATCGGCAGGTACGGGATGCCGGTCTTCTCGATGAGCGCCTTGATGTCGTCGTCGGCTTGCGCGTAGGCGGCACCCTTGCCGAGGAGGATGAGCGGCTTCCTGGCGCCCTTGAGGAGGTCCAGCGCGCGCTGCACGGCGTCCGGCGCGGGGATCTGCTTCGGCGCGGGATCGACCACCTTGATGAGCGACTTCCTGCCGAGCTCCGCGTCGATCGCCTGGGGAAACAGCTTCGCCGGCAAGTCGAGGTAGACCCCGCCCGGGCGACCCGAGACGGCGGCACGGATCGCGCGCGCGACGCCCACGCCGATGTCCTCGGCGTGCAGCACGCGAAACGCCGCCTTGCAGAGCGGCTTCGCGATCGCGAGCTGGTCCATCTCCTCGTAATCGCCCTGCTGCAGGTCGACGATCTCGCGCTCGGAGGAGCCCGAGATGAGGATCATCGGGAAGCAGTTCGTCGTCGCATTGGCGAGCGCGGTGAGGCCGTTCAGGAATCCGGGGGCCGACACGGTGAGGCAGATGCCGGGCTTGCCCGTCATGAAGCCCGCGATCGAGGCGGCATAGCCGGCGTTCTGCTCATGGCGGAAGGAGATCACGCGCAGGCCCGCGCCTTGCGCCTTGCGCGTGAGGTCCGTGATCGGGATCCCGGGCAGGCCGAAGATCGTGTCGACGCCGTTGAGCTTGAGCGCGTCGAGCACGAGGTCGAAGCCGTGGACCTCCTGTGCGGCAGCCTGGCTCGCCGGGGCAGCGGCGGGAGCGGTCGAGGCGGGTGGGGTGACGGTTGCCATGGTGGTTCCTCCGGAAGGGGGTGCCGAGGGCCGCGCGCGACGGCGGGCCGGCAGGGAATCGGGCTTTCGAAACAGACTACAATGTTAGAAAAAGCCCCCTCCGGGCGACCTTGATTGGGGTCAAGTTTGGGACCCCGCGGCGCCCTCCCCTGCCGAATGACCCTGCTCGCGAACCATCCGGACTACGTCGAGATCCGCGAGAAGCTCCAGCGCAACATCGTCCTGCGCCGCCTCGGCCACGCCGATTTCGAGGAGCTCGCCCCCCAGCTGCACATCGTCGACTACAAGAAGGGCGACGTGCTGATCACGCAGGGTGCCCACGAGATGGAGCAGTACTTCGTGATCGAGGGGATCCTCAAGCGCGTGGTCGCGAGCCCCGAGGGCAAGGAGATGATCCTGCGCTTCGCCACCGAGGACGACATGGACACGAGCTATGCGGCGTGGAAGCTGCGCACGCCGACGCCCTATTCGATCCGCTGCGTGACGAAGGCGCGCGTGGCGAAGATGCCGCTGCCGCAATGGGGCGACTTCCTCGACGCGCGTCCCGAGCTCAAGGAAGACTTCGAGTACGAGATCATGTACCTCATGGGCGAGGTGATGGCGCATACGATCACGCTGCATCTGCTCGACGCTCCCGGGCGCGTGCACCGCTTCATGCGCAAGCACGCGGACCTCTACGATCGCGTGCCCAAGAAGGAGCTCGCCTCCTATCTCAATCTTTCCGCCGAGACGCTCTCGCGCCTCAAGCACTCGGGAAAGATCTGACTCGTCGCCGCGGCGCAGGCCGGGGCCCGATCACCTTCTTCCCACCACCCCCGCGGCCTGCGCCACCAGCAGCGCCGCCATGAACCACAGCACCGCGCGGATCATGCGCCGGTACGCCGCGGGCGAGACGCGCGACTGCAGCCGGCGTCCGGCGACGTAGCCGCCGTAGCCCACGAGGCACACGGGCAACGTCCACGCGAGGCCGTCGAGCGTCACGCGGCCGTGCAGCGCGAAGACCGCCGCCTGGCTCACCTTGCCCACGAGGAAGCACGCGTTCATCACCTGCGTCATCACGAGCGGCGCGGTGCCGAGCGCGGAGAAATAGATCAGCAGCGCCGGCAGCATCACGTTCACCGTGCCCGACAGGAAGCCGCCGAGGAGCCCGCACGCGAGCCCCGCCCCCGCCGGATGCCGCGCGATCACCGACCAGTCGATGCCGCGGATGCGCTCCTGCTGCAGGTACACGGCGATGACCGCCGCGAGGAAGAGCCGCAGCGGGTTCGCGGGCGCCCATAGCACCACCTGCGTGCCGACGATGGTGCCCAGCAGTACCCAGAGCGGGATCGCCCAGTAGCGGCGCAGGTTGTCGCGCCACTGCGCGCCGCTCGTGGCGCTCGCGATGTTCACCACGATGTTCGGGAAGAGCGTCACCAGCACCGCGGTGCGCACGTCCGTGAGGAGCGCGACCATCGGTGTCGAGATGAGCGGGAAGCCGAATCCGGACACCCCGTGCGCGAGGCCCGCCGCGAGGATGATCGCGCAGACGATCGCGAGTCCCCCGGCGGAGCCGAGCAGTTCCGCCGGGTTCATCGCGTCATGCTGTCAGGCGCTCGCCGATGCGGCGCGGGACGCGAGCATGCGAGTCGCAGCTTACCGCTGCCTGCCGGGGCCGGCCTTACGCCGCACGCTTGCTTCCGCGCACCTTGCCGAGCAAGCGCGAGATGAGCGGCCAGAAGAGGAGCAGCAGGGCGAGCGATGTCATGCCGCCGACCAGGCCGTTGGAATAGAAGATGCGCAGGTCGCCGCCCGACAGGAGCATCGACTGGCGGAAGCCGTTTTCGGCGTTGTCGCCGAGCACGAGCGCCAGGACGAGGGGCGCCATCGGATAGTCGAGCTTCTTGAACACGTATCCCATGACGCCGAACACCAGCATCATGTACACGTCGAACATCGAGTTGTGCACGGTATAGGCGCCGATCGCGCAGATCACGAGGATCAGCGGCGCGATGATCGCGAAAGGCACGCGCAGGATCGCGGCGAAGAGCGGCACGCACGTGAGCACGACGATCAGCCCCGCGATGTTGCCGAGGTACATCGAGGCGATGAGGCCCCAGACGAAGTCGGGCTTCTCGGTGAAGAGCAGCGGCCCCGGCTGCAGGCCCCAGATGAGGAGGCCGCCCAGCAGCACCGCCGCGGTCGGCGAGCCGGGAACGCCGAGCGTGATCATCGGGAGGAGCGCCGAGGTGCCGGCGGCGTGGGCGGCGGTCTCGGGGGCCACGACGCCCTCGACGACGCCCGTGCCGAACTTGTCGCCGTTCTTCGACATCTTCTTCGCCAGCCCGTAGCTCATGAACGAAGCGGGCGTGGCGCCGCCGGGGACGATGCCCATGAGGCAGCCCACGGTGGCGGAGCGCAGCGACGTCTTCCAGTAGCGCGGCAGCTCCTTCCAGGTCTCCAGCACCACCTTCATGTTGAGCTTCGCCCTGGCGCCCTTGAACTCGAGGCCCTCCTCGATCGTGAGGAGGATCTCGCCGATGCCGAAGAGGCCGATCACCGCGATCAGGAAATCGAAGCCCTTGAGCAGCTCGGTGAAGCCGAAGGTGAGGCGCAGCTGGCCCGTCACCGTGTCGATGCCGACCGCGGCGAGGGCGAAGCCGAGCATCATCGCCGCGATCGTCTTGAAGGGCGAACCCTTGCTCATGCCCACGAACGCGCAGAACGTGAGCAGGTAAACGGCGAAGAACTCCGGTGGACCGAAGCGAAGCGCGAAGCTCGCGACGATCGGCGACAGGAACGTGATCAGCAGCACCCCGATCAGGGCCCCGAAGAAGGATGAAGTGAAGGAGGCGGTGAGCGCCGTGCCCGCGCGTCCCTTCTGCGCGAGCGGATACCCGTCGAAGGTGGTCGCGACCGACCACGGCTCCCCGGGAATGTTGAAGAGGATGGAGGTGATGGCGCCGCCGAAGAGCGCTCCCCAGTAGATGCACGACAGCAGGATGATGGCGGAGGTCTGCCCGCCCGGCTGCTGCGCCATGGAGAACGTGAGCGGCAGCAGGATCGCCACGCCGTTGGCGCCGCCGAGGCCCGGCAGCACGCCGATGATGACGCCCAGCGTGATGCCCGCCAGCATCAGCAGGACGTTGAACCAGGAGAGCGCGACCTGGAAGCCGCCGATCAGGGATTGGATCTCGTGCATGGCCGGCCTCTAGGCGTAGCCGAAGGCCGCTTCGAGCGGACCCTTGGGCAGCGGGACTTGGAACCAGATCTCGAACATCATGAAGAAGGCGATCATGACGCCGATCGAGATGATCGCGATCTTGATCCACCCGTACTTGCCGAGGAAGCGCATGAACGCGGCGATGAAGATCGCCGAGGGGACGTAGATTCCCAGCGGAAGCCACGGATTGTCGATCAGGAACACGTACACGATGCTCGGGATGAGGACCGTGAGCACCATCCTGAGCTGCCCGCGCGTGACGAAAGGCGCGCCGGCCTCGGCGCCCATGCGCGCCGCATTGATGAGGATCATCACCGCGGAGACGACGATGAAGAGGCCCACGTAGAACGGGAAGTAGCCCGCCTGCGGCCCGTCGTCGCCCCAGCGCGCGCCGATGCGCCAGCTGTCCCACATGACGACCGCCCCGAACACCAGGAACAGGACGGCCACCCCCATTTCCCAGGCGCGGACGGATCCGACGGCCTTGTCTTGCGCTTCCTGCTGCATGCTCTTCCCCTCTCCCCGCGATGCGAAAAGGGCCCCGATGCCGGGGCCCTTCGCGACGCTGTCTTTTTTACTTGTGCAGGAATCCCGCTTCCCGCATCAGGTCCTCGTGCTGCTTCTCGGCCTTCGCCACCCAGTCGGCGTACTCCTTGCCGGTCATGTGGCTCTGGTTGAAGGCGCCCTGGTCCATGAACGACTTCCAGTCCGGCGTCGCGCGCACCTTGTCGAGCACGCCCACGTAGTAGTTCACCATGTCCTGGCTCACGCCGCCGGGCATGAAGATGCCGCGCAGCATGAGGTACTCGACGTTGAGGCCCGACTCCTTGCACGTCGGGATGTCGTGCCACGACATGTCCTTCGTGATCTTGTCGTTGTACGGCATGCGCTGCGAGTCGAACACGCAAAGCGGCCGCAGGTTGCCGGCGCGCCACTGCGCCACGGCCTCGATCGGGTTGTTCACGGTCGAATCGACGTGGCCGCCCACGAGCTGGGTCGCAACCGCGCCGCCGCCCTTGAACGGGATGTACGTGAACTTCGTGCCGGTCTGCTTCTCGATGAGCGTGGTCACGATCTGGTCTTCCTGCTTGGAGCCCGTGCCGCCCATCTTGAACTTGCCGGGGGGTGCCGCCTTGATCGCGTCGATGTAGTCCTTCGCGGTCTTGTACGGCGTCTTCGCGTTCACCCACAGCACGAACTCGTCGAGCGCCATCATCTCGACGGGCGTGAGGTCCTTGTAGCTGAACGGCACGCCGGTCGCGAGCGGGGTCGTGAACAGGTTCGAGAGCGTGATGATGAGCTTGGTGCCGTCGCCCTTGGAGCCCTTGACGGAGAGGAAGCCCTCCGCGCCGGCACCCCCACCCTGGTTCTCGACGACCATCGGCTCTTTCATTAGCTGATGCTTAGCGACGACCGACTGGATGAAGCGCGCCATCTGGTCCGCGCCGCCGCCGGTGCCGGCCGGCACGATGAACTCGACCGTCTTGTTGGGTTCCCAGGCGAATGCCGGCGCCACCGCCATCACCGCCAGCGCCGCTGCCGCCGCGACGCGGCGGGCGAAGGTATTGCGTTCCATGCTGACTCCTCGTTCGTTTTGGTGCTGCACAGGACGTTTGCCTCGCCGGCGCCGTCGCGGCGTCGTGCGGGGGCCCGTCGTCCCTAGCGGGCCGGATTCTTCTCAGCAGGTGTCTTTTGCGGATGCTCCACCGATTCCAGGTCCTCTCGCCGCTCCTCGGCCGCCCTTTCGAGGGTCCGCCCACCAAGGATACGCCCGATCGCGATGACCCCGATGGCGCACGCGAAAGCGAAAACGTAATGACCGGCCTCGCCGAGCGGCTGCGTGAAGCCATGGATCGCGGGCTCTTCCCACGCCATCTCGCCGGCCACGAAGCCCAGCAGGCCCGCGCCGATCGTGATGATGATGGGCCAGCGCTCCATGAGCTTCAGCAGCAGCGTCGCGCCGAAGATCACGAGCGGGATGGATACGCACAGGCCCACGACCATGAGCATGATGTGCCCGTTGGCCGCGGCGGCCACGGCGATCACGTTGTCCGTGCTCATCACGAGGTCCGCGACGAGGATGGTCTTGATGGCGCTGCCGAGGTTGTCCGCCGCCTCGATCTCCTCGTCGTCGCTCTCGGGCAGCAGGAGCTTCACGCCGATCCAGAGCAGGAGGACGGCCGCCACGATCTTGAGGTATTTCACCTCGAGCAGCGCCACGGCGAAGGCCGTGAGCAGGATCAGGCACACGATCGCCGCGGCGGATCCCCAGAAGATCGCCTGCTTCTGCTGGCGCGGCGAAAGCGAGCGCGCGGCGAGCGCGATCACCACCGCGTTGTCGCCGGAGAGCAGGACGTTGACGCCGATGATCTTGGCGAGCGCTAGCCAGAGGGCCGGATCGAGGAAGGAGGCCAAAAGAAACGGTCCGCGAAAGGGAACTACTGCTTATAATTTTATCCACCGAAGGTAAGTCACGGCGGGCGCGCATGGCCTTGACCTGTATCAAGTGGTTCCGGGCGGCCGGCATCGCCGCATGTCTCGCATTGTGGTCCGCGATCGCACTCGCCCAGGGTGCCACGGACGCGGACGTGCTCGCCGCGAAGGAAGCGGTGCAGAAGGGCAACTGGAAGGCGCTGGAGGCGCTGCGGCCGCGCTTCGCCGGCCACGTGCTCGAGGCGTATCCGGCGTACTGGCTGCTCGCCGGCACCGTCGAGCGCGCCGACCCGCGCGAGGTGCAGGCCTTCCTCGCCCGCTATCCCGGCACGCCGCTCGCCGAGAGCCTGCGCCGCGAATGGCTGCGCGCGCTCGGCGCCGCGGGCTCGTGGGATCTCTTCCGCGCGGAGCTGCCCCACTACGCGGGCGACGATGCCGAGATCGCGTGCTATTCGCTGCAGGAGCGCCAGGCGCGCGGCGACGCGGAAGTGACGGCCGAGGCTCACGCGCTCTTCGCCGCGGGGCGCGAGACGCCGGCGGCATGCGATCCGGTCTTCGAGGCGCTTTTCGCGAGCGGCGGCGTGACCGAGGGCGAGGTGTGGGACCGCGTGCGCAAGCTCTTCGCGATCAACGCGACGAGGGACGTGAAGCGCACGCTCGCCTTGATCCCCAAGCGCCACGGGTTGCCCGACAAGCTCATCGATCGCGTGCAGGCCGATCCGGCGCACTACCTCAACCAGGAGGGGCGCTTCCTGACCCAGCAGCAGGTGACGCTGCTCACGCGCAGCCGGCGCGAGCTCGTGCTCTTCGCCATCGAGCGGCTCGCGCGCTCGCATTCCGACGACGCGGCCGCGCAGCTCGAGCGCCTCGCCCCGCGGATCGATGCGGATGTGGCCTACGCATGGGCGCAGGTCGCATGGCAGGGCGCGCTCGACCATGACCCGCGCGCGCTGGAGTGGTATGCGCGCGCCGCCGACACGCCGCTCACCGACTCGCAGATGCAGTGGCGGGCACGCGCCGCCCTGCGGCTCAGGCAATGGAAGCCGCTCCTCACGGCGATCCAGGCGTTGCCTCCCGAGGATGCGCGCGATCCCACGTGGCGCTACTGGCGCGCGCGGGCGCTGCGCGAGCTGGGCGAGAAGGAAGCGGCCGACGGATTGCTGCGCTCGCTCGCGGGGCAACCGACTTTCTACGGGCTGCTCGCTTCCGAGGAGCTCGGGCAACCCTTCGTGCCCGAGTGGAACGGCTTCCATCCGCAGGCGGCGGATCTCGACCGCGTGCGCGCCTATCCCGGCATCCAGCGCGCGCTGGCGCTGTACCGCGTGGGCCTCGACAACGAGGCGGTGCGCGAATGGCTCTGGGCGATCCGCGGGCTCGACGACCGCGACCTGCTCGCGGCGGCGGAAGTGGCGCGGCTCGCCAACGTCTCCGACCGCGCCATCAACACCGCCAATCGCACGGTCCAGCTGCACGACTTCGCGCAGCGCTACCCCGTGCCGCACCGCGACGTGCTCACCGCGGCGAGCAAGCAATGGGACATGGACGAGGCGATCGTCTACGGCATCATCCGGCAGGAGAGCCGCTTCATGGCGGAAGCCCGCTCGCGCGCCGGGGCCGCCGGGCTCATGCAGCTCATGCCCGCCACCGCGCGCTGGGTCGCGCGGCACATGCCGATGCAGCCGTTCAACGTGGCCATGCTGTACAAGCCCGAGGTGAACATCGCGATGGGCACGTACTACTTCCGCCGCGTGCTCGATGCGCTCTCGCATCCGATCCTCGCCACCGCGGCGTACAACGCGGGGCCGACGAGGGCGCGGCGCTGGCGCGACGACAAGCCGCTCGAAGGCGCGATCTACACCGAGACCATTCCCTTCAACGAGACGCGCGAGTACGTGAAGCAGGTCTTCACCAACGCGTACTTCTACAAGAACCGGCTCACGGGCAAGCCGGCGAGCCTGCACGAGCTGCTGGGCGTGGTGCCCGGGCGCGAGTCCGACGGGGACGCCTCGAGCTTCGCGGCCAACATTCCGTAGGCGACCATGGACATCGACCGCATCTGCATCTTCGGCGGCACGGGCTTCGTCGGCCGCGCCATCGTGGAACAGGCGTATGCGCGCGGGCTGCGCGTGCGCGTCGTGACCGCCTACACCGCGAACGCGATGGCCCTCTCGGTGGTGCCCACGGTCGAAGTCTTCGTGGGCAACGTGTTCGACGATCGCACGCTCGAGCGGGCCTGCGAGGACATGGACGCCGTGGTGAACCTGGTGGGCATCCTGCATCCCTCGCGCGGCAAGGGATTCGACGCGGTGCACGTGGAGCTTCCGCGCCGCATCGCAGCCGCATGCCACGGCGCCGGAGTGCAGCAGCTGCTGCACATGAGCGCGCTCGGCGCCGACGCGAACGGCCCGAGCGAATACCAGCGCTCGAAGGGACGCGGGGAGGCGGCGCTGCGGCAGGCCGCGGGCATCCTGCCGTGGACCGTCTTTCGTCCCTCGGTCATCTTCGGCGAGGGCGACCACTTCCTCAACCTCTTCGCGGCGCTCGCGCGCGCGTTTCCCGTGATCCCGCTCGCCGGCGCGCAGGCGCGCTTCCAGCCGGTGTGGGTGGAGGACGTGGCGCGCTGCTTCGTGCAGTCCCTGGGCGAGACGCGCGCCTTCGGGCAATCGTTCGACCTGTGCGGTCCGAGGGCCTACTCGCTCGAGGAGCTCGTGCGCTTGGTCGCCGCCACGCTCGGGTTGCGCCGCCGCATCTGGCCCCTGCCGCCGGCGCTCGCGCGAATGCAGGCGTTCGCGCTCGAGCACCTGCCCGGCAAGCTCATGACGCGCGACAACCTCGCGTCGATGAGCGTCGACAACACCTGCGGCGATCCCTTCCCCGCGATCTTCGGCTTCACGCCGTCGCCGCTCGAGGCGGTGGCGCCGCTCTACCTCGCGGGCGCCAACACGCGCAGCCGGTACCAGCGCTATCGCAACGCGGCCGGCCGGTGAAGTCGTATCTCGTCGGCGGCAGCGTGCGCGACGAGCTGCTCGGGTTGCCCGTGCAGGACCGCGACTATGTCGTCGTGGGCGCGACGCCCGGGGAGATGGCGAAGGCCGGCTTCCGCCCGGTGGGTGCGGACTTCCCCGTGTTCCTCCATCCGCAAACGCACGAGGAGTACGCGCTCGCGCGCACCGAGCGCAAGACCGGTCCCGGCTACAAGGGCTTCACGTTCCACGCCGCTCCCGACGTGACCCTCGAGGAGGACCTGCGTCGGCGCGACCTCACGATCAACGCGATGGCACGCGACGAGGCTGGCCGCCTGGTGGACCCCCACGGCGGCGAGCGCGACCTGCGCGCCGGCATCCTGCGTCACGTGAGCGACGCGTTCGCCGAGGATCCGGTGCGCATCCTGCGCGTCGCGCGCTTCGCCGCGCGCTTCGGCTTCGCCATCGCGCCGGAGACCCTCGCACTCATGCGCCGCATGGTCGACGCCGGCGAGGCCGATGCCCTCGTCCCCGAGCGCGTCTGGCAGGAGCTCGCGCGCGGGCTCATGGAGCGCGATCCCTCGCGCATGATCGCGGTGCTGCGCGAATGCGGGGCGCTGGCGGCGGTGCTGCCGGAGCTGGACGCGGCCTTCGACCGGCCCGAGGTGCCCGAGAAGCTGGGGCAACGGCTCGAGCGCGCCGCGGCGCGCGGCTTCGGCCTCGCGGTGCGCTATGCCGCGCTCGTGCTCGACGTGCCGCCCGACGCGGCGGCGGCCCTCGCCGCACGCGTGAACGCGCCCTCGGATTGCCGGGCGCTGGCCACGCTCGCCCAGCGCGAGCGCGATGTGCTGCGCGAACCGCTGTCCGACGCGGAATCGACGCTGTCCCTCCTCGAGCGCGCCGATGCGTTCCGGCGCCCCGAGCGGCTGCAACGGCTGCTCGAGGTGGCCGAGTGCGACGCGCCGGGCGGGCGCGCGCCGGCTTCGTGCGAATGGCTCACGCGATCGCTCGCGGCCGCGCGCGCGGTCGATGCGGGAGCGGTCGCGCGCGAGCATCCGGACGACATTCCCGGCGCCGTTCGCCGCGCACGGCTCATCGCCATCGCGGCGCTCGAATCGGCCCCCGGCGCCTGAAGCGCGGCGCGGGCGCGCTTCAGAACTTCACGCCCTTCTCGCGGAAATAGCGCAGCGCCCCCGGATGGTACGGAATGGGCGACGCGTTCGGCGTCTGGTTCGCGAGGTCGATCAGCGCCGCATCCTTGTGCGCCTGGACCAGCTCGTCCTTGTGCTCGAAGAGCGCCTTCGTGACCTCGTAGACGAGGTTCTCGTCCGCGCTCGCCGGCACCACGAGCAGGTTCCACACGTCGACGTTGCTCGACTCGACCTTCTGCCCGGGATAGGCGTTCGCGAGGATGCGGCTCGCGATGTAGATCGGCCCGTAGCGCGCGCGCATGCGCTCGGCGGCCTCCCCGTGGTCGATCAGGTGCATGGGCCGGCCCGCGGTGAGGGCGAGCTCCGTGATCGAAGGCGTGGGCACGCCGCCCACCCAGAACATGGCGTCGATGGCACCGCGCTTGAGCGCCGCCACGCTTTCGGCGAGCGGCAGCTGCACGCGCACGATGTCGTGCGGCGCGAGCCCCTCCGCCTCCATGAGCCTCAGCGCCATGACTTCCGTGCCGCCTCCGGGCGCTCCCGTGGAGACGCGCTTGCCCTTGAGATCCGCGAAGCGCGTGATGCCGCTGCCCTCGAGCGTCACGACGTGCATGCGGTTGGGATAGAAGACGGCGAGCGTGCGCAGGGCCACGCGGTGGCCGCCGAAGCGCTCGAGTCCCTGGTACGCATCCCACGCGGAATCCGCCATGGTGAAGGCGAGGCCCGCGCGGCCCGCATCGAGCATCTGCATGTTCGCCACGGAGCCGCCCGTCGAGATCGTCGCGGCGTCGGCGCGTGGCACGTAGCGCGCGATGATGCGCGCGATCGCCTCGCCCAGCGGATGGTAGACGCCGCCGATGCTGCCGGTGGCGATGTCGATGTGGGCCTTGTCCTGCGCGTGGCCGGCGCGACCGCGATGGCGATGGCGATGGCGGCGGCAACGAGCGCGAGCCACGGCTTGATGGGCTCGATCACGCCGGAAGATTGTCGACCACGGAACCGCAAGGATAACCGCCTTTGCGCGCGCGCCTCAACGGCGCCCGGGGAGGAAACGAGCGCGACGAAGTAGAATCCCGCAATAGCCGCGCTCGCGGCGCCCGCAATGCACCCCTTCGAGACAAGAACATGACCGGACAAGTGATCGGCGTACCCAAGGAAGTCTTTCCCGGCGAGAAGCGCGTGGCGACCGTGCCCGACGTCGTGCCGAAGCTCGCGAAGCTCGGCTTCGCCGTGGTGGTCCAGTCCGGCGCGGGCGAGGGCGCGAGCCTTTCCGACGATGCGTACGCCGCGGCCGGCGCCACCGTGGTGCCCGATGCGGCGTCGGTCTGGTCGCGCGCCGACATCGTCTTCAAGGTGCGCGCGCCCAACGCCGACGAGGTGCGCATGATGCGCGAGGGCCAGACGCTCGTGAGCTTCGTGTGGCCCGCGCAGAACCCGCAGCTCATGCAGGACCTCGCCGCACGCCGCGCGACGGTGCTCGCGATGGACAGCGTGCCGCGGATGTCGCGCGCGCAGAAGATGGACGCGCTCTCCTCCATGGCGAACATCGCCGGGTACCGCGCGGTGATCGAGGCCGCGCAGCACTTCGGCCGCTTCTTCACGGGCCAGATCACCGCCGCGGGCAAGGTGCCGCCGGCGAAGGTCTTCATCATCGGCGCGGGTGTGGCAGGCCTCGCGGCGATCGGTGCCGCGGTGGGCATGGGGGCCATCGTGCGCGCCAACGACACGCGGCCCGAGGTCGGCGACCAGGTGAAATCGCTCGGCGCGGAGTTCGTGCCGGTCGAGTACCAGGAGGAAGGCAGCGGCGTGGGCGGGTACGCCAAGGTGATGAGCGAGGGCTTCCAGAAGGCGCAGCGCGACACGTTCGCGCGCCAGGCGAAGGAGGTCGACATCATCATCACCACCGCGCTCATTCCCGGCAAGCCCGCGCCGAAGCTCATCACCGCGGAGATGGTGCAATCCATGCGGCCCGGCAGCGTCATCGTCGACCTCGCCGCCGAGCAGGGGGGCAACTGCGAGCTCACCGAGCCCGGCAAGGTCGTGGTGAAGCACGGCGTCACCATCATCGGCTACACCGACCTCGCGAGCCGGCTCGCGACGCAAGCGAGCACGCTCTACGCGACGAACCTGCTGCGCCTGCTGGAAGAGCTCGCGAAGAAGAAGGACGGCACGATCGACGTCAACATGGATGACGAGGTGATCCGCGGCGCGACGGTCGTGAAGCAGGGCGAGGTCACCTGGCCGCCACCGCCGCCGAAGCTTTCGGCGGCACCCGCGAAGCCCGCCGCGGCGTCGGCGGTACCCGTTCCCGCGGCGAAGAAAGGCCACGGGCACGGCGCGGGAGCGCCCATCGCCGCGCGCACGCTCGCGATCCTCTTCATCGTGGGCGCCATCCTCTTCGGCCTCATCGGTGCGTACGCACCGGCCCCCTTCCTCGGCCACTTCACGGTGTTCGTGCTCGCGTGCTTCGTGGGCTACATGGTGGTGTGGAACGTGACCCCGGCGCTGCACACGCCCCTCATGAGCGTCACCAACGCGATCAGCAGCATCATCATCATCGGGGCCCTCGTGCAGGTGGCGCCCGTGGGCGAGGGCCCGCGCCCGGAGCTGATCCGCTGGCTCGCGGTGGCGGGCCTTGCGCTCAGCGCGATCAACATGTTCGGCGGGTTCGCTGTCACCCAGCGCATGCTGTCGATGTTCCGCAAGTAGGAGCGCCCCCATGTCTCCCAACATGCTGGCCGTCTCCTACATCGCCGCGATCATCCTCTTCATCCTGAGCCTGGGCGGCCTGTCGAACCCCGAGACGTCGCGGCGCGGAAACCTCTACGGAATGATCGGCATGGCGATCGCCGTGGGGGCGACGCTCTCGAGCCGCGTGGCGCCCGGCGGCATCGCCCTCGTCCTCGGCGCGCTCGCCGTGGGTGCCGCGATCGGCCTGTACCTCGCGCGTACCGTCAAGATGACGCAGATGCCCGAGCTGGTCGCGTTCATGCACAGCCTGGTGGGCCTGGTCGCCATGCTCGTGGGCTACGCGAGCTACATCGACCCGACGGCCTCCACCGGCATGACCGGACCGGAGGTGACGATCCACCACGTCGAGATCTACGTGGGCGTGCTGATCGGCGCCGTCACGCTCTCGGGCTCGGTGATCGCCTTCGGCAAGCTCTCGGGACGCATCGGCGGCAAGCCCGTGCTGCTGCCCGGCCGGCACTGGATCAACCTGATCGGCCTCGTCGTCGTGATCGTGTTCGGCTACCGTTTCCTGCAGGCGCACGACGTGCGCGAAGGCATGGCGCCCATGATCGTGATGAGCGTCGTGGCGCTCCTCTTCGGCATCCACATGGTGATGGCGATCGGCGGGGCCGACATGCCGGTCGTGGTCTCGATGCTCAACAGCTACTCGGGGTGGGCCGCGGCGGCGACGGGCTTCATGCTGTCGAACGACCTGCTCATCGTGACCGGCGCGTTGGTGGGCTCGTCGGGCGCCATCCTCTCGTACATCATGTGCCGTGCGATGAACCGCAAGTTCCTCGCGGTGATCGCGGGCGGCTTCGGCGGCGAGACGAAGGCGCCGAAAGGGGGCGGGGCGGCGCAGCCGGCCGGCGAGGTCATCGCGGTCAGCGCCCAGGAGACGGCCGAGATGCTCAGGGAAGCCAAGAGCGTCGTGATCGTTCCCGGCTACGGCATGGCGGTCGCGCAGGCGCAGCACACCGTGTACGAGATCACGAAGAAGCTGCGGGAGATGGGCAAGACCGTGCGCTTCGCGATCCACCCGGTCGCCGGGCGCATGCCGGGCCACATGAACGTGCTGCTCGCGGAAGCGAAGGTGCCCTACGACATCGTCCTCGAGATGGACGAGATCAACGCGGACTTCCCGGACACGGACGTCGCCATGGTGATCGGCGCCAACGACATCGTGAACCCGAGCGCGCAGGAGGATCCCTCGAGCCCGATCGCCGGCATGCCGGTGCTCGAGGTGTGGAAGGCGAAGCACTCGATCGTCATGAAGCGCAGCATGGCCTCGGGCTATGCGGGCGTCGACAATCCGCTCTTCTACAAGGAGAACAACCGCATGCTCTTCGGCGATGCGAAGAAGATGCTGGACGAGGTGCTGCAGGCGCTATAGCGCGATGTGGCGCGCGGACTGGAACCCCAGCAGCGGCCCCTCGAATCCGCGGCCGATGGCGAGCACCTTGAAGAGCTCGCCCATCTCGGCGGGGCTGATGAGGCGGTGCACGGCGCTGGTCGCCTTGAGGCGCGAGAGCGTCATGTTCGGGTCTCCCCCGGAGACCAGCACCGCGAGCCCGCACGAGATCAGGAAATAGGCCTGCGTGGTGAAGCCGTAGACCTCGGCGCCGCCCGACTCCGCCGCGCGCGCCATCGCGGAGAAATCCACGTGGGCCGTGATGTCCTGCAACCCCGGCATGAAGAACGGGTCGCCGTGGAAGCGGTGGCGGTAGTGGCAGCGCATGGTGCCCATGGAGCGCTGCGGATGGTAGTACTCGCGCTCCGGGAAGCCGTAGTCGATGAAGAGCGCGATGCCGCACTCGAGCTTCTCGCCCAGCGTGCGCACGAGGGCCTCGCCGGCGAGGTCGATCTCGGTGAGGTAGTCGTAGTCGCCGGGCGGGATCACGGCGGCGGCGCGGCGCTTGAGCTCGCCCTCGGGCATGGGCTGGTCGTCCCAGGCGAAGCCGGCCTCGGTGAGGATCACGCCGCGCTCGACGATCTTCCCGGCGTGGCGGTGCACGAGCGAGAACGGCACCACGTCGAGCACCTCGTTCGCGACGACGAAGCCGCGGATCCTGTCCGGCAGCGTGTCGATCCACTCGAAGCGATCGCGGTCTTCGGGAAACCGCTCGGCGATGAGAGACTGCTGGCGCTCGCGCAAATCCGGGCTCACCTCGAGGAGCCGGTAGCGCTCGGGGGCCACGCCCTCCGCCTTGAGCGCGCCGAAGAGGTCCGCCGCGAGCACGCCGGAGCCCGGCCCGAGCTCGAGGATCTCGCGGCCGCAAGCTTCCATCACCTGGCGCGCCTGCATCGCGATGCACTTCGCGAACATCGGCGAGATCTCGGGCGCGGTGACGAAGTCGCCTTCCCAGCCGAACTTGCGCGCGCCCGCCGCGTAATAGCCGAGCCCCGGCGCATAGAGCGCGAGCTCCATGTAGCGCGGGAACGCGATCCAGTCGCCCTCGTCCAGGATCGCCTGCGCGATGCGCTCGGCCACGTGCTGCGAATGGGATGCGGCCTCGGGCGGCGGCGGCGGGAGGATCGGGTCGGCGGAGAGCGTCATCGGGAGCCGTGGGCTAAACTTCTCGCTTCTCCTTCGAAGCGCGGCCGACTATAGCATGCAGGGTGGCGCGGTCCTCGTGACGGGCGCGGCGCGCCGCATCGGTGCGGCGATCGCGCGCCGCCTGCATGCCGCCGGTGCCAGCACCGTGCTGCATTGCCACCGCTCGCGCGACGAGGCCGAGCGCTTGTGCGACGAGCTGAACGCCGTGCGCGCCGCGAGTTGCGCCATCGTGAGCCACGACCTGCTCGATACCGACGGCATCCCGGGGCTGGTCGAGCGCGCGGCCGCGGCGTTCGGCCGCCTCGATGGCCTCGTGAACAATGCCTCGTCGTTCTATGCGACGCCCGTCGGCTCCATCACGCCCACGCAGTGGCACGACCTCATGGGGAGCAACCTCAGGGCGCCGCTCTTCCTCGCGCAGGCCGCCGCGCCCTGGCTCGCGCGCTCGCGCGGCGCCATCGTGAACATCGTGGACATCCACGCCGAGCGCCCGCTCAAGGACTTCGTCGTGTATTCGGTGGCCAAGGCCGGCCTCGCCGGCCTCACGCGCTCCCTCGCGATCGAGCTCGCCCCCGAGGTGCGAGTGAACGGGGTGGCGCCCGGATCCATCCTGTGGCCCGAGCAGGGCGCGCACTTCGCGACCGCGGAGAAGGAGCGGATCGTGGGCCAGACGCCGCTCGCGCGCGTGGGCGGGCCGGACGACGTCGCGGGCGCGGTAAAATATCTCCTCTTCGACGCCCCGTTCGTCACGGGGCAGATCCTGGCGGTCGACGGCGGCCGCGGCATCCACCTTTGAGCCCAGACCCCCGCAAGATCGATTTCGAGTCCGCCAAGCTCGCGAAGCGCATTCGCCGCCTCGTGGGCCAGGCCATCGCCGACTACTCGATGATCGAGGCGGGCGATCGCGTCATGGTGTGCCTCTCGGGCGGCAAGGACAGCTACGGGATGCTCGACGTGCTGATGCGCCTGCGCGAGAAGGCGCCGGTCCCGTTCGATCTCGTGGCGGTGAACCTCGACCAGCGCCACCCCGGATTTCCCGGGCACGTGCTGCCCGATTACCTCACCTGCGTCGGCGTGCCCTTCCATATCGAGGTCCAGGACACGTACAGCGTGGTGAAGCGCGTGATTCCCGAGGGCAAGACGATGTGCAGCCTGTGCTCGCGGCTGCGCCGCGGCGTGCTCTATCGCGTGGCGAACGAGGTGGGCGCCACGAAGATCGCGCTCGGCCACCATCGCGACGACATCCTCGAGACTTTCTTCCTCAACCTGTTCCACGGCGGCAAGCTGAAAGCCATGCCGCCCAAGCTCGTCTCCGACGACGGCAAGCATGTCGTGATCCGGCCGCTCGCCTACGTCGAGGAGCGCGACCTCGAAGCCTACGCCGCGCTCAGGCAATTCCCCATCATCCCGTGCGACCTCTGCGGCTCCCAGGAGCAGCTGCAGAGGAAGCAGGTGAAGGCGATGCTGCGCGAGTGGGAGCGCCAAAACCCCGGGCGCATCGAGTCGATCTTCAACGCGCTCGGAAACCTGGCGCCCTCGCACCTGCTCGACCGCGCGCTCTTCGATTTCGCGCGCCTCGCGCCCGGCACGCCCGCGCCCGAATCCGGGCCCGATTCCCAACCGATCCAATTCGTCGCGCGCCGCGTGCGCGCGGCCCAGGAACCCCGATGAACATCAAGCAGGCGCCCGCCCTCAAGAAGATCACGTCCTTCCACCCGCCGCAGCGCACGCTCATGGGTCCGGGGCCCACGGAGATCCATCCGCGCGTGCTGACGACGATGAGCCAGCCCGCCATCGGCTACCTCGACCCGGTCTTCGTCGAGATGATGGAGGAGCTGAAGGCGCTGCTGCGCTACGTCTACCAGACGGACAACGCGCTCACCTTCCCCGCCTCCGGCCCCGGCTCCGTGGGCATGGAGTACTGCTTCGTCAACATGGTGGCCCCCGGCGACAAGGTGATCATCGCGCGCAACGGCGTCTTCGGCGGGCGCATGATCGAGAACGTCGAGCGCTGCGGCGGCACGGCGATCGTCGTGGACGACGAGTGGGGCAAGCCCGTGGACCCGCAGAAGATCGAGGACGCCTTCGGGAAGCATCCGGATGCGAAGATCCTCGGCTTCATCCACGCCGAGACCTCGACCGGCGCGCAGTCCGACGCGAAGACGCTCACCGCCATCGCGCACAGGCACGATGCGCTCGTGATCGTCGACGCCGTCACCTCGCTCGGCGGCACGCCCGTGCTCGTGGACGAATGGAAGCTGGACGCGGTGTATTCCGCGAGCCAGAAGTGCCTGTCCTGCACGCCGGGCCTCTCCCCCGTCACTTTCTCCGAGCGCGTGGTCGAGCACGTGAAGCAGCGCAAGGACAAGATCCACAGCTGGTTCATGGACATGAACCTCCTGCTCGGCTACTGGGGCAACACCACGCGCACGTACCACCACACGGCGCCGGGCAACTCGCTCTTCGCGCTGCACGAGGCGCTGCTCCTCATCAAGGAGGAAGGCCTCGAGCAATGCTGGGCGCGCCATCGCCGGCACCACCTCGCGTTGAAGGCCGGGCTCGAGGCCATGGGCCTCAAGTTCCTCGTCGAGGAGAAATACCAGCTGCCGCAGATGAACGCGGTGATGTGCCCGCAGGGCGTGGACGAGGCGCAGGTTCGCAAGACGCTGCTCTCGGAATTCAACCTCGAGATCGGCGCGGGCCTGGGCCCGCTCGCCGGCAAGATCTGGCGCTTCGGGCTGATGGGCTATTCGTGCCGTGCCGATAACGTGATGCTGTGCCTGTCCGCGCTGGGCTCGGTGCTCTCCGACATGGGCTGCAACGTGAAGGTGGGCGAGGCCGAAGCCGCCGCGCACAACTCGTACGCGCAGCAGCACGCCGCCGAAGCGCAACGCGCGCGCAAGAAGGCCGCCTGACTTTGTCACCCCGGCGCAGGCCGGGGTCCGATCTCGAATTGGACCCCGCCTTCGCGGGGGTGACGATCACTTGCGGCCGACGACCTGCAGGAACCGCCCCTCGAGCCGCGGCTGGTTGGCGTAGCCCTCGACCGCGGGCATGAGCTTCTCGAGCTCCGCCAGCCGATCGGAAGGCGCCGGGTGCGTCTCCATGATGTCGATGCCGCTGCCGTCGCCCTGCATCGTGCCGAGCACCTCGAGCACGCCCGCGAGGCCGTAGGGATCGTAGCCGGCGCGCGTGGCGAGGATCACGCCCATGCGGTCGGCCTGGTACTCCATCGAGCGATCGAGCGGACGCAGGAAGACCCCGTTCTTCACCGAGTCGATCGCGAGGTTGGCGAGCGCGCCCTCGCCGACGTGCGCGATGTAGCCGCCGCCCGTGCGCGCGATGCGCTCGCCGGCGGCCTGCTGGCCCACCGACGCCCACACGTCCGCGTTGGCGCTGGAGCGGATCGCGGAGAGCTGGTGCTTGAGCACCACGTGCGCGATCTCGTGCGCAAGCGCCCCCGCGAGCTCCGACTCGTTGCCCAGCTTGTCGATGAGGCCCCTGGACACGAGGACCGTGCCGCCCGGCATCGCGAAGGCGTTCACCGTCTGCGCGTCGATCACGCCGAAGGTCCACGGCAGGTCGGGCCGCTCGGATTGCAGGGCCACCCAGCGGCCCACGCGATTCACGTAGCGCTGCAGGTTGGCGTCCTTCGAAAGCGGCCAGCCGCCGAGGAGCGTGGCGGCGATGTTGTCGCCGAGCTGGACCTCCTCGTCCTGCGAAAAATCGCGGTTCGCTTCCTTGAGCTTGCTGCCGGTGTCGATCGCCTTGTTGATGAGCCCGCCGATATCGAGCGCAGGGGCGGGGAAGGAAGCCGCGAGGAGCGCGGCTGCGGTCGCGGCTGCCAGGGTGCGTTTCATCAGCGTCCTGCCTTCGCTTCGGGATCGTCGACGCGCTTCTCGGCGAGCTTGCCCTCGCGCGCGAAGCGCTGCGCTTCGGGCTTGCCGGCGCGATAGGACTGCATCTTCGCGAGCGCCTGCGCGTCGGGATTGGCGTTCTTCACGTCCTCTTTCGAGAGCCCGCGCACGCCGGTCGACGCGAGCTTCGCGCGCTCGTCCGGCTTGTTGCCGCCGATGAGGCCGCCCAGCGCGGCGAACGGATTGGATCCGGAGGAGGACGACGACGACGAGCCCTCGACGGTCGCGGGGAAGCGCAGGTGGAAGACGCGCACGAAGCCGGTCTTCCCCTCGGCCTGCACCTGCGTCCATGCGCCGGCGCGCGCGAGCACTTTCACGGCGGTGTCCGCGCGCAGCGATGCGACCGTGCCGGAGCCCGCGTCGGCGCGCTGCTTGAGCTCGGTGTCGCGATTGGTGAAGGCCTGGTCCTGCGCGAGCGCGGCGACGGGCAGGACGAGGACCAGCAGGGCGAGCAGGAAGCGGAGCATTCTCATGGCCGTCAGCGCACCAGGTAAGTCGCGAGCGCCAGCAAGAGCCCCATGCTGGCGACGTCGGTGGCGGTCGTCACCACGATGCTCGACGCGGTGGCGGGATCCGCGCCCAACCGCTTCAACGCGAGCGGCACGAGCGCGCCCGCGATGCCGCTCACCGCGCACGCGCCGATCATCGCCGCGTTCACCACGACCGCGAGCTTGAGCGCGTTCGGGGAACCCTGCGAGACGGCGTAGAAATACATGGCGATCGCGCAGAGCACGCCGGTCACGGCGCCGTTGGCGAGCCCGAGCAGCATCTCCTTCGTGATGAGCGAGCGGCCCACGCCGGCGGCGACTTCGCCGAGCGTGATCCCGCGCACGGTGACCGCGAGCGCCTGGCACCCGGTGTTGCCGCATTGGCCGGCGAGCACGGGGAGGAACGTGGCGAGGATGACCAGGCGATCGAGCGTTTCCTGGTAGAACGCCACCACGCCGCCGGCGGCGAACGCGGTGACGAGGTTCGCGAGCAGCCAGGGGTTGCGGAACTTGAAGCTCTGGCCGATGGGAGTCGAGATGCGCTCTTCCTTCTCCACGCCGACCATCGAGCCCGCCTGCGCGGTGATCTCGAAGGCCTCGAGCTCGAAGAGCGCGGCGCCGCGCACGACGCCGACGAGCTTGCCGTCCGCATCGCACACGGGATACTGCGGGAAGTGCCGGTTCACCGTGAGCTTCATCGCGTCCTGGACCTTGAGGTCGGGAGAGAGCGTGAAGGGCTCGCGCAGCATCACGTCGCCCAGCGCCATGCCGCGCTCGTTGAACAGCAGGTCGCGCATGGTGACGAGGCCTACCAGGCGATGGGCGGCATCGACCACGTAGACGTACGTCACGAAGTGGCCGCCCACGAGCGGGCGCAGCGCGTCGATCGCATCGCCCACGCCGAGCGCCGCCTCGAACACCGAGATCGGCGGCTCCATCATCTGGCCGATCGTGCCGGGCGCGTATTTCGTGTTGCGCTTCCACTGCTCCGCGAGCTGCGGCGGCGCGGAGGCCGCGAGGAAGCGCCGGGGCGCCGATTCCAGCTCGCGCAGGATCGAGGCGGCGATGCCGGGATTGATCTCCTGCAGCGCCTGCACCGCCTCCGCGGGCGGGGTGCGCTCGATGAGCGCGGCGGCCTCGGGTGCCGGGAGTGAACGGATCTGCGAGGCGAGCGTCGGGCGCTCGCGGGGAGCCTTCTTCGCGGGGGATTCGGCGATGGCGTTCACGTCGCTTTCCGGCGGCAGGAATTGCGCGTGATTGTCCGTCAAAGGCACGGCCGATGCCAGTGCGTATTTAACACCGGCCGCGCCGAACGCGCCGCGGAATCTAAAGGCCCAGCCGGTGCCAGATGGTCGAGGTGGGTCCCGCCATGTTCATCGTGTAGAAGTGCAGGCCCGGCGCGCCGCCCGAGATGAGGCGGTCGCAGAGCTCGGTCACGACGTCGAGCCCGAACGCCTTGATCGAGGCGCTGTCGTCGCCGAAGCCCTCGAGCTTGAGGCGCATCCAGCGCGGGATCTCGGCGCCGCACGCGTCGGAAAAGCGCGCGAGCTGCGAGAAGTTGTTGATGGGCATGATGCCGGGCACGATCGGCAGCGTGATGCCGGCCGCGCGCGCGGCTTCGACGAAGCGGAAATAGGCGTCGGCGTTGTAGAAGTACTGCGTGATCGCCCCGTCGGCGCCCGCGTCGACCTTCGCCTTGAACGCCTTCAGGTCGTCGTGCGGGCGGCGCGCCTGCGGGTGGTACTCGGGATAGGCCGCCACCTCGATGTGGAACCAGTCGCCGGTCTCCTCGCGGATGAACTTCACGAGCTCCGAGGCGTAGCGGAACTCGCCCGCGGCGGCGAGGCCCGAGGGCAGGTCGCCCCTCAATGCCACGATGTGGCGGATGCCGTGATCCTTGTACGCGTGGATCACCTCCTTCAGCTGCGCGCGCGCGGACGCGACGCACGAAAGGTGCGGGGCCGCCTGGTGCCCGTCGGCGCGAATCTCGAGCACGGTGTTGAGCGTGCCTTCGCGCGTGGAGCCCCCGGCGCCATAGGTCACCGAGAAGAACGCCGGGTTGAGCTGGCCGAGCTGCTTCCAGGTCGAGCGGAGCTTCTCGCTCCCCTCCGGCGTCTTCGGCGGGAAGAACTCGAAGCTGCAGACGAGCTTCGGGCGCGACTCACCTTCCGTCATCGGCTAGTACCTGTAGTGCTCGGGCTTGAACGGACCCTCGGTGCTCACCCCGATGTACCTCGCCTGGGCTTCGCTCAGCTTCGTGAGGCTCGCCCCCAGCTTCTTCAGCTGCAGGCGCGCCACCTTCTCGTCGAGGTGCTTGGGCAGCGTGTACACGCCGATCGGGTACTTCTTCGTGTGGGTGAAGAGCTCGATCTGGGCGATCACCTGGTTGGCGAAGGACGAGCTCATCACGTAGGACGGGTGGCCCGTGCCGCAACCCAGGTTCACGAGGCGGCCTTCGGCCAGCACGATGATGCGCTTGCCGTCCGGGAAGATCACGTGGTCGACCTGCGGCTTGATGTTCTCCCACTCGTACTGCTCGAGGGAGGCCATGTCGATCTCGTTGTCGAAGTGGCCGATGTTGCACACGATGGCGTTGTTCTTCATGCGCTTCATGTGCTCGTGCGTGATCACGTGGTAGTTGCCGGTGGCGGTCACGAAGATGTCGCCCTTGTCGCACGCCTCTTCCATCGTCACCACGCGGTAGCCTTCCATCGCCGCCTGCAGCGCGCAGATCGGATCGATCTCGGTGATCCACACCTGCGCCGAGAGCGCGCGCAGCGCCTGGGCGCTGCCCTTGCCCACGTCGCCGTAGCCGCAGACGACCGCGACCTTGCCCGCGACCATCACGTCGGTCGCGCGCTTGATGCCGTCCACCAGCGACTCGCGGCAGCCATAGAGGTTGTCGAACTTGCTCTTGGTGACCGAGTCGTTCACGTTGATCGCCGGGAACTTGAGCGAGCCGTCCTTCGCCATCTGGTAGAGACGCTTGACGCCCGTGGTGGTCTCTTCGGTGACGCCCTTCACCGCGGCGAGGCGCTTCGAGTACCACTTCGGATCCTGCTTGAGCTTCGCGCGGATGCTGGCGTAGAGGAACTTCTCCTCCTCGCTCGAGTGGCTCGAGATGCAGCCCTCGTCGATCTCGGCGCGCGCGCCCAGGTGCAGCAGGAGCGTCGCGTCGCCGCCATCGTCGAGGATCATGTTGGTGAGCTTCTCCGAGCCGTCGGCATCCCGGCCCCACTCGAAGATGCGGTGCGTGTAATCCCAGTAGTCGGCGAGCGACTCGCCCTTCACCGCGAAGACCGGCACGCCGGTCGCGGCGATCGCGGCGGCGGCATGGTCCTGCGTCGAGAAGATGTTGCACGAGGCCCAGCGCACCTCGGCCCCCAGCTCCTCGAGCGTCTCGATCAGCACCGCGGTCTGGATGGTCATGTGCAGCGACCCCGTGATGCGCGCGCCCTTGAGCGGCTTCGCGGCTGCGTATTCCTCGCGGATCGCCATGAGCCCGGGCATCTCGGTCTCGGCGATCAGGATTTCCTTGCGGCCCCACGCGGCGAGCGCGAGGTCGGCCACGCGGTAGTCGGTGAAGTTCTCGGGTTTCGTGCGGGCGTTCATGGACGGTCCTTTCATCGAAAGGCGGCCGACGCACGGTAGACGGGTTCGTGCTCGTCTCCCGCGAGCCAGTCGCGGTTCAACGAGCGCCGTTGGGAAGGAATCCGAGCCTGGCGCGGCTTGCGGCCGCGTTGCAACGCTCCTCGGACCCCGGAATTGTACCGCGTCCGGCCTGTTGACCGTCCGCGGCCGATGGTGGATCTTTCCAACCACGCGACGGACGCCATTCCGCATCGGGGAACAACCCTACAACGCCGAGGAGGAGTCATGAACCGCAGGTTGCGCATCTCCGCTTTTCTCGCTTCCATCGCCGCGGCCGCCGCGCCCTGGCTCGCCCACGCGCAGGACGTCACCGTCACCCCGCTCGGCGCCGTCGACGGCGAGTTCTGCGTGGGCGACCGCGCGCTGCTCTTCGAGGACCCGACGGGCGTGCGCGTGCTGATCGCTCCCGGCCGCACGGTGAGGGGCTCGACGGATTCGCGCCTGCCGCAGCCGGGCACCGCGGGCGGCAGCGTCCACGTCGTGCTGATCGACCATCCGCACACCGACCACATCGGCGACGTGCTCCACACGAACTGCGCGGGCACCACGACGCAGCCCTTCGCATTCCCGAACGCGGGCAACGCGCCGGAGATCATGGCGCGCCACAACTCGGTGGTCCCGGTCGGCGGCGAGATGAGCTCGTACTTCGCGCAGAAGATCAAGGACATCACCGGCGCCAATACGCCGAGCTGCCCGGTCGTCGTCGCCAACGGCACGGACAACAACATCACCGTGCCCCGCACGAGCCCCTGCGTGCAGACCCTGAGGGGCGGCAACATCCAGGTCGTGAAGAGCGGACAGACGACGGGTGTGCGCATCAACACCATTCCCGCGTTCCATGCCTCGGGGGCTCCCGCCGGCCTCGTGGACGACAGCGACCTCGTGCCGCCGGGCCTCACCGGCTACATGGGCACGGAGACCGGCTACATCATGCAGTTCAGCAACGGGCTCACGGTCCTGTGGACCGGCGACTCGGGCCTCATCGGCGACTGGGCCACGCAGAGCGCCTTCTACAAGCCCAACCTCGCGGTCGTGCACATGGACGGCCTCTTCACGATGGGGCCGAAGGAAGCGGCGTTCGCGGTGAACTTCCTGATGCGCCCGCGGACTGTCATTCCGGAGCACGCGAACCAGGTCTCGACCAGCGGCGGCAGCGTCATCCCCGGCACGCGTGTCGAGGCTTTCGCGAACGGCGTGCACGGCGCGCAGGTCGTGGTGCCGCTGTCGAACCGGAAGATCTTCTGCAACGGCCAGGGCGACTGCCACTTCTAGCCCATGATCGATCGCATCCGCATCGCCGCCGCTGTCGCGGCCATCGCCCCGATGGCCGCGACAGCGGCGGATACGTTCTACCTCACGGCCGCCGGCGGCTATTCGTGGGCGCAGACCTCGAAGCTCGAGGCGAGCCACGGCGACGGCTTCGATTTCCAGACCGGCTCGGGCCAGTCCGAAAACCACGGTGCATGGCGCGTGGGCGCGGGATGGTTCGTGCTGCCGCGCGTGGCGCTCGAGGCTGCCTACGCCGACTACGGAAGGCAGTCTTTCACCGTCGAGGGCGTGCCGAGCCCGGCGTTCGTCCCCGAAGTGCTCTCCGAGAGCCGCGCGAGCGAGCGCAAGGTGAGCGCCGCCGTGCTCGACCTGGTGGGGCACTGGCCGGTGCATGAGCGCTTCACGCTCGTCGGGCGCGTCGGCGCCGCCTATGGGCTCGTGAAGACGACGAGCCGCATCGAGGCGCCCGGCGGATTCCCGTTCGGCAGCGCGCCGCAGTCCGCGAGCTTCGACTCGCGCACGCGATCGTGGGCGTTCCACGCCGCGGGAGGCGTGCGCTGCGCCGACGTGCTGCCGACGCTCGATGTCGAGGCCATGCTCGAGTACCTCGGGCCCGTGGGAAGGAGCTTCTCGGGAGACTCGCTCGACACGACCGGCCGCTCGCGCCAGACGACGCTTTGGCTGGGCCTCGTGAAGCGCTTCTGATGGCGGCGTCGCACCGGCTGCTCGCCTGCAAGGGATGCGGGTCCGTGATCGTCGAGGGCGCCTTCGCGCTCGCGGGCATCCCGCTCGAGGTCGAGGAGGTCGATTACTCCGAGGGCAGTCCCACGCGCGAGCGCCTGCTCGCCGTGAATCCGCTGGGGCAGGTCCCGGTGCTGGTCCTGCCCGACGGGACGGTGCTCACGGAGTCGCTCGCGATCCTGCACTACGTGAACGACCTCGAGCCGTCGGTGGACCTCATCCCGCCGCCGGGAGACGCCACGCGCAAGGCGTTCTATCGCTGGTCGGTCTTCCTCGTGGCGGCGGTCTATCCCACGTTCACCTATGGCGACGACCCGAAGAGGTGGGCGAGCGACGAGGCCGGCGCGAAGAGGCTGCGCGAGGCGACCGACGAGCATCGCAAGACGATGTGGACGTGGATCGAGCGCGAGGCGCGGGGCCCGTGGTTCCTCGGCGAGCGCAGGAGCGCCCTCGACCTCTACATCATGGCGATGACGCGCTGGCGCCCGGGCATCCTCTGGTTCGCGAAGAACACGCCGAAGCTCGTGGCGATCGCGAAGCGCGCGTCGGAGCTGCCGGAGGTGGCGCCGATCGTGGCTCGCAACTTCGGCTGATTAAATTGACAAAAAAGGCCACCGCGAGGGTGGCCTTTTCGTTGAAGCGGAAAAACGTCAGGCCGTGACCGGCGCCCTCTTCGCCTCGCCCTTGAGGCCGGCCGCGTCGCGCAAAAGCTGCGCCTTGTCGGCGGCTTCCCAGGTGAACTCCGGCTCCTCGCGGCCGAAGTGGCCGTAGGCCGCGGTCTTCTGGTAGATCGGGCGCAGGAGGTCCAGCATCTTCACGATGCCGCGCGGGCGCAGGTCGAAATGCTCCTGCACGAGCTTGGCGATCTTGTCGTCGGAGATGACGCCCGTGCCCTCGGTGTAGACCGTCACGTTGATCGGCTTCGCGACGCCGATCGCGTAGCTCACCTGGATCTGGCACTGGCGCGCGAGGCCCGCGGCGACCACGTTCTTCGCGACGTAGCGCGCGGCATACGCGGCCGAGCGGTCCACCTTCGACGGGTCCTTGCCCGAGAAGGCGCCGCCGCCGTGAGGGCACGCGCCGCCGTAGGTGTCGACGATGATCTTGCGTCCCGTGAGCCCGCAGTCGCCCTGCGGCCCGCCCACCACGAAGCGCCCGGTCGGGTTCACGAGGTACTTCGTGTTCTTGAGGAACTCCTTCGGCAGCACCGGCTTGATGATCTGCTCGATGACGGCCTCGATGAACTCCTTCTTCATGTGCTGCCCATCGGACATCTCGGGCCCGTGCTGCGAGGAGAGCACCACCGTGTCGATCTCGGCGGGCTTGCCGTCCACGTACTTGAAAGTGACCTGGCTTTTCGCGTCGGGGCGCAGGTACGGCATGCGGCCGTCGCGGCGCAGCATCGCCTGCCGCTCGACGAGGCGATGCGCGTAGTAGATCGGCGCGGGCATGAGCACCGGCGTCTCGTCGCACGCATAGCCGAACATGAGGCCCTGGTCGCCGGCGCCCTGGTTGAGCGGGTCGTCCTGCGCATGGTTCACGCCCTGCGCGATGTCCGGGCTCTGCTTGTCGTAGGCCACGAGCACGGCGCAACCCTTGTAGTCGATGCCGTAATCGGTGTCGTCGTAGCCGATGCGCTTGATGGTCTCGCGCGCGACCTGGATGTAGTCGACGCTCGCCTTGGTCGTGATCTCGCCCGCGAGCACGACGAGGCCCGTGTTGCAGAGGGTTTCGGCGGCCACTCGGCTCGGGGGGTCCTGAGCTAGAATGGCATCCAGCACCGCGTCGGAAATCTGATCCGAGACCTTGTCCGGGTGGCCCTCGGAGACCGATTCGGACGTGAACAGAAACTCACTGCTTTTCATTACGGCTCCCGCGAAGTCGCACGACGTTGGATTCGACGCGACAGTTTATCAAACCCGGCACGGCGGACGGCTTCAATTGAAATTCCTGGTTCGCCTGCTCGCCCGGCTTCCGCTCGCCGCGAGCCATGCGCTCGGGGCGGTCGTGGGCCGCGTGGTCTACGTGATATCGCCGCGCTACCGCAACCGCCTGCTCGAGAACGTGACCGCGAGCGGCCTGGTCGCCGTGCCCTCGGGCGTGCGCGACTTCGCGCATCGCAATGCGGAGGAGAACGGCAAGGGGCTCATCGAGCTCGCGTGGGCCCTGCTCCGATCGGAGCAGGTCTCGGGCAAGGTGCGCCGGCGCCACGGCTGGGCCGGCGTCGAGAAGCTGCGGGCCGAGGGACGCCCGATCATCTTCGTGACCCCGCACCTGGGCGCCTACGACGTCGCGGGCCGCTACCTGTGGCACCAGATGCCCATCCTCGCGATGTACCGGCCGCACAAGATCCGTTGGGTCGACGAGCTCCTGCGCGAAGGCCGCAACCGCGGCGCCGCCCCCGACGGCACCAACGTGGCACCCGCGACACTCGCCGGCGTGCGCATGGTGCTCAAGCACCTGCGCCGGGGCGGATGCACGGTGCTCCTGCCGGACCAGGTGCCGAGCATGGGCGACGGCGAATGGGTGGAGTTCTTCGGGCGCCCCGCGTACACGATGACGCTGCCCGCGCGGCTGCAGGAAGCCTCCGGCGCGGCCCTGGTCTTCTGCTACGCCGAGCGGCTTGCCCGCGGCGAGGGCTTCGACCTGTACTTCACGCCGCTCGAGGAGAAGCTGCCGCGGGATCGGCGCGAGGCGGCGCGGCGCGTGAACCAGATGATCGAGAACCTCATCCGCGCGTGCCCCGCGCAGTATCTCTGGTGCTACAACCGCTACAAGCGCCCGGCGGGCGCGCCGCCGCCGCCCGCCGTGCACAAGGCGGCATGATGCGGTGGCTGCGCCGCGCCGGCTCGGAGCTGGGCGTCTTCGTCCTGTGGCTCGTGCACTTCCTGCCGCTCTCCTGGATCTCGCTCCTGGGCGCGGGCCTGGGCTCCATCGTCTACCGTTTCGGGCGCGGGCGCGTGACTCGCATCAACCTCAAGCTCTGCTTCCCCGGGATGAGCGACGAGCAGATCGACGATCTCGGCCGGCGCAACTTCCGCATGCTCGGGCGCAACGCGCTCGAGCTCTCGCTCATGGTGTGGGGCAGCGAGGAAAACCTGCTGAGGCTCGTGCGCCACGAGGGGCTCGAGAACCTGAAGGATGCAGCGGCCCGCGGCGAGCCGGTGATCGCGTTCGCGCCCCACTTCATCGGGCTCAACATGGGGGGCATCCGCGTGGCGTACGAATGGCCCGGCTCCGCGAGCATCTACAGCCGGCAGAAGAACCCGGTGCTCGACCGCATCTTCCTGCGCGCGCGCCTGCGCTTCGGCACGCCGACCCTCGTGAGCCGCCAGGAAGGGCTGCGCGCGGTGATTCGCGTGATCAAGAGCGGCAAGTCGCTCTACTTCCTGCCCGACATGGACTTCGGTCCGCGCGACGCGATCTTCGCGCCGTTCTTCGGCATCCCGACGGCGACCATCACGGCGATGCCGCGGCTCGCGAAGCTCACGGGCGCGAAGGTGATCCCGGTGGTGACGCGGCAGGTGGGTGACGGCTATGTCGTGCGCTTCTATCCGCCGTGGGAGAACTACCCGACCGGCGACCTCGAGGCGGACGTGCGCCGCATGAACGCATTCATCGAGGATCGCGTGCGCGAGATGCCCGAGCAGTACTTCTGGGCGCACAAGCGCTTCAAGACGCGCCCGCCCGGTGAACCGAGTCCCTACCGGAAGGCGCCCCGCTGATCACGGCGATGAACGCGCGCGGGTCGACGGGCTTCACGAGGTGCGCGTCGAAGCCGGCGGCGGCGGAGCGCTGGCGGTCCTTTTCCTGGCCGTAGCCGCTCACGGCCACGATGAACGCATCGGCGAGGCGCGGCATCCCGCGCATGCGCCGCGCGAGCTCGTAGCCGTCCATGCCCGGCAGGCCGATGTCGAGCAGCACGATGTCGGGATCGAACGCCTCCGCGGCGCCGAGCGCCTGCAGCCCGTCGTGCACGACGCTCACGTCGTGGCCCAGCTCGCGCAGCAGGAGCAGCACCGCTTCCGCGGCGTCGGCGTTGTCCTCGACCAGCAGCACGCGGCGTGCGCGCAGCGCGGCAGGGGCCGCGGCCGGCCGTGGCGCCTTGGCGCGCGGCGGATCCACCACGACGCTGCGCGGAAGGGACACCGTGAAGCGGCTGCCGGCGCCCGCGCCCGCGCTCTCGGCCGCGACCTTGCCGCCATGCATCTCGACCAGGCCTTTCACGAGCGAGAGGCCGATGCCGAGCCCGCCCTGGGAACGATCGAGCGAGCGGTCGGCCTGCGCGAAGAGCTCGAAGATGCCGGGCAGCACGTCCCCCGGGATGCCCACGCCGTTGTCCTCGACCACGATCTCGACGCCATCGCCCCGCACGGCTGCCGAGACGGCGATGCGCCCGCCGCTCGGCGTGAACTTGGCCGCGTTGTGCAGGAGATTGCCGAGCACCTGCGACATGCGCACCGCGTCGACGTCGATCCACACGTCTTCCGGCACTTCCCCGACGACCAGCTCGTGGCGCTGCGCATCCAGGAGCGGCCGCGCCGTGTCGAGCGCGGAGCGCACGATCGCCGCCAGCGGCACCGGCTCCTTCTGCAGCACCACCTTGCCGCGGGTGATGCGCGAGACCTCGAGCAGGTCGTCGACCAGCCGCGCCAGGTGCTCGACCTGGCGGCCCACGAGGTCGCGCGCGCGATCGCGCACCGCGCGATCCTCCGACAGGCGCAGGATCTCGACCGCGTTGCGGATCGGCGCGAGGGGATTGCGCAGCTCGTGCGCGAGCATCGCGAGGAAATCGTCCTTGCGGCGGTCGGCATCGCGCAACGCCTCCAGGGCGCGCGTGCGCTCGTGCTCTGCGCGCTTCAGGCGCAGCAGCGCGCGCACGTTCGCGAGCAATTCCTCGGGCTCCATGGGCTCGACCAGGTAGCCGTCGGCGCCCGCATCGAGCGAGGCGACGCGGTCGCGCATGTCCACGTGCATCGCGGAGGTCTGCAGCACGGCGATGTCCGCGGTGCGCGGATCGGACTTGATGCGCGCGCAGATGTCGCGGCCGTTGGCGTCGGGGAGCCGCACGTCGAGCAGCACGAGGTCCGGGTGGTGCGCCACCACGAGCTCCAGCGCCTCGGTGCCGAGGGCGGTCTCGATCACCTCGAAGCCCGCGCGGCGCAGGATGCGCGTCTTCACATACCGGTTCGACTCGGTGTCGTCGACGTTCAGGATCAGCCCGGCGGGCACGCCGTTCATGAGCCCGCCCGGATCGCCTCGAGCGTGGCGGAGACGGTCTCCACCGAAAGGTCGCGCTTCTGCAGGATCGCCCGCGCGCGCGTGCGGATGCGGCGATCGCGCGTGGGTTCCATCTCCTGCGAGGTCACGACGATCACCGGGATCGCGCTCGTGCGCGGATCGGCGGCGAGCCGCTCCAGCACCTCGTCGCCGGGCATCCCCGGCATCGCGAGGTCGAGGAAGATCACGCCGGGTGCCAGGCGCGCGGCGGCCGCGAGCCCGCTCGCGCCGTCCGTGGCCTCCTCGAACTGCATCGGCTCGCGCACCGAGCGGCGGATCACGTAGCGCGCGGCCTCGTCGTCGTCGATGATGAGCGCGACCCGGCTGGGCGCCACGGGTGCCAGGCGCGCGAGCGCGGAGAGCAGCGTCTCGCGATCGACCGGCTTGGGGAGGTAGGCGTCGGCGCCGAGCGAGCGCGCCTTGCGCTCCTCGCCGCTCTGGGAGGCGACGATGACGGGCGGCGTCCCGGGCTGCGCCTTGAGATCGGCGAGCCAGCGCCAGGTCTTCTCTTCCTCGCCCGGTAGTCCCATGTCCAGGATGATGGCGCAGGCCGTTTGCGAGGCGAAGCGGTCGCGGGCCTGCGCGAGCGAGGCGGAGCTCACCACCGCGAAGCCGCTTCCCGTGAGGTATTTCTCGTACAGCATGCGCGTCGCCGGATCGTCCTCGACCACCAGGACCCACGGCCCCGCGGGGGCCGTGAATGCCGGCTCCTGCGCCGGCGGCTCGGCGTCCGGCTCGCGATAGCGCACGGGCACGCGCGCGAAGAAGGTCGAGCCCTTGCCGGGCTCGCTCTCGACGTCCACCGAGCCGCCGAGCAGGGCCGCGAGCTTGCGGCAGAGCGGCAGGCCCAGGCCCGTGCCCTTCACCTTGCGCTGCAGCGCGCTCGGGATCTGCGTGAACTCCTCGAAGATGAGGTCCCGATCCTCGGGCGCGATGCCGATGCCGGTGTCGCGAACCGAGAACACGACCCCCTCGCCGCCGCGGTCGGCGCGCGCCTCGACGCGGACCGAGCCGCGCTCGGTGAACTTGAGCGCGTTGGAGATGAAGTTGCGCAGGATCTGCGAGACCTTGCTCTCGTCGGTCTCGAGGGCCGGCAGGCCGGGCTCGACCTCGAAGGTGAGGTCGACGGCCTCCGTCACGAGGAGCGGCTTGAGCATCCCGCGCAGCGCGCTGAAGAGCTCGTCCACCTCGAAGCGCACGGGCCGGATCTCGATCTTGCCGGCCTCGATCTTGGCGAGGTCGAGCAGGTCGTTCACGAGCTCGGAGAGGTCCTCGGCCGCCTTGTTGATGAAGCGCACCTGCGTCTCCTGCTCGTCGGTGAGCGGGCCGTCCATCTGGGCGAGCAGGATGTTGCAAAGCGCGCGCACCGAGTTGAGCGGCGTGCGGAACTCGTGGCTCATGTTGGAGAGGAAGCGGCTCTTCATCTCGTCGGCCTGGCGCAGGTGCAGCGCCTTCTCGTCGAGCTCCGCGTACAGCGCCACCACGCCGCGGTTCGTGTCCTCGAGCTCGCGCGCCATCTCGATCAGCTTGTCCTGCTTGTCCTGCAGCTCGGCGAGCGCGGCGAGGAGCTCGGCGTTCTGCGACTGCACCTCGGCGAGCGAGGTCGCATGCGGAAGCGCGGCGAGCCTCGAGACGAGCTTTCCGGCGGTGAGTGGCGTGACCAGCGGCACGCCCTCGGGCAGCAGCTTGCCGAGCGTGACCCGCGTCCCCTCGCCGGGCGCCGAATCGATCTCCCAGCGGTCCATGAGCCGGCGCGAGCCGATGAGGCCGATGCCCATCCCGGTGTCGGAGCGATAGGTGCCGTCGAGCACCTCGTCCAGGCGCGCGATGCCCGGGCCCTCGTCGAGCACGCGGATCACCAGCAGCTGGGGTGCCGTCTCGCCCTCGATCTCGAATTCCACGCGGCCGCCGCCGGCATAGCGGAAGGCGTTGCGCGCGATCTCCGACACCGAGGTCGCGATGCGCGTCTGCTCGCGCCCGTCGAAGCCGAGCAGCTCCGCCAGCTGGCGCGCCCGCTGCCGCGCGCCGACCACGTCGGATTGGACGTTGAGCGCGGACGTGAGCAAGCGGATCGTCATGCCAACTCCCGCGCGACGAGCACCACGACGTCGTCGCGCTTGCGCGAATGGCGCCGGAAGAGCGCCGCGGCAGCGAGGGACGGATGCCGCGCGGCCGCTCCCGGGAAAGCCGCGAGGTCCCACTGCGTTTCCAGCCCGTCGGAGTGCGCCACCAGGAGCGATCCCCGCGGCCACGGATAACGATACTCCTCCGACTTGTGCATGTTGTGGCCGACGATCCCGTTGTGCGACACCATCGCGCGGCGCGTGCCGCCCTCGATCACCGCCGCCGCGATGTTGCCCACGCCCGCGAAGGCGATCTCGCCGCGCGAGCGCTCGTGGCGCATCACCCCGACCGCGGCGCCGCGCGTGGGCCGCAGCCGCGCGTGGCAAAGGTCGAGGAGCCGCACCGCGCCCGCCTCGGGGTTCGCGCGCAGCACGTCGAGCGCCATGTGGGCCGCGCGCGAGGCGTCGGGCCCATGGCCCAGCCCGTCGACGACCATGAAGGTCGCGCCGTCGCGATGCTCCGCCATCGCCCATGCGTCGCCGCAAGCGGCCTCGCCGGTCTTCGGCACGAGGATCGCGCCCACGTCATAGCCGCGGCGCGCGGTGGGCACGCGCGTCCAGACGACCATGCGCAGGATGGTGCCGAGGTCCGGCGCCGTGAGCACGTCGAATTCGTCGGTGAGGCGCCCGATGGCGCCGAGGCCGGTGCCGGGCGAGGTGCCGCTGGTGACGCCGTCGCGCGCGGAGTGGGCGAAATCGGCCATGCCGCGGCCCGAATCGATCGCGAGCATCTCGATGCCGGCGGCGTCGCCCTGCGAGAGCGCGCGCGCCGCGAAGGCTCCGCCCCCGCCGTGGCGCATGACGTTGGTGAGCGCCTCGGTCACGACCAGCGCCACGCGCCCGGCACGGGTCTCGTCGAACTCGAGCGTGTTCGCGAGCTTCTGCATGACGATGCGCGCGGCCGAGACCTGGCTCACGTCCCCCACGTCGATGAAGATGGGATCGCTCAACGGGCCTTCCAGCGCACGATGACGACACGCGTGCCCTTGCCCGGGCTCGACTCGATGTCGAAGGCGTCGGACAGGCGCTTGGCACCCGAGAGTCCCAGGCCCAGGCCGCCGCCGGTGGTGAAGCCGTCCTGCATCGCGAGCTTGAGGTCGGCGATGCCGGGACCCTCGTCGGTGAACTCCAGGCGCACGCCGCGCCGCGCGCCGTCGGTCACGATCGTGATCTCCACCTTGCCGCCGCCGCCGTACTGGATGGTGTTGCGCCCGAGCTCGCTCGCCGCCGTGACGATCTTCGTCTGGTCCACGAGGCTGAAGCCCACGGCGACGGCGTGCTCGCGCACCGCCTGGCGCAGCCGCACCACGTCCTCGCCGCCTCGCAGGTCGAGCTGGGCCTTCCTCTCCACGCGGAGGTCCATGATGGCGGCCATGGGGCGATCAGGCGACAGTCGAGCCCTGCAGCAGCGCCATCCCCTTCTCGACGTTCAGGGCGGTACGCACGCCGGCGAGATCGAGCCCGAGCTCGACCAGCGTGATGGCGACGGCCGGGCGCATCCCCACGACCACGGTCTGCGCGTCGAGAACGCGCGACATGCCCGCGATGTTGCTGATCATGCGGCCGATGAACGAGTCCACCACGTCGAGCGAGGAGATGTCGATCAGGACGCCCTTGGCGCGGTCGGCCACGATGCGCTCCGTGAGGTCGTCCTGCAGGGTGAGGGCGAGCTGGTCGTGCATGTCCACCTGGATGGTCACCAGCAGGAAGCGCCCCATGCGCAGGATCGGGATGCGCTCCATGCGTCAGGCCGCCTCGGCCTGGCCGGCCTCGATGCGCGAGCCGCTGCGCGCGAGCGCCACCAGGAACGCGTCCGCGAGGCTCGCCTTGGTGGTGACCTGCGACAGGTCCACGCCGAGATGGACGATCGTCTGCGCGATCTGCGGGCGGATGCCGCTGATGATGCAGTCCGCGCCCATGAGCCGCGCGGCCGCCACGGTTTTCATCAGGTGCTGCGCCACGAGCGTGTCCACGGTGGGCACGCCCGTGATGTCGATGATCGCGATCGAGGCCCCCGAGGCCACGATCTTCTCGAGCAGGCTCTCCATCACCACCTGCGTGCGGCTGCTGTCGAGCGTGCCGATGAGGGGCAGCGCCAGGATGTCCTTCCACAGCTCGACCACCGGCGTCGAGAGCTCGAGCAGCTCGCGCTGCTGGCGCGCGATCACCTCTTCGCGCGTCCTCTGGTAGGCCTCGGTGGTGAAGAGGCCGAGGCGGTCGATCAGCCGCGTCGCGGTCCAGAACGCCTCGGCGAGCGTGGCGGCGTCGGCGATCTCCGAGCGCAAGCGGGCGAAGACCGGCTGCTTGAGGGAGAACACGAAGGTCGCCGTCTCGCTCGGGGAGTAGCCCTGCGTGGCGCGCGACGCGGAGAGCGCGGAGAGGATCTCCATCGCCCGCGCCCAGCGGGGGCCGGTGCCGTCGACGTCGTCGCCGGCGAGGCCGTCGTTGATGGCAGCGAGAAACTCGCGCGACGTGGTGCGCATCTCGTTGTCCTGGGCCGCGTCGCCGCGCGTGCCGCTGCGCGCCTGCTCCTTGAGCCAGTCGGCGAGGATGCCGGCCTCGTGCCTGCGCAGGACTTCGACCAGGGGATTGCCTGCCGTGGCCTTCATCGGATCGATCCTTGGTTATGCGATTCGGGGAGCGAAAAGTATAGCGGCTGCGCTACCGGCCCGCCGGTCGCGGGGCGTCGATGCGGCCTCCCGTGCGCTCGAGCGCGGTGCGGAAGGCATCTCCCAGGCTCGCCTTGGTGGTCACGCGCGACAGGTCCACGCCCAGGTGCACGATGGTCTGGGCGATCTGGGGACGGATCCCGCTGATGATGCAGTCGGCGCCCATGAGGCGCGCCGCGGCGACCGTCTTCATGAGGTGCTGGGCGACCAGCGTATCCACCGTGGGCACGCCCGTGATGTCGATGATCGCGATGGAGGCGCGCGTCGACACGATCTTGTCGAGGAGGCTCTCCATCACGACCTGGGTGCGGTTGCTGTCGAGCGAGCCGATGAGCGGCAGGGCGAGGATGCCGTCCCAGAGCTCCACCACCGGAGTGGAGAGCTCGAGCAGCTCGCGCTGCTGGCGCTCGATCACGCGCTCGCGCGTGCGCTGGAAGGACTCGGTGGTGTGCAGGCCCAGCCGGTCGATGAGGCGCGTCACGGCCCAGAGGCTGTCGGCGAGCGCCTCGGGCTCGTGCATGCGCGCGCGAAGGCGGGCGAAGAGCGACTCCTTCAACGAGAAGACGAAGACCGCCGTCTCGCTCGTCGTATGGCCCTGGTTCGCGCGCGTGGTGCTCAGCTCGTCGAGGATGTCGCGCACGGCGTTCCACGAGGCATGAGCCGTGTCGTCCTCGCCCGCGTCGAGCGATTGCGAGAGCGCGGCGAGGAAGTCGCGGGACATGCGCCGGCTCTCGACCTCGTACAACGGGTCCCTGCGCCCGCCGTTGTCCTGGGCCTTGATCCAGTCGGCGAGGATGTCGCCCTGCTGGGTGCGCACGACGTCGGCGAGGGCGCCGTTCCGGGGGGAGCTCATGGAAAGCCTTTCTCCCGTGGCACGGCGCGGGATCTGATGCTGCGGGAAGGAGTTCCATTATGCACGGGCGATACAATGCCGCCATGGCCACCCGGCGCATCCGCTTCTCGAAGATGCATGGACAGGGCAACGATTTCGTGGTCCTGGATGGGGTGCGCCAGCAGGTGGCGCTCACGCCCGAGCGCGTGCGCGCACTCGCCGATCGCCACTTCGGCGTGGGCTTCGACCAGCTGCTGCTCGTCGAGAAGCCGCGGCAGGCGGGCAACGACTTCCGCTACCGCATCTTCAACGCCGACGGCGGCGAGGTCGAGCAGTGCGGCAACGGCGCGCGCTGCTTCGCCCGTTTCGTGCGCGACGAGGGCCTCACCCGCAAGGACGAGATCCGCGTGGAGACGGCGCGCGGCGTCATCGTGCCGCGCATCGAGCCGGGCGGCACGATCACCGTCGACATGGGGCCGCCGCGCCTCGAGCCCGCGGACGTGCCCTTCCTGGCCCCCGCCCGCGCGCCCACGTACCGGCTCGACGTCGACGGCACGCCCGTCGAGGTGAGCGTGCTCTCCATGGGCAACCCGCACGCGGTGCAGGTGGTCGCCGATGTGGACCGCGCGCCCGTCACGACGCAGGGACCGCAGATCGAGCACCATCCCGCCTTCCCGCAGCGCGTGAATGCCGGCTACATGCAGGTCGTCGACCGCGCCCACATCCGGCTGCGCGTGTGGGAGCGTGGCGCCGGCGAGACGCTCGCTTGCGGCACCGGCGCCTGCGCCGCGGTCGTGGCCGGCATCGAGCGCGGACTGCTCGACCCGGACGTGCGCGTCGCGACCCGCGGCGGCGAGCTCGCGATCCGCTGGCCCGGCCCCCCGCACCCCGTTATGATGACGGGCGATGCCGTGCGCGTCTTCGACGGCGAGATCGAGCTCTAGCGGGCTCCGGAAGGGATGACAGCGTTGCTCACCGCGGACCAGGTCGCCGAGTTCCTCAAGCAGAACCCCGGGTTCTTCGAGAACCACGTCGACATCCTGATGAACCTGCAGATCCCGCACCCGCACGGCGGGCGCGCGGTGTCGATCGGCGAGCGCCAGCTCGTCGCGTTGCGCGAGAAGGCGAAGCTGCTCGAGGACAAGCTGCACGAGCTCATCCAGTTCGGCGAGGAGAACGACGCGCTCGGCGAGAAGATCCACCGGCTCGCGTGCCGGCTCGTGGAGGCCTCGACCCTGGATGCCACCCTCGACACGCTGTATCTCGACCTGCTCGACCATTTCGCCGTGCCCCACGTCGCGGTGCGCCTGTGGAACGTGGCCGAGGAGAACCGCGAGACGAAGGAGTTCACGCCGGTCGAGCACGAGATGCGCGACTTCGTGGAGAAGATGGCGGCACCCTACTGCGGGCCGCATGCGGTCTACGGGAGCGCCGCGTGGTTCGGCGAGGCGGCACCCCACCTCAAGTCCTATGCGCTGCTGCCGGTGAAGCGCGAGGGCCTCACCTTCGGCGTGATCGCGCTGGGGGCCGAGGACCCGCGGCGCTTCTATCCCGAGATGGGCACGCTCTACCTCGCGCGCATCGGCGACCTCGTGAGCCACGCGCTGTGGCGCTACGTCACCGCGGTCCGTGAGCACGCCGCCTAGCGCGCGCGCGCGCTACCTCGAGGCCCTTCGCACGCGGCGCCGCCTCGCCGCGCATACCGTCGAAGCGTACGACCGCGACATCACGCTGCTGCTCGAGCTGGCCACGGGTCGCGAGCTCGCGCAGCTCACCCCGCACGACGTGCGCCGCTTCGTGGCCACCCTGCACGGCCGCGGGCTCGCGCCCCGCTCCCTCGCGCGGATCCTGTCGAGCTGGCGCGGTTTCTTCGAGTGGCTCGCGGGCGAGGGCCTCACCGGCGCCAACCCGTGCACGGGCGTGCGCGCGCCCAAGGCGCCGAAGAAGCTGCCGCCGTGCCTCTCGCCCGACGAAGCGGTGCGCCTCGTCACCGCGCCCGACGGCACGCGCTGGAAGGCGCGCGACCGCGCGCTCTTCGAGCTCGCCTATTCGTGCGGGCTGCGCGTCTCGGAGCTGACCGGCCTCGACGTGGACTCGATCGATCGCGCGAGCGGCGAGGCGCGCGTGCTCGGCAAGGGCTCGAAGACGCGCATCGTGCCGGTGGGCAAGCCCGCCCTCGACGCCGTCGCGCGCTGGCTCGCGGAGCGCTCGCGCACGGCGCGCGACGGCGAGACGGCGCTATTCGTGGGCCGCGCGGGACGGCGCCTCGGCGCGCGCGAGGTGCAGCGCCGCATCAAGGCGTACGCGGCCGCCGCGGGACTCCAGGTCGATGTCCATCCGCACATGCTGCGGCACTCCTTCGCCTCGCACGTGCTGCAATCCTCGGGCGACCTGCGCGCCGTGCAGGAGATGCTGGGGCACGCGAGCATCGCCTCGACGCAGGTCTACACGCACCTCGATTTCCAGCACCTCGCCAAGGTCTACGACGCGGCCCACCCGCGCGCGAAGCGGCGCAAGAGCTGAGCGCGCGTGAGGTCGGCCGCGATTCCCGTGACGGTGCTGGCGGGTCCCGGGGACATGCCGGTCGCCGGCTCGCACGTGAGATGCGTGCGTGCGAGTGCCACCGCCGGCGAGTCGCTCTTCGCTTCGGGCCGGTTGTCGCCGCGTGCGGGATGCCTCTGCTGCAGCGTAGCCGGCGACCTCGTGCGGGAGCTGCGCGAGCTGCATGCGCATCGCATCGAGGGTCGCATCGCGCCCTTCGAGCGCGTGGTCGTGCAGGCGAGCGAAGACGCGGACCTGCGGCCGATCCTGGCCGCGCTCGCCGAGCTCCCGCTCGTCGCCGCACGCTATGCGCCGGCCGCGATCGTCGTGGTGGTGGCGAGCAGCGCGCAGGTCGCAGGCGAGCCCGGGCGGGCGCAACTCGCGATGGCCGATCGCGTGATCGTGCGGACCGGCGCGTGGCGCGAGGCTGTGGCGACGCTCAACCCGGGCGCGCGGGTCGATGTGCTGGCCACGGGCCTGCCCGCGGGCTGGCTCGACACCGGGCCGTACCGCGGATCTCCGCCGCGCCTCGTGCTGCCCGACCCGCAGAGCGCGCTCGCGTATCGGCCGATCGGCGAAGGCACCGCCGAGGGGATCGCCACGTGCGCATGGAGCTGCGTGGAACCCTTCGCGCCGGGGCGCCTCGAACCCGCAGTGGAAAGCGTGGTGCGGACCTCGGGCGAAAGGCTGCTGCGCATGAAGGGCCTGGCCTGGGTCGCCGGCGAGGCGGCGCCGCGCGCCGTGCACGCGGCCGGCCACACGTTGTATCCTTCGGCGCGCCTGCCGGTCCAAGGGCCGCGCGAGCGTGCCAGCCGGATCGCCTTCGCCGGCCGGGGGCTTGAAGAAGGCCGCATCGCCTCCATCCTGGATTCCTTCCTGCGCCGTTGACCGCCATGCCTACCGCCGAGACGCCCGACCTCGTTCCCGTCACCATCCTCACCGGCTTCCTGGGAGCCGGGAAGACCACGCTGCTCAACCGCATCCTCACCGAGAAGCACGGCGAGAAGATCGCCGTGATCGAGAACGAGTTCGGCGAGACCGGCGTGGACAACGAGATCCTCGTGAAGGACAAGGACGAGCAGATCGTCGAGATGAACAACGGGTGCCTCTGCTGCACCGTGCGCGGGGACCTCGTGCGCATCCTGGGCGACCTCGGCAAGAAGCGGCGCGGCGGCCAGCTCAAGTTCGACCGCGTGATCATCGAGACCACCGGGCTCGCCAATCCCGGCCCGGTCGCGCAGACGTTCTTCATGGACGAGGACATCCACAACCAGTTCCTGCTGGATGCCGTCGTGACGGTCGTCGACGCCAAGCACGCCGGCCAGACCCTCGACGAGCACGACGAGGCGCGCCGCCAGGTGGGCTTCGCCGATCGCATCCTCATCACCAAGACGGACCTGGTGGACGACGAGGCGAAGGTGGACGAGCTCGTGAAGCGCCTGCGCGCGATGAACCCGAGAGCCCACCAGGCCCGGGTGCACATGGGCAACGCCGACATCAGGGAGATCCTCGACATCCGCGGCTTCAACCTGAACGCCGTGCTCGAGGTGGACCCCGAGTTCCTCACGAGCGACTACCACGAGCACGATGACGACGTGAAGTCGTTCGTATGGAAGGACGCGCGCCCGTTGCACATGGAGAAGATCGAGACGTTCCTCTCGCTCATGGTGCAGAACTACGGCGAGGACCTGCTGCGCTACAAGGGGGTCCTCAACATCCAGGGCGAGCCGCGCCGCATGATCTTCCAGGGCGTGCACATGCTCATGGGCGGCACGCCCGGCAAGCCCTGGGAGCCGGGGGAGGCGCGGGAATCGGTCATGGTCTTCATCGGCCGGAAGCTGCCGCGGCGGCTCTTCGAGGAAGGCCTCGCCTACTGCGTCGCCTGAAGGGGCGGCGCGACCCCGGCCCGGCCGCCCTCCGCGGCGTTTCGCGGGCTATACTGGGTCGAACCACCCCCGCGGCGCACGATGGACCATCCCTACAACCCGGGGCCCCGGGCGGCCGCGAGCCGCTGAGGCGAGCCCATGGCGACTTCCGCAGCAGGCCTCCCGCCCGCCGGCAGCGCACGCCCGGCCGCCGCCCGGCCCGGCGGCCGCGTCGGCACCGAGGAGTTCCACTCGGCCTCGCTCCCCGCGGCGCAGGAGGCGGCCGTGCTCTACTCGGCCAACAACGGCGAAGCCGCGACGGCACTCCTCAAGCACGAGATCAAGGACCCGGTCGGGCGCAACAACAAGCAGGCCTGGCTCATGCTCTTCGACCTGCACCAGGCGGCCCAGAACCGCACCGATTTCGACTCGCTGTCCATGCTTTTCACGGTGAAGTTCGAGCAGTCGCCGCCGGCCTGGAACGAGACGGCCGAAGGCGGCGCCGATCCGCGCCGGCAGCAGAGCCGCGAGCGCAAGGACTTCTTCGCCTTGAAGCCCGCCGCCCAGAACGAGATCGCGGGCGAGATCCAGAAGTTCGTGGGCTTCGCCGAGGCGCGCGGCACGGTGCGCCTCGATGTCGCCCAGGTCACCACCCTGGCACCCGAGGAGGCCTCGCTTCTCACCGCGGCGCTCGTGAAGCTGCGCCGCCAGCGCATGCCGATGTGGTTCAACCCGCTCGATGCCTTCGAGAAGATGCTGCGCGACGCGATGAACGAGCTCAGCGGCCCGGCGGGCAAGCCGTACTGGGAGCTGCTCTTCGAGCTCTACATCCTGCAGGGCAAGACGGTCGAGTTCGAGGAGCTGGGCCTGGAGTTCGCGGTGGCGTTCGAGATGTCGCCCCCGATCTGGGAGGTCTACGTGAACTCCGTGGCCGAGGCGGCGAAGGCTTCCGCGCCGTCCGCGCCGGAGCCGGCGGAGAAGGGCGAGCCCGAGGCCGGCTATGCGATGAAAGGCGTGCTCTCCGCCTCGAGCGCCAACCAGATGGCGGAGCTCAACGCCTACGCCGCGGCCCAGTCCGAGGTGGTGGTCGACATGAGCCGGCTGCTGCGCATCGACTTCGCGTTCACCTCGGCCTTCTTCGAGGCGGTGAAGGCCTTCCAGCTCGCCGGCAAGCGCGTGATCCTCGCCAACCTGAACGAGCTCAACGCCGCGCTCCTCGAGGCGCTCGGCGTCAACCGCTACGCCATCCTGGTCCGCCGCAAGTCCACGTAGAAATCGCCGATTGAAATCGGCGATTTCCAGGTAAGTGTTGGTGGCCGAAGGCCAGACTCCGAAAGATTCCCCCTCCCGCTCGCGATGCCAGAGACCCTCCCCCAGTTCCACGGCACCACCATCGTGAGCGTGCGGCGCGGCGACCAGGTCGCCATGGGCGGCGACGGCCAGGTGACGCTCGGCAACGTCGTCGTGAAAGCCACCGCGCGCAAGGTGCGCCGGCTCTACCAGGACCGCGTGCTGGCGGGCTTCGCCGGCGCCACCGCCGACGCCTTCACCCTCTTCGAGCGCTTCGAGGCCAAGCTCGAGAAGCACCAGGGCCAGCTGCTGCGCTCGGCCGTGGAGCTCGCGAAGGACTGGCGCACCGACCGCATGCTGCGCCGCCTGGAGGCGATGCTCGCGATCGCGGACCGCACCGCCTCGCTCATCATCACCGGCAATGGCGACGTGCTCGAGCCCGAGCACGGCCTCCTCGCGATCGGCAGCGGCGGCGGCTACGCGCAGGCGGCGGCCCTGGCGCTGCTGGACAACTCGCAGCTCGCGCCCGCGGAGATCGTGAAGAAGTCCCTCGCGATCGCGGGCGACCTCTGCATCTACACCAACCAGCATCACGTGATCGAGACGTTGTGACATGGCCGATTCATCCCCCGCCCCCGCGCTCCCTGCCCCCGTCCCGTCGATGATGACGCCGCAGGAGATCGTGAGCGAGCTCGACAAGTTCATCGTCGGGCAAGGCGAGGCCAAGCGCGCCGTCGCGATCGCGCTGCGCAACCGCTGGCGCCGCGCGCAGGTGGCCGAGCCGCTGCGCGCGGAGATCACGCCGAAGAACATCCTCATGATCGGCCCCACCGGCGTGGGCAAGACCGAGATCGCGCGGCGCCTGGCGCGGCTCGCGCACGCGCCCTTCATCAAGGTGGAGGCGACCAAGTTCACGGAGGTGGGCTACGTGGGCCGTGACGTCGACTCCATCATCCGCGACCTGGTCGAGATCGCCGTCAAGTCGACGCGCGAGGACGAGATGCGCAAGGTGCGCACGAGAGCCCAGGACACGGCCGAGGAGCGCGTGCTCGACGCGCTGCTGCCCGGCGTGCCGGAGGCCTCCGGCAACGACGCCAACTCGACGCGCCAGCGCTTCCGCAAGATGCTGCGCGAGGGCAAGCTCGACGACAAGGAGGTCGAGATCGACGTCGCCCAGGCTGCGGCGGGCATGGAGATCATGGCCCCGCCCGGCATGGAGGAGCTCACCCAGCAGATCCAGGGCATGTTCGCGAACCTCGGCACCGCGCGGCGCAAGCGGCGCACGCTGCGCATCGCCGAGGCGTTGCGGCTCCTCACCGACGAGGAAGCCATGAAGCTCGTGAACGAGGAGGAGACGCGCTTCAAGGCGCTCGCCGCGGTGGAGCAGGACGGCATCGTCTTCATCGACGAGATCGACAAGATCGCGAGCCGCGGCGAGATGCAGGGCGCCGACGTCTCGCGCCAGGGCGTGCAGCGCGACCTGCTGCCGCTGGTGGAGGGCACCGCGGTCACGACCAAGTACGGCATGGTGCGCACCGACCACGTCCTCTTCATCGCGAGCGGCGCATTCCACCTGTCGCGGCCCTCGGACCTCATCCCCGAGCTGCAGGGGCGATTGCCGATCCGGGTCGAGCTCGCGAGCCTGTCGGTGGAGGATTTCGAGCGCATCCTCACGGCCACCGACGCCTGCCTCACCCACCAGTACGAGGCGCTGCTCGCGACCGAAGGCGTGGAGCTCGACTACACGCCCGAGGGCGTGCGCCGCATCGCGGAAATCGCGTTCGCGGTGAACGAGCGCACCGAGAACATCGGCGCGCGCCGCCTGCACACGGTGATGGAGAAGCTGCTCGAGGACGTGTCGTTCGATTCCGGCCGCAACCAGCGGCGCGTCGTGATCGACGCGGCCTATGTCGACGAGCGCCTCGGGACGCTCGCGCGAAGCGAGGACCTCGCGCGCTACGTGCTGTGAGGCGCCGGCACCGTTCGTAACAGGCAGGCCGCGCCGGCGCCGCTACGATGCGCGGCATGAAGATGGTGCTCATCGCCCTCGCGGCCCTGGCCGCCGCGTGCGGCACGAACCCGCCTCGCGAAGATCCGTCCGCGGCCGCCCGCTCGCTCGCGCAAGCCGAACGCGCGTTCGCCGCGCGATCGGTGCGCGAGAACGCTCGCGCCGCCTTCCTCGCCCACTTCGCCTCCGACGGCATGCTGGTGAGGAACGGATGGACCGCGGCGATGCCGGCGCTCGAAGCGCAGGGCATGGCGCCCCTCGTGCTCGACTGGCATCCCGTCTACGTGGAGGCGGCGCGCTCCGGGGACCTGGGGCTTTCCACCGGGCCGTGGACCCTCACGCCGCGCGATCCCGCCCGGCACGTCGGCCACGGACAGTTCGTCTCGGTCTGGCGCCGCGAGCACGGGCAGTGGAAGGTGATGGCCGACATCGGCATCTCGCATCCGGAGCCCGCGCTGGAGGATGCGGCGCTCGAAACGCGCGTGGCGCAGGGCGGTTGCGCCAGCGCGGAGTCCCTCGAGCAGGCCGAGGCGCGCTTCTCGGCGCTCGCGCAAGGCGAGGACGTCCGAAGCGCGCTGCATGCGCTCGCCGCGAGCGGCTTGCGCTTCTATCGCGAAGGCGCCCCGCCGCGCCTGGGGCTCGAGGCCGTCCTCGCGAGCGGCGCGGCCGAAGCGTCCGCGCGACGCTACAGCGCGCAGGGCGCGAGGGTCGCGCAGTCGGGCGAGCTCGGCTTCACCTCCGGGAGCTACGCCGGCGTGCGCGACGCCGAGCACGGCGCGTGGCTGCGCGTGTGGCGCTGCGAGCCCGGGGGATGGCGCGTGGCGCTGGATATCACCAACGCCATGCGCTGAACGGACCGCGCTACTTTCCTCGCTTGCCGCCGGGCGTCGTGGCGCCGCCGGCCTTGCCGCAGGTGCCCTTGTCGACGTACTTCCAGTCGGTGGCATCGTTGTCGCGCTTGGACAGGCCGGCGCAGCTGTGCTTCGCCGTGCCGCAGTCGTTCTGGCCGGCCTTGGCGATGCCGTAGCATTTCTCCTTGTTCTCGGTGGACTTCTCCTCGGCGAGCACCGGGCTCGCGGCGGCGGCGATGAGTCCTGCGATGGCGGTACGGATGAGGATGCGCCTGCGGTCCATGGGATTCCTTCCGGGAGGTCCTTGCGCCGATGGTAGCACCGGCCCACGCGGCGAACGCTTGAAACGCCCGGGCCGGGCCCCACGTTCGTGTCGAGGGAGGCCGTGGCCTCCGCAAACGACTAGGAGACCCCATGCTGAACACGTTGACCCGCTACGAGCCGCTCACCGGCCGCCTCGACCGCGTGCTGGACGAGCTCTTCCGACCCACCTTGTGGCAAGCCCCCGCGTCCGAGCTCGCGCCCATGCGCGTGGACGTGCGCGAGAGCGCCGACAGGTACACCGTCTTCGCCGAGCTGCCCGGCGTGAACAAGGACCAGATCGCGGTCGAGATCGAGGGCGACGAGGTCGCCATCACCGCCGAGACCCGCCGTGACGAGGCCCCCGAGGGCGAGACCTGGCTCTATGCCGAGCGCCGCTTCGGCAAGCGCCAGCGCCGCTTCGTGGTGCCCCACGAGATCGACGAGGCGAACGCCGCGGCGCGCTTCGCCGACGGCGTGCTCGAGCTCACGCTGCCGAAGAAGGCGCCGCAGGCGGTGAAGCGCGTCGAGGTGAAGTAAGCCCCGAACTGCGCAAGACCGCAGAAAGGTCCGCGACGCCGCGGACCTTTTTGCTTCTTGCGTGCTCTACAATAGCGGCCATTTCGCTTCCCCGCCCCGCCGCTCCCACCGCCCATGGCATCCAAGCTTTCGTCGGCCCAGAAGGCCGAGGTCCTCGTCGAGGCCCTGCCCTACATCCGCCAGTTCTACGACCGCACGATCGTCATCAAGTACGGCGG
>Ga0157369_10000348_pt1 | contig 61516 bp, 68 predicted proteins | sample C25metaG_FD_113461 | JGI IMG/M metagenome (GOLD analysis project Ga0157369, IMG submission 113461) | Corn rhizosphere microbial communities from Kellogg Biological Station, Michigan, USA - C2-5 metaG | ecosystem: Host-associated > Plants > Roots > Rhizosphere > Soil | place: USA: Michigan... | reverse complement strand
GACGATGCCGCGCTCGTCGAGGTTGCGCAGGCTCTCCTCGGAGCGGTTCGGGATGTCGCGGGTGATCTCCTCGTCGCCGAGCTTGGTCGTGCGGGCGTCGATCTCGTACTCCTCGATGTGGATCGAGGTGAGTTCGTCGTCCTTGACCAGGCGCTCGGAGAGGATGATCGCGTCCTCGAAGTTGTAGCCCTCCCAGGACATGAAGGCGACCAGGCAGTTCTTGCCGAGGGCGATCTCGCCGCCGCCGGTGGAAGAGCCGTCTGCGAGCACGTCGCCGGCCTTCACCTTCTGGCCGCTGTTGACGATCGGCCGCTGGTGGATGATCGTCCCCTGGTTCGAGCGCATGAACTTGTGGAGCTTGTACTCATGCTTCTTCGAGCCGCTGGTGACGACGATCTGCTCGGCGTCGACGTGGCTGACTTCCCCGTCTTCGTCGGCGAGGACGACGTCGCCGGTGTCGACCGCGGCGCGCCGCTCCATCCCGGTGCCGATCAGCGGCGGGTCGGGTTTCAGCAGCGGCACAGCCTGGCGCTGCATGTTGGAGCCCATCAGCGCCCGGTTGGCGTCGTCGTGCTCGAGGAACGGGATCAGCGAGGTCGCCACCGACCAGATCTGGGACGGCGAGACGTCCATCAGGTCGACTTCTTTAGGAGCGGCGGTCGCGTACTCCTGCTCGCCGGCGCGGACGAGAACCGTCGGGCCTTTGAGTTTGCCGGTCTTGGGATCGAACTCGGAGTTCGCCTGGGCGATCACCTTGTCCTCGTCCTGGGTCGCGTCGTAGTGGACGATCTCTTTGGTGACCACGCCGTCCTCGACCACCCGGTAGGGGGTGGTGACGAAGCCGTGCTCGGAGATCTGCGCGTAGGAGGCGAGCGAGCCGATCAGGCCGATGTTCGGTCCCTCAGGGGTCTCGATCGGGCACATCCGGCCGTAGTGGGTCGGATGGACATCGCGGACCTCGATCGGGGCCCGCTCGCGGGTCAGACCGCCAGCACCCAGGGCCGAGAGGCGGCGCCGGTGGGTTAGACCGGAGAGCGAGTTGGTCTGGTCCATGAACTGCGACAGCTGCGAGGAGCCAAAGAACTCCTTCATCGCCGCCACCACCGGGCGGATGTTGATGATCGTCTGCGGGGTGATCGCGTCGGAGTCCTCGGTGGTGAGGCGCTCGCGGACCACGCGCTCCATCCGGTAGAGGCCGATGCGGAAGGCCTCCTGGATCAGCTCGCCGACCGTGCGCAGGCGACGGTTGCCGAAGTGCTCGTACTCGTCGAGGTGGTCGTAGACCTGCTCGCGCGGGTAGGTGATCGCCTCCGCGGCATAATCTTTGATCGGGTTCTCCTCGTCGATCTCCTCGGGGATGCCGAGCAGTTTCGGTAGCGAGGTGAGCTCCTTGACCAGGGCGATGATGTCGTCGTGGGTGAGGACCCGGGTCTCGAGGTCGATGTCGAGGTCGAGGCGGGCGTTGAGCTTGTAGCGGCCGACCCGGGTGAGGTCGTAGCGCTTGGGATCGAAGAACAGCTGCTCGAGCAGCGCTTTGGCGGCGTCAACCGACGGCGGCTCGCCCGGACGCTGCTTTTTGAACAGCTCGATCAGGGCGCCCTCTTCGGTCCGGGTCGCCTCGGTGTCCGCCTCGATCGTGTGGCGGATATAGACCGAGTTGTCGAACATGTCGAGAAGCTGCTGGTCCTCGACGTAGCCCATCGCGCGCAGCAGGACAGTGACCGGAAGTTTGCGCTTACGGTCGATGCGGACGAAGACTTTCCCTTTTTTGTCGACTTCGAGCTCCAGCCAGGAGCCGCGGGCCGGCATCAGGTTGGCGATGAAGACCTGCTTTTCAGGATCCTTCGGGGCCATCACGTAGGCGCCCGGAGAACGGACCAGCTGCGTCACGACGACGCGCTCGGTGCCATTGATGATGAAGGTCCCGCGCTCGGTCATCCACGGGAAGTCGCCCATGAAGACGGCCTGCTCGCGGATCTCGCCGGTCTCCTTGTTCTGGAAGGCGACCGTCGCGGTCAGCGGCCGCGAGTAGGTCATGTCCTTCTCACGGCACTCCTCGATCGAGTGCGGCGGGTCCTCAAATTTGAACTCGCCGAAGACGATCTGCAGGTTCCCCGTGTAGTCCTCGATCGGGGATATGTCGTTGATCGTCTCCCGCAGCCCACCGCTCTTCGGATCCGTCAGTTCCTCGAAGGAACGTCGCTGGATGTCGATCAGGTGTGGGACCTCGAGAGGGTTGTCTAGGCGGGAAAAGCTCCTACGGGTTACGGGGGCAGCGTTGGAACGTGCCAAAGTCGGCGACTCCTCGGACGGTCAGAGGGACGTGGATACAGCGCAAATAAGGGCAGGGGCACTCAAATGGCGCGCGACGGCGGAAAATAACACACCGCCGACGGCGCCTTCAAGTTTGGCTCTCCGAGCGGCCTCGGGAGCCCCACCGACTCGCTAAGCGAGTTCGACGGTGGCCCCGGCCTCCTCGAGTTCAGCTTTGAGTTTGTCGGCCTCATCGCGTTCGACGCCCTCTTTAATCGCTTTCGGGGCCTCGTCGACCAGCGCCTTGGCCTCTTTGAGGCCGAGTCCGGTTGCCGAACGCACCACCTTGATGACCGGGACTTTCTGCCCGCCCACCTCTTTGAGGACGACATCGACGGTCGAGGACTCTTCGGCCCCGCCCTCGTCGCCGCCGCCACCGCCGCCGGCAGCAGCCGGAGCAGCGGCCGCTACGGCCGTCGCGGAGACACCGAACTCCTCCTCAAGCGCTTTGATCCGCTCGGAGAGCTCGAGGACCGAGATGCTTTTCAGCTCCTCGATCCAGTCCTCGGTTGAAGTTTTGGTTGCCATCAGTCGCTACCCCTCTTCCTCGTTTGAATCCTCATTCGAAGTCTCTTGATCTGAAGCCTCGTCTTTGGCCTCCGGCTCTTCGTCCGGTGCCTCCGCCTGGTCGGCCGGCGGCTCGTTGCCGCTGGCGGCCTCCGTCGGCGCCTCCTCGGTGGGAGCGTCTTCGGCTTTCTCAGCCTCCGGCTCCTCAGAAGTCTCTTCTGCCTTCGGCTCCTCGGCGGCCGGAGCCTCGCCGCTGACCAGGCCTTTTTCCGCGATCTGGCCGAGCTGCAGGGCCAGGCCTTGGATCATGCCGCCGAGGCCGCGGACCAGACCGGTGAGCGGGCTGGCGACGACGCCGGCGAGCTGACCGTTGAGGACTTCGCGGCCGGGCAGTTTGGCGATCGATTTGAACGCGCCCTCGTCGAGCGAGGTCCCGTCCATGAAGCCGCCCTTGTAAGTGAGGACTTCGTGCTCTTTGTTGAAGGTCGTGATCGCTTTCGCGGCCTGCGCGGTATCGCCGCGGACGAAGGTGAGCGCGGTCGGGCCCTGCAGCAGCTCCGGCAGCCGCTCCTCACCGACCTGATCGGCGGCGATTTTCGTCAGCCGGTTTTTGACGATGCGAAAGCTGGCGTCGGCTTCGCGCAGTTTCGAGCGCAGCTCGGCGGCCTGGGGGACGCTGATACCGCGGTAATCGACAGCGAAGATCGCCTCAGACTCCTCGATCTGGGCGGCAATCTCTTGTATGGCTGCGGACTTTTCCTCGCGGTTCATGGTCTCACCTGCACCGGGCTTCTAGAGCTTGCGCTCTGCCGGTGGTCTCCGGTTAGCGGCGACGCAGTTTAGGCGGTCACCGGCTCCGGTGCGGTCTCGTCAGCGGAGGCGGTTGCGGCGGTGCCATCGCGGTCGGCTTTGGCGCCGGCGTCGACCCGGATGCCGGGACCCATCGTCGTCGCCAGCGTTGCCGAGACGATGTATTTGCCCTTTGCGGCGGAAGGCTTGGCGCGGATGATCTCGCCGATCACGGCCTGGTAGTTCTCGAGCAGTTTCTCCGCCTCGAAGCTGGCCTTGCCGATTGCCATGTGGACGATCGCCTGGCGGTCGGTGCGGTATTCGACTTTGCCGGATTTCGAGTCGTTGACGGCTTTCTCGACGTCGTCGGTGACCGTGCCGACCTTCGGGTTCGGCATCAAACCCTGGGGGCCGAGCACGCGGCCGAGCTGGCCGACGCTCCGCATCATCTCCGGAGTCGAGATCGCGACATCGAAGTCAGTCCAACCCTCCTGGACTTTCTCGACCAGGTCCTGGCCGCCGACGAAGTCGGCTCCGGCGGCCTCGGCGTCGCGGGCCTGCTGGCCCTGGGCGAAGACGGCGACGGTGACGTCTTTGCCGAGCCCGTGCGGGAGCGCCAGGGTGCCGCGCAGCTGCTCGTCGGCGTGGCGAACGTTGACGCCGAGCAGGACGTGCAGCTCGACGGTCTCGTCAAATTTGGTGCTGGCGGTCTCTTTGACCAGCGCGATTGCCTCAGCCGGCGGGTAGGCGCGGTCGCGGTCGACCTTTTCGTACTGGGCGCGGAATCGTTTGCCGTGGGCCATGATTCTCCTAAGCGACGTCGACGCCCATCGAGCGGGCGGTCCCGGCGATGATTTTCTTCGCCGCGTCGATGTCGTTGGCGTTGAGGTCGGGCATCTTCCGTTCGGCGATCTCCTGGATCTGGGCTTCGGAGATCGTGCCGACCTTGTTCACGTGCGGCTCGCCCGAGCCCTTCGGGATTTTGATCGCTTCCTTGATCAGGACGGCGGCCGGCGGCGTCTTGGTGACGAAGGTGAAGGAGCGGTCCTCGAAGACGGTGATTTCAACCGGGATGATCGTCCCGCCCTCGCCCTGGGTCTGGGCGTTGAAGGCTTTGCAGAAGTCCATGATGTTGACGCCGTGCTGACCCAGCGCCGGGCCAACCGGCGGCGCCGGGTTGGCGTTGCCCGCCTGGATCTGCAGCTTGATGACCGTGAGGACTTTTCTTGCCATAAGGGGTTCGGGAGGGTAGCGGTCTTCGCGACCTAGATCTTCTTGACCTGGTCGTAGCCAACCTCGACCGGCGTCTCGCGGCCGAAGATCGAGACCAGCACCTTGAGTTTGGCGGCGTCCTCGTTGATCTCGGCGATCTCGCCGGAGAAGTCGGAGAGCGGGCCGGAGATGACTTTGACCGATTCGCCGATCGCGAACTGGGCCTGGGTCCGCGGCCGCTCGGCGGTCTCGCGGTGGAGCAGGCGGTCGACCTCCGGTTTTGACAGCGGCACCGGTTTGTTGCGGGAGCCGACGAAGCCGGTGACGCCGGGGGTGTTTTTGACCAGGCCCCAGGCGTCGTCGGTCATCTCCATGTTGACGAGGACGTAGCCGGGCATCGTCCGTTTCTCGGTCTGGATTTTCTGCCCGTCCTTCATCTCGGAGACCTGCTCGGTGGGGACGACGACCTGCCGCACGTTGCGGTTCTGGCTCATCGTCTGCACCCGGTGCTCGAGGTTGTGCTTGACCTTGTTCTCGTGCCCGGAGTAAGTGTTGATCACGTACCAGCGATACATCGCGTTTGAAGCCTTTGTTCGGGATCCCGCTAGAGGATCTGCTTGATGAGCCAGTTGAAGGCCGCGTCGAGGGCGCCTAGGTAGGCAGCTGCGACGACCACGAAGAGGATGGTGACGGCCGTGGCCTGCACCAGAGTCTCCCGGTCGGGCCACTGGACTTTCTTCAGCTCCTGCCAGCAAGAGATTAGGAAACCGATGAAGCCGCTGCGCTGACGTTCGGCTTTCGCCTGTTTCTGTTTCTTGTCCAGCTGCTGGCGCTCGCGGCGCTTTTGCTCATCGCGTTTGCGCTTTTCCGCTTCCTTGGCGGCCTTCGCCTCGGCGCGGCGGGAGCTGCGGGGCTTGGGGGCGTCGGGCGTCTCGAGCTGCGACTCGGGGGCGCCAGCGGCGATCCCCATCTCCACCGCCTCGGCCTCGGCTACCTCACCGGAGACCGGGACCTGGGTGTCGTGCTGGGCCTGGCCCGGGGTGTCGTGGCCGCGCGGACTTTTCTGCTGTTCGGCTTCCCGAGCCCGGCGCTCGGCCTTGCGCTGTGCACGGGTTTTCGCCATCGCGAACTACCTGGTCTCTTTGTGAGGGGTGTGGCGGCCGCACCAGCGGCAGAACTTGCGCATCTCGATGCGGTCCGGCGTGTTCCGCCGCGACTTATTGGTCTGGTAGTTGCGACGCTTGCACTCTTCGCAAGCCATCGTCACCGCAATGCGGACATCTCCGCGAGCCATCTTCTCCCTCGTTCCGTGCCTGAGGTAGTCGTTACAGAAGTCGTTACAAAAAACAAACCCCGGGCCGAGGCGCGAGGCTGAGGCCAAGGATAGCGCCCGGCGTCGCCCAATGACTGGCAGCCGCCGCCCGTCTGGAAGAGGTTGTCAACGGTTTACCCAATTTTTTGTAAAGTCGTTTTCCAGCCAAAGTTTGCGGGCACTTCGGAGGCCAGATGCGGGCGGCGATCGGCAGCGACAGCGGTCTTTATGACCGGGACAGCTTCGTAGAAGCAGTGGAAGAACGGATCCTCGATCCGCTCCATGCCGAACAGGCGGGGGCGCTGCTGCTGCTCGACATCGACTCCTTCCACATCGTCAACGACTCGCTCGGGCACGAGGCCGGCGACCGCCTGCTCGAAGCGGTCGCGGTAGCGCTGCGCGAGGAATCGCGGGTCGGCGATCTGCCCGCCCGAATCTGCGCCGACGAATTCGGCCTCCTGCTGCCGCGCGCGACGCCGCTGCAGGCGATGGCCACCGCCGAGCGGCTGATCGCCCTGGTGCGGGAGCGGGGCCAGCCGGCGGTTGGCGCCAGCGTCGGGATCGCCACCTTCGGCGGCACCGGCGAGGAAGTCAGCGCCGAAGGGCTAATGATCGCCGCCGACATCGCCCTCTGCGAAGCGAAGGAAGCCGGCGGCGGTCGAGCGGTCGAGGCCGGCGGCGGCCCCAACCTGAAACTGACCTGGGCCGACCGGATCCGCGAAGCGATCGACCAGCAGCGACTTGTTGTCTACGCGCAGCCGATCTTCGACCTGCGCAAGGAGTGCGTGGCGCGGGAAGAGCTGCTGGTGCGGATGCTCGACGAGAACGACGACGTCATCCCTCCCTCCTCCTTCCTGCCGACTGCCGAGCGGCTCGGGCTGATCACCGAGATCGACCGCATGGTGTTGGCGAAAGCGGTCGAGCTGGCGGGACGCTCGCAGCCGATCGCGGTCAACGTCAGCGGCGCCTCCCTCTCTGACCCGCGGTTGATCGCCGACGTCCGCGCGGCGATCGCCGACGGGCTCAACCCGGCCTGGCTCGACTTCGAGATCACCGAGACGGCGGCGATCTCCAACATGGACCACGCCCGCGCCTTCGCCGAGGCCGTGACCGGGATGGGCTGCGGCCTCGGCCTTGACGACTTCGGCACCGGCTTCAGCTCGTTCAGCTACCTGAAGGAACTGCCGGTCCAGCACCTGAAGATCGATATCGAGTTCATCCGCGAGCTACCCCGCTCGGCGACCGACCAGCGCCTCGTCAACGCGCTGGTCCAGTTCGCCAAAGCCTTCGGCCAGGAGACCGTGGCCGAGGGAATCGAGGACGCGGAGACGCTGGCGATGGTGCGGGCGTTCGAGATCGACTACGCGCAGGGCTTCCACATCGGCAGGCCGGCGCTGGTCGAGGGCGGCAACCTCGCCACCGCGGCCTGAGCTTCGACCTCGCTAGAGGCCGAGCGTTTTGGCGATGATCGTGCGCTGGATCTCGGAGGTGCCGCCGTAGATCGTCGAGACCAGCGAGGTGCGGACGAGACGCTCCATGTCGTACTCGGAGGAGTAGCCGTAGCCGCCCATCATCTGCATCCCTTCCAGGGTCACTCGCTTGGTCACCTCGGTGACGAAGAGCTTCACCATCGAGGCCTCTTTGGGCAGCATCCGGTCGGGAGCCTCGTCGACCAGCGAGGCGACCCAGTGGGTCATCAGCCGGGCCGCCTGGAGATCGGTGACGAGGTCGGCGATCCGGTGCTGGAGCGCCTGGAAGGAGCCGATCGGGCGGTCGAACTGGCGCCGCTCCTTGACGTAGAGCAGGAGGTCGTCCATCGCCCGCTGGGCGATCCCGAGCATCGTCGCGGCGAGGATCAGGCGCTCGACGTTGAGCCCGGCCATCAGCTGCGTCCAGCCCTGGTCGACCGCGCCGAGGACGTCCTCCTCGCTGGCGAAGCAGTCGGTGAAGTAGAGGTGGTTGGTCTCGCGGCCGCCCATCGTCTCGATCGGGACCACCTCCATCCCCTCGACGTCCTTCGGCACCCAGATCATCGTCAGGCCGGCGTGCTTGTCGTCGCTGCGGGTGGTGCGGCAGACGACGAGGACGTGGTCGGAAATATGGGCGTTGGAGCAGAAGACCTTCTGACCGTTGAGGACGAAGCCGCCGTCGGCGCGCTCGGCCTTGAGGGAGAGGGCGCCGACATCGGAACCCGCCTCGGGCTCGGTCATCGCGATCGCCTCGACCGAGCCGGAGGCGATGCCGCCGAGGATCTCCTCCTTCTGGGCCTCGCTGCCGAAGCGCTGGGTGGCGCCGGCAACGATCAGCGTCGTCGCGTAGCCGCCGATTGGGGCGAGGCCGCGCGAGCTCTCCTCCATGAACAAGCAGGCGTCGAGCATCGACCCATCGGAGCCGCCGTAGCGCTCGGGGATCGTCACCCCGAGCCAGCCGAGCTCGGCCATCTTGTTGTAGATCTCGAAGTTGTGGTGCTCGCGGTAGCCGTCGGTCAACCGCTCGCGCTGGTCCGGCGTCCCGCACTCGCGGTCGCAGAAGTCGCGAATCGCGTCGACGAAGTCCTTCTGCTCGTCGGAGAGGGCGAAATCCACGGGCGCCAGCCTACAGCCGGGGGCGAGGGCCGGCCGAGCGGCAAAGAAGCGCCAGTGTCGAAACCATCGCGGCAACCGACTTCACCGCTTGACTGGTACGCGGAAATTGAGGAGGCTTCAGCATTGTGGACGGGCAAAGGCAGGCGGCGTTCGAATACGCCCTCAACGTGGCGGGGTTCAGACCAGTTGAGATCAAGCAGTTCGGCACTCTGCCCCCCATCTCCCTGCCCGATCCCAGCGGCGCCGAGACGGCCCTAGATGCCGCCCTGCGACCAGTGACCGAAGGAACGCCCTGGGGCGACATCGGGCGTCAGCTGAGCAACGTGACCGTGAATCGAGGCTTCCTGCGGGGTTTCCTTAAAGCACGTGCCGGAATTGACCCGCACTTCCTCTTTCTCTATGCCTGGTCGGGGGAGATCAATGACGCCTTCGTAGACCGCGAACTAGCAGTGCTTTGGGACATCGTGAACAACCTTTCCCCACTCGTTCGCGACTTTGAGATCGATGAGTCGGCGCGGGACCGGATCAGCGGGGCGATGGATGCAGTCGGTACCTCAGCTGAGAAGTACGACGCCGCCTACAAAGACATGCTCGAAAAAAAATTCCGGGACAAAGACGGCAACCCGCTTCCCCTCGACGTCCTGACCGCGATGGGGGTCTCGCCATGGCTCGCGGTTGCGCTGGGCGTCGCAAAGCTTCTGCTCGAGCTTGGGATGCGCAGCTCGACCTGCTATTCGACGATGGTCTTCGCCGACACGGATGGGCTGTCCGAGGGCATGCGCAACGACTTCGAGAATGTCTTTGGAGGCAACCAAAAGGCGAAGGGAGAAATCCACAAGACCTTTCTCGACGGGATCGGGTTCGATGTGCCCGCTTTGCGAATGCACGGACACCCGCGAGATTTGGATCTGGCCCTGATCAACCGCCAGATGGGCAACTACCTGTCGCAGACGACCGCATGACCGAGATCGATCCGCGTCAGCTAGACATCGCAGATCCGGCTGCGTTGGAGGCGCTCGAGGAGATCCCCGACATCGTCGCTGACGATTGGCTCTTGATCGAGGGAGAGCTGCCCGAAGATGGTTTCCCGGAGGGCCATCCGACCTGCCCGCCACCGACCAAGTGGCATCAGACCGCGATGTCGGTGAAAGCCAAGGGCAGCTGGGTGCGGGTCTCCTCGCGGGTCTGGGCGAAAGACGCGGCGGTCCGGCACACCTTCCGGGTCGAGCGGTCGGTCACCTGGGGCGCCTCGGTCGAGGAGAGCCTCAAGGGCTCGCTGAAGCTGATCGAGATGGAGCTGAAGATCAAGCTCGACACCCACGTGACCCTGACTACGTCAGAGACCTTTGCCTATACGGTGCCGAAAGGAAAGGCCATGGCGCTCTTTGCGGCACCCGCCTATGTCGTCCGTGGGTTTGAGCGGACGGCCTACAGCAGCGCCGGCCCCTGTTATCCCGTGCGGCAGAGCTGCCGCGTGCGCTCGCCTTATGCGTACACGGTCGCCGTCATGGATAGCTGAAGCGACCCCAGCTGAGCGGCTTTAGAAGCCCGGAACGAGACTCGAACTCGTGACCCCTTCCTTACCATGGAAGTGCTCTACCAACTGAGCTATCCGGGCGGGTCGGCCCCCTCTGAAGCCGTGCGCTCAGGATGATTCTAGAGGGTGCTGAGCGAACTGCTACCCCCGCCACCAGGGGAGGGCTACGGCGAGTTTCCAGACGCCCTCGAGCTGGCGCACAACCACCATCGGCGTCAGCGAGCGGGTGAAGGGTCCGCCTTCGGATCCGGGCGAGGTGAGTGTCCAGCGCTCGGTGCCGAGGGCGACCTCGCCGGCGGCGAGGACGCTGCTCTCCTGGACCTCGATTTGGGACCCGAGCACGATCAGCTGGTGGAGGATCGGGCGGATCTCGTTGCGGCCGCGGACCGCGGTCGCGTCGGGGGTCACCAGGCAGGCGTCCTTGGCAAAGCAATAAGCCGCGGCGTCGAGATCACCGCGGCTTATTGAGGCTGCGAAAGCACGGGTGCTTTCCTGGGGTGTCTGCGCGCCGCTGAGTACCGCCATCAGCCGCGGCGCATCCCTTAGATGAACTTCTGCGGTTCGAACTTGCAGTAGCGGAATTCGTAGCTGAGGACCAGGTTGTTGGTCTTCAGGGCGTTGCTGCGGAGCCGGATGACCATCTTGCTGGCCCCGGTTTTTTCGCCGTGGGCGAGCTTGCGACCGGCGGCTTCGAGCAGTTCGATCTCGGTCTTGACGCCCTTCAGCCATTTGGTCAGGCGAGCAGCGTCTTCAGCCGGCGTCGGAACCTTGAGCAGTTCAGCGCGGGTTTTCTTCAGAGCGGCGGCGGCGCCGAGGAGCTGGCGCGAAGCTTTGCTCAGCTTCCCGGTCTTGACGTTTTCCCGCACGCCCTTGAGGATCTTTTCGTTGGCCTGGAGGTTCGCCTTGCAGATCGGTTCGACCTGAGCCTTGTATTCGTCGGGACTGGTTTCCGCGGCGAAGGCGGGAACGGCCGCGAACAGCACCGCGGATGCGACCAACGACAACACGAGCTTCTTACCTGGCATCTGCTCCCTAAGTCCTTTCGGGCCCCTGCCCAAAGTGGCCATTTCTTGTCTTTGACGCGGTCCCAACCGGCGCCGGGCGGACTACAGCATAGGGTCCGCGTGCCTGTCAATCCGCATACCAGTGACGTACCTGACTGCGATCCAGGCTGGACCACCTGCACTCCTTCAACAACCGCGGTGAGGCAAAGGAGCGGTATCGGGCTGGGCTCTATAGCGTTCTGTCAATGCGCCGCTGCGCCCGCCCGCTGCTCACCTTCCTCTGCCTCCTCCCCCTCCTCCTCACCGGTTGCGGCAGCTCCAGCGAAGAGAGCTCGCGACCGGCGCCTTCGGCCGCCGAGTTCCCCGCCGCCAAGGGGAAGACGATCGCGGACCTGCTGCGCAGCTCGGGGGCGAAGCCGGCGAAGGTGGTGATCGCGCCGGCGGCCCAGGCCTTCGACCTCGGCGAGAACCGCTACCCGTTCGGCGTCTTCACCCGCGGCAACGAACAGGTGGACGACGCCGATGTCGCCCTCTACTTCGCTAAGGACGAAGACAAGGGGCCGGTGATCGGACCGCTGCCGGCGCAGGTGACTTCGCTGGAAGTGAAGCCGGCCTACCGAGCCGCCGGCGAAGATCCCGACCAGGCGAAGAACGTCTACGTCGTCCCCAAGGTCGACTTCAACCGCAAGGGGCCGTGGGTGGCGATCGCAATGCTGAAGGGCAAGGAGGGCCTCGAAGCCTCGCGGGTCCCGAGCCCGGTGGTCGGCGGCGGCTCGGTGCCGCAGGTCGGCGAAAAGGCGCCGCTGATCCATACCCCGACCGCGGCCGACGTCGGCGGCGACCTCGCGAAGATCGACACCCGCATCCCTCACGACCAGATGCACCAGGTCGACTTCGCCGACGTCCTCGGCAAGGAGCCGATCGTGCTCGTGTTCGCGACCCCGGCGCTCTGTCAGAGCCGGGTCTGCGGCCCGGTCGTCGATGTCGCGCAGCAGGTGGCCGACGAGTACAAGGGCAAGGCCGACTTCATCCACATGGAGGTCTACAACGACAACGACATCGCCAAGGGGATCCGGCCGCAGTTGCAGACCTACCACCTGCCGACCGAGCCCTGGACCTTCCTGATCGACCGCGACGGCGTCATCCGCGATCGCCTCGAGGGCGCCTACGGCGTCCCGGAACTGGAAGCGGCGATGAAGTCGATCGTCCCCTAGCGGGAGCTGCGGCGGCTTCGCCGGCCGCGTGAGGAGCTGCGGCGGGTGGGTTTGGCGGCGTCGCGGAGGGTGCGTTCGCCGGCTTTCTCCGTCGACTCGCCCATCGTCATCTGGAACATCGCCAGCAGCGCGTCGGAGGCGAGCGGGCGCATGCGGTCGAGCGCCTCGCGGACCTTCGGCCAGTCCTCCTCGGGGCGGCCGGCTTTGTCGAACGGCTCCCAGATCTCCTTGACGAAGAGCTCGACGAAGACTTTGGCGACGCCCTCGGAGTGGCGGCGCAGGTCGGCGGCGGTCCCGATCGCCGCCTGCGGCGAGACGCCGAGCTCGACCAGCGCGGTGCCGGCACGCTGCAGGCGGGGGCTGATCACCTCGACCTTGCCGTCGGGCAGCTGGCGCAGGACGCCGAGCCTTTCCGCCTGGCGGAGCAGCTTCGGGTCGAAGGTCTCGACCCCCCAGGCGGCGGCGAGTTCCTCCTCGTCGAAGATTTCCGGCGTCTCGTCCTCGAACGGCGCCCGCACGGCGCGGGCGAAGTCGACCATCTCCCGCGAAGAGCCCTCGCTGCTCTCGAGCACCCGCCGGATTGCCTCCAGGTTGAGGCCCTCGGCCTGCATTTCGCGGGTCAGCTCGATCCGGGCGACGTGGTTCTCGTTGTAGTAGCCGGTGCGGCCGTGGACCTCCGGCGGCGGCAGCAGGCCGCGCGTCTGGTGAGCGCGAATGTTGCGGATCGTCATCCCCGTCCGCCGCGCCAGCTCCCCGATCGTCATCTTCCCGTCGGGCGTATCCCCTTGGCCCTTCTGGGTGGCCATCAACGCATGGTAAGCGCGAAACGCTGCCCGTTCATCTTTGCGGCGGCGTCCGAACAGATAAATGCGATTGCGGCGGCGAGATCCCCGGCCGGGGTGAAGGTCGGGAACTCCTTGCCCGGGTTCTCCTCCCGCATGCGCGGGGTGAGGATCGCGTCGACGACGACGATGTTGGCGGTGGCGCCGCCGGGCTCGAAGCCGTCGGCGAGGGCGAGCGTCCAGGCCTCGGCCGCGGCCTTGGCGGCCGCGTAGGAGGCGTTGGTGTTGGTGGGGCTCTGCGCCTGCTTGGCGGAAACGAGGACAAAGCGACCGTGGGCGCTGGCGGCGAGCTGGTCGTGGAAGGCGCGGGTGGTGTGCTGGACGGTGCGGATGAGGAGGTCGTGGAGGAGCGCCCAGTCGCTGAGCGGCGCCTCGTGCAGCGGCTCGCCGCCGCGCCAGCCGCCAACGAGATGGACGAGGCCGTCGACGCGCCCGAAGCGCTCGACCAGCGCGGCGCACCAGGCCCGGGCAGCGTCCTCGTCGAGCAGGTCGACCGCGCGCCCGTCCCATCGGTCGGGCGGGAGGTCCAGGTCAGCCGCAAGCGCCGCGAGCGTCTCCTCGCTGCGCTCCGCCCCGGCGATGATCGCCCCCTCGGATGCCAGGCGTTCGGCCACCACGGGTCCGAGCCCGCCACCAACTCCGGCAATCGCGATCACACGATCCTCAAGCATGCGTCACATCATCTCAACACCTTTGTAGACATTTATTGTCCGGCATTTTTCCGTCTGCAAAATTAGCCATGATGCTCCCATGGAGCTACGTCAAGCGAATCCTCGGCGGCAAGGAGATATCGGTGAGGGAATCGCCGCCTCCTGGTTGATGCAGCAGGGCTACGGCGTCTGGGTTCCGTTCGGCCACAGCCCCGACTGCGATTTACTCGCGCAGAAAGAAGATGAGCTCCTGCGTATTCAAGTCAAGACCTCATCCCTGTTCCGAAAAGAACGTTGGGCGGTAGCGACTGCCACCCGAGGCGGGAACCGAAGCTGGAACGGAGTGGTGAAGCGACTAGAAGGAAACCGTTTCGACTTCCTCTTTGTGGTCGTCGGAGATTGGCGCTGTTGGTTTATCCCGGCGGCAGAGGTTGATGGTCGAAGTGGCATCTGCTTGGGCGGCCCGAAATATTCGGAGTTCGAGATCAAGCCCTATCCCCGCATCAACGCTTAGCCCCGACGATTCAATCTCTTAGTGGGGGAGGCAGGATTCGAACCTGCGTAGGCATTGCCAAGGCGTTTACAGCGCCTCTCCTTTAACCACTCGGACACTCCCCCGAGGAAGAAGGAAAGTCTATGGGAGGAGGGGCATGAACGTGGTGCTGGCGCCGGTCTAGCCTTCGGACGCGCCGAGCCGCGCCTTCATCTGCTCGTTGAAGGCGGTGAGGGCGGAGAGGGGGCGCATGAAGACGGTTAGCTCGGCAACGCGGCCGTCCTCGTCGAGCTCGAGGAAGTCGATGCCCTCCAACTCGCGGTTGGTGCCGGCGACGTTGGCCTTGAAGCGGAGGCAGACGGTCTTGCCGTCGTTCAGCTCGTCGACGTAGGTGAGGTCCTCGAGCGTTGCGGCGACGTGGGTGAGGACGATGGCGACGGTGTCGCGGCCTTCGAAGCCCCGGAAGAGGATCGGGCTGTGGAGGACGACGTCCTCGCGCAGCGTCTCGGTCAGCAGATCGAGGTCCTTGGCCTCGGCGGCGCGGCGGAAGGGGTGCGGCTCGGCCATGCGCCCACTTTAGCTCTGGACAGACCGCAGCTCGAACCCGATTGGGGCGCCCTGGCTGAGTTATCGTCTCCCGCGGAGCAATCCCGGGAGGAGCGAATGACCGACGCGGCGGACCAGAAACGCCTCTTGTCTTTCCCACTTGTCCCACACGGCGGGGAACGGTTCCCTGCCGACATCGACGTCGTGCCGTCCGCGACTCGCTACGTCGGCTTCTACGAAAACGAGTACGGCGAGCAGCTCGTCTACGTGCACGAGAAGGGAGGCAAGCCGACCCTCTACCACGGGGATTACGGGTGGGAGCCGCTGCCTGCTGAGTGGCCGAAAGTCGCGGCCCTGCCGCTGTCCTCGGCCTGGGCGTCGGGCGATCTCATCCTCAATCCAGGCGAGGTCTTATGGCTTGCATCCTGTCTGCACGCGAGCGGAGCCACGCGCGAGGAGGAGGGCGCTGCATTCAACCCGCTCGAATACCTGGCCCGGCAGGTCGTCCGAACCGGCTCTCCGCTGCACCGCGAGCATCTCGACCGGCAGTGGTCACTGCGGGTCGCGGCGATCGACCAATGGCGGGCAAAGCAGCAGATGGCGCCCAGCGAAGAGGAGGACCGTTACGCAGAAGGCGCGATCTTGGTCGAGCTGGGCCTTAACAAGAAGCAACGGAGGCCTCGCCCAAGCGTCTCAGAGGAGACCTGCGAACGGATAGAGCGGGAAGCTGCCGACGTGGTTCGGGAGATCCAGCTGGACGGACCCTCGAGCGAGGCACAAGGAACGGATTAGGTGGAACCCCGAGCTGATGCTGCTTGGCTTCCACCGAGCCGTGGGTCGGTTCCTTGACTTTGAGCTCACCGACCTACGACGAGCGGTGCACGTCGCGAGCGAAAATCAGCATTACCCGGACTTGCCCGCGCTTCTACGGGAGGAGTTCAAAGACGAAAAAGCCCAGGAGCCCGATCTCGATCGCGAGATAACGACCTCTGAGCGCTTCCTCGCACTCTTCGAGGCACTGAACTGGGGAGTCAGCCTCGATGATCGCCTGACCAATGACTGGCCCTTTGGGCAGATCACCTTCGGTGATTATTGGTGCGACGAGTTCGCGGGGGGAGGCCTGATCCGCGGCTTCCGATATGCCCGCAACGCGGTCCATCACGACTGGTCTCCCGCGCTCGATATCGACCCGACCGAGGTGATGCTTCAGCAGTGGGTAGATCTGCTCTCCCTCTGCTGGGTGACCGAGATCGGTTCCGATCCGGTCGAATCCCCAGGCAAGGCGGCCTACGATGAGTACCTCGGAGGGCGAGTCGTCGGCGACACGCTGATCGAGATCGGGCAGATCTTCGAAGCAGGCACGAAGTTGGTGACGGGCCAGGTGCCGATCGAAGGAGACGGACCGGCAAGGATCAAGCTGCGTGCCGACGACCGCTACGAGCCTCCGGTCTACAGCGAATAGCGAGCGGCGGGTGGGATACTCACCCCGTGCCGAGCGACCGCTTCTACTCGCGGATGTCCCACTCGCTGGGAGCCACCGGCCTGCGGCTGGTCGGCAAACTGAACGTCCCGCTCTACCGGGCAAGCCGCGGACGCATCGGCGGCAAGGTCGGCAACGGGCCGGTGCTGCTCCTCACCACCACCGGGCGCAAATCCGGCCAGCCGCGCACGGCGCCGGTCCTCTACCTCGCCGATGGCGAGCGCTTCGTCGTCATCAACACCAACGCCGGCAATGCCAAAACCCCCGCCTGGTCGCTGAACCTGCGCGCCAACCCGGAAGCCGAGGTCGAGATCGGCGGCAAACGCACCCCGGTGCGGGCTCGCCTCGCCGAGGGCGAGGAGCGCGACGACCTCTGGCGCCGCCACATGCAGCAGTACTCCGGCTGGGACTACTACGAGTCGAAGCTGGATCGGCAGCCCAGCGTCTTCGTCTTAGAACCGCGCTAGATCCCGTTGACTACGACGCTTCCCGGAGCATCTGGGCCTCCGGGAGTCGCTTCAGCTTCTTCAGCGTGTTGTTCTCGATCTGGCGGATCCGCTCGCGGGTGACACCGAAGGCTTTGCCGACTTCCTCCAGGGTCAGCGGCTCGGTGCCGGAGAGGCCGTAGCGAAGTTCGATCACCTGGCGCTCGCGGTCGGGCAGCGCGTCGAGCGCACGGCGCACGCCCTCTTTCTGCAGGTGCTCGCTGGCTTCCTCGAAGGGCTCCAGCACCGCGTCGTCAGCGACGAAGTCGCCGAGCTCGGATTCGTCCTCGTCGCCGACCGGTTTCTCCAGCGAGACCGGTAGCTGGGCGACGCGAAGGATGTCCCGCACGTCGGAGACCGGCCAGCGCAGCTCCTCGGCGATCTCCGCCGGCTCCGGCTCCCGCCCCAGTTTCTGCACCAGCTGGCGTTCGACGTGGGCGACCCGGTTCAGCTTCTCGACCATGTGGACGGGGATGCGGATCGTCCGCGCCTTGTCAGCGATCGCCCGGGTCACCGCCTGGCGGATCCACCAAGTCGCGTAGGTGGAGAACTTGTAGCCGCGGCGGTAGTCGAACTTCTCCACCGCCCGGATCAACCCCAAGGAGCCCTCCTGGATCAGGTCGAGGAAGGAGAGGCCGCGGCCCAAATAGCCTTTGGCGATCGAGACGACTAGGCGCAGGTTGGCCTCGACCATCTGCCGCTTCGCCAGCATGTCGCCGCGCTCGATCCGTTTCGCCAGTTCGACCTCCTGCTGCGCGGTCAGCAGGTCGACCTGGCCGATTGCCCGCAGGTAGAGCCGCAGCGAGTCGAGGCTCGGCTCGACCGTCAGATCGAGCTCTTCCTTTTTCGCCGCGCCGCTCTCGCCGCTGCGCTGGGCTTTGTAAGCGCTGACCCCGTCCTCGGCGACGACGTCGATCCCGTGCTCGACAAGATGCGCGTGAAGCTGGGTCACCTGCTCCTTGGTGATCTCAACCTCCTCGAGTGTCGAGGAGATCTCCTCAAAGGTCAGGTAGCCGCGTTCGCGACCTTTGGCGATCAGTCCCTGAAGCTCCTCGATCTCCCCGATCGGGCTCGCTTCCTCGTCGCGCTCTACGACCTCAGCCGTACTGTCCAACGGTTCAATAGCCACGTTCCCTCGCTGCGTTCCCCTTCTCCCTTCGAGGGTCGGCCGGCCCTGAAGCTCCGACCGCGGCGGATTATAGGGAGATGAGGAACAAAACTTGCGCAACCGCCGTGAACGTCCGAGGAGCCGCGTCGCTTACTATTCATAAGCCGATGGCAAGCCAGCCGATCGCCACTCCAACCACCCCTGACGTGCAGGCCGCGCTACCGGCGACCCAGGTCGGTCTCTCCCGCGTCGGGGTCACCGGCGTCGAGAAGGTGATCCGGGTCAAGAGCGACGGCGTCGAGAACCTCTTCTACGCCGAGTTCGAGTGCTTCGTCGACCTCAACCCGAAGCAGGCCGGCGTCCACATGTCCCGCTTCGAGGAGATCGTCGGCGAGGCGATCGACGAGGTGGTCCTCGGCGAGGCGTTCAAGGCCGAGGTCCTCGCCGCCCACATCGCCCAGCGGGTGCGCCAGCGCCAAGGCGGCGAGCGGGCCGAGGTCTCGATCACCGCCCGCTACCCGGAGACCGTGCAGACGCCGGAAACCGGCAAGAGCACCCAGGAGATCTACGTCCTCTACGGCACCGCCGTCGCCTCCGAGCGCGGCACCCGCACCCTGACCGGGGTCGAGGCGCAGGGAATGACCGCCTGCCCCTGCGCCCAGGAAGCCGTCGCCGCCCTGGCTCGCGACCGGCTCGCCGCCGACGGCTTCGGCGAGGCGGAGATCGACCGGATCCTCGAGCTCGTCCCGGTCGCCACCCACAACCAGCGCGGCATCGGCACCCTTTACGTCGGCTGCCCCGAGGGTGGGCCGGCCTGGATCGAGGCGCCGGAGCTGCTGCGGATCGTCGAGAGCTCGATGAGCTCGGAGATCTACGAGCTGATGAAGCGCACCGACGAGCGCGCCGTCGTCGTCAAGGCCCACGAACAGCCGCGCTTCGTCGAGGACTGCGTGCGCGAGATGCTGCGGCAGGTGGTCGAGGGCTACACCGACCTACCCGACGGGACCTTCGTAATGGCGCGCCAGGAGAACCTGGAGACGATCCACCGCCACAACGTCGTCGCCGAGCGCTACGGCACCCTCGCCGACCTCCGCGCCGAGGTCCTCCACGGCGACCCCGGCACGCATCACCTGACGATGCGCGAGTGGCTCGAGGCGCCGGGCTCCTAGCTCGTCGGCCTTGCCTTCGCCTTCGCTGCCGCCCGTTCGCGCTCCAGTTCCTCGATCCGGCGTCTTAGGCCGAAGAAGTAGTCGGCGCCGCTGAGGACGGTGACGGCTAGGGCGATGTAGACGAGGATGTCGACCCAGACCGGCGAGGGATCGGCGGCGATTAGGGCGATGACGGCGGCGATCTGGAGGACGGTCTTCAGCTTGCCGAGCCAGGAGGCGGCGATGAGGAGGCCGCGCTCGGCGGCGATCGCGCGCAGGCCGGTGACGGCGATCTCGCGGGCGATGATCACCATCGCGATCCAGGGGGCGAGGCGGTGCAGGGAGACCAGCGAGAGCAGGGCGGCGGTGATCAGCAGCTTGTCGGCAAGCGGGTCCATCAGCTTGCCGAAGGTGGTGACGGAGTCGCGGGAGCGGGCGAAGTAGCCATCGAGGCCGTCGGTGAGGGCGGCGAGGGCGAAGACGCCGGCGGCGAGGGCGTCGCCGTTGGGCGTCTCACCGAGCAGGGCGACGACCACCACCGGCACCGCGAGGATGCGGAGGAGGGTCAGCGCATTGGGCAGGTTGAGCGGGAACATCTCCCGCTCACTTACCCCCTGCGGGCACTGGAGGCGCAGCGGCGGCCGCTTCGGCGTCGCGCTTGGCGAAGTACTCCTCGCCCTCGATGCTGAACTTCGGCACCACCTTCTCCATCCAGCGCGGCAGCCACCAGGCTTTCTCGCCGAGCAGCACCATCACCGCCGGCACCAACAGGCAGCGGACCAGGGTCGAGTCGATCGCGATCGCCACCGCCAGCCCGATCCCGAACTCCTTCACCACCGGATCAGAGACGAGGACGAAGCTGGTGAAGACGCAGACCATGATCGCCGCCGCCGAGGTGATCACGCGGCCGGTGTTGGCAACGCCCTGGACGACCGCGGCGCGGGCGTCGCCGGTCTCCTTGAAGTGTTCCTTCATCTGAGTCAGCAGGAACACCTCGTAGTCCATGGAGAGCCCGAAGAGGATCGCGAACATCAGCAGCGGCACGAAGCTGACGATCGGGATCGCGTGGTCGAGTCCGATCAGTTCCACCCCCCAGCCGAGCTGGAAGACGGCGGTGACGACGCCGTAGGCGGCGGCAACCGAGATCAGGTTCATCGCCGCCGCCTTGATTGGTACCAACAGCGAGCGGAAGGCGATCAGCAGGACGATGAAGCTGAGGGCAACGACGATCGCGATCATCAGCGGCAGCTTGTCGGCGATCTTCGTCGCCAGGTCGATGTAGCCGGCGGTCTGGCCGCCGACGTAGGACTGCGCCTTCGTCCCTTCGAGCGCGCCCGGGATGACCTCGTTGCGGAGGTTTTCCACCAGGTCGACGGTCTCGTTCTTCCATGGCTCGGATTTCGAGATCAGCGTGTAGACGCAGACAGTTCCGGCCTTGTCGCAGTCCGGTTCGGTGACGGCGGCGACGTCGCCCGCTTCCCCGGTCGCTTTCTGCAGTTTCGGCAGCACCTGTTTGGCTTCGGCGGCCGAGCTGAATTCGGAGGAGATCAGGAGCGGCCCATAGACGCCCGGCCCGAAGCCCGTCTTCAGCCCTTCGAACGCTTCCCGCGAGGTCGAGTCCTTGGGCAGGGCGCTGATGTCGTTCTGGCCCAGCTCGAGCTGGAAGATCGGCAGCGCCAGGATGCCGAGGACCAGCAGCGCCGAGAGCGCCGAGCGCCAGGGCCGGTCGGCGACCGCATCGGCCCAGCGCAGCCAGCCGTGCGGCTTCTTGTCATCGGGGTGGGTCTTGCCGAAGTGGACGCGGAGGCTGTCGATCCGCGGGCCGAGCGCACCCAGCATCGCCGGCAGCAGCGTCGCCGCGGCGCAGACGGCGACGACGACGGCAATCGCGGCGGTGAAGCCAAGGGTCGAGACCAGCGGGATGCCGGCGAAGGCGAGCGAGCAGAGGGCGATCATCACCGTGAAGCCGGCGAAGACGACGGCGCCGCCGGCGGTCGCGGTGGCGCGGGCGATCGACTCCCGCAGCTCCATCCCTTCGCGCAGCTGGATTTTATGGCGGGTGACGATGAAGAGCGCGTAGTCGATGCCGACCCCGAGGCCGATCATCGTCGCCAGGGTCGTCGCGACCCCCGGCACCTGCAGCGTGTGCTCGAGCAGTTTGATGATCGAGAGGGCGATGCCGAGGCCGAAGATCGCCGAGACGATCGGCAGCATCATCGCCGTCGCCGTGCCGAAGGCGAAGAGGAGGATCACCACCGCCGCGACCAGGCCGACGACCTCGGCGAACTCGGTCTCCGGTTTCGAGAGCTGCTGGCCGACGTAGCCGCCGATCGAGGCGTCGATCCCGGCCTTCTCGGCGGGCGCCGCGGTGTCGAGGATTTCTTCGGCTTGTTCTTCGTTGATTTCCCCCGGGCCGTCGGCGAGGACGACCGGGATGTAGGCGATCCGCTGGTCTTCGGAGATCGTTTTCGAGCCCTTGTGCAGCGGGCTTTCGGCCGAGTTGACGTTCGGCAGCTTCTGCAGCCGCGCCGCCGTTTCTTCGATCGCCGTCGCGTACTTCGGTTCGCTCAACTTCTTCCCGGCGGGAGCTTCGAAGACCAGCGGGTTGGAGCCGTAGGCCTGTTCGGGCAGGTTCTCTTCCAGCAGTTCGGTCGAGATCGTCGAGCCGGTGCCCGGCAGGGTGAGGTTTTCGCTCGTCTTGCTGCCGGCGGCGCTGCTGATCGCGATCAGGGCGATCGCGACGACGATCCAGGCCCCGATGACCGGCCAGTGGTGGCGCGAGCAGAAGCGCCCAATCGCGTAGAGGGGTCCGGTCATTTGCGCGCTTCCATCCTTTCGGGAAGGGGTAGTTCGCCGGTCTCGAAAGCCGACGGGACGAGTTCGGAGGGCTTTGCCCCGAGCGCCTGTCGCAGCAGGACCAAGTGCTGGGCCTGGTTGGTCGCCATCGAGGCGATCAGCGGCCGGGGCCAGTCGATGGCGAGCTTGCCGACGGCGCTGAGCTCGGCGTCGAGCGTCGCGCTTTCCATCTCGTAGAGGAACTCGAGGCTGTCCGCGCGCGTGTTCAAGTTGTCCGCTTCGATCGTTTCGGCCGGCGGGTCGGCTTCGCCGCCGATCCCACGCAGGGTCTTCGTCGTCGCATCGACATGTTCCTGTTCCTGGGCGCGGAACTGCTGCGCCGCGGCAAGGTCGGGCCCGCGCAGGTGCGGCAGCGCCTGCCCGTACGCCGCAACGGCGGCGAGCTGGCGCCCGAGGATCTCGTTGAGGACGCGGACGTCGCGTTCCTTCTCGCCGCTACTAGTGGCATCTCCGCCGCCTCCGCAGGCGGCAAGGGTCGCGCCGAGGAGGGCGACCACGGCCCCGAGCAGGAGAGCGCGGCGCACGGCAGGGCCGCGCATGATTCGGTTCGGTGCCATGACGACGCCCGCAAGCCTATGAGCAAAGACAACCGCCGCGCCCTCGCCACCCTCGCCGAGGAAGTCCACGGGTGCCGCCTCTGCCCGCGGCTGGTCGAGTGGCGCGAGGCGCAGGCCGCCAATCCGCCTCGGCGCTACCGCGGCGAGGAGTACTGGGCGCGGCCGGTCTCCGGCTTCGGCGACCCCGAGGCCCGGGTCGCGATCGTCGGCCTCGCCCCCGCCGCCCACGGCGCCAACCGCACCGGCCGGATGTTCACCGGCGACCGCTCCGGCGACTGGCTCTACGCCTCGCTGCACCGCACCGGCTTCGCCAACCAGCCCGAGTCGAGCCGGCGCGGCGACGGGCTGCAGCTGCGCGACGCCTACATCACCGCCACCGTCCGCTGCGCGCCGCCGGCCAACAAGCCGACGCCGGAGGAGCGCGACACCTGCCTCCCCTATCTGGAGCGGGAGCTGCGCCTGCTGGAACGGGTGCGGGTGGTCGTCGCCCTCGGCGCCTTCGGCTGGGACGGCTTCCTCCGCGCGGCGCGGGCGATCGGCGAGGAGGTGCCGCGGCCGCGGCCGAAGTTCGGGCACGGGGCCGAGGCCGAGGTCGGTCCCTGGCGGCTGCTCGGCTGCTACCACCCGAGCCAGCAGAACACCTTCACCGGCACCCTCACCGTCCCGATGACCGACGCGATCTTCGAGCGGGCGCGGGCGCTGTCCCAGTAGCTCGCGCACTTCGGGATTCCGCCGCGCCGGAACCCTCTTGCCCTCCGCCCCGGTCTTTGCAGCGCCAAGAGACCCAAGGGAGGGAATTTGCGCAGGCCCAGGATCAAGCGAACCACCGAGCAGATCGAAACGCCCGACGGCGACGTCTATCTGCTGCGGCCGAGTGCGGGGAACGACATCAGGATCGAGAAGCCCGACGGCGACGAACGGCGGCTGCTGGAGGCCTTCGACGGGGACCACACGGTCGAGCAGCTGCACGAGGAGTTCGGCGCCGAGACGGTCGACGAAGTGCTGGCGCAGTTGCGGGAGCTGGAGGTGGTCGAGGACGCCGAGGACTACGAGCGGGTGCCGCCCGACGAGCTGGAACGGCTCGACCGCCAGCTGCGCTACTTCAGCGACATCGGCACCGGCGACCTGACCCCGTCGCAGTGCCAGGAGCGGCTGCGCGAGGCGAAGATCGCCGTGCTCGGCGTCGGCGGGCTCGGCGGCTGGTCAGCATGGGCGCTCGCCTGCACCGGCGTCGGCGAGATGTGGCTGATCGACGGCGACCGGGTTGAGATCAGCAACCTCAACCGCCAGATCCTCTACACCGAGGCCGACCTCGGCCTGCTCAAGGTCGAGTGCGCGGCGGCTCGGCTGCGCGCCTTCAACTCGACGACGAAGTTCACGAGCGAGGCGCGCCGGCTCGAGAGCCAGGAGGACATCGCCGAGTTCATCGCCGGTTCCGACATCGTCATCGACGCCGCCGACTGGCCCGCTCACGAGATCGAGCGCTGGTGCAACTCCGCCTGCTTCGAGGCCGGCATCCCGTACATCACGATGAGCCACTTCCCGCCGGTCGCCCGGGTCGGGCCGCTCTACGTCCCCGGCGAGACCGGCTGCTACATCTGCCAGGAGATCTCCTACCGGCGCGACTACCCGCTCTTCGACATCGCGGTCGAGCAGCGGCGGGCGAAACCGAGCCCGGCGGCGACCCTCGGTCCGGCCTGCGGCCTGATCGGCGGTCAGGTTGCGCTCGAGGTGATGCACCTGCTGACCGGGCTGGCGAAACCGTCTACCCACGGCGTCGCTCACCTCTACGACCTGCGGACGATGGAGGTCAAACGCGAGCCAGTGGTGCCAGAGCCGAGCTGTCCGGTCTGCGGCGAGATGGAGCACCTGGACCCCGTCGGGGAGGGGGAGCCGGCGGCCGGGTAGGTTGTCGGCGCATGCGGCTCCCCCTCGCCCTCGCCCTGGTCGTCCTCGCCGCCGCGCTGCTGTTCGGCTGCGGCGGCTCGGACGACGCGACGACGACGCTCCCGCAGGGAGCCAACCAGGGCGCCGCCAAGGCCGAAGTGCGGGCGGAGTGGGAAGAGAGCCCGGACTGCGCCCACCCGCAGGGTGCCTCGCGCTGGGGCTGCTCGGTCGGCCCCTACCGCTGCCAGGCGGTGGTCAGCGACCGTGGTTGGGCGGTCGACTGTGCCAAGCCCGGCCGCTCGATCGCCTTCACCGTTCCGTCCCGGAAGTAGCCCGCCGCATCAGGCTCCGGGTGGGGTCGAGGAAGAGGACCAGCCAGACGAGCGGCGCCAGGTCCGGCGCGACGAAGGCCAACGGGATCGAGGCGAGGAAAACGAGGGCGACGAAGAAAGCGCGCAGCCGGAATTCGCGCTCTTCGCTCGCCCCCATCGTGGTCAGCCCGGCGCGGTGGGCGTCGAAGGCCATCACCCAGCCAAGCAGGGCAACCGCCGCCAGGTTGACCGCGTAGAGGACGATCGCATCGGTGTCGCCACCATGGTCACCGAGGACCTCGCTGCTGAAGGGGATGAGGACGATCCAGGCTAGGTAGAGGATGTTGAGCGCCAGCAGCCGGCCGTCGAAGCCGGTGACGTCGCCGAAGAAGCGATGGTGGATGACCCAGAAGCGCCCGATCACGGCGAAGCTGATCGCGTAGGCCAGCAGATCCTGCCGCTGATCCCAGAGTGCCGAGCCGAGGCTTTCCCCGTGCAGATGCTCGGGAATGCTGATCGAAAGCACCAGCAGCGTGATCGCGATCGCGAAGACCCCGTCGCTGAAAGCGACGATGCGGCTGAACTCGATCTCGTTGTCCTCCCGCCGCTTGACCCCCTGCTCTCTGCTCACCGGAGGGATCATCGCCGCAGGCCGCGACGGAACCGGGAGCCGAAGCCTTTTAGAATGCGCCGGGCAGGCCGGCGTAGCTCAGTTGGTAGAGCACTTCATTCGTAATGAAGGGGTCCCCGGTTCAAGTCCGGGCGTCGGCTCCTAGCGCTGTGCGCGCGCTACTTCTTCTTCTGGCGCCGTTCGAGGACTTCGCCGAAGGCTTTCTCGATTTCGGTGGTGAGGGAGAGGCGGAAGGTGGCGTTGAGGGCGTCGAAGGCGAGCGGGCGGAGGCGGCCGATCGCGGCGATGATTTCCTCCCAGCCCTCCTCGGGGCGGCCGGCCTCGTCGAAGGGCTTCCAGACATTGTCGACGAAGAGGTCGACGAAGGTGCGGGCGGAGGTCTGGGCGTTGCGGCTTAGTTTCTCGATCGCGGCGAGTGCGGCGGGGAGCTCGATGCCCATCGCCGTTACTTCCTCAGCGGCGCGGATCAGGGCCGGGCTCGGGGCTTCGTAGCGCTCGCCGCCGAGATCGATGAGGAGGCCGAGCTTCTTCGCTTTCTCGATCAGGCGATCTTCGTCGGTGCCGAACTTCTCGGTCAGCTCATCGCGGCTGTAGACCTCGGGGGCCTCGGTGGCGAAGGGAGCAGTGACCGCTTGCCGTAGGCCGACGAAGCGGTCGGCGTCGGTCCCGTGCTCCCCGATCAGGCGCGAGATCGCGCTCAGCTTGAAGCCCTCCGCCTGCATCTCCTGGATCAGGCGCAGGCGGGCGACGTGCTCGGCGCCGTAGTAGCCGATCCGGGCGCGGACCTCCGGCGGCGGCAGCAGGCCCCGCGACTGGTGGTTGCGGATGTTGCGCACCGACATCCCCGTCTCGTAAGCGAGCTGCTCGACGGTCAGGTTCGGCTCGGAATCAGGCGGATTTGCGGCGGCTTTCTCTCGTTTCGCCACGTCCGGGAGTCTAGCCCGTTGAATGTAACCTCGTTTGAGGTAACGTTTATGAGGGAACAAGCTTCTGGCAATCCACGCAAAGGACTTCCCCATGGACCTCAACCTCGGACTGATCTTCGCCGCAGCCCCGGCTCCCCCGGCCGGCGGCGCCGAGATCGCCCAGATCGTGATCGCGACCGTGGCGGCGACGGTCGTCACCTGCGCCCTGCTCTTCCTCGGCCTCGGCCACCGCAGCGGCCGCACCCAGATCCTGCAGCGGCTCGCCAACCACGGGGAAAAGGTCTCCGGCTTGCCCGGCTGGGTCGCCTTCCCCTCCGCCGTCGCCACCGTCTCCCTGCTCACCGCGGTCTTCGGGATGTACTGGGACATCTCGATCCACATCGACAACGGCCGCGACGCGGGGCCGCTCGCCAACCCCGCCCACTACTTCATCCTCGCCGGCCTCTTCGGCATCTTCAGCGCCGGCTTCTTCGCGATGGTGCTGCCGCAGGAGAAGCCGAGCGGGGTCGCCGTCCGCATCGGCCGCGACTGGTGGGCGCCGCTCGGCGGCGTCCTGATCTGCGCCTGCGGCGCCTTCTCGCTAATCGGCTTCCCGCTCGACGACATCTGGCACCGGCTCTTCGGCCAGGACGTCACCCTCTGGGGGCCGACCCACCTGATGCTGATCGGCGGCGCCGCGATGACCTTGGTCGGGATCGCCGTCCTCTCGATCGAGGGGATGCGCGCGAACGCGGCGGCCGAGGTCCCGACTCGCGAACTCGTCCACACCCGCCTCGCCCGGGCGATCGCCCTCACCGGTGGGCTGATGCTCGGGCTCTCGACCTTCCAGGCCGAGTTCGACTTCGGCGTCCCCCAGTTCCAGCTGATCTTCCAGCCGATGCTGCTGATGGTCGCCGCCGGGGTCGGGTTGGTGCTGGCGCGGGTCTACGCGGGACGCGGCGCGGCGCTCGGCGCGGCGGTCTTCTTCATCGTCCTGCGCGGCGGGCTGGCGCTCCTGGTCGGGCCCATCCTCGGCCAGACCACCCCCCACTTCCCGCTCTACCTGGGCGAGGCGCTGGTCGTCGAGGCGATCGCCCTCTTCATCAGCACCAAACGCCCCCTGGCTTTCGGCCTCGCCAGCGGCGTCGGGATCGGCACCGTCGGCCTGGCTGCGGAGTGGGCCTGGTCACATCTCTGGATGACGCTGCCCTGGCCGAGCGCCGCCTTCCCCGAAGCGGCGCTGCTCGGCTTCGCCGCCGCCGTCGCCGGCTCGATCCTCGGCGCCTGGATCGGCGCCCATCTCTCGCCTGAGCCTACGCCCGAGCGCTCACCGCTCCTGCGCCGTGCCGCCGTTTGCAGCGCGGTGGTGGTGGCTGCGCTGGTCGGCTACGGCCTCTACACCACCCCCGACCAGGGAGTCAGCGCCCAAGTCGCCCTGCACGAGGTCGGTGGCCCGGGTGGCCGCGATGTCGAAGCGACCGTGCGGATCAACCCGGCCGACGCCGCCGCCGACGCCGAGTGGTTCGACGTCACCGCCTGGCAGGGTGGCGGCCTCGTCGTCGATCCGCTGAAGCGAGTGGGCGACGGCGTCTACCGAACCACCGAGCCGATCCCGGTCCACGGCAACTGGAAGACGATGATCCGCCTCCACGACGGCAACTCGCTGACCGCGCTGCCGATCTACCTGCCGCGCGACGCGGCGATCCCGGTCGGCGAAGTCCCGGCGCCCGCCCACTTCACCCGCAGCTTCGGCAGCGAGCACAAGCTGCTGCAGCGCGAGCAGAAGGGCGGCAGCCCGCTGCTCGTCGCGGTCGCCTACTCGACGGTGGCGGCGATCACGCTCTCGCTGCTCGGCCTCCTGGCCTGGGCGCTGCACCGGCTCGCGGTCGGGATGCGGCCGACGCCGCGCCGGCGGCGACTGCGCGTCCGCGGCCTCGGCTTCCAGCAGGGCGGCGGCAGGTGATCCTGCCGCTCGCCCACCACAACGCGATCGTCGCCCTGCCGGTCTTCGCCCCGGCGCTGGTCGTCATCCTCGTCCTCGTCGTCCACCACCTGCGCGAGCGGAGGCACTGGGACGAGGAGGAGGAGACGCAGGTCTGATCTCGCGCTCGATGGCATCGGCGTAGGTGCCGTGGAGAGTGGAGCGGGGCACGGGGATCGTGATCGCGTAGGCCTCTTGCATCGCCTCCGCGAGGGTGCGCTTGAAGGTGGGGCCGTGCCAGGCGTGGGCCTCGGCGGCGCGGCCAACGTGGAGGTGGACCAGCTCGTGGAGGAGGGTCTCGAGCACGTCGCCGCGGCGGATCCCGGGATAGGCGGTGACCGAGAGGCGCCACTCGCTGGGAACGGCGAAGCCGAGGCGGTTCGGGCGCCGCTGGGCGCGGCGGACCTTCAGCTGCGGCGCCGACCGCGCCAGCGGCCCCTCGGCGAAGACCGGCAGCCCGCGGAGGCGCTCCATCTCCTCGTCGAGGGCGACGCCGGCGACCGCGTAGTAGGAGCGCGGAAGCGGCCGGGCGGGCGACTTGCGGGTCGGGGACGGCGGAGCGGGGGCAGCCCGGCGCCAGCGGCGCCTCAGATCTGGCAACGGGGGCACCAGTAGGTGGTCCGGTTGGCGTCGCCCTGGCCGCGCGAGGAGATGCGACCCCGGCAGCGGGGGCAGGCGCCCTGGCGGCGCTTGTAGACCTTGAACGGGTAGCGGCCGCTCTTCACGGCCTCCAGCATCAGGCCTCGAGCGGCGGCAATGACGCTCCGCAGCTCCTCTTCGGAGAGGTCGCCGACCGGCCGCCAGGGGTCGACGCGGGCGGCAAAGCAGGCCTCGCTCTTGAAGATGTTGCCGATCCCGGCGACCAGGTGCTGGTCGAGCAGCGCGTCGCCGAGGCCGCGGCCGGGGTCGGCACGTAGCGCCGCCACCGCCGCCTCCTCGTCGAACTCCTCGGCGAGGATGTCGGGCCCGAGGCCGGTGATCTGCGGGTGGCGGCGCAGCCGCGGCGTGGTCATCACCTGCAGCGTCGTGCCGCCGAACTGGACCGCGTCCCAGCGCTCGCTGGAGAGGACCGCCCAGGCGGCAGCGCGGGAGCGGCGCCAGCGGGCGCCGTGGCGGTAGATGTGCCAGCCGCCGTTCATCCCCAGGTGGCTGTGCAAGGAGAGCTCGCCGAAGTCGAGCAGTAAGTGCTTGCCGCGCGCTTCCACCGCCTCCAGCCGGCGCCCGTCGAGGCGTTCGATCCCGGCCGCTTTGCCACGCGGGTTCGGCGCGCTCGCCGCCACGGTTTCGCCGACGATCGTCTGCTCGAACCGCCGCGCCAGCCGCAGGATCGTGTCGCCCTCTGCCACTCCCCCATCATCGCGAACCGCCCTCCCCACCGAACTGCATCAGATTTTCCACCTACTGGAGGGAGAATTTGATGCAGTTCGGATGAAGGTGGGTAGAGAGGGGTCGATGCTCGGCAGGCGACGAAGGCGGCGGATCGATTCGAGAGCTCGGTTGGTGGCGCTGCAGATCGGGGGGAGTCGGGTGGCGCTGGGCTCGGCGATCTTTCTGGCGACGCGGCCGGTGCTGCGGGCGATGCGGTTCCCGGAGCCGGGACCGACTGGGGTGGCGCTGGCGAAACTCGGTGGCGGCAGGGACATCGCGATCGGTGCGCTCACCCTCAGCGTGATGTCGGACCCCGACCGCCTGCGGACCGTGCTCCTGGTCTCGAACCTCTGCGACCTCGCCGACGCGTCCGCCTTCGCCTTCGCCGCCCGCGACCCGCAGATGCGGCTCCCGGGCGTCACCGGCGTCCTCTCCGGCGCCGCCGCTGCCGCGGCCGGGTTCTGGGCCTGGCGCCTCCTCGGCGACTAGGCCGACGCCGTTTCCAGCCTTCTCCGCCCTATAGCGAGGAAAAGGCTGGAAACGATGCAGACGTCTAGGCGACGACGGCGGGCTCGCCCGCCTGGAACTCGTGCGACTCGATCACTCGGTCGATCAAGCCGTACTCGACTGCGTCCTGGGGCTGGAAGAATTTGTCGCGTTCCATGTCGCGGTGGATCTGCTCCTCGGACTGGCCGGTGTGCTTGACGTAGATCCCGTCGAGCCGTGCCCGCAGCTCGAGGATCTCTTTGGCGTGGATCTCGATGTCGGTCGACTGGCCTTCGAAGCCGCCGCTCGGCTGGTGGATGAGGATGCGGCTGTTCGGCAGCGCCATCCGTTTGCCGGCCGCGCCGCCGGTGAGGATCAGCGAGCCCGCTGACATCGCGATCCCGTAACAGATCGTCTGCACGTCGGGCTTGACGAACTGCATCGTGTCGTAGATCGCCAGGCCGGCGTAGGCGGAGCCGCCGGGGGAGTTGATGTAGAGGCTGACGTCCTTGTCGGGATCCTCGGCCTCGAGGTGGAGCAACTGGGCGATGATCAGGTTGGCGAGGTCCTCGGTGACGGGTTCACCCAGGAAAATGATCCGCTGCGCGAGCAGGCGGCTGTAGATGTCGAAGGAGCGCTCGCCGCGAGCAGTCTGCTCGACGACCATCGGTACCAGTGGCATAGGGCCTCCAATCCAGGGTTGCTTGCCTACACCGTAGTGAGCCGCGGCGCTCGGCCGCGGGCCGCTAGGAGGCGTCGCCGTTGAACTTGTAGCCGATGCCCCGCACCGTCACCACCAGCTCCGGCTTCTGCGGGTCGCGCTCGACCTTCTGGCGCAGGTTGGAGATGTGGACATCGCAGGCGCGCTCGTCGCCGTCAAACTCGGTCTGCCAGAGCTCCTCCATGATCTGCGAGCGGGAGAAGACCTCGCCGGGGCGGGCGACCAGCAGCCGCAGCAGCTGGAACTCCGAGCGGGTGAGGTTGACGGGAACGCCGCGGACCGCGGCGACGTGGCGGACGAGGTCGATCGAGACCGGGCCCGACTCGATCTTCACTGCTTGGGCCAGCGGCGAGCGGTCGAGTTCGCGGCGGCGCAGCTGGGCGCGGACGCGGCCGAGCAGCTCGCGGACGGAGAAGGGCTTGGTGACGTAGTCGTCAGCGCCGACCTCGAGCCCGACCACCTTGTCGACCTCGGCGTCTTTGGCGGTGAGGACGATGATCGGGACGGCGCTGCGCGAGCGCACGTCGCGGCAGATGTCGAGCCCGCTCGGTCCCGGCATCATGATGTCGAGGATCAGCAGGTCGAAGGGGACGCCGTTGCCGAGCAGCGCCGCCGCCTCGTCGCCGTCGGCGGCGGGGGTGACGTCGAAGCCCTCCTGGGTGAGCGCGTAGCCGACCGAGTCGCGGACCGACGGCTCGTCATCGGCGATGAGGATCCGACCGCTGCTCATGCGACCGGGGTCGGGCTTGGTTTCGCGACCGGGAGGCGGACCCAGAAGGTGCTCCCCTCTCCCTGCACCGACTCGACGCCGATCCGGCCGCCCATCACGTCGACCATCCGCTGGGCGATCGCCAGGCCGAGGCCGAAACCCTCCTGCTTGCGGGTCTCGGTGCGGCGATAGAAACGCTCGAAGATGCGTTCGAGCTCGACCGCCGGAATGCCGGTGCCGGTATCGATGACCTCCAAAATCACTTCCCCCTCGCTGTCATGACGGCCGCGAACGGTAACGGTGCCCGGCGGTGGAGTGTTCTTGAACGCGTTGGTCAGCAACCCGATCATCACCTGCCGCAGCAGGGTCGGGTCGCCGGTGGCCGCCAGGTTGGACTCGACGTCGACGACGAGGTCGATGTGTTTCGGCGCGTCGCAGGCGCTGACGACGTCGCGGATCGCCAGCGGCACGTCAACGGTTTCCCGCTCCGCCGCGCCGCGCGACTCGACCCGCGCCAGGGTCAGCAGCGACTGGGTCAGCCGATTCATCCGCTCGGCGTCTTCGCCCAGCCGTTTGAGGAAGTGGTCGCGGTCGCGGGGATCGTCCTTGGCGCCGCTCTGCAGGACCTCGATCGCGCTGGTGATCCCGGCCAGGGGGTTGCGCAGCTCGTGGGCGGCGTTGGAGACGAAGTCGGCTTCGGCGAGCTCCTGGCGCAGCTCGTCGGTGCGGTCGCGGAGGACCGCGAGGACGGCGCGCTCGTCGGGCAGCGAGCGGGCGGTCATCGCGTAGGCGCGGTCGCCGATCCGCAGCGCCGGGTGGGCGGAGAAGCCGACTTCGGAGGCCCGCTGCAGCTGCGGCAGGACCGGCTCGGGCGGCTGTCCGGAGGAGTCGAGGAGGCGGCTGGCGGCGCTGTTGGAGAAGCGGACGGGGCCCTCGTAGTCGACGACCATGACCACGTCGGTGAGGCCGTCGAAGATCGCCGCCAGCTTGTTGCGGTCGGAGGAGAGGACGCCGAAGCTCTCTTTCAGCGAGGCGCGCATCGAGTCGAGCGCCCGGGCGAGGTCGCCGATCTCGTCCGGCCCGGAGGTTTTCAGCGGCGCGTCGAAGGAGCCGCCCGCCATCTCGCCGGCGGCGCGGGCGAGGCCGACGACGCGGTGGGAGATCGCCACCGCGATCAGGAAGCCGGCGAGGACGCCGAGGGCGACGGCTGCGATCAGCGCCTTCTCGTTGTCGCCGAAGAAGTAGACCGCGCCGGCGGTGATCAGGCTGACGGCGGCGAAGGCGCCGGTCAGCCAGAGGCGCATGCCGACCCGTGGCGCGCCGGGGGGCGGAGCGGAGGGATTGTCCGCGTCGCGGCTCATGAAGATTTACTAACACAATCCTCTCGCCGGGGCGGCGGATGCAGCCATTTTCCGCCCACATGGGAGAATCGAACCTGTGCGAGCTCTCGTCTTCATCCCCGCCTGGAACGAGGAAGCCGCGATCGCCGGCGTGATCGCCGACGTCCGCAAAGCGATCCCCGGCGCCGACCTCCTGGTCGTCGACGACGGCTCGACCGACGCCACCGCCGAGCGGGCGCGTGAGGCCCGCGCCCTGGTCGCCTCGCTGCCGTTCAACCAGGGACTGGGAGCGGCGCTGCAGACCGGCTACCTCTACGCGCTTCGCAACGGCTACGACGTCTGCGCCCACCTCGACGCCGACGGCCAGCACCCGGCCGAGGAGGTGGCGCGGCTGCTGGCGGAGGTGACCGCCGACCGCGCCGACCTCGTGATCGGCTCCCGCTACCACGCCGGCGCGGTCGCCGAAAGCGGCGACTACCAGCCGACCTTCTCGCGGCGGATCGGGACCAGCGTCTTCCGCTTCTTCCTCACCCTGGCGACGCGGCAGCGCTTCACCGATACGACCAGCGGCATGCGCGCCGCCAACCGCCGGGTGATGGCGCTCTTCTCCCAGCACTACTCGCCCGACTTCGCCGAGATCGAGTCGCTGCAGCTGGCGGTGCGCCAGGGCCTGCGGGTCGAGGAGCTGCCGGTGCGGATGCTGGAGCGGGCCGGCGGCAGCTCCTTCCTGACGCCGCTGCGCTCGGCCTTCTTCATCTTCAAGGGCCTGGTCGTGCTCCTGGTCGGCCAGTTCCGGCCGCGGCACGTGGAGGCGGAGTAGCGATGCTCGTCCTCGCCGCCGAAGCGGGGCAGGTCCACCTCACCTCGCAGACCCGGATCGTCGCCGCGGTGCTGGCGCTCTTCTTCATGCTGATGATCCTCGAGCTGATCCGCCGCGATCGCCTGCAGGAGCGCTACAGCGTGATCTGGTTCATCGCCGGCCTGGGGATGCTCGCCGGCGCCGCCTTCCCGGGCCTGCTCGAGGTGGTCGCCAACCTGATGGGCGTCCGCAACACCAACGTCGCCCTCTTCTCCGTTGTGCTGCTGCTGCTGCTCGGGCTGGCGCTCAACTTCAGCGTGATCATGTCCCGTCAGGCTGCCCAGATAACCCGCTTGGCGCAGGAGCGGGCGATCGAAAAAGCGCTGGCCGAAAAGCGCGCCGAGGGCGCGAACGGCAACGGCGCCTCAGGCGAAGAGCCGCTCGAGGCGAAAGAACAAAGCCTCTAGCGCTAGCTCCTCGGAGACGTTCAGCTCGAGACCGCGGCGGGTCTCCTGCACCAGCTCGGCGCCGCGGCGGGCAGCGGCGGGATCGAGGCCCTGGGCCTGCGAGCGCAGAAGGTCGAGCCGGTCGCGGTTGAAGACGACCTCCTCGGCGCCGGCGGCAACCGCGGCGAGGTCGCGCAGCCAGGCCGCGCAGAGCTCGAAGGCGAGCTCGAGGATCTCGGTGCGGCGGCGCCGGCCGGCGCGTTTGGCTCCGTCGCTGATGTCTTTGGCGCTGCGTTTGATCCCGGCTTTCGACTCCTCTTCGAGCGCTTCGCGAGCGGCGGCTTCGGCGTCGTCGCCGACCGCCTTGGCGCGGTCGAGCAGCCCTTTCCAAGGAGCGCCCGCACACTCGCCTTCGAGCGCTGCGGTCACGCAGCGCTCCACATCCCCGCGCAGTTGCCGTCCCGGCTCGCTCAGCAGCAGCCGCGCCCGCTCGAGATCACCAGCAGCAAGCCGTGCGGCCGCGGCCGCCTCGTCCGGCGCGGCGCCCTCGGCGGCGAGCTCGCGCTCCAGGACCTCGGCCGGCAGCGGCGCGAACTCGACCGTCTGGCAGCGGGAGGCGACGGTCTCCAGCAGGCCCTCGCCATCGGAGCTGAGCAGGATCAGGTGGACGAACTCGGGCGGCTCCTCAAGCGTCTTCAGCAGCGCGTTCTGGCTCTCGTCGCGCATCGCCTCCGCCGCCTCGACCACGAAGACCCGCTTGCCGCCTTCGAAGGGCCGGTAGGCGGCGGCGCGGATCACCCGCTCGCGCACCTCCTCGACCATGTGCTGGGCGCCGGTCGGCGCCAGCCAGACGAGGTCGGGATGGGGCGAGGGATCGAGCAGAGCCCGCCGCCGGGCGTCCTCGGGGTCGGTCGACGCGGCGGCGAGCACCTCAGCCGCGAAGGCTCGCGCCGCCGCCCGCTTGCCCGACCCGCGCGGGCCGCGGAAGCGGTATGCGTGCGAGGGATCGCCGGCGAGCGCCGCGCTCAGCGCCACCCGCGCCCGCGCCTGATGCTCGGTCGCCGCGAGCAGCGCTTCCGACTTCGATCCCACCAGGGTGTGGTCAATCTCGGCTGCGCTCACGCACCGCCTCCATCACGCGCTCATGCACTTCGTCGACCGAGCCGGTGGCGTCGATGATGGTGACCCGGTCGCTGGCGATCTGGGCGATCTCCTCGTAGGCCTCGGCGACCGCCTGCTGCAGTCCCAGTCCCTCCCGCTCGAAGCGGTCGTCGCTCTCGGCCCGGCCGAGGCCGGCCTCGGGATCGAGCCGCAGCAGCAGGGTCAGGTCCGGCCAGAGGCCGTCGGTGGCGGTGTCGCAGAGGCCGATCACCTCGCCGACCCCGAGGCCGCGGGCGGCGCCCTGGTAGGCGACGCTGGAGTCGGAGAAGCGGTCGGCGACGACGGTGCGGCCGGCCTCTAGCGCCGGCCGGATCACCCGCTCGGTGAGATCGGCCCGAGCGGCCAGGAATAGCATTAGCTCGGCCAGCGGCTCCAGCTCGACCTCCGGGTCGGCGAGCAGCTCGCGGATCCTCTCCGCCGCCTGCGTCCCCCCCGGCTCACGGATCGCCACCGTCTCCTCCCCCAGCGCCTCGACCAGCAAGCGCGCCTGGGTGCTCTTCCCGGATCCGTCGACTCCCTCGAGGGAGATGAACAACGACCTCATGCCCGGCAGGTCGCTTCGCGACCTTTAGCCTTTGGCGCCGGCTTTGGCGCGTTTGCGCCCGCGCGTCGCGGTGTCCGCTTTGGACGCTTTCACTTTCGCTTTTTTCGTCTTCGCGGGAGCGGCGTCCTCGTCGCCCTTCGGCGGCGCCTTCTTTTCCATCTCGGCTTTCGCCGCTTTGGCGGCTTCGCGCTCGGCCCGCCGTTTCTTCATCTCCTGCATCGACTCGCAGTCGTCGTTGAGGCAGAGGTTCCAGGGCCGGCCGCGGAACGGCTGAACTTTGAGTCGCGGGGTGCGGTCGCAGATCGAGCAGCGTTCCTCGAGCCGGAAGACGTCGCCGCGCTGCGGCAGTGGGAAGGTCTGGTCGCAGGAATTGGGGTCGTCGAGGACCCAGCCGCTGCAGCCAACGAAGCGTTTGCCGGATTTTTTCGCGCGGATGATCCGCAGCATGTTCGGCGAGCCGTCCTCCTTGGTGCGGCCGGCTTCTTCGCAGACCTTGCAGGGGCCGAGGATGCGGTCCTCATCCATCCCTTTCCAGATCACTTTCGCCAGGTCCTCGCGACTGCCGTCAATTTCGGTCCAGGTTTTGTGCAGGAGGTCGCGGCTCTCGCCGACCACCGCGCCCTTGGACATCTCGCCGGCGGCAATCCGGTCCATCTCCGCCTCGAGCGTCGCCGTCATCTCCGGCGTCGCCATCGCCGGCACGTAGTTCTTGAAGGCCTCGTAGAGGGCGATTCCGGTCTCGGTCGGGATCGGCGGGTTGCCGTAGACGTAGCCGCGGTCGAAGAGCTTCTGGATGATGTCGGCGCGGGTCGCTTTGGTGCCGAGGCCACGCTCCTCCATCATCTCGATCAGTTTCGCCTGCGAGATCCGGCCGGGCGGCTGGGTCTCCTTGTCAACGACCCAGGGGTCGCCGTCGAGCTGCAGGGGTTGCCCCTCCTCCAGCCGCGGGATCTCCTCGTCGGCGGAGCGGGCGTAGGTGTAGATCGCCGCGTAGCCGGGGTCGACGACGACCGAGCCGCGGACGAAGTAGGTCTGATCGCCGGCTTCGATGTCGGCGCGCGTGGACTCGGTGATCATCGGCGGGCTGAAGGTGGCGAGGAAGCGGCGGACGACGAGCTCGTAGACGCGTTTCTTCGGGCCCTCGAGGGCACCGGGGTGGACCGCCTGGGTCGGGTAGATCGGCGGGTGGTCGGTCGTCTCTTTTTTGCCCCGCGTCGGTTTCAGCTCGCCCTCGAGCAGGCCAGAGGCGGCGGAGAACTCTTTGATCCGCACCAGGGAGGAGACCAGCTCGCGGACCGGCAGCGAGGACGGGTAGACCGTGTTGTCGGTGCGCGGGTAGGAGATGAAGCCGTCCATGTAGAGGTCCTCGGCGATCCGCATCGCGCTGGCGGGGGTGATGCCGAGGCGGCTGGAGGCGTCGGTCGAGAAGGCGGTGGTGTTGTAGGGAGTCGGCGGTTTGCGGGTGTTTTTGCGCGCCGTCACCGATTTCACGGTGCCGGGGTTGGCGGTGCCGGCGAGGGCCGCGTCGGCCTCGGCTTTCTCCCAGAATTTGTCGACCGTGTGATGGGCTTCGAAGCTGCCGTCGGGGTGCTGGAACTTGGCGAAGACTTCCCAGAAGGGTTTCGCCACGTGGGCGCGCCGCTCCATCTCGCGCTCGACGATCAGGCCCAGGGTCGGGCTCTGGACGCGGCCGACCGAGAGGAAGTTGGAGCCGAAGCGGCGGCTGGCCAGGGAGACGGCGCGGGTCAGAGTCGCGCCCCAGAGCAGGTCGATGTCCTGGCGGGCGGCGCCGGCGTTGGCGAGCGGGTAGGAGAGCTCGTCGAGCTCGTTGAAGGCGCGCTCGATCTCTTCTTTGGTCAGTGCCGAGTAGCGGGCGCGCTTGATCCGCAGGGTCCCGTCGGCGGTCCCCTCGCGGGAGCCGAGCTGGGGGTTAGCGTCAAGCATCTCCTCCAGCGCCTCGAGCCCGATCAGCTCGCCCTCTCGGTCGAAGTCGGTGGCGATCACCAGCTCGTCAGCCTCTTTGGCCAGTTTCTTGATCGCTTTGACGACGTTTTTGTCGGTCGGTTCCTTGATCAGCTCGGCGTCGATCAGGTCGTGCAGGTCGGTCTTCTGCCAGTTCGAGTAGCCCTCGGGGAAGGCCGGGCCGAGCACGTGGCCCTTGAGGCCAACGGTCATCTGCTCGTCGCCGTTCTCGTCGGTCCAGGTGTAGAACGGGACTTTGAAAGTTTTGTCCGAGGCGTTGCTGCCGCGGCTGAGCGCTTCGGCGATCTTCTGGGCGCTGTTGTTCTTCTCGGTGACGATCAGTCTCATGGGGCGGCGAGGGTAGCAGGGGTCGTCGGCCACGCAATCAGGCGTACAAGCGTCCGATCTCGGCGGCGGGGACCGCCGATGCGCTTAGGATCACCGCCTCATGAAGTGTCTGGTCACTGGCGGTGCGGGCTTTATCGGCTCCAATCTGGTCGACGCCCTGCTCGCGCGGGGCGACGAGGTCACGGTCGTCGACGACCTCTCGACCGGGCGGATGACGAACCTCGAACCCGGGCTCGCAGCTGGCGCCGAGCTGGTCGAAATGGACATCCGCGACCGCGATGGCCTGGTCGGCCTGGCGAGCGGAAAACGGCCTGAGGCGATCTTCCACCTCGCCGCCCAGATCGACGTCCGCAAGTCCCTCGCCGACCCCTTCTTCGATGCCGGCATCAACGTCGGCGGCACCGCCAACGTGCTGGAGGCGGCGCGCGCCTCGGAGTGCGGGCGCCTCGTCTCGATCTCGACCGGCGGCGCGATCTACGGCGAGGGCGACGGGCAGGAGCTGCCGCTCCCCGAGAGCGCGCCGATCGCGCCGATGTCGGCCTACGGCCAGAGCAAGTTCGCCGCCGAGGGCTACGTCTCTCTATATGAGCGCCTCTACGGCCTCTCGGGAGTGTCGCTGCGGCTGGGCAACGTCTACGGGCCGCGCCAGGACCCGCTCGGGGAGGCCGGGGTGATCGCGATCTTCTGCGGCCTGCTGAAGGAGGGCGGGCGGCCCACGGTCTTCGGCGACGGCAAGCAGACCCGCGACTACATATATGTGGGAGACGTGGTCTCCGCCGCGCTCGCCGCCGGCGACTCGGAGGCGACCGGGGCGATCAACATCGGCACCGGCAAGGAGACCGACGTCCTCGAACTGATCGAGTCGCTGAAGCGTCTCTCCGGCAACGAGAGCTTCGATCCCGAGTTCGCCCCGGAACGCACCGGCGAGGTGCAGCGGATCACGATCGACGCCAGCCGCGCCGAGCGCGAGCTGGGCTGGCGCGCCGAGATGGACCTCGACCAGGGCCTCAAGGTCACGCTCGACTCCATATAGAGCCGCCTCCTCCGCTCCGCTTCCGGGGGCGGCTTCCCCGGATCATTAACCTGTCATCGATGCCCGCTCAGGCCTATGCCGGCAAGGAGTGCGTCTGCCAGTTCCGCAAAGGGATCTGCGATCAGTCGTGCGTGCGGGACATGCTGGAGACGCCGTTCTACATCGCCTGCCTGAAATTGACCGGGCGCAAGTGCTTGGTCGTCGGCGGCGGCGACATCGGCCTCGAGAAGGTCGAGGGGCTGCTCGCCTGCGGCGGCGACGTGATGCTGATCGCCCCGACCGCCCATCCCGAGCTGGAGCGGCTGGCGCAGGAGGGTTCGATCGCCTGGGAGAAGCGGGACTACGCCGGGCCGGCGGACCTCGAGGGGGTCTTTATGGTGATCGCCTGCACCGACGACTCCGAGGTCAACATCGGCATCTTCTACGACGCCGAGAAACGGGCGATGCTGGTCAACATCGTCGACGTGCCGCCGCTCTGCAACTTCATCCTGCCGGCGATCGTCCGCACCGGGCCGCTGGCGATCGCGATCTCCACCGCCGGCGCCTCCCCCGCCCTCGCCAAGCGAATGAAGCGGGAGATCTCCGAGCTCTTCGGCGAGGAGTACGCGCGCCTGGCGGTGATCCTCAACGACGCCCGCGGCTGGGCGAAGGGGACGCTGCCGACCTACCAGGACCGCAAGCAGTTCTTCGAGGGGATCGTCAACGGCGACCCCGACCCGATCGTGCTCCTCCGCGAGGGGCGCGAGCCGGAGATCCTGGCGATCATCGAGTCCGCCAAAGAGCGGGCCGCCGCCGCGCTCGCCTAAGCGCTGCGGCTGCGCCTCAGCTGGTTCCGCAGGCGCCGCCGCGGACGCTGTCGAGCATCTCCCGCAGTTCGTCTGCCTGGGCGACGGTGAGCTTGGCGCTGAAGGCGGAGGCGAGCTCGGCGCGGACGATCGGGCGCATTTCTTCCAGCAGCTCGACCCCGGCCGGGAGCAGCGTTGCGTAGCTGACGCGGCGATCGGTCTCGCAGAAGGCGCGCTCGAGCAGGCCGGCCTTGATCAGCCGGTCGACCAGCTTGGTCAGGCCGCCGCGGGTGATCACCAGCGCTTCGGCCAGCTCCCCCATTTTCAGCCGCTGTTCAGGGGCGCGGTGAAGCGTCGCCAGGACCTCGAACCAGGGCAGCGGCGGTAGCTCGGCGGCGGTCAAAGCCTCTTGCAGGCGCCCGGTGACGGCGGCGTGCGTCTGGGTCAGGGAGATCCAGGCCTCGCGATGCGGATCGAGATCCGCGTTAGTGCCGTTCCTCTCGGCGACGGCTGCCGTCTGCTCGCTCATCCCGACATCTTCCCACAGTTTGGTTGTTCTGGCAATAGTTGACAAGCAAACCTTCTCTGCTAAGATTATTTCCAAGTCAACTGTTTCAGCATCAACCGTCTAGGGAAGGAAGCACAGCATGAGCACGGAGACGATCAATCAGCAGCAAGTTCCGGCGGGCACCTGGGCGGTGGATCCGGTCCACTCCAACGTCGCCTTTGCCGTCACCCACAACGGAGTTACGACTTTCCGCAGCGGCTTCGGCGCCTACGAGGCCCGTCTGACCGGCGGCGAGCAGCCGCGCCTCGAGGGCACCGTCGAGGTCGCCAGCATTGAGATCGAGGAGGAGATGCTGAAGGGCCACCTGCTCTCCCCCGAGTTCTTCGACACCCAGCGCTTCCCGCAGCTGCGCTTCAGCTCGACCGAGCTCAGCGTCGGCGAGGATGGGACCCTGCGCGTTGCCGGCGACCTCGAGATCCACGGCGAGACCCGCAAGGTCGAGGCCAGCGGCCGCTTCGCCCAGCTGGGCGGCGACCTCGGCGGCAAAGCCCGGGTCGGGCTCTCGATTGAGGCGACCGTCGACCGGCGCGACTTCGGCCTCGACTGGCAGGCCGAGCTGCCGAGCGGCGGCGAGGTCCTCGACTACGCGGTGACGATCAACGTCGACCTAGAGCTCGTCGCCGAGGAGGCGTAGCGATGAGGGTCCTCGGCATAACCGGAAGCCTGCGCCGGGGCTCCTACAACCATGCCCTACTGCGGGAGGCCGCCGAGCGGCTTCCCGCCGGAGCGGAGCTGGTGGAGTTCGACCGCCTCGGCGAGATCCCGCCCTATGACGCAGACGTCGAGGCCGAGGGGACGCCGGAGCCGGTCGAGGCCCTGCGGCGGGCGATGCGCGAGGCCGATGCCGTCGTCGTCGCTACCCCTGAGTACAACCACTCGATCCCCGGCGTCTTGAAGAACGCCCTCGACTGGGCCTCCCGCCCCGCCGGCCAAAGCGCCCTCACCGGCAAGCCGGCGATGGTGATCGGCGCCTCGACCGGGATGTTCGGCGCCGTCTGGGCGCAGGCCGAGACCCGCAAGGTCCTCGGCGCCCTCGGCGGCCGCGTCGCCGAGTCGGAACTGCCGGTGGCCAAGGCAGCCGACCTCTACCGCAACGGCCGCCTCGAACTTCCCCCCGAGCAGTCCGAGCAGCTGGAGGGCATGCTCGACGAGCTGGTCTCAGAAGCCGAGCTGCTGCGCGAACTCGTCCCCGCAGCAGCCTGAGCGAACTGCATCACTTTTTCCATCCAGCAGGTGGAAAATCTGATGCAGTTTGGAAATCAGCCCTTCGGCAGGGCGAAGAAGGCGATTGCGGCGTATTGGGCGATCGCGGCGGCGATGACGAAGAGGTGGAAGACCTCGTGGTAGCCGAAGACCGCGGGGTTGGGGTTCGGCCGCTGAGTCGCGTAGACGACGGCGCCGGCCGTATATAGGAGGCCGCCGAAGGCGACGAGGAGGGTGCCGGTCACCCCGAGCGCGGTCCAGAGTTCCGGGAAGGCGGCGACGGCGACCCAGCCGAGCGCCAGGTAGATCAGGGCCGAGGCCCATTTCGGGTGGTCGATCCAGACCATCTCGACGATCGCCCCGGCGATGGCGCCGATCCAAACGACGGCGAGGATCGCCTGGGCCAGGGTGCCATGGAGGACCAGGAGGGCGAAGGGCGTGTAGGTGCCGGCGATCAGGAAGAAGATCATGCTGTGGTCGAGTCGCCGCATCCACTGGCGCAGGTTCGGCCGCGACCATTCCACCCCGTGGTAGAGGGCGCTGGTCCCGAACAGGGCCGAGAGGCTGACCGCGTAGACGGCGACGGCAAAAGTCGCCTTCGGGGTGTCAGCGAGGACGATCAGCGCTGCGCCGAGGACGAGCGAGGCGAAGAAGGCCCACTTGTGGGAGACGCCGCGTAGCTTCGGTTTGACCAGCGCGATCGCCTCGGCGGTCGCCTCTTTGGCCGCGGTCGCCCGCTCGCCCATCGCGTCTTTGGCTGCCTGGGCGCGATCGCCCATCGCCTCTTTGGCCGCGGTGGCGCGGTCGCCCATCCGTTCCGCGCCCCTGCGCAGGTCCTCCATGCCCCAGAGCGTACCCCGCCTGCGGCCTCGCCATGCGAAAAAGGCGAATGCCGAGTTTGGGAAGTTGACACAATATGTGGGGAGATCCAAGGCTTTCGGAATCTCCTAATTGCGCCTTTCGTGACTTTTTCCGTCCTGCCTTTGAGCGATCCTGCGTAGTTACCGCTGAAAGCCCGCTCGAGAGGAGTTTTTGTATGTCCAAGACCGCCATTGCCAGTCCCAGAAACGGTCTGCAGGGCCTCTCGATCGAACGCCGTTTTTCGACGACCGGGGTGCATCCTTTCGACCAGATCGAGTGGGAGCTCCGCGATGCGGTGATCGGCAACCCGGAGAGCCCGGCCTTCGAGCAGCGCGGGGTCGAGTTCCCGAAGAGCTGGTCGCAGAACGCGACCAACATCGTCGCCCAGAAGTACTTCCGCGGCAAGCTCGGCACCCCCGAGCGCGAGAGCTCGGTCAAACAGATGATCGGGCGCGTCGCCGGGACGATCGCCAACTGGGGCCGCGAGCTCGGCTACTTCGCCGGCGAGGACGACGCTGACGCCTTCGAGATGGAGCTGACCGCGATCCTGCTGCTGCAGAAGGCGGCCTTCAACTCGCCGGTCTGGTTCAACGTCGGCTTCGAGGAGAAGCCGCAGTGCTCGGCCTGCTTCATCTTGAGCGTCGAGGACACGATGGAGTCGATCCTCGACTGGAACACCAAGGAGGGGATGATCTTCCGCGGCGGCAGCGGCTCGGGCATCAACCTCTCCAACATCCGCGGCTCGGTCGAGCACCTCTCCAAGGGCGGCCTCGCCTCCGGCCCGGTCAGCTTCATGCGCGGCGCCGACGCCTGGGCCGGGACGATCAAGTCGGGCGGCAAGACGCGGCGGGCGGCGAAGATGGTCGTCCTCGACGTCGACCACCCGGACATCGAGGACTTCATCTGGTGCAAGGCCAAAGAGGAGGAGAAGGCCGCGGCCCTGCGCGACGCCGGCTTCGACATGTCGATCGACGGCGAGGGCTTCACCTCGATCCAGTATCAGAACGCCAACAACTCGGTGCGGGTCACCGACGAGTTCATGGAGGCGGTCGAGGGCGGCGAGGACTGGCACCTGACGGCGCGCACCGACGGCTCCTCGGTGAAGACGGTCGACGCCCGCGAGCTGATGAACCAGATCGCCGACGCCGCCTGGCGCTGCGCCGACCCGGGAGTCCAGTACGACACCACGATCAACCGCTGGCACACCTCGCCGGAGTCGGGGCGGATCAACGCCTCCAACCCGTGCAGCGAGTACATGCACGTCGACAACTCTGCCTGCAACCTCGCCTCGATCAACCTGATGAAATTCCGTCGCGAGGACGGCAGCTTCGACGTCTCCGACTTCGAGCACACCGTCGACGTCGTCTTCCTCGCCCAGGAGATCATCGTCGGGCCGTCGAGCTACCCGACCGAGGAGATCGGCGAGAACGCCCGCCGCTTCCGCCAGCTCGGCCTCGGCTACGCCAACCTCGGTGCCCTGCTGATGTCCGACGGCCTCCCCTACGACTCCGACGCCGGCCGCAACGTCGCCGCCGCGATCACCTCGCTGATGACCGGCCGCGCCTACCGTCAGTCGGCGCTGATCGCCGCCGGTGCAACCGGCCCCTACGAGGAGTACGCGAAGAACCGCGAGCCCCACAACGGCGTCATGCGGATGCACCGCGACGCCGCCTACGAAGTCGACGGCACCGGGATCAAGGGCGAGCTGCTCGAGGCCTCGCAGCGGGCCTGGGACGAAGCGGTCGAGCTCGGCGAGGAGCACGGCTACCGCAACGCCCAGGCAACGGTGCTGGCACCGACCGGGACGATCAGCTTCCTGATGGACTGCGACACGACCGGGATCGAGCCCGACTTCTCCCTTGTCAAGTTCAAGGAGCTGGTCGGCGGCGGGCAGATGACGATCACCAACCGCTCGGTGCCGCTGGCGCTGGAGACGCTCGGCTACTCGGAGGCGGAGATCGACCAGATCGAGGCCCACATCAAGGAGAACAACACGATCGTCGGGGCGCCCGGCCTGAAGGACGAGCACCTGCCGGTCTTCGACGTCGCGGTCGGCGAGCGGGCGATCACCCACACCGGCCACATCGACATGATGGCGGCGACGCAGCCGTTCCTCTCGGGAGCGATCTCGAAGACGGTGAACATGCCGCAAACGGCCACGGTCGAGGACATCGCCGACGCCTACCGGCGCGGCTGGAAGGGCGGCCTCAAGGCGCTGGCGATCTACCGTGACGGCTCGAAGACGGCGCAGGCGCTGCGCACCGACGCCCAGGAGGAGAAAGCGGCGGAGGCCGAGCAGCAGATGGCCGAGCCGGTCCGCAAGAAGATGCCGCTGGAGCGCGAATCGATCACCCACAAGTTCAACATTGCCGGCCACGAGGGCTACATCACCGCCGGCAAATACGAGGACGGCACCCTCGGCGAGATCTTCCTCACCGACATCGGCAAGGAGGGTTCGACCCTGCGCGGGCTGCTGAACGCATTCGCGACGGCGATCTCGCTCGGCCTCCAGTACGGGGTGCCGCTCGAGACCTTCGTCCAGAAGTTCAGCTACATGCGCTTCGAGCCGGAGGGGATGACGCGGAATCCGGAGATCCCCTTCGCCAAATCGATGCCGGACTACATCATGCGCTGGCTCGCGAGCCGCTTCATCGACGACACCGAAGTGCTCGAGGAACTGGGGATCATGACCCAGGAGGTGCGCAACAAAAAGGAGGCGGAGACGTCTCAGCTGGGACTCGGAATCGCCACCGACACCGCCGGCCCGGCCAACGGCAACGGCCACTCGAACCCGGGCAACGGCAACGGCGGCGCGGTCGCGCCGACGGCGGCGATGACCGAAGAGCCTCCGGTCCGCCCGGCGAAGATGCAGGGCCTCGAACTCGGCCCGGCCTGCGAACAGTGCGGCGGCATGATGCAGCGAACGGGCAGTTGCTACACCTGTCCCAGCTGCGGCAACAACACCGGCTGCGGCTGAGCAGTTGAAGAAGCTCTAGAGCTCGACCCCTCGGGCTACCAGCCATTCGCGTAGCGGCTCGGGGGGTTTTCCTTCGAACGCGAGGCGGACGCCCTCGCGGAGGACGTGATCGCCGTTGTCGGCCTGGCCAGGATTGGTGGCGAGCCAGAAGGCGGCGGCTGCGGCGGCGAGGGCGGCAGGGTCGTCGCCTTCGGGGTCGATGCCTTCGACGGTGCTGAAAAGGACCCCGCGCAGATCCTCGGCGGCGGTGGTCGGCCGGTCGTCGTCCTCGAAGCTCTCGAAGAAGCCGATCACGGCGGTGTCGGTGCCCTCCGGATCGACGATTGCCGTCGCCTCGCGCACGGCTTCGGAGATCGTCGGGATCGTTTCGCGGTTGCCCGGCTTCACCCGACCTCTCTACCCACTCGCCGACGGGCCGAAAAGTCGAAATGAAATCCGCGACGGGCCGAAAAGACTCTTCGGAAAGGACAAATCGGCCCGTCGGCCGCCGCTAGTTGAGGACTACGGTGGCGTCGTGGCGAGGGGTCTCGGTGATGGCGCGGCGGTAGGGGCGCTCCGAGGTGGGAGTTGCCGGGGTGATCTCGTAGCGGCGGACCAGCTCGCGGAGGACGACGGCCATCTCGAACTGGGCAAAGGCGGCGCCGAGGCAGCGGCGGACGCCGCCGCCGAAGGGGATCCAGGTGTAGGTGCCGGGCGGGTTGTCGAGGAAGCGCTCGGGCAAGAAGCGCTCGGGTTCGGGGTAGATCTGCGGGTCGCGGTGGATCAGGTGGATGCAGGGGGTGACGCGGGCGCCGGCCGGCAGCTCGTAGCCGCCGAGCTCGACCGCCTCGGTCAGCTTGCGGACGACGACGACGATCACCGGCCGCAGGCGCAGCGTCTCCTGCACGGTCGCGGTCAGGTAGGCGTCCTCTCCCGTTTCGACCTCGGCGCGCAGGCGCTCGAGCTTCTCGGGGTGGCGGGTCAGCCGCTCCATCGCCCACGAGAGCGCGGTCGCGGTCGTCTCGTGGCCGGCGACCAGCAGGGTCAGCAGCTCGTCGCGGATCTCGGCGTCGCTCATCGGGCTGCCGTCCTCGTGCCGCGCCTGCAGCATCATCGAGAGGACGTCGTCGCGCTCGGCCAGGTCCTCGGCCGCCCGCCGCTCGCCGATCACCGCTGCGATCAGGCGGTCGACGCATTCGACCCGGCGGCGAAAGGCGGGGATCAGGTTGACCCGGTCGGGGCCGACCATCAGCACCGGCAGCAGCACCCGCGGGTTCGTCGTCAGGTCGAGGAAGTCCCGCAGCGCCTCGCGCAGCGGTGCCATCCGCTCTTCGTCATGGACGCCGAAGACGGTCTCGATGATGATCTCGAGCGTGATCGCCTGCATCCGCGGCCGCAGCTTGTAGGGGACGCCGGTCGGCCAGCTCTCGATCTCGCGGGCGGCGATCTCGGTCATCTTCTCGCCGTAGGCCTGCATCCGCTCGCCGTGGAAGGGCGGCAGCAGCAGCTTGCGCTGGCCGATGTGTTTCTTCTCGTCGAGGACGAGGACCGAGTTCTCGCCGAGGATCGGGCGCAGGATCTGATTGCCCTCGCCGGCGTGGAAGACCTTCGGGTCACCGGTGAACACCTGCTTGACCAGTTCGGGGTCGGAGATCACCACCCAGTCGCCCTCGTAGGCGATCTTGAGGCTGAACATCGGGCCGAAGCGGGCACGGCTCTGCTCCAGCAGCCACTGGGCGCGGCGCGACCAGATCGCCGTCTGCGGCACCCGGCCCATCCGCGGGCCCGGCGGCAAACCCGGGATCGGCGCCGGGCCGTGCCCGTTGACCGATGCCGCGGCGGTGGCGGTCGCCTCCATGGCTCTCGACCCTAGTGCGGCGGGCTCCCGGCAGTGTGTGAGATCGGTCCGGGCTTCAGCCTGGGACCGAGACCCGCACGATGACCCGGCCGCCGCACTCCAGGCGGGCGGAGCGGTCCTCGAAGCGATGCAGGTGAAGGGTGCGCGGCTGCTCGCAGAAGACCTTCGGCCCCCCAACCTGGGGCTCGGACCCCGCTGAGACGTTCAGCGGGATCGCGAGCCCCGTCAGGGGGAGGAGAAACAGGAGAAGCAACCGCATGACTCGCTTAAGGGCCTGGCGGGAAAAGTTCTCCCCCCTGTGGCTAAGTAGCCTGGGCGCGTGGCCAACCTGCCGCGCCTTCCGGTCGCCGCCGAGCACGGCGTCGTCAAGTTCTTCTGCGGCCTGCCGCCGCGGCTACAGCGGCTGCTGTTCGGCGAGCCGCCGGTGATCGACGGGCAGCAGCTCGCCCCCGACATCCACACGCTGCTGTGGCTGGATCGTCTGGTCTATGACGCTGGCACAGCGAAGGTGAGATCGGCGGAGGTGAAACGAGCCGAACGGCTGAAGGAGGCGCGGATCGTCGCTCACCGGCCGCCGATCCCGCTGGAGCGGGTCGAGGCGGTCGCTGTCCCGGGACCGGCCGGGACGATCGACGCGAGGCTCTACATCCCGGCGGGCACGAGCGCGCCCTCCCCGCTGCTCGTCTACTTCCACGGCGGCGGCTGGGTGATCGGCGGCCTCGACACCCACGACGACCCCTGCCGCTTCCTCGCCGCCCAGGCCGGCGCGCGCATCCTCTCGGTTGACTACCGGCTGGCGCCCGAGCATCCCTTCCCGGCCGCGGCCGAAGACGCCCTCGCCGCCTACGAGTGGGCGGCCGCCAACCCTGAGCGCATCGGCGCCGCCCCCGGCCGCATCGGCGTCGGCGGCGACAGCGCCGGCGCCAACCTCGCCGCCGCGGCCTGCCTGACGGCGCGCGACGCGGACCTGCCGCTGCCGGCGCTGCAACTGCTGATCTACCCGGTCGCCGAAACCGCCGGAACCTCGCCCTCCCGTGAGACCTTCGGCGAGGGCTTCCTGCTCACCCGCGGCGACATGGACTGGTTCGAGGATCACTACCTGCCACTGGGCGTTGAGCGCTCCGACCCCCGCGTCGCCCTGCTGAACGCCCCGGACCTGACCGGCCTGCCACCGGCCTACATCGCCACCGCCGGCTTCGACCCGCTGCGCGACGAGGGCGAGGCCTTCGCGGCGCGCCTTCGCGAGGCCGGGGTACAGGTTGCCCTGCGCCGCCATCCCGGCCTCGTCCACACCTTCGCCAACCTCTCCGCGATCTGCCCCAGCGCCCGCGCCGCGATGCTCGAAGCTGCCGGGGCGCTGCGGCTCGGCCTGGCGGCCTGAGCTACTCGTACTGCAGCGACTGGAGCACGTCGAGTCGCGACGCTCGCCTGGCCGGCCAGATCGCGGCGATGACGCCGATCGCGGCCGCGAACACCAGCAGCAGAACGAGCGAGCCGATCGGATAGGAGAGGGTGAAGCCTTCATCCTTCAGCGGCTGCGCGATCAGGGCGGCGAAGACGATCCCGAGGACCATCCCAAGGATCGCGCCGATCAGGGCCGTGATCACCGCCTCGTAGCGGATCATCGTCCGCACCTGCCGGCGCGACATCCCGATCGCCCGCAGCATCCCCAACTCCCGGGTGCGCTCGTGGATCGAGAGCGCCAGCGTGTTGGCGATGCCGAAGATCGAGATCAGGATCGCGAAGGCGAGCAGGGCGAAGACGAGCTTGACGAGGCCGTCGATCTGCCCTTCGCGCTCTTCCTTCAGTTCGCCCTGGTTCAGCACTTCGGTCACCGGGAAGAGCCGTTCCGAGCCGGCCGTCAGCAGCGCCTGCACCTTCGCTTCGTCGGCGCCCTCTGCGACCTTGACGAAGTCGAAGAGGTCCTGGGTCTGGCGGAAGTCCCGCGCCATCACGGTCTGGGTGACGAGGACGCTTCCGAGCACCCCGATCTTCGATTCGAACTCGCCGACGACCCGAAAGCGTGGCCGCGCCCGCGTCTGCGTCAGCAGCCCGAAACTGTCGCCGAGCTCGAGATCGTGGGAGGAGGCAAAGTCGTCGGAGACGATCGCCTGGCGGCCGCTGAGGTTGCGCAGCGCCGCCGGACCGCCTTTCGTCCATTCGATGTTCAGCGTCCTGCCGATGTCCGTGGTCGGGGCGTTGACCTGGAGGGTGCCGCCCGCCGCCCCGCCTTCGAGCACCTTCGCCTGGGCTCCGCGGATCGTCGCCACCAGCTCCACCCCGGGAATTTTGCGCGCCGCCGCAGCCGCCCCGTTGGGAATCGGCGAGAAGCCGTCGCTGTTCTGGATCACCAGGCCGCCGGCGAAGTTTTCGTCGACGACCTTGGCGACCGTGCTCTTGAGCCCGGCGGCGAAGACGGTGACGAAGGCGACCAGGGCCAAGCCGATCATCAACGCCGCGGCGGTGATCGCGGTGCGGCCGGGGTTGCGCTGGGCGTTCTCGCGGGCGAGGCGGCCGGTGAGGTGACGCAGCCGCTCCAGCGGCCAGCCGGCGACGGTGGCCAGCGGCGGCACCAGCCGCGGGCTGAAGATCGAGACGGCGAAGACGACGATGACCGCGCCGCCGCCCATCAGGCCGGCCCGCTGACCGGCGCTGCCGCTGCCGAGCAGGCCGATCAGGACCATCGCGACCCCGGCCACGGCGAGCAGGACCGAGAGCACGAGGTTGACCAGGCGGCGGCGCCTGCTCGGTGCCGGGCTGAACGCGTGCAGGGCCGCGATCGGCGGCACCCGCGTGGCCCGCAACGCCGGCACCAGCGAGGAGACCATCGTCACCACCAGGCCGACGACGAGGGAGACGACCACCGTTCGCGAGGTCAGCTGCAGGCTGGTCGTCGGCAGGTCGGCGCCGACCGCTTCGAAGATCATGTTGATCAGCTTGGCGAGGACGAAGCCGCCGCCGATCCCGATCAACGCCCCGAGCAAGCCGATCGCCAGCGCTTCGACCAGGACCGTGGTGAGGATCTGGCGCCGCGAGGCGCCGAGGGTTCGCAACATCCCGAATTCGCTGACCCGCTGGGCGACCGTGATCGAGAAGGTGTTGAAGATCAGGAACGAGCCGACGAAGACGGCGATGAAGCCGAAGACGAGGAGGAAGGTCTTGAGGAAGCCGAGGCTTTCGCGGATTTCCTCCGAGGCGCGGTCGGCGTTTTCCTTCGCCGTCTCGACCTTGACCCCGGCCGGCATCTTGCGGGCGATCCGCCGTTTCAGCGTCTCCGCCGCGACCCCCTTCGCCGCCGCCACCGAGATCTGGTCGAAGCGGCCGAGCTTGTGGGTGAGGCGCTGCGCCACCGGCAGCGTCACCTGAGCGATGCTGGCGCCGCCGAAGGAAGCGCTGCCGAGCTTGGTCAGGCCGACGAGGCGGAACCTCTGCGCTCGGCCCTGGCCGATCAGCTCGATCGTCTGGCCCAGCTTCAGGTCGCTTCCTTCGGCGGCCGCCTGATCGATCGAGGCTTCCCGCGGCCCGCGTGGCTTGTGCCCGTCAACGTAGTTGAGCGACTCGAGGCCGTCGGGCAGCGTCGAGGAGATGAACTTCGGGGCGAATTTGTTGCCGATCTTTTCGCCTTCACCGTCGAAGAAGGCACCCGGGGTGAAGATCGCCCCGGAGGCAATCCGTACCCCCGGCGTCTTCTGCACCGTCGGCAGCAGCGCGGCGCTGACGGTCGGGATTTCGCCGTTTTCCTGCTTGACCGGGTTCTCGGCGGTGATGACGACGCTGGTCCCACTCAGCGACTCTTCGAAGATTTCGTCGAAGGCGGCGAAGATCGTGTCGGTGAGGACGTAGGAGCCGGCGACGAAGGCGACGCCGAGGACGACCGCAAAGGTCGTCGTCAGGGCGCGGATCTTGCGCGCCCAGAGGCTCTTGAGGCCGAGGCTAGTCAAGCCGCTTCTGCAGCTCGATCACCTCGTCAGCCGAGCCGGGGGCGGCGTCGCTGACGATCTTCCCGTCCTGCAGGGTGATGAGGCGGTCGGCGTGGGCGGCGGCGGCCGGGTCATGGGTGACCATCACCACCGTCTGGCCGAACTCGTCGACGGCCTGGCGCAGCAGCTGCAGCACGTCCGCGCTCGCTTTCGAGTCGAGGTTGCCGGTCGGCTCGTCGGCGAAGACCACCGCCGGCTTACTGACCAACGCGCGGGCGACGGCGACCCGCTGCTGCTGGCCGCCGGAGAGCTCGGCCGGACGGTGGGTGCGCCGGTCCTCGAGGCCGACGGTGCGGACCAGCTGGTCGACCCACTCCCGGTCGGGCTTGCGGCCGGCGATCGAGAGCGGCAGGACCAGGTTCTCCTCGGCGGTGAGGACCGGGATCAGGTTGAAGAACTGGAAGACGAAGCCGAGCTTGTCGCGGCGCAGCTCGGTCAGCTTGGTGTCGTCGAGCTTGGTGATCTCGACGCCGTCGAGCTCGACCGTTCCGGAGGTCGGTTTGTCGAGGCCGGCGAGGATGTGCATCAGCGTCGACTTGCCCGAGCCGGAGGGCCCCATGATCGCGGTGAAACGGTCGCGCTCGAAGGCGGTGGTGACGCCGGCGAGCGCGTCGACGGCGGCGTCCCCTTCGCCGTAGCGGCGGTGAAGGTCGTTGGCGACCACGACTTGCCCGTTGACGCTCACTGCGCGCACCGTATCGAGCCGGGGAAATAGGGTGCGGCTCGTGCCCCTCGCCGACCGCTTCGACGGACTCCTGATCGACCTCGACGGGGTGGTCTGGATCGGGCGCGAGCCGGTGCCGGGTTCGCCGCAGGCGCTGCGGGCGCTGCTGGAGGCCGGCAAGCGGGTCGTCTTCGTCACCAACAACCCGGGGCGGCTGCCGCAGGCCTACGGCGAGCGCCTGCGAGACCTCGGCGTCGAGGTCGGGCCCGAGCAGATCGTCACCGCCGGGATGGTCGTGGCGCGACTGGCCGGCGAAACCGCGGCGGCGGCCGGCGGGACCGCCTTCGTGATCGGTGCCGGGCCGCTGAAGGAGATGGTGGCGGCAACCGGAACGCGGCTGCTCGAGGGAGATGAGGCCGAGGGGGCGGACGTGGTGGTCGTCTCCGGCCACAAAGGCTTCGACTACGGCGAGCTGAAGACCGCGAAGTTCGCCCTCGACGGGGGAGCGCGACTGTTCGCCACCAGCCACGACCCGACGATGCCCTACCCCGGCGGCGAGCTGCCCGGCACCGGCGCGGTGCTGGCGGCGATCGAAGTCGCCTCGGGGAAACAGGCGACGATCGCCGGCAAGCCCGAACGGCACCTGTTCGAGATGGCGATCGAGGCAGTCCGTGGTTCCTTTCGCACCGATGAGGTGCAAAAGGAACCACGCGATTGGCGGCTGGCGATGGTCGGCGACCGGATCAGCTCCGACATCGACGGCGGCCGCGAGGCCGGCCTGGAGACTGTCCTCGTCCTCAGCGGCACGACCACGCGCGAGCAGGCCGATGCCGCCGACCCCGGCCCCGACTACGTGCTCGACGACCTCGCCGCGCTGCTGCAGTGAGCGCCGGGGCGCGGGCCGACAGCCAGCACCGGCGGCCGAAATGGAGCTTCGCCGGCGTCTTCGCCGTCACCTTCCTCGGCCTGATCGCGGTCGGCGCGGTGCTGCCGGTCCTGCCCCGCTACATCCGCGGCCCGCTCGACTCGAGTGACCTCGCGGTCGGGGTCGTGATCGGCTCCTACGCGGTGACCGGGCTGCTGCTGCGGCCGGTCGCCGGCCGCCTCGCCGACACCCGCGGGAGGCGGCCGACGGTGGTGGTCGGGGCGCTGCTGGTCTCGCTCAGCGGCTTTCTCTACCTCCCCCACCTCGGCCTCGCGGGTCTCGTCCTCGCCCGCCTCGTCCTCGGCGCCGGCGAGGGTGCCGTCTACACCGCCGGCTCGGCCTGGATCGTCGACATGGCGCCGCCGGCCCGGCGCGGCCGCATCCTCGGCCTCTATGGGCTCGCGGTCTGGGGCGGCCTCAGCGTCGGGCCGCTGCTCGGCGAGGTGGTGCTGCACGCCACCAGCTATGCGGTCGTCTGGATCGGAGCCGGAGTGCTGCCGCTGCTGGGAGCGGCGATCGCGCTGCGCGTCCCTGATCCCTTCCAGCCACTCGCTCACGCCGAGCCGCACCCGCTGATCGCTCCGGAGGCGGTTCGCCCTGGCCTCGCGGTCGCGCTCGCCTCGGTTGGCTACGCGACCCTCGCCGCCTTCATCGTCCTCCTGCTCGAATCCCGCGGCGTCGGCCACGGGGCCACCGTCTTCGCCGCCTTCGCGGCGATGATCGTCCTCGCCCGCGTCCTCGCCGGCCACCTTCCCGACCGCTTCGGCCCTGCCCCGGTCGCGATCGGCGCCGTCCTGGTCGAGGCCGGCGGGCTGCTGCTGATCGCGCTCTCGCACAGCCTGCCGCTGGCGCTGGTCGGCGGCATGGCGATGGGCGGCGGCTTCTCCCTCCTCAATCCCTCCCTGATGCTGATCGCCGTCGGCCGTGTCTCCCAGGAGGCGCGGGGCGCGGCGATGGGCACCTACACCGCCTTCTTCGACGCGGGCGTCGGCCTCGGGGCGCCGCTGGCCGGGCTGGCGGCGGCGATGACCAGCTACGAGGGCGCCTTCGTCCTCGCCGCGGTGATCGCCGTCGGCTCGGCCCTGCTGATCGCGGCGACGCTGCGGCGCGAGCACCAGCCGCCGCCGCGGCCCGTCAACGCTCGCTGATCAGGAGCGTCTGCAGCGCCCGGCCGATCCGGCCGCCTTCGTCGAAGAGCGTCGACTCGGCGGTCCCGATGCCGTGTCCGCGCGGCAGAGTGGCCGCGTCGACGCCAATCCACTCGCCCTTCGGCATCCGCTCGAAGTGGACGGTGAGGTCAACGTTGATGAAGAGGAAGCGCCGGAAGTCGAGTGCGGCGCTGATTCCGTTGCCGACGTCGGCGGCGATGAGCGCACGCTGCAGCGGCGTCGGCTCCTCCCCCGCGACGAGCGGCTGGCGCATCCGCAGCCAGGCGGTCGCCGGCCCGGGCTCGAGGAAGCCCCCGGCGACGAAGCGAATCTCCATTGCCGAGTGATAGCCGTGCTCCTCGCCGGTCGGGAAGAACTCGTCCACCTTCCCCTTTTCCGGCAGCGGTGGAGGCTGGCTGGCGATCAGCGCCTCCCCCGGCAGCTCCAGCTTGGTCCTGCGGAGGCGCCACCCGCGCGCCTGCATCAGCACCTTGCCGCTCTCGTCGCTCAACTCCGCCTCGACCATCTGCACGCGGCGCCCCGGCCGCGCTACTCGCGCCTCCACCCGCACCGGCGCGATCGGCACCGAATGGAGGATCTCGAAAGTGACCCGCCCGACCTGGAAGTCCGCGGAGTCCGGCAGCCCCTCGAGCGCATAGCCGAGCAGCGCCGCCGGTGGCCCCGCATGCTGCGCCCCGGGATCCCAAGGCCCCCGCGTCAGCTCGGTAGCGCGAAGGAGATCGCCGTCGCGCTCGTAGAAGGCGTCGAACACGCGGGCATCGTATGACTCGCCCGAACTGCATCAGATTTTCCACCTGCCAGAGGGAGAATTTGATGCAGTTCGGGGGGTCAGCAGGAGCGGCTGCCGAACTCCTGGGTCCAGACGTGGGCGCCGCCGTAGCCTTCGAGCTTGCCGGACTGGAGACCGATGCCGGTGTCCCCGTAGGGGCCGAGGATGTTTTCCCGGTGACCGGGCGAGCGCATCCAGGCCTTGAAGATCGAGCCCGGCGTGCCGAGGCCGCCGCTCCCCCAGGCGATGTTCTCGCCGGCGCTGCAGCCCTGGTAGCCGAAGCGGGTCATCCAGAAGGTGAATTCGCGGTCGCAGGCTTCGTGGCTGAATTCGTTGCAGCGGAGGATGTCGCGGGCCTTGTGGTCGGCGGCCTTGATCAGCGGGCGCACGGCCGCAAGCGGCTCCAGCCCGCGCGCCGCCCGGGCGTAGTTGACGAGGCAGAGCATCGTCTGCTCCTGCGCATCGGCGGAAGCCCGGCCGTCGTTCTTGCCGTGGCAGGCCTGCGCGGCGCCGGGCAGGACGAGCAACCCGGCCGCCACCACGAGGAGCGCAATCGCGCTTCTTCTTGTCACGGGCTCGTAATACCCGGGGCGTACTCTCTAAACAAGAGAGAAAGGAGCAAGATGGCGACGAAGGTAGAGAAAAGCGAGCAGGAGTGGCGCGAGCAGCTGACCCCCGAGCAGTTCGAGGTCACCCGTAAGGCTGGCACCGAGCGGGCCTTCACCGGGCCCTATGTCGACGAGAAGGCGGAAGGGATGTACCGCTGCGTCTGTTGCGGGACCGAGCTCTTCTCCTCGGACACGAAGTTCGACTCGGGCACCGGCTGGCCCAGCTTCACCGAGCCGGCCAACCTCGAGCACGTCGAGCTGCGCCCGGACAACAGCCTCTTCATGCGGCGCACCGAGGTCGTCTGCAAGCACTGCGACGCCCACCTCGGCCACGTCTTCGACGACGGTCCGGCCGACAAAGGCGGCCAGCGCTACTGCATTAACGGCTGCGCCCTGACGCTAGACAAGAAATAGCGCGCCCGGACGCGAAGCGGAGGACGCGCGACTGATCTGGGAACTAAAGAGCGCCGCCGCCAGCGCCGAGGTAGCTGAAGAGCACAGCCAGCGCGACCGCCTCGGTGCGGGTGTCAACCTCGAGCTTGGCGATCGCGTTGCGCACGTGGGTGTGCACGGTCGCCGGGCTCAGCTGCAGCCGGTCGGCGATTTCTTTGACCCGCAGGCCCTCGGCCAGGAGCTCGAGGATCTGCCGCTCGCGCGGCGAGAGGTCGAGCAGTTTCTCCACCTCGGAGGGCTTGCCGCCGGCGAAGTCGCCGCCGAGGAAGGTGCCGCCTTGGGTCACCGCTTTGACCGCTTTGGCGATGTCCTCCGCTGGCGCCGACTTCAGCACGTAGCCGGAGGCGCCGGCCCGCAGCGCCAGTGCCAGCAGGTCCGGCTGGGCGTGGGCGGTGAAGATGATCACTTTCGTCCGCGGCCGGACTTTGAGGACCTCCTTGGTCGCCTCGATGCCGTCGCGCTTGGGTAGCTCGACGTCGATGATGAGGACGTCGGGTTCCAGTTCCTTGACGACCTCGACCACGTCACGGCCGTTGCCGGCCTCGCCGACGATTTCGACGATGTTCGAGTTCAGCATCCGCGCTTTGATCGCATCGCGGACGATCTCGTGGTCGTCGCAGAGCACGACGCGTTTTGCTTCCCGCACCCCGGTGCTCACTACAGCCCTTCTTCCGCGCTGCTCATCGCGCCGCGATTCTTTCAGGCGCTCCGTACCGATGCAAAGTTTTGGGTAGCGTGAAACCGCCGTCGCTTTCTTGTCGGTTCTCGATCAGGGCGATGATCGTGCGCCCGACGGCGCAAGCGGTGCCGTTCAGGGTGTGAACCGCCTGCGGTGCCGCACCCTCCTCGGGGCGGTAGCGGGCGCCAAGGCGACGGGCCTGGTAATCGGTCGTGTTCGAGCAGGAGGTGAGCTCGCGGAAGCGGCCCTGGCTCGGGATCCACGCCTCGCAGTCGTACTTCTTCGCCGCCGGGGCGCCGAGGTCGCCGACGGCGACGTTGACGACCCGGTAGGGGATCTCGAGCTCGCCGAGGATCCGCTCCTCGATCGCCAGCAGCCGCTCGTGCTCGTCCTTCGAGGCCTCCGGCTCGACGAACGAGAACATCTCGACCTTGTCGAACTGGTGAACGCGGAAGATGCCGCGGGTATCGCGGCCCGCGGCGCCGGCCTCGCGGCGGAAGCAGGTCGAGAAGGCGCAGTAGCGCAGCGGCAGTTCGCCGGCGTCGAGGATCTCACCGGCGTGGAGGCCGGCCAGCGCCACCTCGGAGGTGCCGGTGAGGAAGAGCTCGTCTTTGGGGATCTCGTAGATCTGGTCGCGGGCCTCGGGGAGGAAGCCGGTCCCCTCCAGCGCCTCTTCGCGGACCAGCACCGGCGGCACCACCGGCTCGTGGCCCTCGGCGCGGACCAGCTCGATCACGAAGCGGACCAGCGCCAGCTCGAGCAGGACCAAGTCACCCTTCAGGTAGGCGAAGCGCGAGCCTGAAAGCTCGGCCGCCTTCTCCATCTCAATCAGGCCGAGCTCGGTGCCGATCTCGAGGTGGTCGCGCGGCTCGAAGTCGAACTCGGGCCGCTCGCCGACCTCGCGGATCACGACCGCGTCCTCCTCGGTCATCCCTTCCGGCGCCTCGGGGTCGGGGATGTTCGGCAGGGTCAGCGCCAGCTCCCCGAGCCTGGCTTCGACCTGCTCGAGCTCTTCTTTGGCCGACTCGACCCGCTCCTTCAGGCCCTGCACGGTCGCCATCAGCTCCTCGGCGTCTTCGCCCGCCTGTTTGCGTTCGCCGATCTGCTTGGAGAGCGCCTTGCGCTCGGCCTGCGCGTTCTCTACCTCGGGCAGCAGCTGGCGCCGGTGCGCGTCCAGCGCCAGCAGCTCGTCGACCTGCTCAGCGGCGCCGCGGCGCGCCAGCGCGGCTTTAACCCGCTCGGGGTCGGAGCGGATCGCTTTCAGGTCCAGCATGGGAGCGCCTCGCGGCTAGGGGGATTCCTGGCCAGGACGCGGCGAGGATTCAGCGTCTTCCCCGGCGTACTTGGCGACGAATTTGGCGACCGCCTTGGCTTCGTCGCCGACGACGATGTTCTGGGGCATGATCGCGCCGGAAAAGCCGCCGTTCTGGATCGCGAAGAGGGCATCGTCAAAGGTCTCTTCGCGCTGGTTCAGGTTCGGGCCCTGGGTGCGCTCGCCGCGGTTGCCGCTGCCCTGGCTGCCGGCGGCGCTCAGCGTGTGGCATCCCGAGCAGTGGGTGGCGAAGAGCTCGGCGCCGCTGTAGTTGGGGTCGTCCTGGGAGACGGCGACCTTTTCCGAGCCGAAGGAGCCGCAGGCGGTAAGCCCGAGGGCGACGGCAAGGAGCGCGACTATGGCAATTGCGGAACGCATGCGGCGGGCATCATATTGTCTAGCGCCGATCCAGCCCCCTGACGATGCCGCCACCCGATCCAGCCAGCTTCCGCACCGCCCTGGCCGGGCTGCCGACCGGGGTCACGATCGTCACCGCGAACGGCCCTGACGGACCGGCCGGAGCGACCGCCAACGCCGTCTCCTCCCTCTCCATAGAGCCGATGATGATGCTCGCCTGCCTCGACCGCGGCTCCCGCACCCTCCTCGCCGTCCAAGCCGCCGACTCCTTCGGCATCAGCGTCCTCCACGCCGGTCAAGAGCCAATAGCCCGCGCTTTCGCCACCAAGGTCCCCGTGGCCGAGAAGTGGTCAGGCGTCGCCTGGAGTGACCGCGACGGCATCCCCGCCATCGACGACGCCCTGATCTTCATCGCCTGCGACCTCCGCGACGTCCTCGCCGCCGGCGACCACGTAATCGTCACCGGCGAAGTAAAAGGCCTCGAATCGCGCGAAGGCGAACCACTGGTCTTCCACGCCGGCCAGTACCGCCCGCTGAGCTAGATGCTCAACATTCTCAGTGCGAAGTTGAGCACCTATACGGTGTCGAATCGCGCACTGAGATTCCTGCTCATTGCCTAAAGACCGCTCGTTCCGGCCGCCCGCAGAGCCAGGAAGAAGATCACGCCGCAGCTGACGGCCATGATGCCCATCTCGCGGCGGACGATCGCCAGGGCGAGGGCTTCTTGGTCGGCTGGGGGGAGGTTCTCGTAGTCGGTTTCGCCGACCTCGCGCTGGGCGGCGTCGGCTCTCGCTCCCTCGGCGATGAAGGAGACGACGAGGGGGAGGATGCCGTAGAGGTAGTGGAGGCCTTCCTTCGGCTCGTGGTTGGTGACGACGAGGAGGCCGCCGAGGAGGGCCTGGATGAAGACGGAAACCTGGGCCGCTCTCAGTAGGTACCAGAAGGAGACCGAGGCCTGATCGCGGTACCAGGAGATGCCGCCAACCAGGCCCGCGGCCGCATTTAGCGCGATCAAGCAGACGCCTACGGCGATGTGGAGGCCGACCACGGGCTATATCCGCCCAAACGGGTCGGGATTCCGCTTACTGATGCGGAAAATCACTATGTAGCAACATGTCACAAAGTCGGTATATAACAGGGGGTACGGCGGTTGAATCGGGTAGTTGACCCGACGACAGCGGACCGCCGGCGAACAACCCCAACCTCCCCGTGCTGAAGAGCTACCTTCCGATCCTCGTTTTCGCCTTCCTCGGCCTCACGGTCGGCGGCGTCTTTGCGCTCGTCAACCACCTGGTCGGACCGAAGGGGCCGCCGCGCACGACGGCGGCCGGCAAACGCCAAGGCGAGCCCTACGAGTCCGGGATCCCGGTCGAAGCGATGAAGGGGCTGCGCTTCGGCGTCACCTTCTACCTCGTCGCGATGCTCTTCATCCTCTTCGACATCGAGGTCGTCTTCCTCTACCCCATCGGGGTGATCCTCAAGGGCGCCGACAGCCTCCTCGTCCTCGGCGAGCTCGTCACCTTCGTCGTCCTCCTGCTCGTCGCCTTCGTCTATGTCTGGCGCAAGGGGGCCCTGGATTGGAGGTAGAGCGCCGCTCCCTGCGCGAGAACCAGATCCAGGCCCGCGACATGCTCCGCGGCGACCTCGAGGGCGAGGAGCTCGAGCGCTACGTCGAAGAACGGGTGCTCACCACCACGCTCGACAAAGCCCTCAACATGGCGCGGGCGAACTCGATCTTCCCCCTCACCTTCGGCCTCGCCTGCTGCGCGATCGAGGGGATCCCGATGGCCGCGGTCACGGCCCGCTACGACATCGCCCGCTTCGGCGCCGAGGCGGGTCGCGCTTCGCCGCGCCAGGCCGACCTGATGGTCCTCTCGGGGCGGGTCTCGGTGAAAATGGCGCCGGTCATCCGCCGCCTCTACGACCAGATGCTGGAGCCGAAGTGGGTGATGGCGATGGGCGCCTGCTCCTCCTCGGGCGGGATGTTCGCCAACTACGCGATCCTCCAAGGAGCCGACAAGTTCCTCCCGGTCGACATCTACGTGCCCGGCTGCCCGCCGCGGCCCGAGGCCGTCCTCTACGGCTTCACCAAGCTGCAGCGCCAGATCATCGGCAACCCCGATCAGGGCTGGCGACAGCGCTACAACGCCTACGGCACCGAGGAGTGGGCGCGCGGCGGACCCCGCAGCGAACCTAGCCCTGAGGCCGCCAGGGCCTACGAGGAAGCGCGGGAGACGAGCCTTGCCTGACGCTCCCGGACTCGAGCTGATCCGGGGGGAAATCGATCGCGACTGCCCCGGCGCTGTGCTCGCCACCTCCTTCGATCGTGCCCAGGCGGCGCTGGTCGTCGACCCCGAGCGGGTGCTCGAGGTGCTGGGCTGGCTCGCCGAGCAGCCCGGGCAGCGCTATGACTTCCTCTCCTCCCTGCATGCCGCCGACTACCTGCCGGCCGAACCGCGCTTCGGCGTCCACTACGAGCTGATCAACCGCGACCGGGTCGAGCGGATCCGGATCAAAGCGATGCTTGCCGACCGCGGCGAGGAGCTGCCGGAGATCGACTCCTGCGTCGAGCTCTTCCCAACCGCCAACGCGCAGGAGCGCGAAGTCTTCGACTTCTTCGGGATCGTCTTCCGCGGCCATCCGAACCTGACCCGGATCCTGATGCCCGACGACTACGTCGGCTGGCCGCAGCGCCGCGACTTCCCGGTCGGCGGCGAGCCGGTCACCTTCACCTACAGCGAGGGTCGTTATGACTGAGCCGAACCGCGAGGCGGAAATGGGGATGAGCACCGACCTGCTCGAAACCCCGCCGGACTCGACTTTCGCCGAGTACGACGGCGCCAACGATCTCGACCGCGAGATCATGACGATCAACATCGGGCCGCATCACCCGGCGACCCACGGCGTGCTGCGCCTCGTCGTCGACCTCGAAGGCGAGATGGTGCGCGAGGTGCGGCCGGTGATCGGCTACGTCCATACCGGGATCGAAAAGTCCTGCGAGGACAAGAGCTACTGGAAGGTCATCCCCTTCGTCGAGCGGATGGACTACGTCTCCTACTTCTTCCAGATGGAGGCCTACTGCGGCGCGGTCGAGCGGCT
>Ga0157369_10000347_pt1 | contig 61561 bp, 117 predicted proteins | sample C25metaG_FD_113461 | JGI IMG/M metagenome (GOLD analysis project Ga0157369, IMG submission 113461) | Corn rhizosphere microbial communities from Kellogg Biological Station, Michigan, USA - C2-5 metaG | ecosystem: Host-associated > Plants > Roots > Rhizosphere > Soil | place: USA: Michigan... | reverse complement strand
TCCTCGCGGTCAACCTCGGGGTAGCGCTTCTGAAGCTCAAACAGCGCCTTCTCAAAAGCCAGCGAGATGGCCTCCACCATAATCCGGGCGTGGAACTCGTTGACGGTGGTCAGGTCGCGCTCATTTTTGTTGCGTGCCTTCTCCAGGCGGTCAAACATCAGCGTGATGATTTGACGGAGGGCGTTGTAAAGTCCCGCCGAGTTGCGTTCTGCTGCTGAAGCCGCCTTCTGCTTGACTTCCTCGTAGATGTCATAGAGGTCTTCAATAAGCTGACGCTCGCGGTACAGGTCTGTCAGCACGCCACGGTCCTCGTAAAGCTGGCTCAGTCGGGTGGCCGCATCCTCGGGACTCAGGCCAGTAAGCGCAGAAATCTCCTCCAGGCTCTTATTGGCATTGGCGAGGAGGAGCTTGTCCAGGTCGGTGCGTTCGATGTTATCTCCCATGATATATAAGAATACCAGGAGATATACAAAACCCCCGGAATCACGGAAGGTCCAAACATCCATGAGCACCGGGGGCGAATGCTATTCTAGTCTATCGCACTTTCCAGTAGGACATTTCCTTGGCTCGGATAATAAGCTCACAGCTTAAAATACTCAGCGGGACAATCAGAAGCATTGACCCTGCGTAAATGAGTTTCTTCATTGAATCTCCTTGAAGTATGTCGGTGTCGGGCAACTAAGCGCCATACTCGTCACCCGACACCTGGGCGCACTCAGCACATCTCACGCCCCGCTCCCCCAACTGGACTCGAACCAATGACCTAGAAGTTAACAGCTTCCCGCTCTACCAACTGAGCTATGGAGGATAAGTAGCCCCTCACACTCTTTCAATCCGGGTTACACGGCCATTTAGCCGAGAGGTTGCTACGTGGACCTGTCCGGTTCTGCCCCGGAGTCCGAGTAAGGTTCCGCAAGCGGTCTTTCCCGTCGAACACTATTTCAAGCCCTTATGTGCGTAATGCCGAGTCGCACCCCTCGGATGGGATTTCGCCCATCGTACCCACTTACGAATACGCGGTTTGTAGTTATCTAGATTGTATCAGTCTTCCGAATGATTGTGAAGCTTTGTTCCATCCGAAGTTGCCGAAATCTGCTGGCCCCAGATGGTCGGAATATAAGGACTTGTGGGATAGTACGGCTGATATGGAACCGGTGGCCAGATTTTAGGTGGAGGTGGCGTTGGAAACTTTCGATTTCCCTCCGCGTCCTTGCCATTAATCTCGCGGAGTTCATCGCGAATCTGGCGCAGAATATCCACGAGTTCGCGTGCAAGCCGGTCATTCATCGCGACTTCACCACCCGAACGTCATCATTGGTTCCGCTGTCGAAGATGCTGGCGATTTTGACGGCCTCCTTGGGGGTTGCCCCGGCCTTCAGCGCGCCCAGGGCGTACGGAGCGCCCGAGCCCACGGCATAAATACCGTCAGGGTTTCGAACCCACGCGCCATCGCTGCTGAATACATAGACGCGGCCACGAACGGACCCGATGATGTCACTCACGCCATCGGCATCCGAATCAACATCCCGAAAGGCGTCCTTGATGCTGCTGACAAGCTCCTTGGTAACGAAACGATCCAGAATCTTGGCATCGTCTGTTTTCGGGGGTTCCGGAAGCTTGGCGTACTGGAGAATCTGAATAGCCCGCAGTGCACCAGCCGTTCCAAAGGTAAACTTACCATTCTTCACCACCTTGTCAAGCCAGCCATCATGCTTGGCATACCACGAAATGCGGCTATCGGCGGCGAACGTAACACCCTTTTTACCCTCAACTGCAACTACTGTAGTCAACTAGTCCTCCTTCTTCCATCTCTTTGTAAACTCCTCGTGTGAGCCGTGCTCAGCCGTCCAAGTATCCCACTCCTCACCGGACTTGGGGCGGTTATACTCCAGCCAAAGCTCGATTTCGCCAGCCTCGTAAGCGTTGCGCGCCTCTACATAGGCCTCGTAAAGACCGAAGGAATGGCCAACCCCAAACCCTAAATCATCCATTACTCCTCCTCCAAATCGATTCTGTACGACTCTACCTCATTACGTCTAGCCTTGTCAACTAGCATTTTCCGATGTGCCCAGTCTTTGATATCGGATTCACGATAATCGCCAAGACCGATGTCGATGTAGTCGGGATAGAAGTATTCGCCTGCTACTGCCCGCTCTCCGTGGTAAAGGGTAGCCTCCCAGTACATGTAGTCATTCTTGCTGTACTCGGTCTTCCGAAGTATTGGCTTGACATCAACCCAATACTTCGGATTCTCAATCACTAAATTGCCCAATGTTTCCCTCGTGGGCTTCACCGGTTCCGGCTTCGGCGTATTCGTTGAGCCTTTCGGCCTTCCAGCGGGCATTTCTCTCCTCATCTTCCAGGTATGCGTCGTACAAAAGATACCACGCCACAAAGGGTACACCATCGGGGATCAAGTCGCGCCAGGTATACCCATTCTCGCGCTTATCCAGAGCATTGATGAACTCGGTAAGCGGAACCTTCTCCTTCAGGTTATACTTCTCCAACACGGCCTTCATACTCGGATGGGGGCCTAAGTTAAAACTAGCCATTATCCAAGCTCCTCGATTTCCTCACGCCAGACGCGAGCTACTCTTAGAATTTCAAGCAATGGTCCTTCAACGTGGATATCATCCTCGTACTCCCATGGCAATGCCACAATCCCTTCATCGCTTAGCGCTATTGCTAAATTGCGCTTAATTTCAACAATGCGGTCTGCCTCTTCATCTTCACTCATCGCTTCCAAATCCTCCCTATCCATGTCTTACGGGTCAACTGCTTCCAGTACCGCTCGAAATTAATCATTACCAGTATTTCTTGTTAGCGCCCATGATTACTGCGCCAAGAGCGGCAAATACCCCAACAACCAGTGTGATTACACCGGTTGTAGTGAGAGCGCCCTGAACTTCGGGGTTGTCAAAGGTCCAAGCGGCGACGACCCAGACGACAACGGTTGCAACCTCCATGAGAAATGCCAGGGCTACAAGCCCCCAGAATACGACTTTACCAAACATCAGCCCACGCTCGTCTGTACAAATCGATCCCACTGTATATCGTCACGACCCAGTAGCTCCTTTATCTTCTCGAACTCCTGGAGTTCACCATTGCTCAGTGCCAGAAATTCATCCTCATCTGGATACTCGTGAAATCCAACCCCATAGAAGGTTTTGGTCAGTCGCTTGAGGTAAACGTAGTAGCGGTTCTCGTCAGGGTAGTAATCGTAAAAGTATGAAGAACTGTAATCCCAGTTCTTGAAATCCCGAAGCAACCCCCACAGGCTTTCACCCGCGTAGTCGGCTTGATAATCCTCGAAATCCTCGTATTCCTCCTGCGCCTTCGGGTCAGCGTCATAAGCCAGGCGATCCAGCTTTTCAACGTCCTCTTCGGTCAGCGGGAACCCCCAGCCGACAGTTGTAACCAGTGTAGTTCCCATTAGTACGCAGCCTCCTTCTCTGCTTCATTGAAAATATCTAGGGCTTCCTCGGTTCCGAAGAGTCTCACGGCAACCTGGGTAAGAATAAGGTCTTTACCGAACATATATCCCTTGCCCCACTCGTCATCCGTGGTGTGGAAATTGCTCCTTTTGAACCGATAGTTTCCCGCAACCTGACCAACCAGCCAGCGCCTCATCGATCGCTTCTCGATTTCGTTCATGCGTACCACCTGGCCACGTCATCGTCCAGCATCTCCAGAAGAAGCTTCGCACCAAGAGCATGCGTGCCACCAGTGTCGCGGACATGCTCAAGAAACTGATGGGTAAGGTAATCCTCCCAGGCGTGGCGGTCTTCCGGGTCATCATCCCCCAGACTTCTTGCATCAGCAATGCTCTTGTAAAAGGCTTGATTATTCAGCATCCTTAACCTCCACGTCGTAGTTGCCATTCAGAACAACGTCAACCATGTCTTCAAGAGCGTGATGATAGCCAGTCCAGTAGATGTCTTCTGCCTGCTGAGCGTCAGCGGCCTGAATCTTGGCGGTAACAAGCGCCTTGGACTCCTGAATCTCCTTGAGAAGCTTGTTTCTATCCAGGTAGACCTTAGTCATCGTACCAACCCTTCTCGATGTCGTGAATAACGTCATCTACCGCCTGGGCATACCCCTCGGCATACCGCTGGTCATAATCACCCTTAGACTCTTCATCCCACCAAGGGAAGATATCTTCCTTGTAGGCGGTGAGAAATTTGTCCAGATTGAATCCCATTACTTGAACCATCCTTTCGGTACCAGTGTGCTGTAAATTGCTCGCTTCATGAACTCGTCGCGGGTAATCAACTCGTTCCATGACTCCGCAAAATTCTTTCGGTCCCAGCCATCCGGGTCCATCACCGTGATATCGAGAATTTCAGACCACTCCTCTGACGTCTTAAGCTCACCCTCGGTCACCAGACATGCACCCCTGACACAAACGCAAAGCGCGGATTATCAATAGCAAGGTCGTTGGCGGCCTGCTTCAACTGAGCCTCGGCCTCTTCGGAGATGTCCTCGCTATGAACCTCGCTCCAAATGCGGTCACAGTGGACATCACCAGATTTCCAGCTTGCCCCGACCACAACTGCCAGGGCAAGGTCGTCCTCGTCACCAGAGTAAGCATAGCTTCCCGCCACAAGAATTTGAAGCTCTGAATACTTCTCCAGGAACTTTTCGATGTCCTCGTAGTAGTCACCGTCCTCGGAATTGAGGAAAAGCGCCTTCTCGTCCGGCCCCAGAACGAATCCATAGCCTGAAACCGCCGTGTAATCAACACCCATATTTGGGCCTCCTTTCGTTTCGATGGTGCCCAGACTATCACAGAACACCCCGGAATAGCAAGCTTTTAGTCCGAATTCTGGGGCATAAACCGGAACAGTTAAAGTTTTTCCGTATTTTCTTGAATGAACCGTTCATCCAGTCAAGATTTCTTTAATCCAGGCATAGAAAGACCCTCCGCATTTGAGCTTCGTTGAGAGGCTTGGGAGGGCGCTGATACCCCATCCTAGCATGAAGAGGCCCCCCAGGGTGAAAGGATGAAAGTCCCTGGGGGGCGGTAAGCGCCTACCCCCGGAGCGGTCCGGGATCAGCACTTGGAAGGAGGTAAAACGTCCACATCGACGCATTTACATCCTAGCATGGAAATTCAGGGTCCGAAGAAGATTTCCTTGATGTGTGTTGGCATTTTCTTCTTGGCGTTGCGTAGGGTCCGCTGGAAGTCCAGAAGATCATCGATGCTCCAGGCGTGACCAGGGTAAGTTTCCTGCAATTCCTTGACCCCGATGCCTGTGCTGCGCTCAACCTCCGCGTAGCTGCATCCGTCCTCCAGCAATTCCTTCGCCCAGGTCACGTTGTCGCGCTGGGTCCGTCGCCTGGGCTTGGGAAAGCGCTTACCAAGGGCCACGTCACTGACCCCGCCAAGTTCCCTGGCAACACGCTTATAGGAATGCCCGGCGTTGATGAGTTCTTCGGCACGCGCCAACAGTTCGGGGGAGACCCGGTAGCGATTCCTCTTGCCACCCTCCCGCCGCCAGTTCTCGATTGTCTCAGGGTCAACGCCAAAGACCTTCGCCCAGTACGAATTTGACTTCCGCCCGTCATCGAGCGCCAGGAACCAACTCGCGGCAACACGGTAATAGCCCTCGTCGTACTTGTTACTCACTCTTCCTCCAGGCCGAAGTTGTGATCGTGCGTTCTTCCCATCCCACAACTTCGTATCCCTTGATGTCATGAAGGTAGCTAGCCCACCAGATATCCTTTGCCGGAAAGCCATCCCTGTATCGAATGTGGCCATTACGCGTATAAATCACGCGGTACTCGGTCTCGGTCGTCACTTATCCTCCCTCGCTCGTAACCACTTCAGTATCGCCTGGCGCTGCTGTTCGTAGGCTTCCCAGTCCTCTGGAGCGACGGACTCTCGCCTGCCCTCCGATGACCGGACAATAAAAGCCGAGTATTCTTCTCTCACGCCACCACCATGCAGAGAATCATCCAGCCCAGACCGAACGCCCCGATAGCTCCTAGAATGATGCCCAGCCGAATCTTTGCCGGACGCATGAGCTTAGCGTACTCCTCGGGGTTGTCGCGCTTCATTTTGGTGATTGCGCGCGCCTGTGGGCTTCCAAGCTGTCCACCGCCCCAGTAGTCTTCCATCAGTTCTCCTCTCCAATCTCCTGTTTCATGCGCTTGACATAATCCCACTGGTAAATCCATCCAAATTCATCAGCAGTTTCGCTAGCAATCTTGAGCGCTTCTTTGAGTGCTTCCTTCCGCGCCCACTCCGCAATCAGGGGTGCAACGACGCGAACTGATTCCTCGCACATGTGGTAAATCTCGGGTGCCGTGTCTGCCCATTCGTCTGACACATGATGGAACCAGAGCCGTCGGGCTGACACATCAATCACGTCGTTTGGAATATCCATCAGTCGGTCACCTCCTTTGCGATTTCCCGGAGCCATGTCGAGGTTCCTTCAAGGTACCCCCAGTCTAACTCTTCATCCGCTCGTTTGGCAAGCTCTTCCAGCAATTCCACCCGCGCCCACTCCGCACCAGCAATGAACGCTCGGCGTTCCATGGCGCTGCCACCGACAGTCTTGTAATCCTCCGGGTACCGCCGCTGGGCTTCGTCTCGGATGTCCATCAGTCCGTTACCTCCACCCACGGGCCAACCAGGCGCTGCTCATGCCGAACGGGACCAACATCTACGTTGCCCTTGGCATTGATCCTGACCACCGTGGATCGCTCCTCGGTGGTCATGTTGTCGAGTTGCGCTTGCAGAGCATCACGCTGGGCTTGAACCTCCCGAAGAACCTCGTACACATTTGACTCGCGTGCTTGCCATTCGTTTACTTCGCGGTCTAGGGCCTCAACAGCATCCGCTAACGGCGATACATCTGCCCAGCCGATCAGGAAACCGGAATCGTGGTCGCCGCGAATCCGCTCCACCAGCGCCATGTAATCTTCGCTCATTCTAAGCTCCTTTCATTTGGCTTATCTACGCCTAGCGTATCAAAAAAATTTGGGGGAGTCAAGCCCCGGCTTATTCTGGGTCATTTGGAATTTACACCCGGGTATACTCGCCGCCCCACACGCATATGTGACACACAAAATCTGTAATGTTTTATCTAACATTTCACATATAAATATCACCCACCCGTAGCCTTTCCTCGCGTGCATTGTATATATTTCACATCACATATTGCACATCATCCATGTACATACCGTACTGCCACTGATATATCACACATCAATAGCACATACCCCTACCCATAGCATGTGTTTGTTATTGATAACACTTATGCATAACGCATGTACACCATACACATAGCAGATGGTATGCGTATGCCATGTACACATAGCCTAGCTATCCATTCAGTATGATGCTTGACACCACACCATGATGCGCGTAAGCTGAGCACTATGAAGACATCGAAGAGCACCATCGCTACCATTGCTATCTGTGTTGCTACTGCTGCTGCATTGGTCGTATCCGCTAACGTCGGACTGTCTCGCCACGAGACTGCACCTACCACTGACACCACTACCACGGTGGTGTATGCTGGCGTGCACTTGCCCGCTGCTGTGTCGCGTGACATCGAGTCGCATGGTGGACTCAACGCCTGCCCTACCGAAGATAGCGACAACTGCTACTGGGACGCTGTGAGCAGGGCTAACAATCTTGGGCAGAGCTTCGTATCCTGGAATGGCCACTTCTACTATGGCCCCGATATCACCCTCGCCGCGTGCGACCTGTACCCCCAGCCCGCGTATACGTCCATCGAGCGTTGCATCGACGCCGGGGGCAACGTGGTGGCCCGTGATTCAGGGTACGCCGAATGATTACCGTCATCCTGCTGGCTACCATCAGCATCGCCCTCGGTGAATGGCTGAAACTCGGAATCAGATATATCACATATCGCGTATTTGGATTGGAGATTTAACATGTTTAAGGTCGGGGATCGGGTGCTGTGGACCGGGCACGCTGCAACAGTGATAAGTGTTCGGGGACTTGGGGAAGATCGCGCCTTCGAATACGATATTTCAGTTGACGAAGGTTACGTGACTAGTGCCGATGGATACGAATTGGTCAAGCTCGCGTAATATTTCTGTGAATTTGTTGGAATTCGCGTAATCCACTTGACAAAACGTCGATGGAAATGCAGAATCACTAGTAACAGATCGATTTTGAAAGGATCGAATCATGACTGCACAAATCGTCTATCACCTGGAGCGCGACGATGTTATCAGCGCCATCGAGGCTGAAACAATCACCAATCAGCCCCAATGGCCAGAGAGCGGTATCCTGGGTAAGTTTCGGGGCCAACTCTGGGAGCGAATCGCGGAGGGTAAGCACAATCCATCCGTTATCACTCCGTCGCAGGGCGCCCGTATCGGCGGGGTCCGCAACGAGCTTGGAACGCGCAGTGGGAGGACTAACGTCCGCGGTCGTCTGGTCTGTAATGCTATCTTGAACTATCGCGAGCGACACATCTGCCCCGAACCCTGGTCACACGGAATCATCAAGGGAACGCGGCAGGCTACAACCGAAGCAACTCGATATGTTCTGACCGAAGATGCCCCGGAAGCCCGCGCTACCTACGGCCTGACCTCCATTGACGACGAGTAAGGGATAACGATTAAGATGACCAACAATATCGAGCGAATTACCAACCGCGAGGCGGCAAACCTCACCGGATGGAGTAAGCACACCCCAGTTGAGACAAGCCGTCTTCACGGTGGGATTCAGTATCTGTTCCGCTTTGAGAATGGCTACGGAGCAAGCCTAGTTAACCATTCCGGTAGTTATGGCAACGAGATTGCCGTTATCCGCTGGGACGAGAATGGAGAGTTTGACATCGTTTATGACACCCCGGTTACCAGTGATGTTCTCGGCTGGCTCTTCCCCGATGAGATTGAGTCCACCCTGGATGCGATCAAAGCGCTTCCGATCAAGGCCATCGAATCGTGACCTACAATTGGGATAACGAAAGTTAGGATAACGATCATGCCCATTGGTGTCCCCGGCTCTCCCATTGTGAGTCCTCGCCCCGCCCCGGTAGAACCCACCCACAGAGTTGTGACGATGGATGCTAATCACCGTTGCGACGCCTGCCAAGCGCAAGCCTACGTCCGCACGGTCAGCTACAACTTCACATTCGAGTGGTGCGCCCACCATTACATCAAGAACGTGGACATGCTCACGGAGGCTTACGGCATCCTGGAAACCGTGGATGAGCGGTGGAGACTTTTTGAGGTTGCAGAGCTTGACGTTAGCGCTTGACATTCACTCTTGATCATGATTGACTAGTCCTAGATCGAAAGGATAGGAATCATGAATGCGGCTGAAGCAATCGCAACCCTTAACCTCTTGGTGATGTCTGGTGATCGAGTACGAATCGCTTATAACATCCCGGGTCACAAAAGCGATAAGCAAGACCCAATGAGCGCTGAGATGGGTATCGTCTCCATCGACACCCTTCAGGCGACCTGCGAAATGATGGGGTGGGCGGACCCGGTCTTCACGATTTACCGCCTAGAAGATGCAATGGGGATTCTCTAATGGAAAGCTACGAAGATGAGCTAGCCGAAATGCTGGCCCGGGGCGAATTCCTGGGCGAGTGGGAATCCACCGACGAGCAATAATCACTTTGAAAGGGTGACAATCATGCTGGGAAACAAAGAATTCGACTTCAACGCCGAGGTTTTCGACTCGCGGGACGTTATGGATCGGATCGAGTACTTGGAAGCAATCGAAGTTATCGACCGTGAGCCGGAAAAGCAGGATGAGCTTGACGCCCTCTATGCGATTCAGGAGCAGGGTCAGGATACTGCTGAAGACTGGGAGTACGGAACGACCTTCATCGCCGAATGGCACTTTGAGGACTACGCTCAGGAATTGGCGGAGGACATCGGGGCCATTGATCCCGAAGCTAGTTGGCCTTATACCTGTATCGATTGGGAGCGCGCAGCGCGAGAACTAAAGTACGATTACAACTCCATTGAGGTTAACGGTACGACTTATTACTGCCGGTAACCGAAACAGCCCTAGGTGACGACACTGAAAACAGGCTCATGACCTGCTAGGGCGCGCTCAACTAACACATCTTGAAGGGATGGAGCAATCATGTCTGAGAACCGTAAGAGCACCAAAGAGGCGAAGGCCGCGACCCTGGCCCGCCGTCAGGAGCAGAAGCGCAAGCAGTTCGAGTGCTCGATGCCCCGACACTCTGAATTCGTCCTCAACCAGATCGCAGATCACAAGCGCGAACGGGGGTGGAACTAACCATGATCTATGTGTGGACGCGAGCACATCCAGATGTTCGATTCACGATAGTTGTTGAATCAAAGAGCACTGCTGCTGCTGTAATCGAAGAGGTAGTTAGCGGCCTCCGATTCATCGCAATGATGGATGAGCTTAGGGAGGGGTAATTGACTTGTCCAATACCCCCTAGCTGTGGACTAGTCATGGTTAGGGGGTATTTTCATGCCCTTTGGGACTTCCGCAACTCTGGCACTTTCCCCAAAGCGCTGTACGCCAATCTAAAGCCCTAACACCATCGACCTAGGCAACCACCCCTAGACGCCGTGAAAGCCTCTCCTAGACCCCTTACAAGGCCGGAGGATGGACATTCAGAGTTTCTAGCCAGGAAGGGAGGACCATGCAGATAGCCAATACTGGGAAAGCGCTTCCTAAGCCCCCGACCTCCCAATGTGACTCAATGACCCATACCCACCATAAAACCCTCTCAAGCGGGCGCTCATGGCCGCTCAGTATGGAATCCTCCCCAAGCCCCCAACGTTGCGAGCAGTCCCACACCGAATCGGCACGCTCACACACAAACCCGAAATATCACATTGTTCACTCCAAGACCTCGGTTCACCAAGGCCGAACAAAGCTCCGAAACCGAACAAAGCGAGCCCGTCCACAATGTGACCCTCTCAAAAAACTCACGGACTTTTTCGCTTCCCGCGCGCTCGCCCCCTAACGCCCGCCGATGGAGCCCACTCACGCAACAGCGAGCCTCAAGAAAAAAGCTCAGCGGATTTCCCAAACCAACCCAAATTCGATGCTACAATCACGCGCGCACATACGCGACGCGAGGCAAAACACCATCCCAAATAAAGCACTCTCACGCTTCAACACAAAATCTCTATTACACACAATGACAACTACATCTGTATTTATTAAAAGTACACATGTAACTAGAAACTTATGAAACCCTTTTTTGTCCACAGGTCCGACACCATTGATTTTCTGGGGTTTTTCATTTTTCCGCCATTTTTTCCATCCCGAATTTCACCGTATTTCTCCAATATACGTATTCAAAACCGTATCCAAAACAGACACAGTTCCCAGGACACACTTTTTTGTACACTTATACACTTCCATCCCCGATTTTGTCCATTTCACACTTCTACAGGCCGTAGAACAAGGGGGAGCAATCGTGGCTGCAAATGGGGTGGCAATCATGGCTAGGGGGCAAAATCCTGACTCCAAAACCTTGTAAAATCTCTTGACGCCCGAAAAATTTCACCCTATGCTGAACCCGAAGGGAGGTAATCATGACTATTTTCATGACCGAAATCGACGCCCGGCTCACCAATTCTGACTCGGAAGATGACCCGGTTCACGAGTATTGCTCGACATGCTACCCCGGAGACATTGAACCCGACTGGTCCCTCTGCGGGGTCTATCTAGGTGATGATTCCGAGTATCGGGGAAGTGTTGCAGACGACGAATGGTGCGTGTTATGTGAACTGACGGACACCTGCCCGAAGTGCAAAACTTACCTTGGGCACCCTTGACATGCATCCAAATGTGTGATACGGTAACTACACAAATCGATACACAACAACGAAAGGGGGTCATAATCATGGCCAAGGATGACCAGACTTATGCATCAATCGACATCATGACCACGGCCAGCGGGCGTTATCAGTGGTCCGAGATTGGGCGTTATCAGTGGGCCGAGATTGCCACCTTCAGCACGACCTCAAAGAGCGCGTACATGGAAGCGGTGAAGTGGGTGGACAGCAGGTTCGCAATCGGCCACGATATCGCTCTCGTCATGCGCAATCGTCAGGGCGACATTGTTGGAAGCTGGAACTACGACTACGAAGAAGGAGAGTAATCATGGCTGACTATCTGCCGTACGACATCATTATTGAAAACTCCGAGAAGTGGATGGAGCGACCCATCAAGGTGACACTCAATACGCCAACCCCAAACGGGACCACCGGCACCGCCATTTACCTTGACCAGAAAGAGGCGTTCGACCTTATTCACAAGCTGGCGCATTTCGCCGTAAAACTTGGTGAGGAGTAATCATGACTGATGACATCATTGAAGGCGACTACATCCCAGTTGATGCGCTCCTAGAGTTCCTGGAGGGTGAGCGCGAGGTCTACTGGGACGAATATGCCTCCGCGCAAAGAAAGATTGAACTGCTTGAGAGGAACGGCGGGGAAACCCGGGGCCATCGGGAACTTGGTGACCGAAACGGTGGAGCACACGACGCCATCCTGGAGGTAATCAATTTTATTAAGGAGAGTAATCATGCAACTACCAACCAATAACGGAACATACGCCGTTTTCTTTAATGGTGGAAATGGTGGCCAGACGCGCGAGACTTGGCACGCTATCGACCTCATCGATAAGACATGGTGGGATGGAAGCGTAATCGTTCGAAAGGAATGGGTCGAGGATTTGATTCGCCAAGGTGGGGGAACACTCTACGAAATGGAAGCGGTTAAAACTGTCATTCTGAATGGGGAAAGCGTTGGCTGAAATCAATCCGAACACTAACCTTCCGGCACTTCCGGAGGGCTACTACTGGCACGTCTCCTATTCTGATGAGCAGTGGGGAACCTACGTTATCGTGCGTCTCATGCAGAAGCGGTTCAAGCGCAATGGGAAGCCGAAGCGACCCACGAGCATGAGGTCAAACAGTTATCACCTGGCAGAGATTCTGGATAAGCCTGAGCGTTGGGGAGATGACCCTCGTGACGCCGTCGCCAACGCCATTAAGAAACTTGCTGACCTTACGTACAAGGACTACGAGGACATGCTGAAAATGGCCGAGCTTGAGGCCGTAACCCGCACGCTCACTGGCGACTACCCGCCGAACAAGCTGATTATCGAGAAGGAAATCGAAGGGGAGCTTCTCCATTGACTAAGAACAACCCCGTCAAGAACAAGGAGCTTGCCGAGATTCAGACCGCGTACGGCGAACTGAAGGGCATGTGGGACAAGATCATGGCTCAGAAGAAGCTGGAGGCCGAGGAGGAGATGGAGCGGGCTCGCGAGGAGTTTTCGGCCCTCGTGCAGAGCAAGGTTGACCGTGTTGGCTATCCCTACAAGATCACCGTGGCGGACCTGGCCCGGGCCATGAATACCACGAACCGGGGAACGGTTTACAAGTACCTCAAGGATGCCCGAGAGCGCGCCAAGGGCCGTTACTTCGAGACCCTGAACCCCACCCTTCCCTACGAGCTTTACGGCGTGTGGAGTTCGACTCAGGGTAACCCCGCATTCACGACGACCTGGGCCATCGTCTTTGACGGCGAGAACACCTGGGACGTTACCTTTGATGAGGCCCGCTACTCCGTTTTCGTTGCCGTGCCGGATGAGACGAAGCCCGAGGGGTATGGACGCACGGGACCCGAGAAGAAGTTCAGCAAAGCGCTTGACAACGACGCTCCGGAGTGGTTGACTTGGCTTGTACAGCAGGACGAATGGAAGGAGAAAGTTGTAAATGACTAGCTACGAAATTGAGAACGATTACGATTCACGTACATGGCTGCACCAGAAGTTTGATGGCAAAACATGGGTACTGAGCCAGGACTACGAGGTTGATTCCGACGAGACAACTCATGACGATGTTTACTTCACGCGGGCGGCACTAGTGAAGCTCCGTGACGCACTCGATGAGATTTTGGAGGAGCGGTAAATGGCAAGCAAGAGTTTCACGTCCGGGGACTATACCTCAACATTGAAAGTTACATCCAGTCCGGGTCAGGTAAGTATCCACGAGAGCGAAACCAGGATGGGGAGCAACAAGGCCCTTAATCAATGGATCATCGTCTCTCGTAGCGAGGCACTTGACTGGCTTATTGAGCAGCTTCTGGCGGCGCGGGAGGAGAACTGATGCCTAAGTTTAATGTTTATCTAGTGGCAGTTGCATCGACCGTTGTTGAGGTTGAGGCATTTGATGGCGAGGAGGCGGTGGAGAAGGCATTCGACTCCAAGCTTCCTTATGCGTCCGGGTATGCCGGTTTCGACTTGGGGGATTGGACTACTTCTAGTGAGCTTTTTCCGCAGACGCACACGCCAGGTGACGATTACGAGGAGATTGACTGATGGCTGAATACACGAAGTACACCAGCGTCATGCAGCACACGGAGACTGTCTACCTCAAGGATGGCGTAGAGCTTGGTCGAGAGCGTAACCAGGATGACTATACCTGGGATACCTACGATGAGGAGCCCATGACTGAGGGGGAGATTGCCGACTATGGGGATGGAGAAGACTGACTTATGAACAAATGGAAGGCACTCAAGAATCTGGTTAACGAAGAGATTCGGGAACCACATGACCCATATGAGGAATTTGACAACGGTTGGCTCTCTGCCCTATGGTGGGTCCAGGAAGCAATGAAAGCGATTGAGGAGGACAAGAAATGACGAACGATGAACTGGTTGCATACCTGAAGCAGGGGATTAAAGACGTTGAAGAGTTCCCCGGTCGGAGCGTGTGGACTAAGGGGTATGACGTTGGATGGCTTGATCTGGCCAGGGAAATTATTGACCTTCTGGAGGGAGAGTCCGATGACTAAGGGAAAGCTGATTAACAAGACTACGGGTGACACGCTTACGGTGGAGACTAATAAAGGACATATACAGGCTGCTGATGTATTTATCGTAAATGTTGTTGGTGATACACGATTTAATGTCCGACACTTCTCTAAGCGTGAGTGGGACTTCATCGAGGATAAGCCGACTGCATACGAGGTCATCAAGGCCATGAAGCCAGGAACGGTTTTCGCGGGAGCGGGCGTTGGGGCTACGCGATACATTCGCCTGGACGAGGACTACTACTACAGCACCTTCAGCAACGCGGTTTCTCAGCTTACCGAGCATAGTTTCGGGTCAAGGTTTGAGGCTCATGAGGTTGAGTTGTGAGCGCCGCGGAGACTATCCAAGCCGCCATCGACAAACTCGAAACACAGAGGGCGGCGAGCACTACCGGCCCATGGATTGTTCACGACATGGGCGACTCCACCTACACGAGCGCCAACAACAAGGGTTGGTGGTGGATCTGGCAGGAGTCGGCGCTGCCGTTCTACGGCGGAGTCATGGAGGTCGATCATCGCGACGATTTCGGCCCGGGTGGTTCCCCTGTAGGAGTGGCCTCTCGTACGGATAACGACGACGGCGAAAAGGAGCGCGCTGACGCCGATCTGATCGTGACCCTGCATCGCACTATCGACCCGCAACTCGCGATCCTACGTGAGTCCCACCACAGGGCTGCCGACGAGGGACGGATCGTCTACAACGACCCGGCCGTTGAGCTTGCTCGCGCGATTCTCGGGGAAGACGCTTGACATTCCGAACCACTGGGTTTAGAGTGGCAACAACAGGAAGGGAGAATCATGACTGACTACAGACTACTGCTTGAAAAAACTCGGGATTGGGCAACGTTGGCCGATATTGCCGATCTTCGAGACGCCGTTGAGGCCCTGGCTGATGATAACGAGAAGCTGCTCAAGAGCTATCAGATCATGCATGGGTTCGCTGATGAGCGTGCGGCGGAGCGTGACAAACTGCACCTTGCCCTCGTGGATGCCGAGCAGCGGACAGTTCAAGCGCTGCTTGACTACGACGAGGCGGTGAAGCAACTGGCCGAGTCTCGTGCACGCCATCACCCGCATCTCTCTGGCCGAAACGAAGGAGACGAAAGCATGACCGACTACGAGTTCACCGTGGAGAGTGAAGCCCTTGAAAACATGTTGGAGGCGGAGCAAGAGGAGGGTCGGGTTCTCCGCAATAAGGTCCGCAACCAGGATGCGCAGATAATCACTTTGCAGGGCCAGGTCCGCGCGTCGTATCGAGACCGTGACGATGCTCTGCGGGCACTGGCTGCCTCTCGTGCCCGGTTTGCGGATAGTGAGGCGCGCAGGGTCGAACTCGAAGCCGTCATCGAGAAGGCGCGCGCGGTCAATGCCGCTTATGACCGGGAAGCGATGGGCTCTGATGAGGTTGAGGTTCTCGAAATCCTCGAATCTGTCCCGTCCACGGTTCTGGGGGAACACGACCAGGAAGTAGCAGCACGCGCACTCGAAGCGGCCGCAGATCACTATCACGCTGACCTGTCGCTCGATGCGGAATTGAGGCCCGTGGGATGGGCAAACCGTCTTCGTGAGCGTGCCGCAGCGATCCGGAACGGAGAGGTGGCATGAGCGCACTCAGCCCACGACAGATGTTCCTCCTTGATCAAGCGTGCAAGCCAATAAACGAGGCGCTCGGATCGTTCGGTTGCTACCTCGTCGGCACCGCCGCCGAGAAGCGCCAGTTCGGTGATGTGGACGTCAGATTCATCATGGCCGACAAGACGCATGATCGACTCGTCAAGGCGATCCGACCGACGGGTGTCGCGTTCTTGGGCATGGCAATCGGCCAGTACATCGCATCACTGACAGGCCTTCCCATTGATTTCCAGATTCAGCGCCAGACCGAGGCGAATGCGCTCCACAAGGGCAAGACCCGAAACCCGCTCGGCGTCCGGGATCTGGGCGACTTCAAAGGTGATGCACAGGCCGTTGATATGGAGAGGATGCTTGCCCAGTTGCGCGATCAGAACCCGTCAGATGTGCTCGACACGCCTGGCGTCCGGAAGGGAGAGCACGCATGAGCTACTGGATTGAGTTCATCGAGCAAGCCGGGGATGGAAAGAACTTCTCCATTCTTGAGGCCAAGAAGTTTGACAACGGCAGGCTGCACATCGAGATTGGCGACACCTATGCCAACACCGAAACCAAGCCCTGTATTATTTTGAGGCCCGAGCAGGTTGCACAATTTAAGGAGTGGATTAATCGTGAATATTGATACGGAGCATCTTGACATCCTGAATATTGATCGGGTTGTCATGACCACACAGGGCGAGACTGAGTATGAAAGCGTAATTATTAGCGATATGCCTTGGAATGGTGAGGTTTACGTTGCTATTACTGCCGACTCGAATTTCGCCAACGCCATCATCGAGCGCAAGCACCTGGAGAAGTTTATGAAGGCAAGCAAGCCCGCAAAGAAGAAGAAGCCCACCGCGCAGGAGAAGCTGAAGGCCTTGAAGATCGGGACGCGGTTCACCACAGAGACCGGTGATGAGTGGATCAAGGTTGGCGATGATAACTTTATCGAGACCGATGAGAAGCTGGCAATCCGGGGCATGAAGTTCGGTGGCTTTCTTCAGGCGGAGCACTTCAAGGGCAAGATTACCGTGATCGAGGACTAATGGACTTCTATTCGTACATACATGACCAGATTGACACCAGCGAGAACGACTTCAGCGCAGCGGTGGAGACGATGGGTAACTACTTTACGAGTGATCGTGACCCGATGAATGATCCGAACTATCGCCAGGCACTCTGGGATGCTCGAAAGGCATGCCAGGACGTGGATTTCTGGACACATGTTTTGGAAGATTTATGAGCGAGGAAGACTTGATTTCTTGGCTCCAGTTCCACTACAATCAAGAGCAGGAAAGAATCCGGCTCATCAAGCTGGTTCAGGAGCGCCAGGCTTCATGGGTTTGGCGCATTAAACAGAAACTGAAAGGACGATAAAAATGAATGGATTCGGAGTATTTATCAGTGTCATGGCGGTACTCGTTATCGGCGTAACTCTGTTCTTGATTGGCGTGCAGATCATCAATCTGAATGTCAATGACATCATTCAGCATGGAGTCAACTTCTGGAACGTCTTCTGGCTGTCGCTGGTTGCCGTGACATGGTTCGGCTCTGCCAGTCGGGCGTCAAAGTGACAACCTCCCGCTGGGTTCGAGAGCGCAGGCGGTTTGAGCGTGAGCATCACAACCGTGTGGAACTATGGCTGATGGAGCTTGAAAAGAATACCTACAAAACTTTCCGAGAGACTATTGACATTCACTACGAAGTCGATAAGATTAGGAATATGGTTGAGTTTTCACTAAACGAAAGGGGATTTCAGCATGGTGGAATTTAAAGTAGGCGACAAGGTTCGCATTCATTACGGTGGTATTCATAACCAGGAGTGGTTGTGGAAGCATATTGGAAAGATAGCAACGGTCCGGAAGGTGAGGGTTGGATACCTGATGGTCGAGGAGACAGATATCGACCCGCTAGACAGTGGCATCTGGTTTGATAATCTTGAGCCCGCCGAGGAGGAGCCATCCCTTGAGGAGCGCGTAGCCAAGCTTGAGGCAGAGCTTAAGGAGAATAAGAGCGCAACGGGATACCTTGAGCAGCGAATTTTCAAGCTTGAGGACAATAAGATTTTCGCGCCCGAAGACGGCGAGCCAACCAAGGAGCCCAAGCGCAAGGCTGCGGAATTTACGTTTGGGGCCATCATTCGGCTTAGGAACGACACAACCACGTATTTTGTAAAGACGGCGGAAGGTTGGTCGTACAGTCGGGATGCCTATCTTTACGACGATGAAGATGTTGACAACCGGGTCATTGCGGAGGTCATTCGTGAAGGCATCTAAGGTAATCGCAGCAACTATTCTTACCAGCGTTCTTCTGGCTATCGGCGGCACGGTCGCTTATGCGGAAGGCAACACAACAAGTCAGGGGGTAACATCATCGCCGGAAAACACGCCGACTTCAAGTGGAACACAGACTGGACCTATCCAGACGACGAAAACCCAGTCGGAACCCGCCCCGAGTCCATTGCCGAGTCAGAAGAATACCGCCACAACGGATACAGTCTCTGGAACAGCAAGCACCGCGACCAGCCAGCCCACCGAGGAGAAAATCAGCAAATCGGCGGTCCCAGTAACTACATCGACAGGCTCACCGGCCAGCGATTCATCGGCGGCACTGGACACTGGTAAGGGCCACACGCCGGTCACCGTTTGTCATAACGGGAGTAATCTCACCATTGATGACAGCGCGCTCCCAGCCCACCTGAACCACGGGGATACACAGGGCGAGTGTACGGTTGTCGTTACCTCGACTGACCCTGACCCCGGCGATGAGCTTACGGAGGTTTGGTGGCTTCTTCCTAACGGGGGCACCGACCAGAACGTGACGTGGCCTCAGCCGCTGCTGCCCGGCCCGAGTGTTGGCTGCGGACAGTGGGCTCAGGTGGACACCTACCATGTTCGTGACGTGCCGAAGCTGACGGCCGATCTTATCCTGACCCAGGGTGAGGACTACAACGGTATTGCGGTTTCCTGGCGTTTCGTGTATGGTGGAGATTGCGCGCCGGTTATTCCGGATTGCCCGAGCGGGCAGGAAGCGCAGCCGACCGACAACGGCTACGTTTGTGGCCCTGTGGATACCCCATGCAATGAAAAGGAGGCAGGATGCCCGGGAGACACGCCGCCCACCCCGCAACAACCGACTACACCTTCGATTATCCCGGTGACTGGGACGGATTCAGGCTCGCAAACCTCCACCACGGATACACGTGGCACGACATTAAACGTCGCGACTACCCCGCACACCGAGACTCTAGCCAAAACCGGAAGTGACGACGGAATGAAGGTAGCGTTCCTTGTTCTGATCGCTATCGTCGCTCTTATCGTTGGAACCGGTGCGGTTCTTGGCGCACGCCGAAAGAACTAGATAACAGAAAAGCGCAAGGCCCTCACTCGGAAAAGTCAAGTGAGGGCCTTGCGCTTAGAGTATCCACTTGAAAGGAGGATGAAATGACAGACACGCTTGAGGATATCGACCTTGAAGAACTCGTGGACGTTAATGAAATCTACTGCGAGTCCCAGTGGCACACGTCTGTACAGACTAAGAAAAGTTGGCACTCGGACGGTGGCCCCTTCTGGTACGTGAACTTCACCAAGAGTTGTCACTGTGGTTTTACCGGCGTCGAGGTACGATGCAATAGCTGGGCACAGATGGTGATGGCAAGTCCGCCCGAGCGTTTGTATCATTGCTCTTGCGGTGGGAGCTACAAGGTGATAGTTTTGACCCAGGTAAACGACTTTTAAAGGAGGATGGAAATGACTTTCATTACGGGCAATACAAAGAAGGTTTCTGAGGGGTATCTGGAAGATCTTGAGAAGGAGATGGCCTGGTTCGAGCTTGACGGCTACGAGGTTGATTTCGACGTGAAATACCTGGATGACCGTACCAGCATGGAGGTTGACATCTACATTAACGGCCAGATCGCAGGAGTTGCTAGGCACTTTGACGACTTCACCTACGTCATTGATCGATACTTTGAAGAGCCGGGAGATAGCTGATGAGTAAAGCTGACCGTATCGCACAGCTTGAGAAAGACCTTGAGCGTCGCGAGGATGATTACTGGCGGTACTTTGAGGAAGTTCAGCGGATTCAAAAAGACCTAGAAGTTAAGAAATGCTGGATGTCCAATGCGAGTCGAGACATCACGGAGATGGAAGATCTTCTTGAGGACTTGAAGGAAGGCGATGAGACTCAGGATTAGACTGTGTGACGATTGCTTCCTGGCTGGCATCCGCGAGGGGTTTGATCTTGAGTATCGACCTGGATTTGACGCAAGGGGATCGGCGTGTTCTAGTTGCCAGCAGCCATGTTTCCCGCGAATGTATATGACGGAGGTAATGCCCAGTGAAGTTGGAGCCATTAGAACTTGATGCCGAGCAGACGGCGGCAGTGTGGCGAGCGGCATTTGAACCCACCAATGCATCCCTGAGTACGAGTGAACTGGGTTCTGGCAAGACTGTTGTAGCTATCGAAATTGCCAAGACCCGTGGGGCACAGACCCTCCTGATTATTGGCCCGCTCGGTACCCGCCTGGGGTGGCAGCATACGGCAGCGCGGCAGGGGATGGATCAGCCGTTCTACTGGATCAAGAACGATAAGAGCCGTGACGAGATTCTGATGAAGCTTCGCAAGAATGAGCCAGGAATCTTCTTCATTGGTATGGAGTATTTCGTTCGCCTGGGGTGGAAGAAAACCCCCATTCTGGATGGTAAGGGTGTTCAGCGCCGTACCGAAAAGGGTAAGTTACAGTGGGACGTGAAGCGCGAGAAGCTGTGGAATCTGGTGTACCCGGATTTTATTGTGGTTGACGAGGTTCACAAGGGCTCTAACCGTCGAACCGAAACTTTCAAGACCCTCCAGCTTCAGACCGGGCAGAACTACCTCAACGGGGCATACAAGCACGCCATGAGCGCAACGCCCTATGGCAACAAATTTGAGAATGCCTGGAGTATCCCCCGCTGGCTGTGGCCGGACGACGAGATTGTTCCGCGTAGCTTTGACCTCTGGGCCGGTAGATGGGCCAAGATCGAGTACGACCCATTCAGTTTTTCGCACAAGAAGATCGTTGGCGAGAAGGAGCCCGGAGCATGGTATGACAGCCTCCCGTGCCACATCCACCTTGAGGCCCCGCCCATTGAGATTGTGGAGTACGACCCAGTAACCAAGGAGCCCGGGGTTATCTACGTGGTTCGGGATGAGCGGCTGATTGAACTCACTGCGAAGCAGCGGAAAATTTACGATGAGCTTGAGACCGAATACATGGCCTGGCTGGGGGATAACCCGCTGGTCGTTGAGCTTCCCATTACTCAGATGATCCGGCAGAATCAGGTTGCGCTTGGTGAGCCGACGATTCTGGATGACGGCGTGGTTTCATTCGATGAGAACTGCAAGTCATCCACAATGGATGAGATTACAAGCATTATTCAAAATGATATCGATGAAGAGTCTGCCGTCATCTTCAGCGCGAGCCAGAAGTTCAACTCCAATGTGATTGTTCCGAGGCTTCAAAAGCTGGGCTATGCGGCGGAGACTTATGACGGTACGCTGAGCGACAAGAGGAAGAACGAAGCTAGGGCGCGGTTCGCATCCGGTGAGACCAAGTATCTGGTGGTCGTCATCGAGGCCGGTGGTACGGGTCTAGATGGCTTCCAGCACGCCACACGGAACGTGATCTGGGCATCCAAGAGCCTGAATGGGGTCAGCAATACTCAGGCCACTGGTCGCGTGCCGAGGCGCGGCCAGGAAAAAACAGTTCGGGAGTTTTTCATTACTCGGGTTGACACACGGGACGAAGACACATATACTAGCCTTGCTGAGCAGGAACTTGCCCGGCGACGAAGTTTGAAAGGAGTAAACGCATGATTGAGAAAATTGCAAAGATCGAAAAGACCACTTTGGGGTTCCATGATCATTATGGGATTTTTACCGTAAACCTTCAGCTTCACTTGGGCGGAGCGCTTCACCAGAGTGCGGGTGGATATAGCCTAGACGATTACGATAAGGCGCTTGATCGCAGAGTCGGTACAGCCTATGGGCACGAGTTTATTATGCGGATTATAAATGCAGTTGGCGTAAATACCTGGGAGGAGATTAAGGGAAAAACGATCATAGCTCTTTATGAGAATGACGATTGGAATTCCACGGTTATCGGAATCAAGAATCTGCCCACCGAGCCCGGAGAGACCTTCATCTTCAAGGAGCTTTTCACATGACTGAGATTCTGAGACTTCCGCAAAAAACCGATAGCTGGGCCGTGACGCGATGGGTTCCTGGACCCAATGGTGGAACCTATGAAAACCCCATCTACCACACGGTATTTCTGGCGGCGGATCGAATTTCGGTACAGGAGTCAGAGAAATTCAGTGGAGTTAATCGCACATCCGGCAAGACCTACACGCGCTTCAAGAATCACCAGAAGGTTGTATTTTCCTGGAAGCAGGGCCGTCTTCGGGTTTATGAAATCGCGGCTAAGCGGGGAGGCGGCCGAATCTTTCGAGATGTTACATCCGCACCGGGGTGGTACTCCAGTCTTGGTGGTGAGGCGCTTCCCTACCTTCTGGAGCGCGCACCATTTGACATTGACCTTTCTACCGAAGCTCTTTATGAATTAGGGCAGCATCGCCAGGTAACCAAGAAGGACATGGCGAACAGGGTTGCTCAGCATATTGCCTATCCAGCACTACGCGGAACGACGATGGGCGCAGTTCCCTACATGGCACCACACCTTCGAGAGCGAGATATCACGGCGTTTGCCCGGAGCGCATTCAAGGGTAACTATCGTAAAGACCTTGTTCGGTGGATCGCGCGCCAGCGAAGTATCGAGCCCGTCTATGCGGCATGGACACTTCAGGGTATTGTCCCGCTGGAGTGGATCATGGAGGGCATGGATGGCAAGTATATCACCCCATTCACGCCGAAATACCTGATGGAGCGCAAGAATGTTACCGCTGGCCTCAAGAGGTTCTTTGCGGACCTTCCGGCGAACCAGGCGAGGAATCTAATCCTAGATAATGGTGATACGGGATCGATGTATATCCAGGACACCGTGCCGGAACTGCTTGATCGTCCAGGTGGATATATTCAACGTAGGGTTCCCGAGGGATATCGCTTTACAACCTGGCAAGACGCCCATGACACGCTGTTTCCGCATAACCGGGAACACATGGATGACTATGAATACACGCCATATGTCTACGAGAATAAGGAAATTCCCCAGACCAAAATCGCACAGAAGCTTGACAATCTGACGGTTGACAAGTATACTATTCACTCTGCCAAGGAGACTGACGAACTACGCAATTGGGGTGACTACATGCACAACTGCATCGGTAGCTACTCTAGTAATGCAACCGAGAAGCGCACAAATCTTTTCGCCGTATATGAGGGGGAGGACCTAATTGCCAACATGGAGGTTTCCAAGGATGGCGAGATTCGACAGCTTTTCGGTAAGTACAACAAGTCTCTGGAGCTTGCCGAGGGTCAGAAGATTTTCGATGCAGTAGGCAAGAAGCTGGGGATTAAGCAGCAGAAATATACGGAAGGGTGGATGTTTTAATAGTTATGTACAATCTTGAGCAGGATGAATATAAGCTTGCATATGAATGGCTACAGGAACTAGACGAGGGGCAACCAGCTTCCCATCTTGCCAGAATTATCGGGGTGTCTCCAAAGACGGTTACCCGTTGGCGCAAGTTCGAGCCAGACTGGGAGACTCGTCGCGTTGGTAGGATTCCCCAGGAAAGCTTAACGGAAGCCGAGAAACTTCTGAATGCTGGTAATGGATATGCCGCAACGTCGAGGGATACGGGGATCAGTTGCTCAGCTTTAATGCGACGTTTTCCGGGAAAGGCATGGAAGGCGATTTCTGATGATCAATGGATGAAGATTGAGGAATATTTGGATGAGGGTCTGAGCTATGCGGAAATCGAGCGGACTATTGGCGTGAGTGTAGACGCTATCGCCAATCACTTCCCTGGTCGCGGTTGGAATCCTGAGCAGATTATCGAACATGCCAGAGCAATTCGTGACTTTAATAAAAACATGAGGAAGGTGGGAATTTGACGGTCTCACGGGATAGTCCACGCGAATTTGAGATAGCACTGGAAGAGGCTGCGCAGAATCCTAATGCCCCCCAGCCCCAGTGTGTAGGATGGGTAAAGGAGAACCCGGGTAAGCCAAATCCGTGGGTTGACTGGGCAACGAATCCCGAAGATAAAGAGCCGTATGAAATCGATCCTCCCAGCAAGGTTGATGCGCTAGACTTGTGCTACGGATGCCCGCTATACAATCTGTGTACAGATGCAGCTATTGTGAAACCTCCCTATCATGGAGTCCGCGGAGCCGGTTTGAGATTTGAGAACGGACGTAAGGTTAAGTAGGGAGACATGGCTAATTCATTTACGCGAGAGTTTGAAACTCTCGAAACACTTATCGAGGCACAGGTTCGGAACTCAGAGGATGCCAAGTGGCCAGCGGTAGCACTGCTGGCCATCCTGGATACTCTGAATGAGTACTGGGAGATTGTCGAAAACGAGACCGTTGATGATGACCTTCAGGGGCGCACCATTGACGTGATCTATGAGCTTATCCATAGTGTCATCGTGCACCAGGAGCTTCCCCTTACCGAGGCCGAGGCCATCGCGCTGGAGGATCAGCAGGTTGCCGAGTTCCGCAATGACCTGGAGGGGCTGGGCGAGAAGCTGGGGATCGATCTTCACATTCTGAACCTGGATCAGAAGCTGAAGGAAGCTTTTGGCGAGAAGCCCGAAGATAACGAGAAAGAGGAGGAGTAAATAATGGCAATTTTGTTTGATGCGGATGAGGTAGCTCGCGACTTTGTTCTGGAGTATTTGCAGCGAGAACCGGAGTTTATCGATGTGGCCGAGTTTGTCTTCGACCGGCTCCATGAATACAATGATGACGACGCGGCAGATGTGTATAATTCCGTAATCGCAATTCTTGATACCGCATATCAGCGCTACGTAGACTCGGAGAAGTAAATGGCTGAAGATTCCGCATACCAGAAGGCCATTCTGAATGGGCTTGGGTTCAAGGTTGCGCAGGGGCACCCGATTTACCGAGGGACAGTCCCTGCGCATGTCAAGGCTAAGCGCCGAGCTAAGAATAAGGCGGCACGAGTGAGTCGGAGGAGTAACCGTGGTTGAAGAAGTTGGAAAGATTTACGCAAAGCTGGCCAAGATTCAGCAGGAGGTTGGGGCCATCGAGAAGAATGGTCGTGGCCCGGCGCAGAAGGGGGGCTTTGCCTACATCAAGTATGAGGATGTGCTGGACAAGGTTCATGCGCTAATGGTCCAGGAGGGTGTGATTGTTGCCCCCAAGCTGAAGTATTACAACCACGAGGTTCGTGAGGCTAATAACCGGCAGAATTTGTATGCCCGGGTTGAGGCTGAGTACACCTTCATCGCGGTTGAGGACGGCTCCAGCGTCACGGTGTCGTCGGTGGGTGAAGGGTCAGACATTGGCTCGGATACGGCCACCCGCAAGGCAGCCACTCAGGTCCTGAAGATCGCACTGCTTCACACCTTCACGATTCCAAACTCGGATGACGGGATTCTCCTGGATAACGAGGGTGCGGAGCCCGCAGAGAAGGCTACGGCCCCGACCAAGGCTGCTCCCGGAGCCAAGACGCCCACCAAGAAGGTTCAAGCCGACCCCCAGGCACTTGCAACCGCCCAGAACAAGGTGAAGGAGCTTGTGGCTGCCCACGCGGATCAGTTCCCTGACAAGAACGCTTATGTCCCGATTGGCAATAAGCTGTTTGCCGATGACAAGCTCTGGACAAACAATGCCGATAAGGTCACCAAGCTCCACGACCACCTTGCGGAGCGCGTTGCCAAGGGCGAGGTCATTGAGGCATGAGCGTTGGAGCAATCCCCTTGGGGGAAGATGGCGGTTCGTGGTTCGTTGAAGATAAGGATGGTTCAACAGACGAAAAGGCAATTCGTCGCGCGGTTCTGAACCTCTTGCAGGAGCAGTATGGCAACCTAGCCGCCGATGATTACATTACCGAGGTTGAGGAACTCGCTACTGCCGAACTGACTTACAAGACTGGATGGTGGGCAACGGGTCATCGTGAGGGTACATGGGTCCAGGACGAGGACCCGCCCGAGAAGGTGTCTGGATGGTTTATTAATTGACTAATCCACTGTATCGAGTTAGGGCGTCGGGCTTCCAGGGTTCTGGATATGCCCGGCCCCCGCTGGCTGGCGAGAAGTGTAAACTAGTAACCAATGCTGACGGAATTATGATTCTGGCAGCGACAGATGACCAGGGAACGGTTATTACCGTCCCGGGTGTTACTACGGTTACCGGCATGGGGGGCGATCCTGGCGGCCTGGTTCAATGGAGCGTAGATCAGACCGCGGCATATGCGGTGGCTAACGTCGATTCTCTGCTGTCGCGAACTCAGGAACAGGGTTGGGGATTCCTCCGCTTCTACCACAAGCGGAAGCCTGACCTCAGTGACCCACTGCGTACCGCTCACCAGGGCGTGCTCGATGACCTTGCGGAGCTTGGTACCGGATTACATGAGTACGTCGAATGGGATTTGCTGGGTGCTCAGGGCTTCCCGCCGCCGATTGATTCAGATGAGATGCAACAGATGGTCGATGCCTACTATGCGTGGAAGTTTCTCCACGATATCGAGGTTGTAGCCGTTGAGCTTACGGTCTATGGGGAGGGGTACGCGGGAACGCTGGACCTTATCCTCCGAATTGATGGTAAGCTGTATCTCCTGGACATCAAGACGGCACGGGCAGTACGGGATTCGCATTGGTGGCAGCTTGCAGCCCTGGACAAGGCGGATATATTCTATGTCGAGGACGAGGCTAATTGGGGTGAGAGCAAGAAAGACTTTTTCCGAAATGATGGTGAGGAATGGCATTATGGATTTCTTCACACCCGTCCCAACGACATCGCAAAAGATGGTAGTCTGATTCCGGCATTCTTCGAGCTTGAAGAGATTCCCGCTGAGGATATGCCCATTCACTACGAAAGTTTTCTAGCCTGCTTGACATTGAGGCAAAATCAGAGGACAATGAAACTAAGGCTCGCAGAGAGGAAGAAAAATGGGAGCAGCTAAACGCGATCTGGCAGCTATTCTTGAGTGGCTAGACCGTGGCTATGTTGTTGTTAGCGAGAGGGGTATTAATGCTGGTAGAATTGATCTTCTCCTGGATGACGGATATGATGTAGTCGGGGTTTATCCGCCAAGTCTGGAATCCGCTCGGAAAAAACTACAAAACAAAAATAAAGTTTCAAAGGGAGCACATCGCCCCGTGGAAGAGGAGGAAAAGTAAATGGTTAACGAGAACAACTATGTTGGTGCTAACATCACGGTCGTCGGAACGGCTGGTGGCCCGTGGCAGATTCGCGACCTGGGACAGAGCGGCTTTAAGCAGGCCGAGCTTTCCATCGCCGTGAGCAAGGGCTACAAGGACAAGAACAACAATAACGAGTGGGTTGACCAGGGCACCGACTGGTACACACTGACGGCCACCCCTCAGTACGCTGAGGATAACTGGCCCGAGGTTGGTGCCGGTGACAAGGTTCGCGTTGATGAGGCCAAGCTGACCCTGCGGCCTTATACCAAGAAGGATGGTGAGCCGGGTGTTGACGCCAAGCTCCAGTTCGGCTACCTGAGCGTCGTGAGCAAGAAGCAGGCGGCCCAGGAGAATGCTTTCGCGAACGGCTTCTAAGCTTGTCTGAGATATAGTCAGTTCGAGGACAATGACTAACCGAAGTCCATCGGTGCGAGAAAACGGACAATGGGCCAGAGGCGAGAGGGTAGGCGCGCCAACGGAATCCGGAACCGACGCAGAGTTCGTGACGACGAGCAGAAGCGTGGAGGTCGAGGCCGTTGGAAATCGGAGGTTCGACTCCTCCCTGGTCCACAATGCGAAGGCTGCCGGAATTCGGCGGCAAAATGGCCATCGTCGCGGAAGTCCCCGGGTCATCTCCCGCATGCATGGGAGGTTTGGTAAGGCCCCTGCCGCAAGGCTGCTTTGGCACCCGGGGCAATAACGGCTGATAGTTTAAAATGGTGTGGCCCCACATATCGTCTGCATGGATTCTAGATGGCGTAAACGATGCAGAGAGTTACTGGACGGGTCTAGAACACCGGGGATAGCTCCGGAGATGCGGTTCGAGTCCGCAAGGCCGACAACGGAATATATATGCATAACTAGTGTGATTGAGATAGAGTAGAAGTTCGGCAATATCGAGAGGGAGTTATGCAGCGGGAATTCTTGGAGTCCATCCTTCCGACCGGGACTGTAACGGTTTGGCGGCGAGGATCATATGGACCCAAGGCTCCCATCGATATCCAGAAGTGGTTCACGAACCCCGAGGATTTCGAGCAAATTGTCTCCTACGTTGAAGAGAACTCAAACTGGGATGTCTACACTTCCCCCGCGAGCTACACGAAGGAGACTCGCAATCTTGAGAACGTCAGCATGGTCACAACAGCGTGGCTTGATGCGGACACCTGTGAGCTTGAGAACCTGCGCGTAGAGCCGTCCTGGAAGGTCCAGTCCTCACCAGGGCGCTGGCAGGGTTGGTGGCTACTTGATAGAGAGTATCCAGCCACTGAGGTTGCCCTTGTCGTTAAGAAGATTTCTTACGCTCATCGAGACCAGGGCGCGGATGTGTCTAGCTGGGCCGCTAACAAGCTTATGCGCGTGCCGGGCAGCGTCAACAGCAACCACGGATTCCCGGTTGAGGTAACTGCCGAGTTCACTGGCCTTGTCTACACCCTGGAGGAATTGGCAAGCGCGTATGATGACATCGAGGTTAGCGCTCCTCGTACTCAGCACGCCTCCACACAGTCACATGTGAACGATCCCGGGGACCTTCCGGATTACATGACCACGCTGGCCAAGCTCCCGAAGAACCTGATCGAGGTAGTCACTGCCCAGGTAAAGGAGGGTACCAACCGCTCAGACCTTCGCTACCGCATGCTCTGCGACCTCTTCCGATTCGGTGGACTCACCTATGACGAAATACTCTCGGTTGCTTGGCACGCTCCAGCATCAAGCAAATGGAGCAGAGAAGATCCGCGCGGAATCAACGGTCTGAAATTCGAGGCAGACAAGGCGGATGCCGAGGTTGCCTATGAGCAAGAGAAGTTTGAGAACACCCCGCGCCCAGAACAGTCCAAGGCCATCGTAAGTAACGTTCGGCTTCTCAAGGATGCGGAGAGAGTAAAACTCCCGAAGCTTGATAACTTTATCACCGAGTATGTTGACTGGGCCAAGTCTAAGAGCAGTGTGCAGAATCCACCCTATGACCTGATGAATGCATGGGTTGCCCTCTCGATGATGTACGGAGACTATTTCTACATCCCCTACGAGAACGGCGATCAGTTCTGCAACCTCTATACCTTCACGCTGGGCCAGACGACCTCTGGTAAGACGCAGGCCAAGAAGCGGCTTATGAAGGTGGCGAACAAGTTCTACGAGAACGATCCCGCGTATAACTTGGGTGGCAACATGTCCCCGGAAGCGCTATCTGCAAAGCTCCTGGAGCGCGAGCATGTCGTGAGCTTCATCAACAAGGACGAGGTTCATGGCTGGCTGAAGACTCTTGTTGATCCCCGTGGTGGCTACCAGACCGGCCTTGTCGAGGAGTTCGCGGAACTGTACGACGGATGGCTTCCCCCGATTCTGCGCAAGAGCATGAAGGGGGACTCCGGAAAGAGTGCTCAGGTCTGTGTAGTCATGCACATGATGGGCACCCCCGAGGAGACTATCAAGGTTCTGACTCGCGACCTGTTCAAGAGTGGATTCCTGGCGCGGTTCATCTGGGCTACCGGTAACCCGCGTAACGTGACCAAGAACAGCCTGAAGTCCAAGCTCCGTGATGGTCCGCGTGCGTTGGAGGACTCGGACGCTACGGTGAAACGCTGGACAGATACCGCCTGGGCCTTCCGCAACTCCTTCCGCAATCGTCACCCAATTGACATGTCGGATGTTATTGAAAGACTCGATGAGGTGGCATGGGAATTGGTCAAGCTGGTTCCCGAGAGTGACCCCAACTTCGACATTCTGAATCCCTCGCTTACCCGTCTTGCCGATACGATAAAGAAGTGCTGCGCGTTGGTGGCCGTCGCCGATGGTAGAACTACCGTCAACATGGATGATGTCATTTTCGTAGTCAATCAGGCCGAGAACTGGGCGGCTACCCTCATCAGTATTGGCTCCCAGATCAGCGCTTCCGAGTTTGAGGTTGCAGTGGACGAGATTGAGCGGTATGTTGAGTCCAGGCCCGGCAAGATAGTCAGTGGCCCTACGCTGTTCAATCGCTTCAAGGCCCGTAATCCGCGAGACTTCCGGATGCAGCTTGAGTCCCTGGAGAACCGTGGCATCTTGCTTCGAACGGAAACGGGTGGTAAGGTCACCTACATCATCAACCAGAACAAGGAGGAGTAATGTCGCTAGAGATTGGCGATCCCGTTGAATGGGGTTATGGAAATACCGGAGTCATTCGACAGTTTAGTGAATGGCCAGAAGGCTTGTTCGCATTGGTCGAGCCTGATGACCCGCACATACTAACGCGTTGGATTATGGCCAAGGAACTTCATCTTGTTCCTTGACATTCTCGCTTAAGGTCGCTACAGTAGAGATACAAGCAAGCGAAAGGAGCTTAGAAATGGCAATTATTGGCAGCCCGCTGTGGTCGGATAGGGATATGCTGCATTTCGATTCTAGCAATGGTCGGGAGGTTACCCTGATTGACAGTGAGTGGTTTTATGTAGATGAACTTGCCGCTAAAAACCCCATTTTGACCAGTGTTGAATCGTGGATTGAACAGGTTCTCAAGGTGAAGAGGAATGAAGAGCCTATGGATTCTTACCACTGGGCTGGAATCCAGGGTTACATTCAGGCCCTTGTGGACATCCAGAGCGTAATTGAGGCTAACCGTGACTAATCCCACACTTGGTATTCTGAACGCGGTTGACCGCATCATCGAGCACGCTCGCACTCTGAACCGAGACATCCCGGATAAGATCGTGGTTGTCATGGACTCTGGGAAGCGCAAGAACGGTATGGCCCACGGGCACTTTGCCTCTCTTTCCTGGCACGATGGGTACTCGGAAATTAAGCTGGGTACTGAAAGCCTGTCACGAGGAGCCGTGCCGACACTGGGTACGATCCTCCATGAGCTTAGCCACGCCATCGCTTTCGAGCGCGGGGTGAAGGACACTTCCAATAAGGGCCGTTATCACAACGCCAAGTTCCGCGAGATTGCGCTTGACGCCGGTATCAACCTGGAGAATACCCCTACGCTGGGCTGGAGCACCACGACCGTTCCCGATGGCACTGTGGCCATCTACAAGCCGTTTGTGGAAGAGCTTGAGAAGGCGATTGTCACCTACCGCGAGGGTTACTCCAAGCTGGAGGTGAAGAAGGCTGGACAGAAGCGACCCACCACGAAGATGGAGTGCGGCTGCGGCGACCCGGTTTCGGTTAACAAGGGGTGGTTTGAGCGCGTCGGTCAGTTCGCGGAATGCACCAACTGCAACGAGAACTTTAGGCTGGTGGAGAATGTCTAGGAAGTATTGGCTTGACATCAGCATCCGTGTAGCCGATGGTGAAGATAATAATGATAACGCTGGTTATGCAGCGGGCGGACGCATTGACCTTGACTGGAGCGATGAAGGCATTCGTGACATCCTGGATATGAGGGTGGATTACATCATGGAGGCGATTGATCGACTTCGCGAGGTTGAGGCTGAACGAGAGCGTAAGGCCGCAGCGCCGTTCTGGAAGAAGTGGCTTGGAGGCGTGTAATGGATAGTCGTGACCTGTTGCTTTTGATTATGACCGTGGGTACCCTGGGGGTACTTGCGGCTGTCGGTTATGCGATGGATGACTTGCGTATGCGTCAGGACGCGCGCAAGCTGGACGACATTGACCGCGAGCTTGAGGAACTGATTGGAGGAGAGAAATGAAAACTGAGGCAGAGATTCGAGAGCGGCTGAATACACTGAACCAGTACTACCTGGCCGGATGGATTCCAGAAGAGTCGATGTTCACATACGCCGAGAATGAGCTTTTGTGGGTTCTTGGTGAGGTAGATGACTGAGACTCGTGAGCTTCTGATTTACGGCCAGCCAGACATGAACAAGATTCGGGATGCTAAGCAAGTGCTTGGTATCCCCTTTCTTGTAGTGCCTAGGTTTCTCACTAACAACTACGACAGCGGATGGGGTCTGGATCGCCGTGTATTGGCGTATGACGCGACTCCACCCTTCTTGTGTGACTATGCCTTGATCGGACCCAAAACGTCCCAGGAGGGCCTTCTAGCCGCCCTGAAGTGGGTGTTGCTTGGTGGAGATGATCCGCGTGTGACTCATGTGTTCGAGACCCTTTCCAAATGGATGGGAACTGAGATTACAGAGTTGACAACCGAGGAAGTATCTGATTATGATAGGACCGAGAAGTTGAACAAGGTCAGCTTCAGACTAAAGCTAAACGAAAGGGGCGATTCATATGACCGTTAGCATTGAGAAGGTTAACCTGGCCGAGGATGCCTGGGTTAACGCGGTGCTGCGTTACGCCGATCCCATCGACATGAACGGACTGGTGGAGTTCATTCGTCAGCGTTATGAGGCGGGGATGAACCAGGACTCTGCGGAGCTTGAGTACGACGCTTACATTGATGCACTTGTGGCGGATTACTATGGCTGAGGAAACTAGTGACGTGATTACGATTAAGGAAGTAAAGGAAATTCTCGATGCATATGAGGGGTGGCATGTTTTCTCTCCGGAAGATTCATGGCGACTTGAACGCGACCTTCGGGAAGTTCTTGGCATGCCGCAAGCCGAACTGCCGGAGTGGTGATGATTAATCCGAGTACACCACGCGAGACCTGGAAAGAGTTTGAGCAGGAGATGCAAGATTTTGTGATGAGCGTGATCGATATTGCGGAAGAAGATTACGGCACGGCTCTCAACGCTGACATTCAGGCCCACCTTATCGAGTGGGTGGAGTACCGATACCTGGACGGACGCAACTCCCGAGATGCTGAAGAGGAGTATTTGATCTGGGAAGAGCACTACTTTACTGACTGTTATCAGGACGAGTTTTAATGGCCGAGGGTCCGGCTAGCGGGTGGGTGTTCAAGCCTTCGCGGGACTGGGGGCGGGATGCGCGGGGGTACCACCTGGAGTATGACCAGCAGCTTAGGGAGTACACCAAGCCCAGGGAGAGCGACAGCAAGACCCCGAAGATTCTGATTATGGGGCATGAGGCCACTGGAGATGACCCCGTTGCTCCGCAGATTCACGAGTGGTGCTCGCTTTTCCATGACAACGGTTATGACTTCAAGGTGGGATACGCCAAGAGCTTTGTTCCCGCCCACAACAAGGCCGGTCGTGACAAGGTGATGCACTGGAGTTACGTCGAGGGTGTAAAGCGGGGTAAGCCCAAGGTTCACATTGTTTATGGTCACGAAGATGGCGGAAAGGGCTGGACAAACGGCGACTCGTGGGTATATGGTAGAGGCAAGATGTTGCTCAAGCAGATTCAGGAGGAAATCGAGAGATGAAGTATCAAGTAGGTGACAAGGTTCGGCTCACCGGTTATGAGTGGCGCTTCATGGGTGCGGAAAACGACGATTGGACCGGGACCGTCGTTGAGATTGAAGATTTTGACGCCGATGGTGACCCCACTTTTTCCAAAGATGGTGAAAAGTGGTCTATAACCGATGATGCAGAATGGGGCGGTGAATTGGTAGACCCAGAAAAAGTTATCGAAAGCGATAACATCGACCACCCGAGCCATTACACGTCGTATAAGGGAATCGAGGTCATCCAGTTAACCGAGCAGCTTAATTTTAATCGAGGCAACGCGGTCAAGTACATCGCGCGAGCCGGTCTGAAGAATCCCGACACCGAGCTTGAAGACCTGAAGAAGGCCGCTTGGTATGTCAACCGGGAGATTGCAAGGATCGAGAATGCCTAAATTCCAGGTGGGTGACAGGGTGCGGGTGATTGCCCCGGACTCATATATACATCGCATGGAGGGCATAATTAGAGAAATTAAGCCAAGTGATAAATTCGAATATTACATTCAGGATAGTATGGCCGGGAACATCTGGGGTGTCCAGGGATTTGAGTTGGTGAAGATTGAGTCGTAAACTAGTTGCCATTGATCCCGGTAAGGCCACCGGCGTCAGTTTGTGGCGAGTGCCGGATGATGAGCCCATTGAGCGTATTGACTTCAGGCTTATTCAGGGTGGTGCTGACGGCTTCATTGAGTGGATGCTTTTTGAGCCAGGGGATGCGGATATTTTCGTGGTTGAGCAATTCATCCAGGATGGCCGCACGCCCAGGGTTGATCCCAACGCCCTCCAGATTGAGGGATTTCTCAAGGGATATGAGCTAGTCCAGAAGGATAAGGAGCATCCAATTTGGGAATTCCATTGGCAGCGCAACGCGGCCAAGGGCATCGTTGGCGACAAGGTTCTTAAGCAGCATGGTTATTGGCTGACGGGTAAGCAGGTTGGGTGGACCGATGGCCGAGATGTAAATGACAGCCAACTGCACGCGCTCTACTGGGCGAAGATGAACCACCGTCCGTCCCTAGAGTATTACTTCCCCAAGAAGGCACTGAACTTAAATTGAAAAAGACATAGGAAAACCCCGGCCAGCCGTTTTATCTGCTGAAACCGGGGTTTCCGTTCGAGTCGGATCACACTCCCTAGTTGCTTGGGCCTTATGGCTGCTTGGAACTAGGGAGTTTTTACTGGGAGGCGATGTCTCCGTTACCCTGACCGCCGGACTGAACCGGGGCCGTGTACTTGTCGAGGATCACGGCAGCCTGAGACTCCGTGGGCTCGCCAGGCTTGTTGGTCACGCTCCAGGTGAGACCGTAGCCACCGCCGAAACCAGCAACACCGGCGGCAATAACCGCGAGCCACTGGCCCTGGGTGAGTCCCTGAAGAGTAGCGTCACCAACCAGAACAACGAGAAGCGAACCAATAACACCCGTAACGGCACCCCAAATTGCGGCGACGAGGGCCTTTGCGCTAGTCATCTAATATCTCCTATGTCTTTCGTCAAGTTTATGACTCTACCAGTTTACAGCATAAAGAAGACCGGCCCTGGACTCTAGGAGCGGAACCGGTCGTGATCTTTATTTAGTTACTGACAAGCCTCGCACTGAAGCTCATCCATCGGGTCAATCGGGCAAGCGTATCCGTCTACTGTGTTCTCGTTCATAGACTATCAATGGTACCAGATTTTAGGCCGTGAATTCCTGCCCATCGATGATCATTCGGCCATTCTTGATGCGATACACAAAGGGCCACGACTCGGCTCCATCTTCGGAGTAGTAGAGGAACCCAAGACCCTGTTGCCAATCTTCCACGGTGCGAGCAGAGCGGCCATCGGAGTGAATCGCACCCTTGACACTCGGCACGGTACCGTCAGTCTTGCAGAGGCATCCAGGATTGGCGCTGTAGGATTCAATTGGCTCACCATAGCCGCCGAGGACGCTCTTGAAGGTAATCTCGGCGCGGTGCGTGTGACCGGCCCAGGTGTTGATGTGAGGAAGTTCCTTGATGTACTGGGAAGTGGTGGACCCGACACTGTTTGCTCGCGTGCCGTGGATGTTCCGTGTGGTTGCGTTATCCCAGTCGGTAGCTGTGGGGTATGCGTCTACGTAGTCAATATCAAGCTCATCCAGACGCAGAAGATACGGGATAGACATGACCGGAAGCTCATTAGTGTTCGCCCGCTTCAGCCCGAATGTGGACAGTGTATTCAGTTCCACGAAGTTCTGCATTCGCTTATCGTGATTGCCTTCGACTATCACAATCTGGGCAGTGGGACAAACGGCGCGGAGCTTAGCAAGCCAGGTGTGAAGGTAGTCGATGGCAAGCTGGGTGGTCTGGGCGAATGACGCTTCCTTGACGTACTTACCCTGTGAGGGAAGATCGAGCATGTCACCGAGAAGCTGAATCTTGTCCGGCTGGTACTCGGCGCACACCTGGATAAAGAGGTCCATAGCTGCTTCATCGTGGAAAGCCTCCGTGGAGCCGTCTGAGAACATTCTAAAGCCCACCTGGGCGTCTGCCCCCTTGATAGCCAAAAGTAGCTCACGCACCGGCTGAGAGCTTGTGAAGGGCACTTCCACGATCACGGGGGTTGCTGGATGAATCGGCTCCCAGATATACGCATCGGCACGAGCGACTGATAGAGCGGCATTAGCGGCGTCAATATCATCTTCGAGATGTTTCCAGTGACGACGGATGGAGGAGGAACTGACTCCAACCTCTTCAGCCCACTCAAGGGAGGTACGAGAACGGTCAACTTCCTCACCGGTCTTATCCTCCCACAAGCAGGTCAAGCAAACGGCCTCAGCCATGATTCCCCTCTCCTAGAGAATTCAAATTGTCTCAAGCATAACATGAAGCTCAAGGAAGTAGCGGAATCCGACACGGCCCGGCAATAGTTTGGCCAGAGCCGTCCGTATAGGTCACATTCCAAACTGAAGTCGCTCCGCTGCCATCGCAGGACATGGACTGGATTCCACGTCCATCAGCGCCGTTAGCCCCATTGGCTCCCGGAGGACCCTGGGGACCCGCAGGACCGGTTGGCCCCTGAGCACCCGTTGCTCCAGTATCGCCCTTGTCGCCGTTTACCCCATTGGCTCCGGGCGTACCCGTCGCTCCGGGGGCTCCAGCCGCACCGGCATCCCCCTTGTCGCCCTTGGGTCCCGTCTGGCCAGTAACGCCCATGTCGCCCTTGGGTCCAGTTGCTCCCGGCTGCCCCACAGACTGTTTGACATCCTCCGGGGAAGCGGCATTCGGCTTCTGACCTGTCGCCTGCTGGAACTCCTTATAGAGCTTGTTGTACTCGTCCTGAAGGGTCTCAGTCTTATTCACCTGAGCGCGATAGTTACCCTGAGCATCCCGGGCATCGTTCGCGGCATTATTCCACCCGATGCCCATGAATGCAATGACCCCGGCAAATATCATCAACACAATGAAGGCACCAATGATCTGCACGATACGAGTACCGCGAGAAATTTCCGGATCGAATAGTGTCATTAGTGGCTACCCGAAATGGCAAGGACAATGCTGGTGACGATGGACCCTACCGAGAGGGCAATGGTAACCACGAGACCAATGACGAATTTTGCGGTTGCATTCTTACGCGCCCGCTGCTCCGCCTCTATCTTGTCATTACGTTCTTTTTCTTCCTTCAGCCGGTGATTGAATTCCGCCTCAAGCGTTTCGACGGACTTTATCGCTTGCTCGTGCCGAGCCTGGGACGCTGCCTCCAGTTTTACGTGTGCGGCAGTGGATTCCTGGACCCATGCCTTGTGATCGTCCTCAAGACGGGTAAGACGCTCATTGTTTCCCTGTCGCCAGGTGTCAAAAAGGTCTTTGGTAATCATGGTCTTGACTACCGAATCAAGCTGGGATAGAATCAAATCCAGCTTGACATTCAACTGTCCATTATCGAGGTTATCCACCACCGGACAACCTCCTTATTACTGGGCTTTGAACGTGAAATTCTTGATAGTAGCGGTCTGGTCGGCGTTGTTCTGAGCAAGGTTGACAACCGCGCCGTTGATGATGGGAGTCACCGAAGCCGTAACGGCATCCTTGATCTGCTGCTCAGTGAGTTCCGTAACATCAAGCTGAGCGGCAATCTGATTGGCGAGAGCCGTGATCTGGGCATCGGTAATGGCGGGCGCGGACTGGGCATAAGCCGCACCGCGAGCATTTGCCTCATTGACGGCAGTAGTGATCTGGTCTCCGGTCATATTCACCGCGACCGGAGCGCCCCACGCCTGCATGTTGGTCAGGTATGAGAAATCGGAAGTGCTAGTCCAAATCTTTCCCCAGGTCTCACCAAGGGTAAAGATGGTACCACCAGCATTGTAGTTCTTAGGCATAAAATAATCCTGCTCTTCTGTAATCGGGGTAACATTTCCGCTGCTATCCCATTGGGTTTCGTTTACGATATTTACGTCAAGTCGGGCGGCATATCCGGGAACCGATCCATTGGACGAATACTGCCAAAGCTTATAGGTGGGCCAAATTGCGATATTGGGCGAGCCCTGGGGCACTCCGGAATTTGTTCCATACTGAGCTACCCACAGCTTCGAGCCCGCATCACGTACCGCTGCCCAATTCTGAGCGCGAGTAACCGAACTGGACATATACACATCACAATTTCGACCGGTGCGCTGCTTGACGCGGTTGACGAATGCCAGTGCCCATGCCGGGGAGGCATACGGCATACTCCCCTCCGACTCAATATCCAGAGCCAGGAGGTCGTTGGAGCGGTAATTACTGAGGTTGTTTACGAAAAAGTCCGCATCAGTTACCGGGTCTCCCGTGCCGTTGAACCAGTAGTGCCCGATCCGGTGCCCGGCTGCGCGAGCGCGTGGCTCAAACCAACGATACTTAGAGTCAACATACCTACCGGAGTTGCTTCCACCGGCCTTCATGATGACAGTATCGACGGCAGCACGCATAGCGACGAAATCAATATTCGTCGTTTGAGCGTAAGAAATATCAACTGCTACCATACTATATATTCTACCTTATATATCAGATGTTATGAAAGTCGGGTGACGCGCACGCGACTCGTGAAGGTGGTCGTCCCCGAGTAAACGGCGTACCCCTTGAAGTAAATGGTCGTATTCGCTGCCGAGACATAGAAGTTGGGGATTGTGACCGTGCCGTAGGATACTGACGCCGGGATAGCCTGTCGAACAATGAGACCGGTGTCATCGCTTGGCGTGGTGGCGATATCAATAAGGGTCGGACCAGTTGTAACTGTATTGAGGTTGACCGTATTGGTCGCCGCGTAAACTCCCGGCCGAGCCAGGGTAATGCCACCATTTGCGGTTCCGGTCGAAGGCGCAAAAGAGGTATCCGTCGAGAACCCGCTCTGCACGGTCATAGTCCCAAGGAGGGTAAGCGTGGCGTTCGGTACACCCTGACTCGACGTGTACTCAGCATGTGGAATCTTCAGACGCCAGGCGCTGTTGTCGTAGATATATTCAGACTTGGTATCAAGCTGATAACCCGTAGACCCCTGGCTCATTCCCGTCTGGGCGGTTCTGTCTGACTGGGTCGCCCATACGAAGTTATAGCCTTGGCGCTTATTGAATGCCGCCTGGATAGAGGTAGCCTGCATCGCCGCATTTGTTGCATCGCTATAGCCAGTGGCTCCATCTTCATAGAAAATAGTGTCAGGAGAAGTTGTTGGCATTATTTAACCCTCGCTTCCAGGTATTTAATTTTGTTCAAGGCAGCCTGAAGCTGCGCCCAAAGGTCGGTGATTTCGTCATCGACGGCGCGCTTCCAGACCGCATCATCGCCTTCAATTTTTATCTTATTAGGCATTGAAACATTCTACCTTACTGTGTAATAATTCCGGGAGAGAGGAATCTGTCTTCATACCGATAGCCAGACCACAGGGCATCCATCTGGCCAACCGTCATGGTCGGATTATTGGGTGTCACATCGGCTACCGTGGTGAACCTTTTGGCGGTAATATCGATGAATCCCTCGGAAATTTTCGCAGATGTAACGCGCCACTTTGTTCTCTGGTAAAGAAAAATTGCCCCAGCTATCGACCCCAGAGTATGCTCAGGTTTAATCGGAATGCTTAGATTCAGGGTGAGGTCGCCAGAGCCCATGCGCAGACAGGCTGGCTGGGCTGTATCGTAGGCAATCGATCCGTTATTGATAAACGGACTGGTGATACTCGGGATGTTCTCTTCCGAAGTAATCACGGTGTTCGCGCCCGTGCCGATGGTAATAAGTTGCGGCTGTACGATGACGCCATTGCCCACAATGGACAGCGCGGGAACCTTCTGCGAACCTACCGGATATGCCAGCGAGAATGGAGCCGTAAACCCGGCGATTGCCACCTTGGGGCCAGCCATTGTCACGTCAATCGAGCCAGGAGTATTCGAAGCTCTAGCGGTGACGCTCCCACCCGCCGCGGTGAACTGCCCGGTGGACAGGAGAAGCGGAGGATTGGAGGAGTCGGAGACCATATAAACACTACCAATGGGGCTCCATACCGTCCCCTGGAGATTATTTATGGGATCGATCGATACCGGATAACTGTTGGAGTTGATGGTAGTGGTATTGGTCTCATTGTAGTCAGCACTGATGACGGAATCACTAGGGATGCTGGAATAGAGATTTATATTAGCTGCCTTGGCGGACACCGAGTTGAGATTGGTCACATTGACGAAACGGCCGCTGGCAGTTTCTACCTTCTTATTCGCTGATCCCCCTTTATTGCTAACATCAATGCGCGGCAGGGTACCCTTGATACTCGTCACATTAATTGTGACACCAGAGGTTGTCATATAGAAGCCAGTTCTTGCGCCAAGCTGCTTCAGCATTGTCCACAAGTTACCACTCCACGCCGGGAAATATCCGCCATCAAAAGTGTTAAGCTGGCTGGTCGTCAGGTTCGTATAATTTACACTACCCGGTCGCACAACACCGAAGCCACCGAGGCCCAAATAACACTCGAATGCCTGGTAAGGAGAAAGCTTACCTCCAGCCAGTCGCGTAACGGTGGTTCCCTTGACGACATAGAAGCCGAAGCCATTGGGGTCAGCGGCAATAGCCATCTGGCCAAACGGGGCAACCGCGCTGCCATTTCGGGGCATCGTGATATCGCGATTGATGATAGAAGTTCCGCCGGGACTGCCGGACGAGTAATCGATTCCTATTGCAGATAGCGTAAGCATCATCGGCCCACCAGTAGCACTAGTCGCGGGCTTCATGCGAATATCATTGTAGTCAAGATTGGTGCTATAGGTAATGGTGCTAGAGTACGCCCCTGACGCACTAAATACCTGGATATCCACCGCGTAACCAACGGAGAAATTGAGCGCAGTTCCGGTAGCAACGAATACCTGACTACCATTTGTATTGGTGCCAATTCCGAGGATGTTACCGAATGTATCTGGTGTCGGCGTGCCCAGCGACGGGTTATTGGAACCCCACGATGTCTGCAAGGTGCCAGAAAGATTGTACTTCTTTACGGCGGCATGGAGCGTGGTGTCGTTCGTAAGAAGGTAAATCATTCCCGTGGCAGCATTGATCGACATGTCGAAGAATGAACCAGACGACGCTGTAATAATCGTGGTGTTCGCATGCGTTGTGGCATCCCATTTGACAACACGCAGGGCCGACATTCCATACAGATTGCCGCTGGAATCAATACCGATTCTCAGCAGGTTGGAGCTTGACCCGAAATATGCCTGCCCGATAGGAGAGCCCCAGCGATCATACTGAAATGCATACTGACCGTTGCTGGCAACCCAGATATTTCCAGAGTAATCCACCAACATGTCGTAGGCATTAGACATGTTCGCGCTTACGGAAAAGCTATAGAAAGGGGAGCCGTCAATAAAAGTCGGAGCGTCTACATCCTGGTTCAGGAAGTCGAGGACCGTTGACATGTCAACACTGACAACCCCATCGCTGGAGTTCTGATCGGTGATGTATCCGAAAAGGGAGCCCAGGGTCTCATGCTGAAAAGAAACCGACTGGTCAATAAGAAATTCAGAAGACTGGACCGGACCTTGGTTCGGCGTATTTGCAACGGTCTCGGGAATCCTGCGGAAGGATGCAGACACCCCGCCTGTCGATCCGGACGTATCGAGAATGTCTACGCTAGTGGCATCTTCCTGCACGGACCAGCCCGGAAGAATGTCCCCCTTGACCGCCATCGAGTTACTGGGGAAGGTGATAGATGCTACTGCCACGAACCGACCTCCGCCAACGAGAACGAGAGGCCTTTCAGGTGAACATTCCTACTCTGGTTATCTCTCATGATGTACTCCTCCTCAACCGCTCCGTCAAGGAACTTACAGCCGTTATTTCCCTCTCCGGGGATAAAGTTACCAGTAAGTGTGGGCGTTACCCCAGTTGGCCAAAGCTGGGCCATCATGGAAGTAACCGTGACATTTGCTCCAGTTCCCGTAGCGCTCCTCGCGTATCCGATCTTCACGTATTCAGCAGAAGTGCTGGCAACGGAGGTATTGAGTCGGGTCGTACCGGTAACAGAAAGCGGTGTCAGGTTTGCAGAAGCGGCGGCCGTTGTTGCACCGGAAACCCACGACTCCATGCGAATCGCGCCGTTCAGGTTGACGCTTCCGGACCAACCCAGCCAGAGGGTGTAGCCCGGCGGGATCGGGATAATCGTGGGATTGTAATATGTGGTATCAAATACGTTGTTGGCGACGGAATCTGAAATATAGGTGGTCATCGAGTTACTGGGCTGGTTTACGGTATTAGCCGCCGTTGCAACCACCCCGCCAATCCCAGAAAGGGTGTAGGGCCGCGGAGACATGCCAGGCGCGCTCCACATGTAACTAAAGAGGTTCACGTCGTAGTACATCGGGTCGGCGAAGTAGAACGGCCCATTACCATAGAACCCCTGCGCATAATGGGCGTAGATGTCCAGCCCTCCCGAGCCCGTGGCCTCGTAAATTCCAAAGTCAATCTTGTATTCCAGATGCTTGGTCGGAGCGGCCTCGTAGATGAACATGCCACCGTTCTCAAGCTGATGAGATGCAGAATATCCCACCCGGCTACGCTTCATGCCCTGACTCGGCACACGGACAAGCTGCATCTTCTGCGTCGTGCCGAACCACATCTGATTAGAGAGCGCCATTACATCCCTCCACGTCGGTTGATGGAGCGGTTACCCGCATTTGCAGAGCGCGCGATTGCCTCTGTTCCGATTGCCACTGTAATCTCCCGCTGAATCATTCCACGCATGACATTCATGGTGTTAGGTCCAAGTTCTACAATACCAGATGTGATTCCACTACCACTGACGGGGCCACCATCCGCGAAGTGATTCGGTCGGGTACTGCGACCACCGTTGAGGGAGTCGAGATAGCTCACGCCGAGAGCGCGCACACGCGAGGCCTTGATGACATACTCGCCGTTGGAGAGGCGCGCCGGGATGCTGTCAGAGGTTCCGGTTCCGGGTCCGGTGACATGTCCACCAGAAGCGTAAACTCGGTTACGAACATCGCCAAGGTTTGCCACCATGTTGCGACCATAAGTGTCAACTGGAATACGAATACTCTGGTTGTTTCCATAGTTCACAATACGGCGAATGGCGTCCTGGGCGGGTCCCGGGTCAACCTTGGGAACAACGGGGTTGGCATTGAATCGCAGGTTGAGGCTCTGCATCAGCGCTTCAACCGGGAGACCAAGCTGGATACCCTGGGCGAGCTTAGCCGCGGTATCCTTACCAATCGAGCCACCAGCAGCCGTGACGATGAATCCGGATGCAAGCAGGGCCTGAGCCGTCTGCGCACTTGCAAGCTGGGCAGCTTCCTGCTGGGCGGCAATGTAGGCATCTCGCTGCTCCGGGGTAGCATCCACAAGCTGCTGAAGGATGGATGCGTTCACCGCACTGTAGCCCGCGTCAATGAAGGGCTGGGCAGCAGCGGGTCCAGCCTGCGTAGAGAGCGTTACCAGATTGGCGAGCCATCCCTTTTGGGCCTCGTTGTTGACATTAAGCTGGGCGGTGAAGGAACTGAGGCTCACGGCAGAATCGGCGGTTGCTTGAGATGCCTTGGCCTGCTCCTCCGCGCTCAGGCTGGACTGGGCGCTCGCCTGGGCTTGGCTATTCTGAACCTGCTTGACAATAGAGTTGAAGTCCGTTAGGCTGGCGACACTCTTGCTATAAGCCTCTGTGTACTTTGCAAGACCCTTGTCATCCAAACCACTGAGGTCCTTCAGCGTCTTTGCCAGATCGACCGGGGCGGAAGCATTGAGCTTGGCGTTAGCGCTAGTGGCCGCGTCAGCAGCCTTGGCGGCGTCCTGAAGAGCCTTCTTGTACTGGGGGAACTGATCCATGAACTCCTTGAAGTTCACGTAGTTCAGGCCCTGCCCACCGATAGTAGCCAGGAGATGCGTCATCGCCTGCTGAGCGCCCTGAATGTTGCCACCTTTGACAAGCTTGGCAAGAGCGCCATCGATCTTGTTCACCGCCTCGCGCGCCTGATCCAGACCAGAGAAGTGACCAGGAAGACCACCCAGAAGATCATCGATTCCCTTAAGCGGGCTACCGGCTTGAGAGAATGCACCGTTGATACCCGTAACCTGCTGGGCCATGCGGTTATTGATCTGACCAATGGTACGGTCAGAAATGGAACCAGCGGTGATATTGAACGAAGACTGATAGCTGCTAGCGGCGCGGGTGAACCGATCAAGCTCCTTAGCCTGCGCGCTAATCTTCTGCCCCGCCTTGAGGGTGGTGTCACCCAGCTTCTCAACGTCAATGGATGCCGCGGCGGCATTATCGCCCATGCGCATGAACCAGCCGAAGAGTTGAGACACAGCCACTACACCGGCAACGGCAACCAGGCCCTTGACCGCGACCCCGGCAGCGCCAATGCCCAGCGAGGCAATTCGCCCGGCGCGTCCCGTAGCTTCAAGCTCGGTACGCAGGGCAGCCATGAGTCCGATGCTTCCACCGGTTTCCGCATTCAGGCCACGGAGCGCAGTAACCATTCCGATGAGGCCAGCGGCACCGCGGGTACCCGCAGCACCCGCCAGAGCCAGGGCACCGGCCAGCAGGGATGCGCCGGTTGCAATGGTCAGGAAGATTTGACCAGCATCGGTACTTGCAAGCTGTGTCAGCGTGCGCGCGACATCGGATATGCCACCAACCAGGAAGTTTAGACCACCCGCGCTGGCCTGCCCCGTCGTCGCTAGGAGGCTCTGGAACTGGTTCTGGAGAACCTGAATCTTGGAGGCGGTCGTCTGGGCGATGTTGCCATACTGCTTATTGAGTTCCGCGCTGGACTTGATACCAGAGTTGGCGTCGGCAAATGCCTGCTTAACGGCGAGCGGCGCGGCGGAAAGCTGGAGAAGGGTACGGCGGTCGATAACCGAGTTAATACCCAGGTCTGCAAGCGTGCTGTTGAGGTCCTTACCCGTTCGCGACGTGTCGCCCAGGTTCTCAATAAGAGACTGGAAGATCGGGTTGAACTTGTCGGTACCGAAGGAGGACTGAATCTTCTCTGCCGAGTAGCCCGAAATCTTGGCAAAGGTCTCCAGTGCAGGCCCACCCTCGCTTGCGGCCTTCTGGATTTCGGTGATGAAGCGCTGAGTGGTTCCACGCGCGGCGTACTGCTGAATTCCCACGGAAGCCAGCGCACCGGCATACCCGACAAGGGTCGCGGCCGAGAGGCCAGCCACCTTACCGATACCGGCAATACCTGTCGCAATACCGACGATCTGCGACTCCGTGGCGACCGAGTTCACACCAACCTTGAGGATGGCAGATGCCAGGTTGCCAAACTGATCAGTAGTGACCAGACCGAAGGACTTGAATCGGCCGAGAGCGGTACCAGCCACCTCGGCAGAGAGGTTGGTCGTGGCCGTCAGCTTAGCCACCGTGCTGGTGAAGCTGATGATGCCGCTTGCGCTGATGCCAAGCTGGCCACCCAGGGTGGCAATCTCGGTAAGGTTCTTGAAGGTTACCGGGATCGTGTTGGAAAGATCGATCAGGGATGCCTTAGTTGCACTCGTGGCACCACTTACGGTACGCTTGACGTTTGCGAACTCTCGCTCGAAGTCAATAGCCACCTTGGTAGGAAGCGCGGCCATGCCGAGAAGGGCGATACCGGTTACGGCAAGGGTCCGGCTAACATCATAGAGGGCGTATCGCGTGGAATTAAGCGAAGTGCTGAACTTAGTCTGAGATTCAGCAGCTTTCTTGCTGGTCGCCTCAGTGCCCTTGATTGCCGAGTCGGTTTCCCGAAGCCCACCGACAACCCCCGCCAGGTTGTTTGTGATGCGGGCGAGCCCACGCTCCATTTGCGAGAGGTCAGCAATGAGCGCTAGCTTGAAATCGTTCTCGCCTGTCACCAGATTCCTAAAATATTAGATGCAATATAGACTATTCCAGTTTAGCAGGTGCTACAATTTGCCCTTTTGAAGCTTTTCCAGAATCTCCTGACGTTTCCTATCTGCCTCATCGCGCGCATCAAGAATCTCCCACTCCAGATGTCCAGAGTTCTTATAGCCCGGGGGATGCAGGGAGTCATTATCCAGACCCTCAATCCACTCCTGGAAGGTAGGCGGATCATCCTCGTCAATGACCGGCACGGCGTACAAGCTCTCACCAGGAAGAAATTCGTGGGTCTCCTCTTCAGCTTTGATCGCCGCGTCATATCCACTAAAGGAACTGCGGATTTCCCACTGGACCTTCTCTGAGGCATCGACCCAATAAAGCTGCCCGTTGTTCTTGTCCGTGTAATCCTCAATAAGCTGAGCTACCGATGCAAGTGTCATGTCCCACTCGGTCCACTCCAACGGATTGAACTTGTGGGCGTTCTCAACCTGCCACAGGGGGTCGTCATAGTCGCGATAACCAGCGTACTTATCGCGAAGAATCATCGCCGTGGGCCGCTGGCCAGTCTTGATCGCCAACCGTATATCCGATAGGATCGGCTTGTGGTCAGCCCACTCGGTCAAGACTCGGAGGAGAAATCCTCATTCTGCGCGGCGAACTCGAACTGCGTGCCGTCATCCATCAAGTCATCGATGGCCTTGTTGATGCGTCGATAAGCACTCTCAGGAATGGTGTCCATGATGTCCTGAACCTTCTCCAGGTCATCGAAACCGGCAAAGGTCTGGGTTGCGCCGTCCGGGGCCTCAATCGAGCGAAGGTGGGATGCCCACACCAGCGCGTCAGCATAGCGGGTGCGATTAATTTCGTTCTCGGCGTCGTCAAAACCCTGAACATCTCGCTGGAACGGGAACTTGTGGATGGCCTTGCTCTGGATGTCGAACTTAGCCCTACGGGTGATAGTCCTGATATGGGCCTTATAAGGCGTCACGGCCTGACGAAGTTCCTCCAGCTTATCCTCAGTTTTCTTGACTGCGGTCTGGGCCTGCTTGATAGCGGCCTTGTCATCGCCAAGCTTAGACACCGCCAGGGTGTTCTTTAGGTTGCTAAGCTGCGCCTCCACGCGTTCCAGAGCGTGCCCCATGTCCTCGTCAATGTAAAAGGAAACCTCAGTCTCGGGAAGCTGGCGCTCAGCAAGCACGGCTCGCAGGTCAAAGACGCCCTTGTTCAGCAGCGAATCAGAATTACTCAAAGTCTCTCTCCTCTAGAAAGTATTTCACATTTATCTTACCATAGGGAGGATAGACAGAAGGCCCCCGAGAATTTCTCGGGGGCCTTCTAATTGTCGGGTGTTCCTTTAGGTTTTCGGCGGAAGGGCCGAAACTTACGCCGCCAGGGTCAGGGCGAGACCGGTGGAGACCGCTCCCGTAACCTTGTCGGTTGCAGTGATCGTCACCGTTCCGCTAGACGCAACCGGCACGACGACACCGTTATTGTCAACCGTCGCCTTGGTCGTGTCGCTGGACGTGTACGTAAAGAAGCTCGGCGTTCCATTGCTGGAAAGCTGACGGCCGGTGCGGTAAGTGATAGTGGCCTTCTTGCCAGCAGCCAGCGAGAGCGTGGTGCCACCGGCAGCAAGGGCAATAACCGGAACCGGTGCCGTGGTGGCGACAACGGCATCCACGTAAGCGACCCCCTGCGGCTGGAAGGAGATGGTGTACTTGAAGTTGACCTCACCCGTGTTGACATCGCTCCAGGCATCCGTCTGAACCTTGTAGACGCGAACAAAGTCGTTCGCAACCGGGCCAGTGGTAACCTTGGCACCATCAAAGCGGAAGATGAGGAAGCCCACCGTAAGGCGCTGATCCAGGGCGTCCCAGGTCAGGTACGTGTTGTCGGTGGGAACATCGAACGCAGCCGGGTAGAAGAACGAAATGCTACCGGAGTAGTTCGCAAATCCACGGGTCTGAACGTTACCGGTGTCCGCCCACGACGGGTCAGAGTTCTTGTTGGACGCCTGGAAGCCGAATCCGAAGTTGTCGTAAGCAATAGCCTGCGTGATGTCAATGCAGGCGGAAAGCTCGGCAACAGTGGGCTTGGCCGGGTTAGCGAAAGCGGCGGCGGTTCCCCACCATGCGGTAAGGTTACCGGTCGCAGCAACTTTAGTGTTCGTCATTAGCTAGCCACCTTGTAGTTCCAGTTGACGCCACCAGCGTAGATAAAGTTCTGCTGGCCGCGCTCAGGCTTTCCGTTCTCGATAAGGTCAAGCGCATAGTCGGTAGTGAAGAGTGCCATCTTGATCCGGTCGTTAACCGCGAAGTTGGCGTCCTGCGAGCCCTGCTTGCCGGTCCGCGAGATGAGCCAGTAGGTCGAGTCCGGGAGGTCCAGAAGGCCAGTCATCAGGTTGTACAGCGACGTGAGGTCAGCCGTCGATCCGGAGCCACCAGTGTTAGCATCCCGCAGCCAGGTCCACTGCGCAGCCGGGTTGGCATTAGTGATCGTCTGCTCATTACCAATAGAGCAGAAGGTGATGGTCGAGTCAGTGTCGGAGTCACCAAGCGTCATGCTCGTGGAATCCTCGGTCAGCGCACACGAGACCTTGAAGACAAAGTTGGAGTTGTTCAGTTCAGTGGTCGTGGGGGCAGCCGCATTGGCAAACGCGGACTGGTAGGCGATTGCCCACGTCTGCGAATTGCGAGTAAGTCGGGTGGGCATTATTCGTCGTCCTCGTCAGTCTTGCCAGCATTGCTCTCGTCCTGGCGCTCAGTGGGGACCTGAATAGGCTCCTTGGGCTCCTCGGGAAGCTGGATGGGGTCAGCACCCTCAATGGGGTGGCGCGAGCCGTCGTCATCCACCCAGTACGGCTGAGCAAGAACCTCGTCCTTCGGGGAGTCCACAAGGATGTGGTACTTCTTGAACTGCTCGTGCGCGAGGATGTGAGCGGCCTCTTCAGCGGTCTGCGCGATAGTAACACCAGACACGGTGTTTCGCACATAGTAGAAGGTGGTCTCGTCAGTCATATCTACTCCAGTTTAGCATATTTTACATCTAAAATATCGGATGTTATTCGGTGGCCATATTTGTCAGAAAGCGATAACCGCTAATGGCAACAAAGAAGCTGGGGCTGCTGTTGACTCCCTTGATCGCCATCGACCCACCGCCAAAGTCTTTGGTCACCGGCCCGCTATTACTGTCGGCCTGATAACCCAGGAGCTTAATATTACAGAGACTCTGAAGTTCCAGCGCCTTCATTCCGGTGGGAGCGACACACAGCGCCTGAAAAAGCGAGTAGTATCCGTCCTGGACTGGGCCACCAAAACTATTCTGACCACTTGCCGCAAGCGAATCACTGAATCGCAACACGACATATGGCTTCAGTACGCCATTGGTCAGCAGCACGGTCTCCGAATCGGGTACCTCGGAATCCACTACTTGCCAGGGAACCTCCGCAGTAAGGTGGTCGAAAATACCTTTCTGCGTGGCATACGTATTCAGGCCGCCGACTGTCGCACTCATAGCGCCGCCTTTACCCTATTAGCGAATTCTGTAATTGCCCACTGCCCGGCATCATAGAGCGCAAGCATCGGCATAATGACGCCCCCATTCCAGAGAACCGCGCCTTCCTCCTGCGCCAGAAAGTAGACCTCGCCACCAGCCAGCCAGCCGAATTTACCGCTGATATTTTCACCATCGATGGTAATTTCCGAGTCCACGGATGCCAGCATGTTTCCGCTATCGATACGCCCAGACCCCTTAGAACTCGGGAGTCCTCGGGTGCTGATGAACTCTCGCATCTTGGCGGCGGCATCGTTGATGACATCCTCCATGATGGAGAGAATCAAAGCCTTGATCTTCTCCTCGGTTTCTGGCCCCCAGTTAAGCAGACCTTCCGGGCTGCCCTGAATCCACACAACTCCACCCATGTCATGCCCCCGGGAACAGGTCTTCATCCGGGAAAACATCTTCACCCGGGAAGACGGCCGGACCGATGCTGTAGTTGGGATTTACCTCCAGATTGGCGGTGGTAAAGATGGTGTGATTCCAGGCTCCGGTAGAATTCAAGCTACCGCCGACCACATACTGATACTGCGTGAGAAGCTGATTGTTGCCGCCATTGGACACCACGATTTGGTGTCCCGGGCGAACGTCAGGCAGCGTGCCGTCTTTCGCGTAACCAAGCTGGAACAGGACGGTCCGAACCTGGGTATCGTTAGTTGTCTCCTTAGACAGAAGCATGTTCCGGATCGGCTGAATGCGCGCGGGGCCGCTCCAATAGGGATTGATGGTTACCTGCATGGTTCCAGCATCAATGTCGATTCCCTCGCCGGGGGCGGGCGGAATGAAAATGTGAACATACCCCTTATACCAGGGGGTGATGATGGGCCTTACCGTTTCGGCAATAGCTGCAACATCCCCATAGGCAACTCGGGGCCGTGAGGGAAAGGCAACCATCAGAACCACCAATGCGTAGTGCGCGCCTCAAGCTCTGCGTCCGTCTCACACTCGCGCTGATATTCCGGATACACAATGTTGAAGTAGTCATTACTCGCTGCGGCGGCCACGTCACCACGAGCAAACCACTGATCCGCCAGCTTTCGCATTGCTTCGGCCCGTCCGGTCAGATCGATAGACTCGTCATCCGTGGTGACCTTCATTGCATCGGCCGCGAACTGGGCTGCCAGCGTGCTGTAGGCGTAACCCGCGCCGTAGGCAAGGTTGTTATCCCCAGCCAAGTCCAGGAAGGTCTGAATCTGATCGTCGGAGAAATTCGTATAGTCCCCCTGGCCACTAACCGGGGGGACTAGCTCGATATAGGTGACATCGCCAATAAGCGACCGAAGCTTACCAATCGGCGTGGTGTAATCCGGGGGTGCGATGCCAACATTACTCATGTTATAAGTTTACCCTATAGCCCGTTCTGGTTCTCGCGCTGGATCGTCATGAGGTCCGGTCGAGACTGTCCGTTGACGATAAGCGTGATATCCGAGTCCTTCTGAAGGTTGGCCTTTCCATCTGCGTACTTGGCGTGCACGGTCACAAGAAGTTTAGGCCCATCGAAAACCGGGTCGACAATCGTAAGCCTGGAGCTACCCACGCTAGAATCGATGATGATGTGTGCGCCCTTGCTACCCTGCATGATGCAGTTGTTCAGCGTGATATTCGCCGCATTGCACTGCTCGAAGTTGAACGCGACATATCGGTTATTGATTGCCCGAACCCGGTTGTAGATAATGTTTCCGGTCGAGGTATATCCCGTAATGCCCGCTCCGTATTTCGCATCGTGGAGGTAGCTGTCATTCAGGGTGAAGCCATTGACGAAATTGAGCCCAACATTCGAGCCACCGATTGAGCCATCAACTTCCACATTATTAAAGACGACGTTATCCGAATGATAAACATTGACACCAAAAGTCTCACCAGGATTGACCGCAGAGTTCCCCGGGATGCCCGCAATCCTGACATTACTCAGCACCGCACCGGAGGCGTAGTAAAGCTGGAGGCCGTTATACAACATCCCTTGGGTTGTACCCTGGAGCGTGAAGTCGCTCAGGGTAACGGGGACATTTACGGCGACACCCTTGGAGTTGGGTCCAGCCCCGCCAACGCGCATCAGTTGGTACTGATTGGTTGTACCCACTCCGGTGGGAACGCTGGCAATCTGGGTCGATGTTGCGCTATTTGCCTTCATCTGGAATACCGTCTTACTAACGCCCGAGCCGTGAATTCCAGTGGTGTCCACCCACGGGAAGAATCCAACAGCGCTGCCATCGAAGGTGCCGAACTCGTAAGTCTGCGGCTTAAACGCCACATCCCCCTTGATCTGCCGAATGGTCGCGGTAAGGCTTCCCTGCTGCGGGACGGATTCAATCGCGGTACCAGTAGGCGTGATGTTGCCCTGCTGCTGAAGCGCTGCAATTTGCGCCTTCAGGTCTGCGATCTGAGCCGCCAGGGAGGTAATCTGATTATTGAGGCCTGCGATCTGGGCATCCTTGTTCGCCGCGGTCTGGTTCGCCAGATTAAGCTGAGCGGTAAGATCAACAATCTGCCCCTGGTAGGTTGCGACCTGCGAGCGCAAATTAGAGGCATCTGCTTGGGCCTGACTTAGGCTGGAATTTGCTGAATCCAGTGCACTCTGAAGGGGCTGGACAATTTCTCCAACCGCATCTTCAATAGCCTGGTTAATTTTCTCGATATACATTTTCTTCCCTTAAGCAATGGAGGCCCCGCCTAGTGGAATATACTCGCAAATGGCGGGAGAGGAGGAGTGACTTGCGGAACTCAACACTAGACGGGGCAGTTGCGCTACGATGCGCCATTACCAGTTTACACTGATATTTCACACAATTTCCAAAACTTCTGCGGAAATAATGCTGGCACCATCCCATACCCCTAGCGTTGCCGGAATCAGGCTGGCACCATCCCACACGAATACTTCGTAATCCTGTGAGATGACAACGTTCGCGCTAAACGCCCCAGACGCCGCGAACCCAGCCGATACCGGTACTGTAACCGAGACCGACCCACCGAGATTCGCCGTAGCCGCGAAGGCGGCATTGGCGATACCGGAAGAACTTGAAGAAACCGTGAATACCGCATTGGCAACGAATGCCGCATTGATGGAGTATTTGGGGACCGCTCCACCACTCGCGACCGCAGTTACCCCAAAGGCAGGAGCAATCGCGTACTTGGGAGTTGCAACCCCGGAAAGCGCTGCCGCCGCCGAGAATGGCGCTGTGACGCTATAGCTCTGAGATGCCGCCCCGCCGAAGGATGCGCTAGCCCCGAAGGTAGCCAGATAGCCCGTTTGCGGAACGGCCTCCATGACACCGGAGACCATGTATCCCTCAGCGCCCTTGCTGGTTGCGGTTGCCTTGGCGGCGGCGTCGGGAATGATATGTGCCATGACGGGCTGAGGGTAGGAAAGGATTGTTGTCCAGCTACCCGTAGACGCCGTATAGTCCTCCATGAGAACATCGAACTTGCTCTGGTTGGCAGCAATGTTCGACGTGTCGGCATCATAGAAATAGCCCAGGGTCTTATACCCAGCACTACGCATCGAGTTGGGCCAGCTAGCGGCCGTATAGTAGGACTTGGAAACATAGTAACCGGGACCGCCATTAGCATTGAGAATGCTAATCAGTCCGGCAACATCTTGACTTCCCTTGTTGTCGATGATAAGCACGCGCTTACCACCATACTTGGCAAGAAGAGTCTCCAGCCGCATGATGGGGTAACTGCCGGTGGATGAGACAATGTTCTGAAGATCACCGGTCCAGTTGCGCGCGGAGATATTGCCCGTCCCCGGATTCGCCCACGTACCCGTAACAGAAGGATCGTTATCGTGATTGATTACCCAAACTCCGTCAGCGCTCTGCCACATGGATACCTCAAGGGCCATTGTGGTATTCCACGCTGCCGCATTGTCGTAGGCATACATGGTTGACTGTGGCCAGTCTGCGCTGCCTCCGCGGTGAGCGGCATAGAGTGGCTGGGTCGCGATCCACTGCTGTACGGGTGTGAGCGTGCTTGCCGAAGCAGAGAATCCAGCGCTTGCCGCAAAGGCCGCCGATACTACATACTGGGGGGTTGCACTAGCGGATAGACCGGCGGTAGCCCCAAAGCCCGCGACAATCGAATAACTCTGAGTAACCGCTGCGCTCAGAGATGCCGTAGCCGAGAACGGGGCCGGGACATTGCTCCCGCTTGTGACGCTCCCGGACATGACCGCACTCGCCGCGAACGGGGCGGATACGGCATAGGAAACCGTGGCCGCCCCCGAAGCACCGGCCGAAGCGCCGAATGGCGCAGAGATGGAATACGCCTGAGTAGTGGTAGCTGACAGGCCCGCGGTTGCCGAGAAAGCTGCCGTAGCGCTAGGCGTGGAGAGGGATTTCACCGCCAGCATGAATCCGCCGTTGGATGCACCAGTAGGTGACATCGAGAAGGTCCGCGTCCCCGTGGCACCGGCGGCACCAAGCTGCTGATAGGCAACGTCGATACCGGACGTGTTTCCTGTAGCGGGAGACTTTACCTGCTCACCATCGGTCATTGCCGCGTCGGGCGTATAGGTGCTCTGCGCTGTACTGGAGTTGTTCCAGTATGCGAACCCAAGGAGAAGATCGTTGGCCTGGGTCGTCGTAACGCTGGGCAGCGCGAACGAGGCCAGGGAGTTCTGAGAAGCTTCAGCCCCGGTTACATCAATTGGCGAGCTAAGGTCGGCACCGGTTATGCGGAAGACTTCCCACGCCAGACGCCCAGAACCCGAGACCGTCATACTCCATGTTGATGGGAGCCCTGAGAGCGTGGTAGAGTCAGGAACTGGCAGGTAGTAGACTCCACCAGAGCGACTACCCCATGTTTTAATGAGGGTCCAGCCAGCGGGCGCGCTCGTAACGGTGCCGCTGAACTGCGAGTAGAAATTACCTACAAGGAGGTCACCAACGGCGACATTGGACGGCTTGGCAATCGTTAGCGCAGAACCGGTACCAGAGGCAGCCGTTGCCGTAGTGGAGTCGCCTGTTCCGAAGCGAGGAACGGCAGCCATAAGTTTTAGCTAACGGTGTAAGTCGGCGTGATGCTGATGGAGCCCGTAACCGAGAGGGTGATAGGAGTACCCAGGGCGTAGTTGTCGTACATCACGGTAGACCCCGTGGAAGCGGTGGCCAGGATAACGTGAGTGTAGGTCCCAGCCGGAACGCTCGTGAGGGTAACCTGGCTGCCGGTAATCACGCCACCGGAAGCAGAACCCCAGGTGGTCTGCTGACGAGTGATCGCGGGCTCGTTGGAGATGGTACCAGCCGTCCCCGGAGATGCCGTTGCGACACTGATGTACGTGGCCTGCGCACCAGCGCGCCCAGCCAGGTCGTTCTTTGCTACCGAAGAGTTAGCCAATTTTCAATCTTCCTTATGCGAGTTTGCGAATTACAACAGTATTGACGGGTGTACCAACCGGTACGGACTCACCGACGTTCAAGACCAGGATTTGCTCAGAGGCGGCATCGATGCCATCCTCCATGTGGTTAAGGCGTACGGCGTCAAGTGGGGTCTGACCGTCAGGGCCATTTACCCACAGCTGTTTCGTGTAATCTACCATACTATATATCAGTCTATCAGATTTTGGATAGAGAAAACCCCCGCATACCGAAGTAGAGGCGGGGGTTAATCTTTGGGGTTAGCTTACGCCATCAGCGCAGCGGCCTTGAGCGCCGCCAGAAGGTTGTTATAAGCGGTAGTCGCCGCCGTCAGGTCCGCGAAAGTGGACTGGTTGGCGATGGTAGCGGCCTGCTTGACGGTTCCATAGGTGGAGGTCGTCGCGCGAGCCTGGGCCGCAGCGGGAAGAGTTCCCACAATGAGAACATTCTTCGGGGTGCCGTGGCTGTTAGAGCTAGTAGCCTGAGTGAAGCTAACCGGTTCGGGCTTTCCTGATGCCATAATATTTCCCTACCCGGGGGCCGGGGTGATTACCGGCCCCCTAGAATTTGGTTAGGCTCCGGGGCTCCAGACAACGGCGTCCTCGGAGAAGAGCGCCGCGTTCGTGAACTGGCGGAACTTCAGGTCGATGGAGTCGTTGTCGAAGCTGTAAGCCTGGAACGGGTTGTTGCTCGCGCCGCCACCAAGAGCCGTGCCGTTGAAGTTCGACACATAGACCTCGGGGGACGTGTAACCAGCAAGGCGCACGCGGATCAGGACGGGCTTCTCGGTCGTGCCGGAAGCGGGAACGAGGTACCAGGAGTTGTCGGTAATCTCGTCGGTCTCGATGATGCCTGCGATACGGCCCAGGGGGTCGGCCGGGGCGTTGGTCGGACGGGCGACAATGTTACCGTTCTGGATGGTGACGATACCGCGAGCAATGCTCATGTCCCACTGGATCGACTCCGACTGGCCAAGGCCAACCACGAGGTAGAACCGGGCCGGGATCGGAACGCGGTTACCGTCAGCGTCGGTACGAGTACCAACCTGGCGAATCGCAACACGAAGCGCGGCCGGGGTCGCGGGGGACGTGTTAGCGACGGCATCACCGGAGATGAAGTCCGTACCAGCCTGGAGACGCGATGCAGAGGTCACACCGTTCTTGAGGGCGCGGAAGACAACGTGGTTGTCGGTCTTCTGACCCACGGTGAGCATGTCACCCGGGAACTTCTGGACAAGCTGGTAAACGCTGCTCTTAGCCTGCTCCAGCGACCAACCAACCTTGAAACCGCGCTTAGCAACGGCCAGCGTGGCAGACGACTGGGTGTAGCCGAATGCATACTGGTAGGTGTCAAGCTCGGCAACCTTCGGCGCAATACGCTTGCCGTCGTTGTCCTTGCCATTCTCCAGGCCAGCGAAGTTGAACTTCAGGTTGTAGAAGGTCATCGGCTCGAAGTCGGGAACAATCTCGTCATCGATGATCGGGGCGAAGTCCGGAACGAACTCCTCGTACTGCGGGAGGTTACGCAGGTTGGTCAGGTGCGCGAACGAGAAGGGGGCGTCCGAAGTGGACAGCGACTCCTTCAGGTCGGTACGGGCACGCTCACCAGCGAATCCACCAAGCTTGACGCCCTTGACCATCTCGGCCATAGCCGCAACCTTGCGCGGGTTGACGAACGGGCTGACGGAAAGCTTGCCGCCAGCGGTAAGGTCGAGTTCACTCATCAGAGGTTCGCTCCAAGCAGTACGGGCGTCTTGGTGCCGACGATAACGCCGTCATCCACAACACCGATCTTAACCCCACCAGACGAGGTAAGGGAGTAGGTTCCATCAGCCGTCACGCGGTAGACGGGAGTACCCGAAGCGGTACCACCACCGGAAGCGGCATTCGTGTCACCAGCAGTAACGCCGACGACCGTGAGAATCCAGGAACCATCCACGGCAACAGTAGCGGTGTTGGCCTTGTTACCAGCGCCACCGATGTTCACCGTGCCGCCGGTAACACCGACGATATTGGCCGGACCAGTTGCGTCGCCGCGAGCGGTCAGCGTGATGCCAACCTGATTGGAAATCGGGTGAAGAACCACAGTGCCCGGAAGAGTACCGGACGCAACCGGCCACTCGCGGGTCTTACCCTCGGTGTACTTCTTGTACATGTTCGTAGCCATTAGCCAAACACCTTCCCCAGTTCGAGAGCATCGCCCTCAATGGTCTCGCCCTTGACGAAACCCTCCTGGACGCGAAGCTCGCTGCGGAATTCATCCTCAACGGCCTTCTGGTCAGAAATAGCATCCTTGACAGCCGCGCCATTCCGCACGGCCTCAAGGACAGCCTTACGGGAGCGCTTGGTGAGACCCGACTCGATCAGAGATTCAACGACCTCTGCCTCATCGACCTCAACCGGCTCGCCAGGCTTGAGAGATTCAAGGATTGGGGAAGCGGTCGTAATGAAAGACTCAACAACAGCCTTCAGGTCCGCGACCTCCTTACCAAGCTCTTCAATTTCCATAGCGGAAATATCCTTACTTTCGGTTGTGCGGCTCGGCGGGATTGCCGGAACCGTTTCCTCTGAGTGATTTCCCAGAGAAGATTCAATCTCGCGGTAGGACTCAATCGCGAGGTCAAAACGACCACCGCGACCAGCCGCAACAACTAGATCGACGCTCTTGTACGGGTCTTCTGCGTCAAATTCCTCAACGACGGTCTTCCCGTTCTCGTCCTGCTCACCAAAGGCACCAATGTAGATGCTCAGGCCCAGGACGTCCTTGTACTCCTCAACGAAGTCGCGCCACCGCGAATCGACCTTGAGTTTGCTCTTGAGCTTGCCGACGCCATCCTCTTCAACGAACTGGGCGTCCTCCACCAGCTTTCCAGCAATGGTGGTCAGCGACCGTTCCCAGGGCTTAGAAGCATCCTTGGGGTGGTCGATGAAAGACTTGGTCCCCTTGTTGAAGACGGCCTTTTCGACAGCCGACTCAAGAAGCTCGCGCGAGTAGACGCCCGAAGAGCCTGCGCCCTCGGTGATGATGGTTACAGGAAAGATGCCGTTCTTGGCATCGGTGGCCTCAGACAGCCGTCCCTGTTCAATAAGTCGCTTACTCATAATCTAACATCTAGCATATCAGATAAAATACCAAGTGTTAGTAATTATGCGCCGGTACTGCCGCCAATGGTGTCTCGACGCTGATTCCCCAGATTGCCTGCTCCACCAGAACCATTCGATTTGCCCTGGTCGGGGCTGGCCTGCTGGATGGGCTGAGTATCGTTAGAGAGCGTGCCGGGGAAGTTGGTGTTATTCGGGGTCATGATGCCATCGGGGATGGTGTCACTGGTCGGCTTGCCCTTGATCTTGTCCATCTCGCGCTTCTGTTCCTCGGGAGCCCGCAGGCCGGTCGCCCAGTACAGCATCTCGGCCTGAACCGCTCGGTAGATACCCTCGGCATCAAGCAGCGTATCGAACCACGCCTTAGCGTTCCGGGCACCCATCCACCGGAGAATCTGCTCATCGAACTCGGCCTCTTCGGCGCGGATGGCAGCGATGGCGATGCGTCCAGGAAGGTCAAGCGTCTGGGCAGAACCGTAGGAGCTACCAGCGGCCCCGGGGTTAGCCGAAAGAGCAATGACAGAGACCTCAAGGGCGGCAGCAGCGGCGGCAAGAATCGCCTGCCCCGAAGAGAAGTCGTACCCCTTACCTGCGGTAGCAAGGGCGGCAAGCTCGGGTCCACCAACAGCAATTCCGCCAGAGCCCTGCTTGTTGCCGAACTGAACCGCAGCGTTTTGAGCGCCCTGCTTAGTATCGCCCTTGGCCTGAGCCCAAATCATCGCCATTGCGTCCGACATCTTCTTGCCAGAAATCATAAATTCGCGGTACATGCGAACCCACTGCATTGCAGCCAGGGCATCTGGTGTTCCCCAGGTCCAGCCGACAGTACGGTTGGCGCGCTTCAGGAAGATGCGGTGGGCGTAGTCGATAGGCTCGTTGTTGTTCTTGTACGGAATGAATCTAGCTTTACGCTTGTCAATGAACTCATCCAGGAAAATCCAGGTAGGCTCCACATTGGATTGCGCATCGTTCTGATCGATCTGCCGGTTGATGCGCAGAGCCCAAATCTCACTCGGGTCCTCGGGGTCCACAAGAATCGCGGTCACGCGCTCGATATAGATCGGCTTCAGAAGCTTAGTGGAGTCCTCACCGATGTAGATGTTGTGACCATCGGTATAGCGCGCCTTGGCCCTTGCCTTACGCGCGGCCGGGCCAAAGAAATTCCGCTGATTCTGGGGGTCATCGATGTAACGCTGGATGCTCCTGTTGCCCGCACCTTTAGCGCCGCCGACATTCTCGTAATGGATTCCGCCATCCCAGACGTAGTTTCCGCGCAGGAGGTTTCCCTGCTTCATGTGAGCGTTGACGGCGGTAAGCTCACGAATCTGACCGGCGGCCTCCTTGATCTGGTCAAGGTCAGGGCCTTCTTCCGCAACAGAGCCACCCAGAAGCTCGTTCCAGCCGTGGTTATCAAGCATGAGGTCGAGGCTGAGAAGACGCTCTTGAACTCGCGAGTATTCAAATTCCAGTCGCTCAAAGTCCGACTGAATCTCCGCAATGGAGTTATCCGTAATGGCCGAGTTAGCGTTCTCTTGTGCCTCAGTGATTTTCTGTGCCCTCATGGTATTTCAATACTACCATGTGAGATATTGGGTATTTACCCCGGAAGACCCGCTCCAGTGAAGAAAGAGTCGAACATTTCAATCACATTTTCCGGCTCAGCGGTATATTTCTCGCCCTTTTGCGGTTGATCGAGTCCGGCCAGTTCGATAGGATCGAAGTGTGAGTAGATAGCAGCGTCCAGGTAGTCAGGAGACTTCAGCCCGGCATCACGCATCTCCTTCTTGCTGGAAATCTGGAGTGCGTTTCGATTGCTGAACTTGAAGGTCTGGGCGATTAGCTCATCCTTCAGCTTCTTGTCAGCACCGTCCAGATCAATCTCGCCATTCTTCATGCCCTCGCGGAACTTGTCGTACACCCACGCGCGCGCGTTCAGCCATTTATTCTTATCCGGGGACGCATTGGCGCTCAAGAATCCGACCAGCGTATAAGTCTTATCCTTGAACTCTTCCAGGACCTCCAGCGCATCATAGACACCAGAACCGGTACCAGCAGAGTCCACGCGAACCTGATCCGCACCAAGCTCCAGGGCCAGCTTGTGAATCTTCCGAGCACCCTCAATGTTGTCCGTCTTGCTCCAGGATTCCACATGGCGAATCTGGCCACCATAGTTGGAGTAGATCACAGTCTCGTCCTGTCCGAAGCGCGCGATGTCGCAGCCCAGGTACAGGTAGTCATCATCTTCTGGCTCAATCTCGGTGCCAATGGCCGCGTCAATGGTGCTTTGCGGGAAGAACGTGGTGTCGTCCTCGCCGGGGAACTCGCCCAGAACCTTAGCGTCCCATCGAGCGGAACCCTCGCCCCATGCGCGCCTCCACTTTTCGACCGTGGCGGGGTCCTGCATACCGGACTCCAGCATGGCCTTCTGCTTCACCGGGTCATCGTATACAATTTCACCGGTGAACGTGGGAAGATCGAAAGCCGAGATGGTGTGAAGAGCCCAGTCTTGCCTGACCTCTTCCTTGGTGAAGATATCGAAGAACGCCGTTCCACGGGTGTCCGGGTTACCAATCGCGATGATCTTGTTTCCGGTACCGGTCGTCACTGCCTCAGCCGCCGTAAACAGACCTTCCGGCACGCCTCCTGCCTCATCCAGGAAGACCGCCGTGCGCTGCTTACGAGTTCCCTGGAAGGACGCAACAATGTTCTGGTCAGATGGCTTCTTGCCGAACGCAAGGAACTGATTACCGGCAGGAGACTTGTACTTCCACTCCAGGTCCTCGTTGATCCACCCCCGCATCGGCTTACCGTTGGCCGCCGCCGCTCCGTAGTTATCCTTCAGGTAGGAGAAGATCACGCGCTCGATCTGATCCAACGTAGGTGCGGAAACGATTGCCAGCGCCTCATCTAGCGGGTAAACGCTTACCCAGTGGCAGATCAGGTCAGCTACAAGGTACGACTTGCCGGTACCGTTAGCACTCTTGACGGCGACGCGCTCATTGTCGATATAGTCGGCAGCAATCTCGGCCTGCTTTGTCCACCAGCGCTTCCCCAGGGTGTCAGCTACCCACGCCTGCGGGTCACGCTCATAGATAGCCGCCTTGGACTTCTCCCGCCACTCCTGGAGCACCAGGGGCGTGATGCTCTTGATGTACGGGTTACTGGTCATTGGCTCGATCAATACTCTCTAGGGCAAGCGGCAAGGCGTCCTCCATGATGGTCTG
>Ga0157369_10000346_pt1 | contig 61571 bp, 59 predicted proteins | sample C25metaG_FD_113461 | JGI IMG/M metagenome (GOLD analysis project Ga0157369, IMG submission 113461) | Corn rhizosphere microbial communities from Kellogg Biological Station, Michigan, USA - C2-5 metaG | ecosystem: Host-associated > Plants > Roots > Rhizosphere > Soil | place: USA: Michigan... | reverse complement strand
TTGACGACGACGATGGGCTTGAAGCCCATGGCGAACGCCTTCTGGGTCACGAAGCGGGTCTGCGGCATCGGGCCGTCCATCGCGTCGACGAGGATCAGCACGGTGTCGACCATGGAGAGCACGCGCTCGACTTCGCCGCCGAAGTCAGCATGCCCCGGGGTGTCGACGATGTTGATGCGGTTCTTGACGCCCTTCTTCTTGTCTTCCCAGGTGATAGCCGTGTTCTTGGCCAGGATCGTGATGCCACGCTCCTTTTCCTGGTCGTTCGAATCCATGACGCGCTCGGCGAGCACGGTGCGCTCGTTGAGCGTGCCCGACTGCTTCAGCAGCTGGTCGACGAGGGTGGTCTTGCCATGGTCGACGTGGGCGACGATGGCGATATTGCGCAGGAATTCGATGGACATGCGTCATGCACCGGCTTCACAGCCGGGCGGCCTCTTTGGGATGGGAAGCCGACGATTATAAAGACTTTTTCGAACTTTCGCATGACGGCGCCGGGGCCGCGTCTCGGGCCCCGGCGCGACCGGCTATTTACGGCTCGAGGGGCTCATCCCGGCACGTGGCCGGGAGGTATTTCGGGTCAATGCCCTCGGCCGAGCAGCGCCATTGCACACTTTTGCCTTCGACCGTGGGGGTCAGGACCAGTTGGCCGCCTTCCAGCTTCTGGTGGGTCTTGTGGGGCGGGGTGGTGTCGAACGTGCCGACGATCTCGCCCCCGGGGCCGATTTCCACGCTGCCCAGGTAGTCGCCGCCCAGGCTTTCCGGGGCGCCCAGGCCGGCCGCGCTGTTGGTTGCGGGGAATTTGCCGCTGGCGAGGCGCTTGCTGGCCACGGCCTGCTGCACCTCCTGCATGCCAGCCTGCGCCGCCGAGACCTGGCTACGGATGATGTAGGTCTGGTACTGCGGGACAGCGATGGCGGCGATTATCGCGGCCGTCGCTACCGTGGCCATGCCCGTGGCGCCGCCGCCGGCACCGGCGATCTCCACCGGGGACTGCTCATACGTGACGGAAAGGCCCAGGGTCTCCTTGTCGATTTCCAGCCCCGCGCCGATCACTCCCTTGTCGGGCAAGCCCAGGGTATGGGCCGAGGGCAGGGCGGCGATGTCGCCATCCGAGCCGGCCACGCCGGTCATGGCCTGCAGGATCGACAGGTACGTGTAGTACGCATCGCGCTGGGCGCCATGGCTGGTGGCGGCAAAGCCGGCCACGGTGCGCTGGCCCTGGTAGGCGTGTGCCTTGAACCAGTCCTCCATGGAGGTATCGGGGCCGGCTGCCGAGCGATCCGAGAGGGCCTGGGGTACCTTGGCGAAGATCGCCCAATCGCCTTCCTCGGTCCACCAGGCGCGGCCGCCCGTGCGCGCCACGACGCGCATCAGGTTTTGCATTTCAGGCGGGGTGTTCGGCTGCAGGACGTCGTCCGCGCCATTGGGCGCGGTCATCCAGTGGACCTCCTCGCCATCGACCTTGGCGGTGCCGGTCTTCCAGCCGAACTGGGCGTTCTGGGCGATCCGATCATGCCAGGCCTTCCAGTCGCGCACGCGCACGGCAGTGTAGGTACCCGCGTCATCGGCGAAGAACACGTACTCAGGGCCGAACCAGCTGAAGTAGTCGGTCGGTGCCATGTGCAGGCGCTTCTGCAGCGTGTTGCCGAACTCCTGGATCTTTTTCGCCCCCTCCGGCCCGAAATCGAGGTTGAGGTTGGCGTCCATCGCCTTCCAGCCCTCGGCCGTGGGTGCTGACAGCGTAAAGGCCCAATGGGCTTCGCCCACCGTCTTGAAGGTGGGGGCGAACGAGGTGGGGGCGAGGTATTGCAGCAGGCGGGCCTGTGGCGAGTGGACCAGCAGCTGGAGCTGCCCGCGGCCATTGACGGTGCCCGCGCCGAACGCGATGGCATCGGCCTTGGAGGCGAAGTCGGCCGGCAGCTTGCCCAGCGGCGAGTCACCCGCCTGCGCAGCGGCGACCGCGCCGATGCCGCGTACCGTGACCCAGCCGAAGAAGCCTTCACCGCTGGTGTCGATGCGCGCCTCCAGGGCGCTGAGCAGGGGCGGCACGGTGCTCGCGTTGGCTTTGTAGATGTCCGCCGCGATGCCGGTCAGCGCCTGCGCATCCATCGGCTCGTTCTTGCCGACGGGCACCGTGCTGGCGAGCCACAGGCGGTGCTGGGCCGCATCGAAATGCACGGCGGCCGAGCCGCCCGCCAGCATGCCGTTGCCCTGCGCATCGAGCGGTGCGGCCAATAGCTTCTCGTCACCGGCCAGGCTGGCCAGGCGCGCGTTCAACGCATCCACGCTGGGGTAATCGACGAGCGCCGTGGCCATCATGCGCGATGACGGCGACGGAATGCCGAGCGGATCGACCAGCGCGATTTCCACAGGGGAGCGCAAATCGCCGAGCAACAGGTTAAGCGCCGGCGCGACCTTCAGCTCGGCGAGCAACGTGTCCTTCGACAGCGCATCGCGGATCTTCCCGATGGCTTCGAGGTGCGCCTTGGCCGAGAGCGCCGCATCGAGCGGCCGGCCGTTCGGCACGGCATTGAGCATGCTCCACGGCGAAGGAATGCGGACATAGGCCACGGTCTGCGCGGGCAGGTGCTGGCGCAGCCACGCGGGCGACGAAAGGGTAGCTTGTGCGGCGGCCACGGCCTGCGGATCGGCGCTGGGCGCCTCATCTTTCTTATGGCAGGCCGCCAGGCCCCATGCGGCGGTAATGGCTGCGGAAAGCAGCACGGTACGACGGGCAATCATTGCTCGGTATCCCCTGGGTTCGTCCGGCTCCTGCCGGGAAGCCGGAGCATAGCGTGCGCAGGGAGTGCTGTGGTGCTGCGCACCCGAATACCTTGTAGGAGCGCGCTTGCGCGCGATAGGTTGCTGACGCCCAGGCCAGGTATGTATCCACGCCTCGTCCTGTCCTATGCTGCGCATCCGCAGAACAGGGAACGTCCATGCGTTATCGAATCACCGCTGCATTTTTGAGCGTACTCGTACTCGTCGCCCTTTCGGCGCCGGTGCTGGCGCAGAACCGCCCAGGCATCGACGAGTTCATTCGCCGCGCGAACGCGGTCATCGCCGCACAGAATCCTGCCGGGCCGCCTTTGCCCGCATCCGACCCGCGTGTACAGGCGCTTCTGGCGTCCGCCAGTGACAAGACTGTTTTCGGACAGGGGCCGGACATGGCCCAGGATCTCGATCGGCTGACGTTGCTCAGGCAGACGCTCGGCAAACTTGTGCGTCCGTACGTGCTCGAAGGCATCGCGCCGGGCGCAGCCGACATGCAGGCGGCGATTGCCGCGAACATCAGGAAGTACGAAGCGGTGCTTGCCCCGCTGTCCGCGCTTGCGATGGACGAGGGCGCGCACGCCTTGTCAGCGATGTCAGTGCATGCCGGATCTCTGGCGAAAGGGGACCGCGAGTCGGTAATGAAAGACATACGGGAATTGCGCCAGGCCGAGATACAGATGTACACCGGCTTTCTCACGATGATGCCCATGTATGAGGATGGCCCTCACGCGATGCACGTTGCCATGCTTGCGGCCGCCTCCGATTCAGCGCCTGCCGTCGCTGGCGCGTTGACCGTGCCGCAGCGCAGGGATATGTACTTCAAGATCGTTCGCGCGGCGGCCTTCAGCAAGCCCGGCGAGGCAGCACGGTTCGAGAGCATCAAGCAGGCGTTCGACGGCAAGGAGTGCGTTGGGCTGTGTGCACTCGGCGAATAGTTGGGCACGGGTGATCTCGCCATCGGGCTCGCGGCGATCCGGATGAGTCGGTATCGTTAGCCGAATGCAGTAGAAGGACGTGGCGCGGTGACCGATACGTTTGGCGAAGTGCGGGTAACCCTTCATCGCGGCGGCGATGAGCTGCTGAGTGCTGGCCTTGGTTTGCGTGGACTTGCAGGTGTACCTGCGAGGTTCGTATCGCCTGCCGCGCCCACGCCAGAAGAGCTGCGCCGGCGGGCCATCCAGAGCAGTTGGCGAGGTATCGCGGATCTCGGCCCGCTGGGTGGCTTCGGCAGCATCTACGGCGACGTGCCTGATGTGCCTGGTCGCGAATTCACCACGTTCGCATGGCTACCCGGCGCGCGGCATCCGCATCGCGTGCTCGTCCAGGTGCCGGATGCGTTCGACCGGCAGCGGCGTTGCCTGGTGGTGAGCGCGTCATCCGGGTCGCGCGGCATTTACGGATCGATCGCGCTCGCCGGCGGGTGGGGGCTGCCGCGTGGCTGTGCCGTGGTCTACACCGACAAGGGCACCGGGGCAGGGTATTTCGATCCGGCGGATAACACGGGTGTCGCTCTCGATGGCACGCGTACGAACGCGGGGCGCGACGAGCTGGAGTTCGAGCCGAAGGGCTTGTCGTCCGACGCAGGCATCGCGGCAAAGCACGCGCACTCAGGCGATAACCCCGAAGCGGATTGGGGTCGCCACGTGCTGCAGGCCGCACGCTTTGGCTTGGCGATGCTCGATCGCGCCTTCCCCGACGAAGCACCGTTCACGCCGCAAAACACGCGCATTATCGCGACCGGTATTTCCAACGGCGGCGGTGCGGTGTTGCGTGCCGCTGGCGACGATGCCGAAGGGTTGCTATCCGCCGTGGTCGCCCTTGAGCCCAACATCCACGTCGAAGGTCACGGCCGCGCGTTTTACGACTATGCGACGGAAACGGCCGTGCTGCTGCCGGCGGCACTGGCGGCGCCGGCATTCGACGGGGTGCCATTCGCTCGCACCGGTATCGCATCACCACCTGCCTGGGCCTTGCGTGGCGCAGCGCTACGCGCGCACGGCAAGCTGGAAGGCAGTACCCCTCAGGCGCAGGCGGCCGAAGCGCTGGCGCTGCTGCGTGCATCGGGCTGGCGCGATGAGGCGTTGAAGGTGGCCGCGTCGTCTACGTGGCTGGATCTGTGGCGCTCGGTCTCGGTCGCGTATGCCTCGGCGTATCTCCGCCGCGAGGCCGGGCATATGCCTTGCGGGTTTTCGTACGAGGTCCAGCGTGTGGCGGGCGTAGCCAGCCCTGCGGATGCCATTCTCCGCGCCGCCTGGTGGGCCGACGGTTCGGGCGTACCGCCGCATGCAGGCATCAACCTGGCAGGCGGTACCGATCTGTCACTGGACCCGACCCTGCCGGGTTGCCTGTGCCTGCGCGAGCTATGGACCGGGCAGGGGGGCGATGCGCGAAAACTGCGCGAGGGTGTGGCCGCCACGGCGGCAAGCCTCCCGCGCGAGGGTCTGCCCATCCTGGTGGTGCACGGCACCGATGACGGCCTGATTCCGGTGTCTTTCAGTTCAGAGCCCTACGTAGCCTGGCTTCGCGCCCACGGCCGCTCACCCGTGTTCTGGAAAGTCCCCCACGCCCAGCATTTCGACGCCTTCCTGGCCTTCCCGGATTTCGGCGACCGCCATGCGCCGCTGCTGCCCTTCGGCTACGCGGCGCTCGACCGGGCCTGGGCGCACCTGGTCGAAGGCAGGGCCCTGCCGGAGGACGCCCTGGTCCGCGATACCCAGGCCCGTGGCCCCGGGCCAGTTACCGCCAAGACCCTGGCCTTGCCGCCGGGCTAATCCTTTCATCACGCAGTGCCGCTTGAGTTCTTTGGCCTCGGGCGCCATCTTCGTTAGCCTTTGCAGCCCCCCTGGGTCCGGCGCAATGAGCGTTTGACCGAATATCAACGAGTTACAGGAAATACGATGACCATTAACGTCACCATGAAGACCAACAAGGGCGACATCCACCTGCGCCTGCACGACGACAAGACCCCGATGACGGTGGCCAACTTCGTGAACCTGGCCAAGCGTGGTTACTACGACGGTCTGTCCTTCCACCGTGTGATCGCCGACTTCATGGTGCAGGGCGGCTGCCCGGAAGGTTCCGGCCGTGGTGGCCCGGGCTACCGTTTTGGCGATGAGTTCGACAGCAGCCTGAAGCACGACAAGCCGGGCATCCTCTCGATGGCCAACGCCGGCCCCGGCACGAACGGCTCGCAGTTCTTCATCACCCACGGTCCCACCCCGTGGCTGGATGGCAAGCACAGCGTCTTCGGCGAAATCGTGGGCGCAGAGGACCAGGCCGTGGTGGACGCCATCCGCCAGGACGACACCATCAATAAGGTGGAAGTCTCCGGCGACGTGGACGCCCTGCTCGAGAAGCAGGCCGCCAAGGTGAAGGAATGGAACACGGTGCTGGACGCTCGCTGAGCGCCCCGGGCCCTGTTTTGATGGAAACGCCGCCCTCAGGGGCGGCGTTTTTTCTTGTGTAGGAGCGCGCTTGCGCGCGATCCGGGCCGGCGCAAGCACCCATCGCGCGCAAGCGCGCTCCTACAGGGGGCGGTCGGCCATGCCCTGGGCGTTTGGGGCGGCGCCATCCGGGCGTGGGCCCATGCTAAAATAGCGGCCTTTGTTCCGTCCCCACGACGAGGAAACGATGCCGCAGCTCGCCAAGCGTATGGGTCGCGCCAAGCCCAGTGCGATCATGGTTATTGCCGAGAAGGCCAAGCGCCTGAAAGCCGAGGGGCGCGACATCGTCAGCTTCTCGATCGGCGTCCCCAACTTCCTCCCCGGCGAGCACGTCTACGCCGCCGCCCGCGAGGCGCTGGCGAAGGATTCCGGCCAGTACGGCAGCAACCGCGGCGCCGATGCCCTGGTCAACGCCTTCCTCAAGCACATCGAAGCCCTGGGCCTCACCGGCTATAAGCCGGAGAACGTCAGCACGGGCGTGGGCGCCAAGCAGATCCTGTACAACCTGGCCGAAGCCCTGCTCGATGAAGGCGATGAAATCGCTTTCCCGGCCCCGTACTGGACCAGCTACCTCGATATCGCCGAGATCGTCGGGGCAAAGATCAACATCCTGCCGTGCCCGCCCGAGCAGCACTACAAGCTCACCCCGGCACAGCTCGAAGAGGCCCTGCAGCGCAAGCCGCGCGTGTTCCTCTTCAACAACCCCTCCAACCCCACCGGCATGGTCTACACGCGCGATGAAATCGCCGCGCTGGCCGACGTGATCGTGAAGTACCCGGAAACCTGGGTGATCACCGATGACATCTACAACACCATGGTGTTCGATGGCGTGGGTTACCACAACTTCGTGCACGTGCGCCCGGAGCTGAAGGACCGGGTGATCTTCGTCGATTCGCTGTCGAAGACCTACGGCATGCCGGGCTGGCGCGTGGGCTTCATCGCCGCGCCTGCCGAGGTCGCCAAGGCCGTCACCACGCTCAACTCGAATCACATCACCAGCCTGCCCGAAGTGGTTACCGCCGCCGCCGTGGCTGCGCTTGCCGGCCCGCAGGATGTGCCCGGGCAGAAGTGCATCGAGTTCGCCGCCAAGCGCGACCGCGTGTACAACGCGCTGGTCTCGATCCCGGGCGTGGTTTGCCCGCGTCCGCAGGGCGCGTTCTACGCGTTCCCGGATATCTCGGTCGCTTTCGGCAAGCAGCACAACGGTGTCGCCATTACCGATGACGTCACCTTCTGCGCCGCGCTGCTGGAAGCCAAGGGCGTGGCCTGCGTGCCGGGCTCGGCCTTCGGCGAGCCGCGCGCCCTGCGCATTTCCTATTCCTGCCCGGATGAGGCACTCGACAAGGGCATGGCCCGCATCGTCGAGTTCTTCGCCGAGCTGAACTGATCGTCAGTCCCACACGCGATATCCCTGAGGAGTCGAAAGATGAAAGCACCCGTTCGCGTTGCCGTCACCGGCGCAGCCGGCCAGATCGGCTATGCCCTCCTGTTCCGTATCGCCGCCGGCGACATGCTGGGCCCGGACCAGCCGGTGATCCTGCACCTGCTCGAAATCACCCCGGCGCTGCCGGCCCTGCAGGGCGTGGTGATGGAGCTCAACGATTGCGCGTTCCCGACGCTGGCTGGCGTGGTTGCCACCGATGACGTGAATGTTGCCTTCAAGGATGTCGATTACGCCCTGCTCGTTGGCGCGCGCCCGCGCGGCCCGGGCATGGAGCGCAAGGACCTGCTCGAAGCCAACGGCGCCATCTTCGGCCCGCAGGGCAAGGCCCTGAACGACCACGCCAAGCGCGACGTGCGCGTGCTGGTCGTCGGCAACCCGGCGAACACCAATGCGCTGATTGCCCAGCAGAACGCCCCAGACCTCGATCCGAAGTGCTTCACCGCCATGGTGCGCCTGGACCACAACCGCGCCCTGTCGCAGCTGGCCGAGAAGACCGGCACGCACTCGACCGATATCAAGAAGCTCACCATCTGGGGCAACCACAGCTCCACCCAGTACCCGGACCTGCACACCACCACGGTGAAGGGCAAGCCGGCGCTGGAGCAGGTCGATCAGGCCTGGTACGAGAGCGACTTCATCCCGACCGTGCAGCAGCGCGGCGCGGCCATCATCAAGGCCCGTGGCGCTTCGTCGGCTGCTTCGGCTGCTTCGGCGGCCATCGACCACATGCGTGACTGGACCCTAGGCACGGCCGAAGGCGATTGGGTCTCCATGGCCATTCCGTCGGATGGTTCGTACGGCGTGGAGCCGGGCGTCATCTTCGGCTACCCGGTCACCGTGAAGGATGGCAAGTACGCCATCGTGCAGGGCCTGGCGATCAACGCGTTCTCGCAGGCGCGTATCGATGCGACCGAAAAGGAACTGCGCGAAGAGCGCGCCGGCGTCGAGCACCTGTTCGCTAAATAAGGCATGGCCGGCATCTGAATGATGCCGCCCCCTGTAGGAGCGCGCTTGCGCGCGATGGGCGTTACGGTAACGTCCCATCGCGCGCAAGCGCGCTCCTACATTTGTTTTGGCGTTAACCCAGGCCTGCCGGGCCCTGGCGGCCGTACGGTACAAGTTTTTACATGCCGCACACGGCATGCTGGCCAGCATCAGCCATGGCCACCGAAAACAAGTTCATCGTCTACGTGGCCCTTGCGGCCAACCTCGGCATTGCCGTGGCGAAGTTCATCGCTGCCGGCCTGACGGGCAGTGCCGCCATGCTGTCCGAGGGCGTCCACTCGCTGGTCGATAGCGTGAACGAGGTGCTACTGCTCTACGGCCTGCGCCGGTCGCGCAAGCCACCCGACCGCCACCATCCCCTGGGCTATGGCCGCGAGCTCTACTTCTGGAGCTTCATCGTGGCGCTGCTGGTGCTGGCGTTGGGCGCGGGCTTCTCATTGTACGAAGGTGTGAACCACATCCTTGCGCCAGATCCGCTGCGCGACCCCACCGCCAATTACATTGTTCTCGCGATCGCCGCGGTGTTCGAAGGCAGCTCCTGGTACCTCTCGCTGAAGAGCGTGCAGCGCCGAAAGGGCCGCATGGGTTATTTCGAGGCGTTTCGCGGCAGCAAGGACCCCACCACATTCACGGTATTGTTCGAAGACAGCGCCGCGTTGCTCGGTCTCGCGATCGCGGGCCTGGGTGTGTACCTCTCACATGCGCTCAATGAACCACGGCTCGATGGCTGGGCGTCGATCGGTATTGCCGTCGTGCTGGCCCTTGCATCCGTGCTGCTGGCGCGCGAAAGCAAGGCGCTGCTGATTGGCGAGGCGGCGACGCCACATCTGCTGGAGAAGGTCTGCGCAATCACCTCGAAGGTGAAGGGCGTGCGCCGGGTGAACGGCATGCTGACCCTGCAGCTCGGGCCCGACCAGGTGATGGTCGCGGTTTCCACCGAGTTCGAGGACAACCTGACCACCGTGGCGATCGAGGATTGCGTACGGCGCATGGAGGCGGCGACGCGCGATGCGAAGCTGCCGATCGTGGCGTTGTTCGTGAAGCCGCAGACGCCGGAGCAGTGGAAGGCGAGGGTGCAGCGGCAGGATGCAGGCACCGACGACACCAGCGGGAACGACTGGAACACCCTGTAGGCGCGCGCTTGCGCGCGATGGGGGTGACGCAAGCACCCATCGCGCGCGAGCGCGCTCCTACACAAAGAAAAAGGCCCCGGGGTTACCGGGGCCTTTTTCTTACGAGTGCTCGCCTTCTTTCGGCGGCTTGCCACGGCCTTCGACGTGGCCGCCAAAGCCCATGCGCATGGCCGAGAGCAGGCGCTCGGCGTAGGTGTGGTCCTGGCGCGAGCGGAAGCGGGCGAACAGGGCGCTGGTGAGCACCTCGGCCGGTACGGCTTCTTCGATGGCGGCGTTGACCGTCCAGCGGCCTTCGCCCGAGTCGTTGACATAGCCGGAGTAGTTATCGAGCTCCGAGCCCTTCGCCAGTGCGCTGGCGGTCAGGTCGAGCAGCCACGACGACACCACGCTGCCGCGGCGCCATACTTCGGCGATATCGGCCATGTCGAGGTTGTAGCGCTCGTGCTCCGGCAGGAAATCGGCGTTGCGGTTCTTCAGGATATCGAAGCCTTCCGCGAACGACTGCATCATCCCGTACTCGATGCCGTTGTGGATCATCTTGACGAAGTGGCCGGCGCCGGCCGGGCCGGCATGCATGTAGCCCTGCTCGACGCGCGGGTCGCGGCCGTCGCGGTCTTCGGTGCGCGGGATATCGCCAGCGCCCGGTGCGAGGGTCTTGAAGATCGGGTCGAGGTGGTCGACCGTCGGCTTGTCGCCGCCGATCATCATGCAGTAGCCGCGATCCAGGCCCCAGACGCCGCCGGAGGTGCCGACGTCCACGTAGTGGATACCCTTCTGGGCCAGTTCCTTGCCACGGCGCGCATCGTCCTTGTAGAACGTGTTGCCGCCGTCGATGATGATGTCGTCCTTGCCCATCAGGCCGGCGAGCTGCTGGATCGTGGCCTCGGTGATTTCACCGGCGGGCAGCATGACCCAGACGGCCTTCGGCGAAGGCAGGGCCTGGACCAGGGCTTCGACCGATTCGACAGCCTGCGAGCCATCCTTTGCCAGGGCGGCGCGCGCATCGGCGCTGACGTCATAGACGACGGTCTCGTGACCATCCCTCATCAGGCGGCGGGCGATATTGCCGCCCATGCGGCCCAGACCGATCAAACCGATTTTCATGCGTGGGGTCCTCGTGGAAACAACGTGGGGAATATGCGGCTGTCCGTGCGGGATGCAAGGTATACCAACGGATGAGACGCCTTATGGGGGCGCCTCGAAGTCGATTTCCGGTCCCACGGGAACGATCCGCGTGGGGTCCAGCCACGGATGGCTCATGTAATAGTGCTTTTTGATGTGAGCAAAGTCGACCGTTTCACGTACGCCGGGCTCCTGATAAAGCGCGCGCGTATACGCCCACAGGGCGGGATAGTCGATGAGCCGGCGGATATTGCATTTGAAATGGCCGTGGTACACCGGGTCGAAACGGAGCAGGGTGGTAAACAGGCGCCAGTCAGCCTCGGTCAGGGTGTCGCCGCACAAATAGCGATGTTCCGCCAGGTGCAGTTCCAGCCAGTCCAGGGTGGCGAACAACGGCCCTATGGCCTCCTCATGCGCTTCCTGGGTGCTGGCGAAGCCGGCCTTGTAAACGCCATTGTTGAGCGTGTCGTAGATGCGTTCATTGAACGTATCGATCTCGCTGCGCAGTGCTTCGGGGTAGTAATCGCCACGACGCGCGCCTACGCCATCGAATGCGCTGTTGAGCATGCGGATGATATCGGCCGATTCATTACTGACAATGGTGCGGCGTTCCTTGTCCCATAGCACGGGCACCGTGGCACGCCCTGAGACGGCGGGGTCGGCTTGCTGGTAAAGCTCGTAAAGGTATTGCACGCCATTGACCGTATCCGGCACGACCCCTTCGGCGGCGTCGAAGGTCCAGCCGTGGTCACCCATCAGCCAGTGCGTGACCGAGAGGCCGATCATGTCATCCAGGCCTTTCAGGGTACGGAAAATGGTCGTGCGGTGGGCCCACGGGCACGCCCGGGCGATGTAGAGGTGGTAGCGACCGGGTTCCGCCTTGAAGCCGCCGTCGCCCGTGGGGCCGGGGGCGCCATCGGGGGTTATCCAGTGGCGGAACCGGGAGGTGTCGCGTTGAAACCGGCCGCCATGCCTGGCGGTGTCGTAGCCCGTGTTGGTCCAGTGCCCGTCTACCAGCAGTCCCATCGGCCATGCCTTCGCGTGGTGATCCCGCAATGATGCCGTTCACGGTGGGAAGATTTTGTCATGCCGGGAAACGGACCCCTGACTTCCGGCACGGTTGGGCGCGCGTGGCGGGCGCGAGTAGTCTCCTTCGGTCGTCCCACGAGTGTTTCCATGAACCGCCCAATTCGCCTTTCCCTGGCTGCCCTGGCCTTGGCCACCACGCTCGGTGCCACCGCCGGAACCTACGATCCGCGCGAAACCTTCGCCCCATTTACGTACCCGCAGCCGGTAAATGCCTACCGCTCGGGCAGTGGCATGCCGGGGCCGCTGTTCTGGCAGAACCGCGCCGACTATGACCTGGCCGCCACGCTGGATCCGGTGAAAAATACGCTGGTAGGCAAGGCCACGATCCACTACACCAACAACAGCCCGGATGCGCTGGACGTGCTGTGGGTGCAGATGGATGAGAACCGCTTCACCGAGGATGCGCGTGGCAACTTCACCGGTGACAAGGCGGAGAAGCGGCATACGGAGGGTTACCGCATTGCCTCGGTGACGGTGAGCCAGGGCGGTCAGGCCACGAAGGCGACCTACGTGGTCTCGGATACGCGTATGCAGGTGCGCCTGCCCCAGGCACTGGCGGCCAAGGGTGGTAAGGTCGATGTCACCATCGAATATTCTTACGACCTGCCGGGCGACTTCGGCGGCCGTACCGGCTTTGATCCTTCGAAGAACGGCAACATCTACGAGATGGCCCAGTGGTACCCGCGCATGTGCGTGTACGACGACCAGCGTGGCTGGGATACGGCGCCCTACCTCAACAGCGAGTTCTACCTCGAGTACGGCGATTTCAATTACGCGATCACCGTGCCTTCCAACATGATCGTGGCCGGTTCCGGCGAACTGGTGAACCCGGAAGACGTGCTGACGAAAACCCAGCAGCAGCGCCTGGCCAAGGCTCGCGAGAGTGATGCCACGGTCATGATCCGTACTGCCGCCGAAGTGACCGACCCGGCCAGCCGGCCGAAGCAGGGCGGTACGCTGACCTGGAAATTCCGCATGCATAATACGCGCGACGTCGCCTTTGGCGCGTCCACGGCGTATGTGTGGGATGCCGCGCGCATCAACCTGCCGGAAGGCAAGAAAGCACTGGCGATGTCGGTGTACCCGGCGGAAAGTGCCACGCCGAAGCTGTGGGGCCGCTCCACCGAGTTCCTGAAGGCCTCCGTGGAGCACTTCTCGACCAAGTGGTACCCGTATCCGTACCCGGTGGCGATCAACGAAGGCGGTAGCGCCGCCAGCGGCATGGAATACCCTGGCATCGTCTTCGATCCCATGGAAGCGCCGGCGAAGCCGCTGCACATGGTGACCGCGCACGAAATCGGCCATACGTGGTTCCCCATGATCGTGGGTAGCGACGAGCGCCGTAACGCCTGGATGGACGAGGGCTTCAACACCTTCATCGACGTGTACGAGATGGACGCGTTCAACCACGGCGAGTTCGGTCCCAAGCGCGATGGCGAGTACGCGCCGAAGGGCGGCAACCCGGTGGATGGCATCCTGCCGCTGCTTGCCGATGCCGATGCGCCGAGCCTGCTGATGGGCGCCGACATGGTGAAGGAGAAGTACCGCCACCCCGCCACGTATTACAAGGCGGCCTTGGGCCTGGTACTGCTGCGCGAGGAAATCATCGGGCCGGAGCGCTTCGATCCGGCGTTCCGGAAGTACATCGCCACGTGGGCCTACAAGCATCCTTCGCCGTCGGATTTCTTCCGGCTGATGGAGAGCGAAGCGGGTGAGGATCTCGGCTGGTTCTGGCGCGGTTGGTACGCCAACAACTGGCAACTGGACCTTGCCGTGACCAAGGTGGACGGCCAGGTGGTCACCATCGAAAACCGCGACCAGCTGGTGATGCCGGCGACGCTGCGCGTGACTTTCGATGACAAGACCACGAAGGACATCCGCATTCCGGTGGAGACGTGGCAGCAGCACAAGAGCTTCGACGTGACGGTGCCGGGCGGCCACAAGGTCGTGGCGGCCGTGATCGATCCGGACCACAAGGTGCCCGACCGCGACCGTTCCAATAACGGCTGGCCTCGCTGATACTGGGCGGCATGCCTTCGCGTGCCGCCATCGCCAACCTGTTTGCCGTCATCGTGGCCGCCGTCGCGTGGCCGGCGCTCATGTTGCAGTACTGGCTCATGCTCTGGTCGGGGCCGCCGGTGCAAGAAACCGTGCGGTTCCTCAGCTTCTTTACCATCCTTTCCAACCTGCTTGTCGCCCTGGTCGCCGGTTCTGCGGCCACGGGTGGCAACTGGGCGGTGCTGCGGATCTGGCGTGGGCCACGGGTGCGCGGCCTGGCCGCGCTATCCATCACGGTGACCTGCCTGGTCTACGCTACGGTGCTCCAGGGCCAGTGGCACCCACAGGGCCCGCAGCTGCTGGCTGACCGCTCCCTGCACTACGCCATACCGGCGCTCTACGTGTTCTGGTGGGTGGTGTTGCTGCCGCATGGCGCCTTGCGCTGGCCGGATGCGTTGCGCTGGCTGGCCTTCCCGGGCCTGTTCGCGCTATGGACGTTTGCACGCGGGGCCGTGGTGCACGAATACCCCTATCCGTTCATGGATGTCACCCGGCTGGGCTACGGCGAGGTCCTGCTCAATACCGGCATGGTCGGGGTGGTGTTCCTTGTGATTGGCCTGATCTACGTGGCCCTGGACAAAAACCTGTAGGAGCGCGCTTGCGCGCGATGAACTGAGTCTCAAGGCTGGGTGTTGGCGGGCTTCGCCCTATCGCGCGCAAGCGCGCTCCTACAGGGCGTATCGCCGCCGGAAATGCGGCCGCCATGGCACAGGCGTACAATCCGCCGCATGATCTTTCGCTGGTTTGAATCCCTGATCGATGTCTTCCGCGACGCGCCCGATAAAGCGCCGCCGAAGACCGTTGTGCGTTTCTATGTCCACTACCTGCGCCAGGTATGGAAGTTGTTCGTCGTGGCGTTGGCTTTCGGCCTTGCCGTGGCCCTTGTGGAAGTCGCGCTGTTCGACTTCCTCGGCCGCGTCGTGGATATGGCACAGAAGACGCCGGCGGCCACCTTCTTCCAGACCCACATGCAAACCCTGGTGTGGATGGCCTTTGTCGTCGTCATCCTGCGGCCGCTGTTCATCGGCATCCACGACCTATTGGTGAACCAGGCGATCAACCCAGGCCTCACGGCCATGGTGCGCTGGCAGCAGCACCGCTACGTGCTGAAGCAAAGCCTGGGGTTTTTCCAGAACGATTTCGCCGGCCGTATCGCCAACCGCATCATGCAGACAGGTCCGTCGCTGCGTGAGTCCGCGGTGCAGGTCGTCGATGCCATGTGGTACGTCTCCGTTTACGCGGGCACCTCGATCTACCTGTTCGCGAAGGCCGATATCTGGCTGGCATTGCCACTGGTGCTTTGGATCGGTGGCTATGTCGGCATGCTGGTGTTCTTTGTGCCGCGTGTGAAGGAGCGCTCGTGGCACGCGTCCGAAGCGCGTTCAAAGCTGATGGGGCGCATCGTCGATGGCTACAGCAACATCATGACGCTCAAGCTGTTCGCGCATACCAATCGCGAAGAGGGTTATGCGAAAGAGGCGATTCGCGAACAGACCGATAAGCTGCGGGCGCAGAACCGCATCATCACCACGATGGATTTCTCCATCACCTCGCTCAATGGCCTGCTGATCGCCGGCACCAGCGCCCTGGCGCTGTGGCTGTGGGTGCGCGGCACGGTATCGACCGGGCAGGTGGCCCTGGCCGTTGGCCTGGTCATTCGCATCAACAACATGTCCGGCTGGATCATGTGGGTGGTGAACGGCATCTTCGACAATATCGGCACTGTGCAGGATGGCATCACCACCATCTCGCAGGAGCGCACCGTGGTCGATCGGCCCGATGCGCTGCCGTTGCAGGTATCGAAGGGTGAGGTCCGCTTCGACGATATCCACTTCCACTACGGCAAGGCCGGTGGCGTGATCAGCGGCCTGGACCTGATCGTGCGCCCGGGCGAGAAGATCGGCCTCGTTGGGCCATCCGGCGCGGGCAAGTCCACCCTGGTGAACGTGTTGTTGCGCCTGTATGACCTGGAAGAAGGCCATATCCTGATCGATGGCCAGGATATCGCGCGGGTTACCCAGGAATCGCTGCGCTCGCAGATCGGCGTGGTGACGCAGGACACCTCGCTGCTGCATCGTTCGATCCGCGATAACCTGCTATACGGGCGCCCGGACGCAACCGACGCGGAGATGGCCGAAGCCGTGCGCAAGGCGCGCGCCGATGAGTTCATTCCGTTGCTTTCCGATGGCGAGGGGCGCACCGGCTACGACGCCCATGCGGGCGAGCGTGGCGTGAAGCTATCCGGTGGCCAGCGCCAGCGCATCGCCATCGCGCGCGTGCTTTTGAAAGACGCGCCGATCCTGGTGATGGATGAGGCGACCTCGGCGCTGGATTCCGAAGCGGAGGCCGCGATCCAGGAGAGCCTGGAAACCCTGATGCAGGGCAAGACGGTGATCGCCATCGCGCACCGGCTTTCCACCATCGCGCGCATGGATCGCCTTGTGGTGATGGAGAAGGGCGCCATCGTCGAAACCGGCACGCATGCCGAACTGATCGCGCACGGTGGCCTGTACGCACGCCTGTGGGCGCACCAGACCGGCGGCTTCGTCGGGGTTGAATAACCTCTAAAGTGGCATCGCTGCGGCTTCGCGTTCCAGCCAGTTAATGAAGGCTTGCGCGGCTGCCGTGGGTGAGCGATTGGCGGTGTGCACCACGTAGTAGGCGTACTTCGTGGGCAGCGCTGGCCCGGGTAGGCGAACCAGCCGGCCATCGGCCAGGTGCGCACTTGCCAGCCGCGTACGGGCGAGCACAGCGCCAAGGCCTGTGGCGGCGGCGTTCAGGCCATCGGCCGAGTCGCTAAGCGTATGCACGGTGCCGGTGCGCGGGTAGCGCAGGCCAGCCACCTTGAACCATTCGCGCCATCCCTCGGGCGAGATGTCAGCCAGTAGTGGCAAGGTGGCGACATCGGCCGGCTCGTGCACGCGGCTGGCGAGCTCGGGCGGGGCGAGGGGTTGCAGCGAATCGTCCATCAGGTAGCGGGACGTGAGGCCCGGCCAGGCCCCGAGCCCATAACGGATGCCGATATCCGGGCCGGCCTCGTCGAAGCGCACGAGCGTCCGGTCCGTATCGATCGATAGCCGCACGTCGGGGTGGATATCCGCAAAGCGACGCAGACGGGGCACTAGCCAGTTCGCAGCCAGGGACGGTAGTACGCTAATGCGCACCCCATGGTCGCGGCGGTGCTGGCGCAGGCTATCCAGCACCGATTCGACCTCGCCCAAGGCCGAACCCGCCGCGTCAGCCAGTAACCGCCCCTCGGGGGTGAGCGCCACGCCGCGCGCATGCCGCTGGAACAGGCTCACGCCCAGGGCGAGCTCGAGCTTGCGCACGTGGTGGCTTACGGCGCTGGCCGTGAGGTGCAGCTCCTCGGCGGCATGGGCAAAGTTTTGGTGCCGGGCCGCGGAGGCAAATGCCGCGAGGGCGGGTAAAAGGGCAGAGCGCATGGCGATGAGGGTTGAATCGTTTGATAGGCTGGCGTGCAAAGAATGCGCTTGTCCGGGCCCGTGTACCAGCGACAATACCTAGCCAGACACAAGTGAGGTTCGCATGTCCGCTGCCGCTGAATCCCCCGTGGACCCGATCGCACCTGTGGCTGAGCGCGATTGGCGTACTGGCGCTGAGCTGGTGGCCTTGGGCGCCATCTGGGGCGGGTCGTTCCTGTTCATGCGCGTGGCCGCGAAGGACTTTGGGCCGTTCCCCATGGTCGCCACGCGCCTCGCTTTCGGCTCGGCCATCCTGCTGCCTTTGCTGTGGCGTGCGCGGAGCACCATTCGCGCCGCACACCTGTGGAAGATGCTGCTGCTGGGCGGCCTGAGCGCCGCCATTCCGTTCACGTTGTTCGCGTGGGGTGCGGAGCGTGCGCCGGCGGGCATCGGGGCCATCGCCAATAGCATGACCGTGCTGTTCGCCGCGCTGGTTGCCTTCATTGGGTTTGGCGAGAAGATCGGTACGCGCAAGGCGATTGCCCTGGTCGCAGGCTTTGTCGGGGTCGTGATCCTGGCCAGCGGCAAGACCGCCGGTGAAAACGTGGGCATGGCCGCACTGGCCGGTGCGGCGGCGTCGTTCTGCTACGGGCTGGCGGCCAACCTGATCAAGCGCTTCCTTTCGGATATCGCTCCCACGGCGGTCGCTGCGGGCTGCCTGTTGGGGGCCACCCTGCTCACCGCGCCGCTGGCGTGGCTGACCTGGCCGGAAGCGCCTATTCCGGCAAAGTCGTGGGTGTGCGTGGTTGCGCTCGGCGTGCTTTCTACCGGCCTGGCTTACGCGTTCTACTTCCGCCTTATCCAGAAAATCGGCGCGCCCCGCGCGGCGACCTCCACCTACCTCGTGCCCCTGTTTGGCGTGGCCTGGGCGTGGATGTTCCTGGGTGAGGCGCTTACGCCGACCATGGCACTCGCCGGTGCCATCATCCTGGGCAGCGTGCTCTTCAGCCAGAAAAGCAAGGCCTAAGCGCTCTCTTCCGTAACAGCGCGTGGCGCGGCATAGTCTGGAACACCGTTTTTCCAGCAGGGGTTACCCAATGTCGCGTCTCCGCCATGTCCTCGCCTTCGGGGTTGCATCGTTCGCTTTCGCGCTGGCCGCGCAGGCGCAGGATGCCCAGCCGGCTGCGGCCACTGCCACCGCCGATGCGCGGCCTGTTGCGCTGGCTGATTTCGATGCCTACGTCGATGCCACCCGCAAGCAGTTCGATGTACCGGGTATCGCCGTGGCGATCGTGAAGGACGGCAAGATCGTGCTCGAGATGGGCTCGGGCGTGCGCAAGCTCGGCGATCCGGCCAAGGTGGATGCGCATACCCGATTTGCTATCGCATCGAACACCAAGGCGTTTACCGCCGCCTCGCTGGCTATCCTGGCCGACGAGAAGAAGCTCGATATGAACGACCGGGTGGTCGACAGGTTGCCCTGGTTCCAGATGTCGGATCCGTACGTGACCCGCGAAATGCGTGTGCGCGACCTGCTTGCCCACCGCAGTGGCCTCAGCCTGGGCGCCGGCGATCTCCTCTATTGGCCGGCGACCACGTACACCACCAAGGAGGTGGTTGAGCGCTTGCGCTATGTGCCGATCACCAACAGCTTCCGCGCCGAGTACGCCTACGACAACATCCTGTTCGCCGTGGCGGGCCTGGTCATCGAACAGGTATCCGGCCGGCCGTGGGCGGATTTCGTGCGTGATCGCATCTTCCAGCCGCTGGGTATGACCGAATCGATCACCAGTGCGCCCGACCATATCAACCCCGGTGACGACACCGCTATCGGCCACGCGAAGTTCGACTTCAAGGACCTGAAGCCGGTCGAGCCGATGTCGTGGAACAATAACCCGTCCGCCGGAGGCATCTACTCCAGTGTGCATGACCTTTCCAAGTGGATGACCATGCAACTCGCCGGTGGCGTTTACACCGATGCCAACGGCAAACAGCAGCGTCTGTTCTCGGCGGCGCGGCAGAAGGAAATGTGGTCGCTGCTCACGCCCATCCGCATTCCCGAACCGAGCGTGCCGGAGCTGAAGGCCGCCGTGCCGAACTTCTCAGGCTACGGCGAGGGCTGGTTTGTCTCCGATTACCGCGGGCACAAGCTGGTGTGGCACACCGGCGGCTGGCCGGGCATGGTCTCGCGCCTTACCCTGGTGCCTGACCTGAATCTTGGTGTGGTGGTGCTCACCAACCAGGAGAGTGGTGCCGCATTCCAGGCCGTGACCATGCGCGCGCTGGATGCCTACATGGATGCGCCGAAGACCGACTGGATCGCGGCGTACGCTGCCTCGGTGAAGAAGGCCGAAGGCAACGCCGATGACAGCATGAAGCAGCACGAGGCGGCCCGTATGAAGGGTGCGAAGCCGTCGTTGCCCCTGGACGGCTATGTCGGCACGTACCGTGATCCCTGGTACGGCGACGTCAAAGTGGCGAAGCAGGGTGGCAAGCTGGTCATGAGCTTCACAAAGACGGCCCAGCTCACCGGCACGCTGGAGCCGTGGCAGCACGATACGTTCATCGCGCACTGGAACGACCGCTCACTCAACGGCGATGCGTTCGTGAACTTTGCGCTGGATCCGGATGGCAAGGTGCGCGAGGTGCGCATGGAGCCGGTGTCACCACTGACGGATTTCAGCTTCGACTTCCAGGATCTGCGGTTGGCGCCGGTGAAGAATTAAGCGCGTAGCTTCACCGCATTGTTGGCTTTCGCGTGCAAGCACGCTCCTACACGAGCCTCGTTCTTGTGTAGGAGCGTGCTTGCACGCGATCCCGGTTACCTCACGCGTCGGGATCCGTGGAGGCCTTCGGCGCCGCGGCGCCGGTGGGCCCGATCAGGTCGCCCATATTTCCACCCGAGCGCAATACCAGGTCCTGCGGCCGCAGCAGGGGGATATCCGCGCCGCGCAGGCGGGCGATGATTTCGAACAGCAGGTCGCTCTTCACCCCGCCCACATCGCGCGGGCTGCCCACGTAGCAGGTGATCGCGAAGGTCATGGCCGCTCGATCGATGCTGTCCAGTGTCACCGAGGGCGCTGGCGTTTCCGCGACACCCTGGTGATCCTGCATGGCACCAAGTACATGGTCCCGCACGGAAACCGGGTCCGAATCCAGTGGCATCGGCAACTTGATCAGCACCCGGCCTTGCGGATTGGCCATCGTCATGTTGCGGACGGGCTTGGTGATGAACGAGGAGTTCGGGACGATGATGGTGGAGCGGTCGGCTACCTGGATTTCGGTGGCGCGTACATTGATGCGGCGGATATCGCCTTCGGCATCATCGAGAACGACCCAGTCGCCGACCTTCACCGGGCGCTCGGCTAGCAGGATCAGCCCCGAGATGAAGTTCTGCACGATCGCCTGGAGGCCGAAGCCGATGCCGACGGAAAGGGCCGATGCGACCCATGCGATGTTTTGCAGCGACAGGCCCAGCGAGAGCAGGGCGATCGACACCACGATGACGATGCCGACGTAGCCAAGCAGCGTGGTGAGCGATGTACGCATGCCAGGATCGAGGTTGGTCCGCGGCAAGTATTGATCCGCCAGCCAACCCTTCACGATGCGCACGGCCAGCAGGCCGGCAAAAAACACCCCGATGCCGCCAAGGATCTGCGCTGGCTGCAGGGTGACGCCCGCGACCTTCAGCTGCTGCACCTTGCTCGCCAGGTCGATGATATCCGAGGTGCCGGCGCCAAAGCCGGAGATCACCGCGGTGAGGCCAAACAGGAACAGGGCAAGGCGCGAGACGCCGGAGAGCAGGACGCCGGCCTGGTCGAGGAGTTTCGGGTGCGTTCCGAAGATGGCCTGCGCACGTGCGCTCATGGGCCCCTTTTCAGAAAGCAACGTCTCGAACAGGTCATCGACCAGGCGCATGGCCAGGTAGGTCGCCGAGATGACGATAAGCGTCCATACGACCTGGCCCGCCATCCAGGAGGCAAACGCGATGAAACCGCTGAGCAGGCCGATCCACGAAGCGACGATAGCCACCCACGCGGCGGCGATGAACAAGCTGGCCCACACCGGGCGCGGCGGTTCCGTGCTGCCTTCTTCGGTGACATGGTGGGTACGGCTGAGGCGGATCAGTGCAAGCGCGGTAAGCACGGTCAGTACCACCGCCTGCAAGCTGCTCGTGAGCACCTCCGCAGCGAGGCTGGTGCCGATGACACGGTTGAGCACGCGCAGGAAATAGAAAACGACAACCGCGATGGAGAACAGCATCGGGAAGCGGCGAAGGCTGAGGGCGGTTTCATCCGAGATCGCGGGCAGGCGCCACGAAGGCCGCTTCACCGAGATCAGTGCACGGCCAAGGCCAGCGATGAAGGCCCCGAAGAAAACAAGGTGGACGATCGCCTTTGCGACTTCGTTGGTTTCATCACTAAAGGTGTCGCGCCAGTTGAGGCCGACGTACAACAGTTGCGTACCGATGCCCGTGGTCAGTGCGGACGTCAGGGTGATGCCAACGATAAGGGCTGACCGGCGCAGCCGTCCCGGTGGCATGCGATTGGCGGTCAGGCTGCGCACGCGCGATTCGATCCAGAATCGCACGGCGGTCATCAGCAGCAGGCCGACGAGCACGCAGCTGATCAGTGCCGTGCGGTTGCCGTTGGTCCAGCTATCGGCGATATCGGCTTGTGCTTGCGCGGCGAATTCGCGCACGTTCGCCGAATCACGCGGGAAGGCCTTGGCCGGCTCGGACCAGAACGGACGCGAAAGCGGTGAGTAGCTCTGCCGGGAGATTCGCTCCTGGAACCGGGTGCGGCGCAGGTCGGAGAGGGCGTTGGCCGTCTGGCTGGCCTCCAGGGCCATGGCATCGGCCTGCTTGATCTGGCCATCCACGGCGTCGAACGCCTTTTGGGCGTCCTTGCGGGCCTGGACCACCTCCGGCGGCTCCTTGGCGCCGCCGGTGGGCGCCGGGCCGAGCTGGTCGACGCGGGCCTTGGCGGCATCGCGGCTGCCTTGCAGCGAGCTGGATACCTTTTGCGCCTTGCTCCCCACGTCGTTGGCCTGGGCGCGCAGGTCGTCGATCTGGCCGTCGGGAACGTCGGCTGCCTTCATCGTCTTTTCGACGGTATCGAGCTGCCCGCGCAGGTCGTCCAGCTGCTGGGCCGGGGTCGCTGCGGCGTCCCCATCCTGGGCCAGGGCGACACCGGTCCCGGCGAGGAGCAGGGCAATGAAGAGAATTCTCAATATACGCATGGGGCAATGATAGGCCGGATCTGACAAGCTCAAATGCCCGAAGCATGCGTTACCCTCGGTGAACGCCACATGCGAGGCCTTTCATGCGGCGTTGCAGCTTTGCCCATCACGGGCTCGCGGCTATCCTGCCGCCCCTTTGCCACTGCCTGGAAGCCAAGCCATGCGCAAGAAGCTGGTCGCCGGAAACTGGAAAATGCACGGCTCGCGATCCATGGCCGACAAGCTCGTCCGCGATATCGTGGAAGACTTGCCTGATGGCACCGACGTGCTTGTTTTTCCTCCCGACGTATTTCTCCATGAATTGACGGAAAAATACGGCGACCGGGGGTTGGGCTTTGGGGCGCAGAACCTTTCCGAGCACCATGTGCAGGGGGCGTTCACCGGCGAGGTTTCGGGCGCCATGCTGCGCGACGTAGGCGCCACATGGGTGCTGGTCGGCCATTCCGAGCGCCGCCAGTACCAGCACGAATCCGATGCGCTGCTGGCCAAGAAGTTCGAGGCTGCGCGCCAGGCAGGGCTTACCCCGATCCTGTGCGTGGGCGAGACGAAGGAGGAGCATGAGGCAGGGCAGGCCGAGGCGGTGATCGCTCGCCAGCTCGCCGCCGTGCTCGAGCACAATGGTATAGAGCCCTTCCGCGAAGCGATCATCGCCTATGAGCCGGTCTGGGCCATTGGCACCGGCCTCACGGCCACGCCGGAGAAGGTGCAAAAAATTCATTCGTTCATCCGTAGCCAACTGGCAAAAAAGGATGCTAATATCTCGCTCCTGACCCGGGTGCTTTACGGCGGAAGCGTCAAGCCGGCCAATGCGGCCGAACTTTTCGCCCAGCCGGATGTAGACGGGGGACTGATCGGCGGTGCTGCCCTGGTGGCCTCCGATTTCCTGGATATATGCAAATGCGCCGCGGCGCGTCGATAATTCGCGACTCGGCAAACAAGAAGACATGTTCATTCTCTTCAGCGTTTTCTATATCCTGATCGCCGCAGCCATGATCGTGCTGATTCTTATGCAGCGCGGTGCGGGTGCGGAGGCAGGTTCTGGTTTCGGTGGCGGTGCATCCGCTACCGTGTTCGGTGCACGCGGCTCGTCCAGCTTCATGACGCGAGCCACGGCGGTGCTGGCCACGTTGTTCTTCCTGTTGAGCCTCGGCATGGGTATTTACCTGGGCCGTACGGGTAACCCCCAGCCAACGGCAGATCTCGGCGTGATGTCTGGCGCGACCGCTCCGGCGGTTCCGGCAAATAACACGGCGGCTCCGGCCACCGATGTTCCGAAGGCCCCGGCGGCCAACGGTGATGTCCCGGCAGCCACGGCGCCGGCGGCAAACAACGAGGTTCCGGCCCCGCAGCAGGCAGCCAACCCGGCGTCCGCTTCGACGGCCAAGAAGTAATCAGGCAACACCCCGGTTTTTAAAAGTTATGCCCAGGTGGCGGAATTGGTAGACGCACTACCTTGAGGTGGTAGCGGCTTAGGTCGTGGGGGTTCGAGTCCCCCCTTGGGCACCAACATAGATTCGGATCAACCTCAGCCGGATCGCAAAGAAACCCGCGAAAGCGGGTTTTTTTGTGTCCGCCGGCCTGGCGCCTACATCGCTTCCGTCAATCCCTGACATCCAGCCGTGTCGCGGGTGGGTAACCTTCACATTCACTGTGATGGAGGAGCAAGTGATGGCCGAAGTAACCCGGGATGAGCTCAATGCGCGATTTGAGGCCTTGCGGCTGGAAATCGGCTCCTCAAAGGCAGAAGTTCTCCTTGCAGTAAAGGAGGAGGTGCACGCGCTGCGGATCTGGGTCCTCACGGGCGCGGTGGCTGCACTCTGCTCGTTGCTTGGTGTTGTGGTCACAAATCTTCCGCAACTGCGCGGTGTCGGCGTTGCCGCGCCGCTGGCCGAAAGTCGAGTATCACCCCGATAAAATCGATCGCCTACGAAAAGCTGTCATCTGGTCGGCCATTTTCGGCAAATAGGCTCAAGAAATCGCCGAAACTACCGAAATTGATGGGATGAGGTGCGAACCCCGTACTCCCCATTGCAGGGTCTATTAATGCTCGCCAGCAGCTACAGCAACGTCCTTGTCGCGTTCTCGTTCGTCGTGGCCATCCTGGCTTCCTACACGGCGCTGAACATGGCTGGGCGCGTGGCTGGTACGCGTGGCCGCGCATCGGCGCTCTGGCTGCTGGGCGGCTCGTTCGCCATGGGGCTGGGCATCTGGGCCATGCATTTCGTGGGCATGCTGGCTTTCAGCCTGCCCATCACCCTTGGCTACGACATCGAACTCACGGCGTTCTCGCTGGTGATTGCCGTGGGCTCATCCGCGTTTGCGCTCTGGCTGGTATGCCAGAGTGAATTGCCACGGCGCCGCCTCGTGGTCGGCGCCCTCCTGCTGGGGGCGGGTATTTCCGCCATGCACTACACCGGCATGGCGGCGATGCGCATGGTGCCCGGGGTCATTTACGATCCGGTGCTGTTTTCGTTATCCATCCTTTTCGCCGTGCTCGCTTCAGGTGCAGCGCTGTGGATCGCCTTTCGCCTGCGCCGCGATGCGCGGCGGATCTGGGTTGCGCGTTTCGGCGCATCGCTGGTGATGGGCTGCGCTATCGTCGGCATGCACTACACGGGCATGGCGGCCGCTAACTTCCCGGAAGGTAGCTGGTGTGGCGCAGCGGTGGCCGGGGGCATCGACGTGAAATACCTTGCCGTCGTCGTCATTGTCGTGACGCTATCCGTATTTGCCATCGCGCTGGCCGTGGCCATGCTGGATGCGCGTGCGAGCATGTTGGCCACGTCGCTCGATCGCGCCAATAGCGAGCTGCTGCAACTGGCGCTACACGATAACCTTACGCGGCTGCCGAACCGCGTGCTCCTTGAAGATCGCATCGACCAGGCCATCCATAACGCATCGCGCAGTGGTCGACGCTTCGCTGTCCTCTTCCTCGATCTCGATGGTTTCAAGGCGGTGAACGATGTCTACGGGCACCATGTCGGTGATGAGCTTCTGAGAGAGGTTTCGCGCCGCATCCTGGCATGCAAGCGCGACGAGGAGACCGTGGCGCGACTGGGTGGCGACGAGTTCGTTGTCGTGGTCGATATCCGCAGCCCCGAGGACGCGGCGATCCTCGCCGAGGAGCTGGTGGACCTGCTGAGTGAGCCGTACACCATCAACAACGTAACGGCCCATGTGTCCGCCAGTGTGGGCATTTCGCTTTACCCGGAAAACGGCCGTACGCGTCACGATCTCATGATCAACGCCGATGCGGCCATGTACCACGCGAAAGAGCAGGGGCGTCGCGCCTTTCGCTTTTTCGAGATGGCCATGAACGCCAACGTGCACCAGCAGCTGAAGCTGCAGCAGGACCTGCGCCGCGCACTCGACCGCAACGAATTCACGCTGCATTACCAGCCCAAGCTGGTGTCGCCAAACGGTCCCATGGTGGGCGCTGAAGCCTTGCTTCGATGGAACAAGCCGGGCGAAGGGCTTGTTCCCCCCGATCAGTTCCTGCCGGTGGCGGAACGCACGGGGCTCATCGTGCCGATCGGTAACTGGGTTATCGATGAGGCCTGCCGGCAGATGCGCGCGTGGCGCGATGCGGGGCATGCCGAATGGACCGTGGCGGTGAACGTTTCCACGGCGCAGCTTAACCATGCGGGGCTGGTGGACACCCTGCGCGATGCGCTTGTCCGTCACAGCATCGAACCGCGCCACCTTACCGTGGAAGTCACCGAATCCACGGCGATGCGGGATGCGGAGACAAGCCTCGCCATTCTCAACCAGGTGGCGGCGCTGGGCGTGGGCATCTCCATTGATGACTTTGGAACCGGCTACTCGAGCTTGCTCTACCTCAAGCAGCTACCAGCCGACGAGTTGAAGATCGATCGTGGGTTCGTCACCGAACTTGCCTGCGGGAACGATGATGAGGCGATCGTCTCGGCCATTATCGCGCTCGGCAAGACCCTTGGCCTGAAGATCGTGGCCGAGGGCGTCGAAACCGTGGAGCAGCAGGAACTCCTGACCCGGTTAGGCTGCAATGCCTTGCAGGGCTACCTGCTCGGCAGCCCTGTGTCGGCGGACGAGCTGCCGCGCTCACTGCCAACGACGGCCTGACAGCGGCGCTATTGACCGGGCCGCGCGCGTCGACGTGCGAGCCACTTGTCGAGTTCATTAGCGAAGTTCTGGCGGTCGCGCGGGTGCATGGCGGCGGGGCCGCCGGTGTCAACGCCAGCGCCACGCAACTCTTCCATGAAGTTGCGCATGGAGAGCCGCGCCGCGATGGTGTCGCGGGTAAACATCTCGCCGCGGGGGTGCAGGGCCATGGCGCCTTTTTCGATCGCTAGCGCGGCCAGCGGGATGTCCTGTGTTACCACGAGGTCGCCCACCTGCACGCGCCGGACAATCTCGTCATCCGCCACATCAAAGCCGCCGGGCACCTGGATCGAGCGAATGAACTTCGATGCGGGCGTTCGTATCCATTGGTTAGCCACCAGGGTCGTCTCGACCTGCTCACGCTCTGCGGCGCGAAACAGAATGTCTTTGATGACATTCGGGCACGCGTCGGCGTCAACCCAGATATTCATGAATGCCTTTCATCCTGCAAAGCCACCGTGGTCGAGAAAGGCCTGCTCATCCGCCGAGGTTTCACGCCCGAGGGCGTGGTTACGGTGCGGGAAGCGGCCGAAGCGGCGGATGATATCGCGATGGATATGCGCAAACTTCAAGTACGGGTCGCCAAGTGGCTCATTGCGCGACACCGCGAGGTCCTGGTCAGCCAGGTTCTCCGAATGGGAGAAGGGCAGGTAACAGAACACGCGCATGGCGCCGTCGACCAGGGTGTCATAACCGCATTCCAGCATGTGCCTGGCCACGTATCGGCCCAGCGCGTCGGTGGCATACATGTGCGCGCAGTCACGGAACGCATTGCGCGGTAGTTGGTCGAGCAGGATGACGAGCGCCAGGCAGCCATCGGGCGTTTCCATCCAGTGATCCAGCCGCCGCCTTGATGCCGCCATGTGCGCGGGAAGAAATCGTCGGCGGAATTCGCGATCGAAAGCGTCATCCTTTTCAAACCAGCGATCGGGGCCGGCGTCGCGCCAGAAGGACACGATGCTTGCCGGCGTTTCGGCGGTCGCCTCATTCTCAAACGGATCGGCAGGCAGCATCAGTGCCTCACGCCAGGCGCGTGCCGTTGGGCACCACGCGCTCCGTCGTAGTGATTACCACGCCGTCGTCGGTGTGAAACCCGGTCAGCAGAAATTGGGAGCGGATAGGGCCTATCTGTTTTTCCGGGAAATTGATGACGCCGACGATCTGACGGCCCACGAGGTCTTCGGGTTGGTAGATTCCGGTCACCTGGGCACTCGTCTTGCGCTCACCGTAGGGCCCGAAATCGACCCAAATGAGGTAGGCGGGGCGTCTCGCTTCGGGGAACGCCTCGGCACGGATCACCGTGCCGGCCACCATCACGACTTTCGTGAAGTCGTCCCAGTCGATCAAATCAGTCATTGCGTTCCATCAATAGGCGTTGCCAATTGCGCGGCACGGCGCCGGCGGGTCCCGGCGTGGGCTGGTCGATCGGGTGATGCTGGGGATCGGCCAGCCGGGGCCCATCCACTTCCTGGTCGGTACGGTAATCGTAGAACCAGTCCTCACCGGGCTCGAAGCTCTGGATGACGGGGTGGCCGGTATCATGGAAGTGCTTGCGTGCGTGCCGGTTCAGCGAGTCGTCGCAGCAGCCGATGTGGCCACATTCCGTGCAGCGGCGCAGGTGGAACCACCAGTCGCCCGTCGCGAGGCATTCCACGCAACCGGTGCCGCTTGGCGGGATGCTGGGTTGGATGTGCTTGAGGTGGTCACTCATGGGGCGGGCTCCGGGGCATCTCCCGGAATCGTACCCGAGCCGTAACCTCAGAACAGCTTTCCGGCACGGCGGAGGGCAACGGCGTGCATACGGTCGACAGAAGCTGCAAGGCTGCGCAGGGCGACATGCAGCTCATCGTGATTCACCGGGCCGGTTTGCAGCAAGGTCTCGATGCGCTCGGCGGCATCGGCCACGGGCAGGTGTTCGTGCAGTGTGGCGTGGCGCGCGACGTGGCCTGCACGGAACTGGGCCTCGTCATAGTCGCGGTGCAGCAGGGCCTGAAGAAGCCCGAGGGCCTCCAGCGATATCTCCTGGGCTGCCATGACGTTACGCATCCCGTAATGAAACCCGGCGGCGGGGTGGGGTGCAATCCAACGATCGGCCTACGTAAACCCACGGGCCGGGCGCCGGGTTGTCATGGCGCGTGAAGCGTGGGCCCGGCATCGCTATGCTTCGCCCTCTACGCCAACGAAGGATCGCCATGCCCCTGCTAGCCACCGTACTCACCTCGCTCGTCGTCCTGATCCACATTTACATCGTGGTGCTTGAGATGGTGCTCTGGCGCTCGCGTGGTCCACGTGTGTTTGGCATCACGCCGGCCTTCGCCCAGCAAAGCGCCTCCCTGGCATCGAACCAGGGCCTCTACAACGGGTTCCTGGTCGTGGCGCTCGTGCTGGGCCTGGCGCTGCGCGAACCGTTCGCCACCGCCTTTGTGTTTTACGGGCTTGGGTGCGTCGTCGTAGCGGGCCTGTGGGGCGCGGTCACCGCCAGCCGTCGCATCCTGTACGTGCAGGCGTTGCCCGCAGCGCTGGCGCTGGCGGCCCAATGGATGGCACGCTAAGCCCGCCATCTTCTCCGAGACGCCGCCGAGGGGGCGGGGCGTACCTGCGAACCTACCGGATCACCGCTGGATGCCTGACACCGAGCTGCCGCTTGCCCGTCCCAGGGAAACACCCGCCTGCCGCCCCGCTACGTTTGAACTAGGCCTTGCCCTTGCCGGCGCCGTCTCCGGGGGCGCCTACGCCGCCGGTGTACTCGATTTCCTTTACGAGGCGCTCGAGCACTGGTACGACGCGCGTGCGCAGGGCGCGCCCGTACCCACCCACGATGTGTTGTTGCGGGTGATCTCCGGCGCATCGGCGGGGAGTATCAATGGGGTGCTGTCGGCCATTGCCCTGCGTTACCGCTTTCCGCATGTCCACCCCGGTACGGATGTGACAGGCAGCACCGGCAATCCGTTCTACGATGCCTGGGTCAAGCGCATCGACATCCGCGCGCTGCTGGGCAGCGCCGATCTCGCGGATCCGGCCCGGCCGATCACGTCGCTGCTCGATTCGACGCCGCTGGATGCGATTGCGACGGAGATGCTTGGCTTCTCCCGTCCCGAGGCGGCAACCAGGCCTTACATCGCGAACCCGCTGAAATGCGTGTTCACGGTGACCAACCTGCGCGGCGTGCCCTACATGGTGCAGTTCAAGGGTAACCCCGAGATTCCGGGGCACGGCATGATGGCCCACTCCGATTGGCTGCGCTTCGCCGTGGATACGGAGCAGGGCGGCTACGAGGCTGTCTGGACGTATCCCGATGAGCGCGTCGTCCGCGGGCCAAACCACCCTGGCAGCCACCCGTGGCAGACCGTCATGGATGCGGCGCTGGCTTCCTCAGCATTTCCTGCCGGCTTGCGCTATCGCGAGGTGGCCAGGCCCTGGGCGGATTACGACCAGCGCGTGGTCGTGGTGCCGGGCCAGGGTGGCCAGGCCACTCCTGTGCCCATCCCGCCCGCCTGGGGCGACGGCGAGGGCGCGCAAGGTGACTACCGCTTCGTGGCGGTGGATGGGGGCGCCATGGATAACGAGCCGTTCGAACTGGCGCGCACTGAGCTGGCCGGCACGCTCGGCCGCAACCCGCGCGAAGGCAACCGGGTGAACCGTATCGTGATCATGCTCGATCCGTTTCCCGAGGCGGAAGCGCCGGGGCCGGTGGAGGCTGCTGATACGAATATCGTTGAATCCATGGCGGCCCTGTTTGGTGCCTGGAAGCAGCAGGCACGGTTCAAGCCCGAAGAGGTGGCACTGGCGCTCGATACCACGGTCTACAGCCGCTTCATGATTGCCCCCAGTCGCCCGGCGGCTGATGGGGGCGCCCGCTGGATCGGTGGGCGCGCGCTGGCGGCCGGCGCCCTTGGCGGGTTCTCAGGCTTTCTTGCGGAAGCTTACCGGCACCACGATTTCCTCCTGGGGCGGCGCAACTGTCAGCGGTTCCTCGCCGAGCGTCTGCTGGTGCCGGCGAGCAACCCGATCTTCGCGACGTGGGTGGCGAACCCGGCGCTTTCGGGGTACCTGCGTACCATGGATGGCGAGCTGTTTGCCCCGGTGATCCCGCTGGTGGGCGGCTGCCAGGGCCTTCGCGAAGCGCTTCCCGCATGGCCTAAGGGTGCCTTCGACGTGGATTCGCTCATGCCGCTGGTCGAGGGCCGCATGCAGGCGCTCTACAAGGGGGCAACAGCCACCATGGGCGGTCGTTTCGCCACCTGGCTTGCCTGGCGTTTCTACGTGAAGCGGTTGCTGCTTGGGATCGTTTCCCGACGTTTACGGAGTGCGCTGAGCGCCTTCGACCTTTTGTGAGATTTGACGGATGGTTGCCCGGCCGGGCAATGTCGGGATGACGAACTGCACCATAGGAGTGCGATCCATGCTGCGTGTCAGTCTCGGTTGGTCCGTAGGAATTGCCGTGGCGCTGCTTGCCGGGTGCGCGGGGCACGGTACCTTGCCGCCCCCGAAGCCGGCTGTGGATATCGCCAGGGATACCGAGGAAGCGAAGCACGCCTATGCGGCCGGCGACATGCGCCAGGCGGCTGACTTGTACCAGGCGATCGTCGATGCCCAGCCGGAAGACGCCGATGCGTGGTTTCGCCTTGGCAACGCACGCTTTCGCCTGCAACAGCCGGACGCCGCCGTGCTCGCCTATGACCGCGCCATCCAGATTCGCCCCGGGTACCCGCCAGCGCAGTACAACCTGGGCGTGGTCCGCCTTAAGCAGGCCCAGGCGGCGATGATTGCCAGCGCCCAGGCGGGCCGGCCGGGCGATGACCTGCGGCGGGATAGTGCCCGCATCGCCCAGCGCCTGTCCCGCGTGGCCGATGACGTAGGGACGCGGGGCAAGGGCGACGGCGGTGCGCCACCCTTCATTGTCGAGCCCAGTGATCAACCCTGAGATTTTTCGTTACCGTTTCGCCATTAGATCGAAGCAAAAAAAATGACGACGTTCGCATACGTGAAAGGTCGCATGCGCAAGAGCCTGCCATCGGCCTGTTGGGCTATGGCCTGCATGCAAATTCGGTAGTAGCTTCGGGGTCGGGGAGTCCGAAACGTTAGCCGTGAGTGTCGTTATGGCCACTACTTCCGTCCTGCCGAGAGCCATTGTCTTTGAAGATCACTCGGGCCTCGCAGCCGCGTTGACCGATCTGCTGGAAGAGCGGCTGGGCTACGATGTCGCGGCGTGTGCGGGGTGTATCGAAGAGGCGATCCGGCTGGCCCATGTGGAGCGCTGTGATGTCGCCGTGGTTGACCTGGACCTGCAGGGCGTCATGGCGTATCCCGCCCTGGACGAGCTCAAACGCCGGGGTATTCCTTACGTTCTCGCAACCGGTACCTTGCCGTTGGACATTCCAACGCGCTACCGCGCACCCATGGTGCGCAAGCCCTACAGTGCACAACAGCTGGAGCAGGCCATCCGCGAGGCGAGCGCCCCGCGGCCCTGTTGATTCAAGGGGCCTGCGCGCCGCAGGCTTTCCGCAGCCACCCGTTCACCTCATCAAGGCCACTGACGACACTGGCGCATAACCTGCGCACCTCCGCCGAGGGTTGCTGCAGATCGGGCACCATGATCGTGGGAATACCGGCGGAAACCGCCGAGCGGACCCCCGCATGCGAATCTTCCAGCGCCAGGCAGCAGCTGGCCGGTTTGTTGAGGATGCGGGCCGCACGCAGGTACGGATCGGGGAAGGGCTTGCAGCGCTCGCAGTCACCCGAGGCAACCAGCGCATCAAAGCGATCGCGCAGGCCAAACGCCTCGAGGTGATGGATGGCGGTGCGGTGTGGCGAGGACGTGGCGATAGCCCGCGGCATGCTGAATTCGTCCAGCGTATCCAGCAGCGCCATCACCCCGGGTTTCAGGCGCAGGTCGGTTTCGAACATGGCGTGGTAACGCTGCGATGCCCCCTCCCAGACCTCGTCCAGGTCAACGTCTTCGCCGACGTGTTCGCGCAGCAGCATGCGCGCCGCTTGCCCGTGCAAGCCGACCATGCGCTGGCATAAAGCCAGCGGCAGGTCGATGCCAACCTCGGCCGCCGCGCCTAGCAGGGCGTCGCGGTAAAGGGCTTCGGTATCGAATAGGACGCCGTCCAGGTCAAACACGATGGCCTGGGGTGTTGCGGGAAAACGCACCATGCCTGCCCCCGATGGCCGCGCTGGCGGCCGGATAATGCCCCGTTTCGGCTTGACCATAGCGCGGGCCGCGGCGCAACGCCATATTCCGGATGGGGTTTTCTGGCGTGAAAACGATTGCACTGGCCAGCGGCTCCGTTCACGCTGTTGGCATGAGCCTTTCGCCGTGTACTACGTCATGAGAAAACGCCGCATGCTTGCCCGTAGCGTGGTGGGCGCCATCGCCGGGTTACTGCTGTTCGTGTCTGGCGCGTGGGGCGCGCTGGCGCTGCGTTACCAGCTGCCCGGCCCACCGCCCCTGCGTCTGGTGGGTGCCATCGCATGGTCGGTCCTCTACCTGGCGTTGCTCGTGGCGACCTTCGGCTGGCGCCAGTGGTGGGCGCCGCTTTGCCTGGTGGCTCTGCTGGCGGTGCTCATGGCCTGGTGGGTGATGATCCCGCCCCGGAACGATCGCCTGTGGGCCGATGATGTAGCCCATCTCCTTTCCGGCGATGTCAGTGGTAGCCGGGTCACGTTACACAACGTACGCAATTTCACCTGGCGCGCCGAAGACGACTACGACGTCCGTTGGGAAACGCGGGAGTACGACCTCGATCACCTGGTATCAGCGGACGCGGTCCTTTCCTACTGGTCGAGCGAAGCGATTGCCCATGCCATGCTTTCCTTTGGGTTCGACGACGGCCGGCACGTGGTTTTCTCGATGGAGATCCGTCGCGAAAAGGGCGAGGCCTTTTCCGAGGTGGGTGGTTTCTTCAAGCAGTTCGAGTTGGTGCTGATCGCCGCGGACGAACGCGACATCATTGGCGTGCGAACGAACGTGCGCGGTGAGGACGATTACCTCTTTCCGCTGCGCATGCCGCGGGAAGCGATGCGCTCGCTGTTCGTTTCATACGTGGATGCGGCCAACCGCCTGGTGGATAAGCCTCGTTTCTACAACACCATTACCTCAAACTGCACCACTATCGTTTATCGCATGGCCCGGCGTATCGACGAGGGCCTGCCCATGGATATCCGCCTGCTGCTCACCGGCTACCTGCCCGAGTACCTGATGGATAACGGGGCGCTGGATAACCGCATGCCGGTCGACGAATGGCGCCGGCTTGGTCGCATCACCGACCGGGCGCGTGCCGCCAGGCCGGGTGATGATTTCTCGGCGGTGATCCGTCAGGGCGTGCCGCCTGCCGCCTTGTCCGAGGCATCGCCGTCGTCAGGTGATTCCACCTTGAAGCCCCTGGCCTCCAGCGCGGAGAGGTAGCCCGTCGGGCCGATCAGGTCATCCAGCGGCACGATGGCGATGGTCTGGGCGTTGGCCGCTGTTTCTGAGTCGACGGCCGCAAGCCAGCGTGTGCGTACCTGGGCCGGCACGTCGGTCAGGCCAATCCGCTGTGCCAGTCCTCCTTCGGTCACGGCATCCAGGCAGGTTGAAATCTGCTTCGCGCGGCGCTCGTCGCGCAAGGCCTCCACATCGCCCGTGGCCCACGCGTTCGCCCGCTCGCGCATGGCGGCCAGTTGCGGCTCGATGTTGTCGACGCTCTGGGTGAAGCAGGACAGGTCGTCCAGGGTCGATCGCTTGAACTCTTTCACGACGGTGCGCGGGTCATCGATGAGAAGGGTGTATTCAACGGGCACTTGTTTCACGTTGTGCGCTTTGGCCATCGCCACCACCGCATCGGTGATGTAACCCGACTTGCGCAGGCCGGATTTCTTCACAGCCTGCTTGTAAAGCTCAATGGCAGCGAAGATGGGCCGGTAGCGTTCGATCTTGCGTTCGTCGCCGATGTAACGTGCTTTTACGGTGAGCCAGCGGGCATAGACATCCGGCGGTACGGTTTCTTCCAGGGTCTTGCCATCCGGGGAGTTGCGCACCCCGATCAGGGAGGGCAGCAGGGCCAGCTTGCCGAAGAAGCCGACATTGGGCTTGACCTCGGTATGCGGGGGCAGGATGAGCGCCCCGGCGTGGGCGACCGCATCGTCGACCTCATCGGTTTTCCAGGTGATGTTGCCCGGAATGGGCGAGAGGGTGCCGAGGATCAGGAGGACATGGTCGCCGCGGGTGGCTCGCCACAGGCCCGGCCCCGGCTGAATGCCACTCACGGTCACGGCCTCAAGCGTGGGGACGCTGGTGGCCGGCGGTGGCACCTGGGCGGCAGCGGCGGAGATAACCGCCAGGGCTAGCGAAAAGACCAGCAAGGGAAGGCGGGGGTATCGGCTCATGCGCGAAGTCTAGCGGACGCCGTTAGGCGGTATCGCGACACATCCGGCGCGCCGCTCGCCTTGCATTCACGTGCACCACCGGTTGTCGGAGGATCCTGCGAGCACCGCCGTGCGCCCGGCGGCGTGGAGAAGGCGTGAAGGTTTCGCCACGTGTCCTTCCGTTGTGGACGTGTCACGGGAGGGCTAAGCTTCCTCGTCCGACCGTAAGAACCCATAGACATGGGGCCGGCGGCATTGCATGTGCGCTGGAGCAACTTCGTTCCCCATGGCCCTGGTTATCTACGATATCCCGTTCAATCCCGATCTGGCCGGCCTGTGGCATGTCCAGCTCAATGGCGTGCCGACGGAAAACTTCGAATCGCGTGTCGCGGCCATTGCTTATGCGGTGCAGCAATCCAAATTGCTGGGCACGCAAGGCCAGTTACAGGTCCTGGTTTCAGTCGAGGGTGCCGATGGCGTCTGGCGCGAGTTCGAATCCAACGCGAAGCGGCCAGTGCAAAGCCTCCAATAGCGGCTGCACATCACGTTGATGTGTGATGGATAGGATGGTGTCCTTACGGAGGAACCTGCTACCCATGGCACACCGCAAGATTGGTTATTTCGACGTTGAAGGCTCGTGCTACGTCGCGAAGCCTGGCCGCTGGCGCGGCAAGTACGTCATCAGCGAAGACGGCGACGAACTGCAGGAAAAGCTCTGCGTCACGCTGCACGAGAACGAAGATGATGCCTGCGCCGAGGGCCTCACGCTGGGAATCGCCGCCGCCCGGAAATTGATGAAGGAGCGCGAGGGTTTCGATCCCGGCGAGGACGAATAGCGCGCCGTTCCACGGCGCATCCGTCTGCATAGGCCATGCCAGAATGCGCCGCGCAACGCGGCGCAAGCTATTCCGAATGGCCGATGGTACAGGTCGTTTACACGGCGTACGTTTTCATTGCGGCCCCGTGAATGTTGCGTTTTTCGCATATTCCCGCGCTGCAAAGTCCCAGCCCCACTCCCCTAAGGCTTCGGAGACTCACAATGAAAATGCACGCACACGTGGCGCTGCGGCGCCACGGCCTCGCTTTGTCCATTGCCGCCGCCCTGGCTTGCGCCTGCGGCCCGATCGTGGCCCAGAACGCACCACCCCCACCGGTGCCACCCCCCACGCCAGCGCCACAGCAACAGGCACCCCCTGCCGAAGAGCAGAAAGGTACGACAGAGCTGGCAGCTATCACGGTAACGGGCTCGGCACTGCCGCGTATCGACGTGGAGACGCCATCACCGGTGACCACGATAACCGCCGAGCAAATCCAGAAAAGCGGCCTCACGACCGTATCCGACGTCATCCGGTCGGTGTCGGCCGATAACAGCGGCTCTATTCCGCCGGCCTTCACCGGAGGGTTTGCGGCGGGTTCATCCGGCGTGGCGCTCCGGGGTCTCACGGTGAACTCCACGCTCGTGCTCATCAACGGCCGGCGCGCGGCGAACTACCCGTTGGCTGACGACGGGCAGCGCTCCTTCGTCGATCTCAACACGATCCCGTCGAACGCGATTGAACGCATTGAAGTGCTAAAGGACGGTGCTTCCTCGTTATATGGTGCGGACGCGATTGCCGGCGTCGTCAACATCATCCTGCGGCCGGGCTACCAGGGCACCGAGTTCACTGCGGATGTGGGTACGTCGCAGCATGGCGGCGGCACCACGCGCCGCGGCACCGTGCTGTTCGGTGGCGGTGACCTGCGCAAGGATGGCTGGAATGCCTACTTCAGCGCGGAATACCAGAAGGACGACCGGATCAAGGTGGGCGACCGCGGTTACCCCTTCAACACCAATGACCTGCGGCGCAGCGGTGGCAACAACCTGATTGGCGGCCAGCCATCGCAGAATTCCGGTTCAACGTTCGGCACGGTGACGCCGGGAACGCTTGGTACGCCGGGTAACGTCACAACGGGTATCCCGGATCCGGGCGCCGTCGCGCAACCGCTCGTGCCTTGCGGGGCGGGCAGCATGCTGGTGACCGATGATCCGAACAACCCTGGCAGCTACTGCGCTTACAACCGTACCCGGTATTTCGATATCGCGCCGGAAATGGAGCGCCAGGGTATCTACGGCCGGTTCACGCTCAAGGTCAGCGATACGTCGCAGGCGTATATCGATGCGAGCTATTACCAGGTGCGTACGGATTTTCGCGGCCCACCGCCGCAGATCCAGGCCAGTACGCCGAACAACACAAATGCGATCGCGTTGCCGGCGACGTTGCCCGATGGTTCCCTGAATCCCAACAACCCGTTTGCCGCGCAAGGAAAGGCGGCGCTGCTCAACTACACCTTCCCCGGTGTCCTGGGGGGTGGCGATAACAAGAACCACAACCTGCGCATTACGGGCGGCATGACCGGCACCTGGGGTGACTGGAGTTACGACACGGCACTGGTGTTCAACCACGAATCACTCGATATCAACACGCCGGGCCTTCTGAACTACAACGCGTTGATCGCCGCCGTCACCAACGGCACCTATAACTTCATCAACCCGTCGGCGAATTCGCCAGCGTTGCTGCGCGCACTGGCGCCCACGCTACAGAAGACCTCCACCAGTGACCTGCAGTCATTCGATTTCCGGGTCACGCGACCGCTCATGGACCTGCCGGGTGGCTCGCTCGGCCTGGCTACCGGTATCGACGTGCGCCACGAAGAGCAGGACGATCCGGATCTCAACCCCGACCTTGCTGCGCAGGGCCTGGGTATCGCCCACACCAAGGGAGACCGCACGGTGACCGGTGCCTACGTGGAACTGGATGCGCCGTTCCTCGAGTCACTGGAAGTGGATGTCTCGGGCCGTTACGACCATTACTCGGACTTCGGCAAGAACTTCTCGCCAAAGATCGGTATCAAGTGGAAACCCATCGACGAGTTGGCGTTCCGCGGCACATTCTCGAAAGGCTTTCGCGCGCCGAGTTTCGCGGAGAACGGCTCCAGCGAATCGGAAGGCTTTGCGACCTATACGCCGCCGCCGGAGTTCCAGGAGCTGCACAACAACAGTGGCTATGTGCAGCCGTACCCGCTGGCATTCCTGACCTCGGCAAACCCGAAGGTGAAGCCCGAGCGTTCGAAGAGCTATACGTTCGGCGTCCTGTTCCAGCCGACCCAGGACCTTAGCGCATCGCTCGACTACTACCAGATCAAGAAAACCGGGGTGATCGGACAGCAAAGCCCGGCGGCGGTGCTTGATGCGTATTACAACGGCCAGCCGTTGCCGACAGCGTCGAACATTATCGCCGATGTGCCTGATCCGGCGGCACCGAATGCGTTGCCGCGGCCGCTGGTTGTCGTGGCGCCTTACGTTAACCAGAACTCGCTGAAGACCAAGGGCATCGACCTCGATCTCAAGGGCGGATTCAACTTTAGCGAGAACGTGCGGCTAACGAGCGAGATCAACCTCACGAAGATTATTTCGTGGACGTTGACCTTGCAGGATGGCTCCACGCTTCAATACGTCGGCACGCACGGCCCGTACGGCTTATCGTCGGGCGCGGGTACGCCACGTTACCGTGGCTCGTGGGCGAACAGCCTGCAGATGGGCAAGCTGAACATCACGGGCACGTTGTATTACACCAGTGGCCTCAAGCTCACGGCGCCGGATGTCGCGCCGGGGTGCCAATCGACCAACACGACCACGGGCGACGATTTTCCGGCCTCGTGCCGTATGTCGTCATTCACCCAGTTTGACCTGACTGGCCGCTATGACCTGACCGAAAAAATTGCGATCACCGGGTCGATCCTGAATGCGTTCGATCGCAAGCCGCCGCTCGATCCGCTCAACTATGCGGCGCTCAACTACAACCCGACCTACGCGCAGGGCGGCATCGTTGGGCGGTTCTTCACTGTTGGCGTGAGGGTCAAACTGTAGGGCCGTGCGCGGCCAGGGTGGCGGCGTCGGCAATGTCGACGCCGTCGCTCCTGACCACCAGGGTGCCATCGGCGCGCAGACGGGCCAGCATGCGCGTCACCGTGGCCGCGCTCATGCCCAGGTACGAACCGATGTCATCTCGCGACATCGGCAAGGGTATGAAGGTGGTATCGGGTTCGATCTGGCGGCGCCGCGCAAGCAGGTCGGCCAGGAAGGACGCGACGCGGGTGAGGGCAGGAGCATCGCCGCTCCGCGTGGCCTGGCGGCGCTCTTGCCGGCGCAAGCCACGCAGGTGGCTGGCGATGGCGTCGTCGTGCTCGCACAGGGCATCGGTGGCCGCGCGCGGGAAGCGGCAAAACCATGTCTTGCCCACTGCGACGACGGAGGAAGTGTGTTGTCCTTGCCGCGCGACATCCAGTGCGAACAGTTCGCCTGGCATGTGAAAGGCGAGGACACGCCCGCCACCCACGGTCATGGCCAGGCCCGAGAGCACGGCGTAAGCGGCAAGGTGTGGCGCATCAGGCTGCACCAGGCGGTCGCCATCAGCGAAGGGGCCCACGCGCTCGACCACATCACGCATGGCCAGCAGGTCTGCAGCACCGCCGCGTGTTGCCTGGCATGCATGAGCGTGCCGGCATGAGGCGTTGCAACAGGCGGCGCCACGGCGCAGGGCTGGCGGGGGCATGGCGACGTCGGGGGCGTAATGCACAGGTAAACCTCCCGCACGCGTTGAGCGTGCAGGCTTATTTTAGGCCGCAGGAAACTGCGGGGCGGGCGCCGTCAGGGGCATGCGCCCAAATGCCGCAGGGGGTGTTGGTATTGACGGCGCGCAGCCTTTCCGCTAACTAGGCGGTGGGGGAATACCAGAAAAGGGGGCCGCAAAGGCCATGGCAAGTCGTTCGTCGCTGTCCGATTACCTTGACACCACCACCGCACAGGCGCTGCCCGATGGCTGCGTGCCGGGCACGGTGGCGCCATTCGTCATGCGCTATGGCGTCGATTTCCTGGTCGCCATGCAACGCGCCGCTGCGCAGGAAAGGCAGGGCGCGGAAGAGGTCGAGCCCGCCTAATGACCTGATGGCTGCGTAGCCGGGGCCTGCCCGTCATCCGGGACATCGCCCGCCGGACCGCCTTTGCGGATAGCGCCCACCACGAATATCGCAAGCATGGCAACGATCAACGCGATCAGTGCGTAGTAGCGCGTGCGGTTCATGGGTGCTCCGGGTTTCATAAGGCGCAGTGTCCGCGTCGGCCGGTCAAGGAAATGGAATGCGCACGTTACGCCGGCGTGCCGTCGATCAGGTCCGCTACGGCATCCACCAGGGCGTGCACGGAGAACGGTTTGCTCAGGATGGCGCAGCCCTCGGGCAATACCGGGCTATCGGTGAAGGCTTCCCATGCGTAGCCGGTGATGAAGAGCACCGGGAGGTTGGGTTGCCGTTCGCGGGCGGCCTGGGCCAGTCGACGGCCATCCATGCCGGGGAGGCCGACATCCGTCACGAGTACATCGGGGGTGTCGTCCGCGGCCAGCAAGAGCAGCGCCTCGTTGCCCTCGGCGCAATCACTGACGGTGTAGCCTGCCTCCTCCAGCACCTCGCGGGTCAGCGATCGCAGCATCTCTTCGTCTTCCACCAGCAATACATGCTTTCCGCCGCCCTGGCGCGCCTGGTTTTCGATGTGTGAGTGCTTTGCCGCGGGCGCGCCCACGTGGCGAGGCAGCCACAGGCTCACCGTGGTGCCGCGGCCGGGAGCCGAGGTGATGATCGCTCTGCCGCCGGTCTGCCGCGCAAACCCATCGACCATGGACAGGCCAAGGCCCGTCCCCTGGCCGATGGCCTTGGTGGTAAAGAAGGGATCGAAAGCCTTTTCGACGACGGCGGCCGACATGCCCGTACCCGTGTCGGTGACGTCCACGACGACATAATCCGAGAGGCCGCGGCCCATATCGACGGCTTCGGCGTTGCGTGTCGCGATCGTGAGGGTGCCCCCGTGCGGCATGGCATCACGGCCGTTGATGGCCAGGTTGAGAATGGCGCTTTCCAGCTGGCTCGCATCCGAGAGCGTGCGCCACAGGCTGTCGGCCATGGTGACTTGCAGGTGCACCTGTTCGCCAAGCAGTGGCCGCAGGAGCAGGTCCAGTCCGTGGACGATGGCGTTGGCGTCCACATCCGAGAGCGACAAGGCCTGTTGGCGTGAGTAGGCCAGCAAACGGTGGGTGAGGCCGGCCGCGCGTTGTACGGCGCCTCGTGCCGCATCGAGCAGCCGGCGCGAGCCTTCCACGCGGCCCTGCTCCATGCGCTCGGTAACCACTTCGATCGCGCCGCCGATGCCGCCCAGGATGTTGTTGAAGTCGTGGGCGATACCCCCGGTCAGCCGGCCCAGGGCCTCGAGCTTCTGGGCGTGGCGCATCTGGTCATCCATGGCGCGGCGGCGCTGCGTATCGCGGCCCATGCCGTAGATCACGTCGCCATCGGGTACACCTGTCCAGGCAAACCAGCGGAATTGGCCGTCCTTGCTGCGGATGCGCAGCTCGAGGTCTTCCACCACCTCACCTTCGATCATCTGGCTGACGGCGTCGCGCGCCCGGTCGAGGTCCTCGGGGTGGATCAACTCTTCGAATCCCACGCCCATCAGGTCGTCGGGCGCGTAGCCCAGCTCTGTTCGCCACGCCGGGTTCACGTTGCGATAGTGGCCATCGCGGGTCATCACCACGTACAGGTCGCGAGCGATAGCCCAGACCTGGTCGCGCTCGCGGGTTCGCTGGTCAATCTCTACCTCGAGCGAGGCGTTGAGCTCGCGCAGGGTTTGCGTGGTGCGTACGGCACGCGTCGTCTCGTTGGTGATCGCGTACATGCCGAACACGTTGCCGTTCTCGTCGCGCATGGGGGCAAACGAGAACGTCCACCACGTTTCTTCCTCGAAGCCGTGGCGGGTCATACGTAGCGGCAGGTCCAGGTGCATGCTGCCCTCGCCGCGCAGGGCAAGCTCGACATGCCGTCCCAGCTCATCCCATACGTCGTGCCACAGGTCGCGGAATGATTTGCCGATGGCGCCCTGCAGGCGCCTCCCCAGCATGGGCCGGTAGGGGTCGTTGAAGAAGAACTGCTGGCCCGGCTCCACGGAAAGGAACATGGGCCTCGGTGTATCGAACATGGTGGCAAGCATGGCCTTCAGCGCCACCGGCCATGCGTCGACAGGACCCAATGGGGTGGTCGACCAGTCGAACGCGCGAATTTCCGCGGCCGTGGGCGATTCCGCCGGCAGGAACGCGAAAAGGTCGGGCGTGCGATGGGTCATGTATGGCTCACGGCGTGAAGTCGGTGACCTTGCCCGATACCTGGACGCCCCGCTGCCACACGGCCTCGATGTGCGTGCTGGCCTCAATATCCTTGGTCGGATCGCCGTCCAGTACAACGAAATCGGCCCGCTTGCCGTTGGCGATCACGCCGCGATCGTCCAGGCCGAGCAGGGCGGCGGCACGCTGCGTCGCTACGTTGATCGCCTGGAGCGGGGTAAGCCCGGCATCGACCATCAGGGCCAGCTCACGGTGCTCCGCGAAGCCCGGGATACGCAGGGGCGTGGCACCGGAATCCGTGCCGAAGCCCACGTTGATACCGGCATCGTAGAGGCGCTTGAAGTTCTGCTCGTTCGTTTTTAGCGCCGCTTCGTTCACGGCGGTGGCGCCATCGTTCTGCACCTTGTCGCGCCACGCGCCGTCGGCAAACTGGGCGGCAAGCGCCGGCTGTACCGCGTGTGCGAAGAAAGGCTGGTCCATCCATGCCGGGTGGCGGGCGTAGATATACGCCGCTTCGTTGAGGTCGAGCGTGGCGATGTACCAGGTGCCGTGTTGCTTCATGGCATCGATGAAGCCCTGGTCGACCGGCTTGTCGCGAACGCCATGGGCGAGAATATCCACGCCGTTGTCGACGAGCTGGCGTGCATCATCGAGGTAATAGACGTGGGCGGCGACGCGCAGGCGCTTCGCATGGGCCTCTTCGATCACGGCACGCCAGATCTCGGGCTTCATCTTCACCGGCAACGTACCGTTGAAATCGTCGAGCCAGATCTTGACCAGGTCGGTACCGCGCGCCGCGGCGGCATCCACTGCCGCACGTGCCTCGTCCGGCGTGGCCGGGCGATCGAGCTGGCTGGTCCCGGCCTGCATCATCTTTGCTGGCGGCGCGCCGCCGGGCACCCCAATGCCGTGGTCGGCGCCAAACAGATCGGCGGCATCGGCTTTGCCAGCGTGCAGGTCGGTACGCAATGGATAGAACACCTCAGGGTTGTTCAGCCCCAGGCTGGTCACAGTGGTGACCCCGTAGGCGCGCCATTGACGGAGCTGGCGGAGCGCGTTCTCGCGTGAGTAGAGGGCAGGCTGTCCGCCCTTTGTTCCATCCACCAGGCCGATATGCGAGTGGTCGGAGATGAGGCCGGGGATGATGGTCTTGCCCGTGTAATCCACGACCTTGGTGCCGTCCGGCATCTTCACCCGAAGACCTGGCCCCACGATCGAGAAGTGATCGCCATCCACGACCAGGGTCACATCCTCTTTCGCCGGGGTGCCGGTCCCATCGATAAGCCGGGCTCCGCGGATGACCGTGGCGGCGTGGGCGCCCGTCGTGGCGGCCAGCAGGGCAGTGGCGAGAAGCAGGGGGCGGCGCACGGTCATCGATGAATCCTTCAATAAACGTCTGGTAGCCCAGCACGGATAATGCACCACCTGCGGAGGGCATGTCGTTGCGAATGCGTTAGTGGCGCCATTGTCACGCTTGCTGCACACCCTTCGCCGGACGCTCGTCACACCCACACGTTTAAAGGTGAGCACGATGGACGAGCAGAAGACCCCGGTTGCGGATAAGCAGAAAGGCGGCATCGGCTACGTGCTGCTGTGGATCCTGGGGGTGCCGATCCCGGTCCTCATCCTTATCTTCCTGGTTCGCGGCTGCACCTGAGCACGCTAAGCTGGCGGCTTCCCATCTGGAAGCCGCCGCGTGTCCCAGCAAGTCCTCCCGCGTAGCCCCGGCATCGACCTGCTGCGCGGCGTCAGTATCCTGCTGGTCGTGGTCCACCACCTTGGCCTGAGGCTGCCGCTGCACAAGACCGATGCGGCACGGGTACTGCCGGCCCTGGTGCTCAAGGGCCTCATCTATAACGGCTACGAAGCGGTTTTTCTGTTCTTTGTCGTCTCAGGATTCCTGATCACCCGGCATGTCCTTGAGCGGGACGGCGCACTCGCCGCGGTGGACTGGCGCGGTTTTTACGCTCGCCGGCTGGCGCGCATTGCGCCTTGCCTGGTTGCGCTGATAGTCGTGCTGTTGGCCTGCCATGGGCTGGGCGTACCCAACTACGTCTTCGACAAGCCGGGGCAGACACCGTTCGGCGCCACGCTCTCGGCCCTTACCTTCACCCTGAATGTGTACGAGGGAAACCACGGCTGGCTACCGGGTGGCTGGGATGTCCTGTGGTCGCTATCGGTTGAGGAAGTTTTCTACCTGGCCTTTCCGCTCGTGTGCCTCACCCTGGGCCGCACGCGCTGGCTGGTGCCGGCGCTTGCCGCGCTCGTGCTGTCGGTGCCATTTACCCGCGCCGCCATTGTCGATAACGAGATCTGGAGTGAGAAAGCCTACCTGCCTGGGATGGGGGCAATTGCGGCGGGCGTCCTCGCGGCGCTCGTTCGCTTTCGCATGGGGGTGCCGGGGGTGGGGGCTCGCCGTGCCATGGCCGCCGTCGGTGTGTTGAGCCTGGGCTCGATCATGTTTTCGGGTGGCTGGGTGTGGCACGCCATCCACGAGGGCTATCTGCTCTTGCTCATCGGCGCCGGTGTGCTGCTCGTGCTGGCATCGCCGGAAGGTGGCACCGCGGTACGTGGAACGGGCTGGCTACGTGCCATGGGCCGCTCCAGCTACGAGGTATACCTCACCCACATGTTCGTCGTGTTCTCGCTGGTGGGAGTGGCACGCCTCACCGGCACTGACAAGGCATGGGGCTGGATCTGGTATGCGCCCACCGTGCTGGTGGCGTGGGCGCTGGGGCTGTGCGTGGCACGTTGCCTGTCCGAGCCGGCGAACCGGTGGCTTCGCCGCCGTATGCTCAAGCCTGCTTCCTTGGTGGCGACGGCGTGACCTGGGCTGCCGCATCGAAACTCTCGGCATGCTCGGCAGGCCGGATCTTTGCACCACGCGCAACGGCAAGTCCGTGGGTGAGCTCCGCGCCGAGCAGCACGATGATGGATGCGTAGTACACCCACGTGAGTAACACGACGATCGCGCCTGCCGGGCCATAAGCGCCGCCGATGCTGGCACGATCGATATACAGGCTGATGACGAACTTGCCGCCGACAAAAAGCAACGCGGTGAGGATGCCGCCACGTGCCGCATCGCGCCAGGCGATCTGCGCGTCAGGAAGGATGCGGTACATCGCGCCGAACGCGATGACGAATACACCGAACGAGATGACCGCTTCGACCACCTGCCATGCCACGGTATCGCCGGGGATGACGGCCTGGATCAGGCTGCTGACGACGAATGAAATGATGAGCAGGAAGGCAATGCCGATGAGCAGGCCGAACGCGCGCGCCCGCGTGCTCAACCAGCCGACAACGGCTTCACCCGGCTTGGCGCGGATCTTCCACACCCGGTTGATCGTGGACTGCAGCTGAGCGAACACGGCTGATGCGCTGAACACGGTGACGCACAGGCCTATGATCCCGACGACATTTCCCAGACGTGGGCGCTGCTGCGCATTGTCGATCACCAGCTTGACCGCGGTGGCGCCCTGCTGGCCGATCACGTTGGTGAGGCTGTCCACCAATTGCGCCTGCCATGTTTCGTTGAGCGCGGATAGCACCCAAAGCAGCAAGACAAGCAGTGGCGCGAAGGACAGTGCCGAGTAAAACGAAAGCGCCGCGGCGCGGGTCATCAGCTCATCATCACTGAAGCCGTCGGCGGCGGTGCGGATGGATCGGCTGGTGAGGTCGTACCAGTGGCGCAGGCTCATGGGGAAGGGGCGGGGGCCTCGCAGCCCCCGCCAGGTCCGGTTAGTGGTGGCGGTCGCGGTCGCGCGCGTGATCGGCGGCCTTGCCGACTTCCTTCTGCACCTTGCCCGCGTTCTTCTCGATATTGCCTGCCGCCTGCTTCGCGTGGTCACCCGTGACCTTGCCCACGGCTTCCTTCATGGCGCCCTTTACCTCGTGTTTCATACCCTCGGTGCGGTTCTTGTCCATGGTGGTTCCTCGGTTGCTCTGCGCAGTTCGCAGCGTGAATGGTGTACCCGTTCACGCCATTACAGGCGCGTGAAGTGCGCGTGCGCCGACGTTCACCGCGCGGGCGTGAGACGGTACGATGCCCGTATGTTCTTTCCGTTGCCCAAGACGGCCACCGCGCCGTTCTGCCCCTCTGAAGTCGCCGGTTCCATCGTCGTATCGTCCGATCTCCCCTGGTGGAAGAAGGCGCTGCGCTTTGCCGGTCCGGGCCTGCTCGTTTCCGTGGGCTACATGGACCCGGGCAACTGGGCCACCGATATCGAAGCCGGCTCACGGTTCGGTTACCGCCTGCTGTTCGTGGTGCTGCTTTCAAGTCTCGCCGCCATGCTGCTGCAATGCCTTGCTGCGCGGCTAGGCATTGCGACGCGCAAGGACCTGGCCCAGCTTTCCAGCCAGCGTTATCCACGGGCACTTGGCCGCGCCCAGTGGGTATTGGCCGAGCTTTCCATTATTTCCTGCGATCTGGCCGAGGTGCTCGGCAGTGCGCTGGCCTTCAAGTTGTTGTTCGGCGTGTCGCTGCCCGTCGGCGTGGCGCTAACGGCGCTCGATACGTTCATCGTGCTCGGGCTGCAGGGCCAGGGGTTCCGCCGGGTTGAGTCGATCATCCTGGGGCTGGTCGGCACTATCGGCATCTGTTTCGTGGTGCAGCTGTTCCTGGTCGGTCCGGACTGGCACGCGGTTGCCGCCGGCTTTGTGCCGTCGCTGCACGCACTGGATAGCCGCGAGCCGCTTTACCTGGCGATCGGCATCCTTGGCGCTACGATCATGCCGCACAACCTGTACCTGCATTCGTCGATCGTGCAGACCCGCGCGGTTTCCGGAGACGCAGGAAAATGGGCCGCGATAAGGCTCACGCGCGTGGATACGATCTGCTCGCTTAGCCTGGCGCTGCTGATCAATGCCGCGATCCTCATTGTGGCCGCGGGTGCCTTTCATGCCACCGGCCGGCACGATGTCGCCGATATCGGTGACGCTTACCAGTTGCTTGCGCCAATTGCCGGCACGGCGGTGGCTTCCGCGGCATTCGCCATTGGGCTGTTCGCGTCGGGCCAGAGCTCCACCTTTACCGGGACCATAGCCGGGCAGGTGATCATGGATGGCTTCCTGCAGATGAAACTGCCGTGCTGGCAGCGGCGGTTGATCACCCGCGGGCTTGCCATCATTCCCGCGTTCATCGGCGTGGTGGTGATGGGGGATCGTGCGATCGGCGCGCTACTGGTGGCCAGCCAGGTGGTGTTGAGCGTCCAGCTACCGTTTGCCATGTATCCGCTGATCCGGTTCACCGATAACCGCGAGCTGATGGGATCGTTTGCCAATACCCGGCTCGTCTCGATATCTGCCTGGGCGCTTTTCTTCGTCATCTCGGCGGCCAATATATGGCTTGTGGCCCAGTTCTTCGGCCTGGCTTGATGTGGGCCCTGAAACGCAGAAGGCCCGCCGATGGCGGGCCTTCTTTATAGCAACGCGGTTCTCGTAGGAGCGGGCAGGGCCGCGGCCTTGGGAAGCGCGGACTGGGATCTGCCGCCAAAGGCGGTCGCGCCCAGGTGCGCCCCTACGGCGAGCGCGGCTTACGCTTCGTTGCTGAGGCGGCTGGCGACTTCGCCGAGCCAGTCGTAGCCATCCATTTCGCCACCGAACAGGTCGAGGCCGTTGGAGGCATCGCTGGCATGGAAGCCGGCGGAGTATTCGAAGGTGGTAATGCCGTAATCGTTGCGAAGTTCGTTCATGGTCGTCTCCCAGTCTCTTGTATGACCGGTTGTTTCAAGTCAGCCCACGCCGCCGGTCTCTGGCATGGAGCGGACCTTACGCTGGCCCGGGGTGACCCGGTAGATGGCCAAAAAGCGTTGGTCCGTTTCGTTTGGTGAACAATCGGTTCGTTAGGCTTTCGTCATGCGGTGTTTGCACCGAATTACTGAACCAACGAGTTTTCTCTTTCACCTTAGTAAGGGTCCCCTCAGCGGATTCAAGGGTTCCAATCATTAAATTCTTCGACAGCGCGCGTAAGGAAATAGTTCAATCATTTTTCCAATCGGCCCGATGGACGGTGCCTATGGGATCCCTTGCCGCGGCCTTTCGTTCGCAGGAACGAACGTATCCGTTAACTAGAGTTTAACTCATTCGCCCGGCAGCTGCCACGGGGGTGTTTGCAACCGTTCACATAAGTAGTCCGCCAGCTGGCGCACCTTGGGGGAGAGGTGCCGGCTGCGGGGGTAGACCAGCCACACGGCGCCGTTCTCGTCCCGCCAGGCATCAAGCAGCGAAACCAGCCTGCCTTCGGCCAGGGGGGCTTCGACATAGAAGTCCGGTAGCTGGGCGATGCCCAGGCCGCGCAGGCTGGCGTCCAGCAGGGCCTGGCCGGAGCTGGCCCGGTACCGGCCGCGGACCGGGCGCTGCCGGGGTTGGCCATCTTCAAGGAAAATCCAGTGGCTGGCCGAGCCGAGGAGGAGCTGGTGATCGACCAGGTCATCGGGCGTGCGGGGAGTGCTGCGGGTCTGGAGGTATGCGGGCGACGCCACCACGAACAGGCGCCGTTCGCCCAGCCGGCGGGCCACCAGGTTGGAGTCGGCTAGCAGGCCGGTGCGGATGGTGAGGTCATACCCCTCTTCGATCAGGTCGACATTCCGGTTCGAGAAGTCCATGTCCACGCCGAGCTGGGGGTGCATGGCCAGGAATTCATTGACCAGCGGGGCAACGTAGCGCTCGCCGTACGTGGTGGCCAGGCTGATGCGCAGGCTTCCGCGCAGGCCCTCCTGGTAATCGACGATGGCCTGTTCGGCGGCGTCGAACCCTTCGAGCAAGTGGCGGGCATGTTCGTAGTAGAGCCGGCCGGCATCGGTCAGGCGCAGTTTGCGGGTCGTCCGGTGCAGCAGTTGCGTGCCCAGACGCTGCTCAAGCGCGCTCACCGCGCGGCTGACAAAGGCCGTGGAGAGGCCCAGGTGGCGGGCGGCGGCCGAGAAGCTGCCCAGGCGGACCACCTCGACAAAGGCGTCCATTCCGTCCCATGCGCGCATCGATTATTGCTCCCGGTAAAAGATGCTTGTCGGTACGAACGACTAATCGACGACGGCAAGGCTGGCTAGAATCCATGATCCACCCGGCCCGTGCCGGTTTCACATGCCATTGTAAGAGGAATGACCGACCATGAAGTCGCGCGCCGCTGTTGCCTGGGAAGCAGGAAAGCCCCTCTCCATTGAGGAGATCGACGTCCAGGGCCCCAAGGCGGGCGAGGTGCTGGTACGCATCGTTGCCACCGGCGTGTGCCATACCGATGCCTTCACCCTGTCGGGTGCCGATCCGGAAGGCGCCTTCCCGGTCATACTGGGCCATGAGGGCGGCGGCATTGTCGAGGAGGTGGGCGAGGGCGTGACCACCCTGAAGCCGGGTGACCATGTCATCCCGCTCTATACGCCTGAGTGTGGCGAGTGTTCGTTCTGCCGCTCGGGCAAGACCAACCTCTGCCAGAAGATCCGCGTGACCCAGGGCAAGGGCGTCATGCCTGATGGCACCTCGCGGTTCTCCATGGGTGGCAAGTCGCTTCTCCATTACATGGGCACCAGCACCTTTAGCGAATACACGGTGCTGCCGGAGATTTCGCTGGCGAAGATCAACAAGGACGCGCCGCTGGATAAGGTTTGCCTGCTGGGTTGCGGCGTCACGACCGGCATCGGCGCCGTGTTGAATACGGCCAAGGTGGAGCCGGGTGCGACCGTGGCCGTGTTCGGCATGGGTGGCATTGGCCTTTCGGTGGTGCAAGGCGCGGTTATGGCCAGGGCCAGCCGGATCATTTGCGTCGATACCAACCCGTCCAAGTTCGAGATGGCGAAGATGCTGGGTGCGACCGATTTCGTGAATCCTCGTGATTACCCGGATACGCCGATCCAGCAGGTCATCGTCGACCTGACCGATGGTGGCGTCGATTATTCCTTCGAATGCATCGGTAACGTGGATGTGATGCGTTCGGCCCTGGAGTGTTGCCACAAGGGCTGGGGCGAGTCGATCATCATTGGCGTGGCTGGCGCGGGCCAGGAGATCCGCACGCGTCCGTTCCAGCTCGTTACCGGCCGCGTATGGCGCGGCTCCGCGTTCGGCGGCGTGAAGGGCCGTACGGAATTGCCCGGTTATGTCGAGCGCTACATGGGTGGTGAGATCAAGATCGATCCCATGATCACGTATACGATGGGGCTGGATGACATCAATCGCGCCTTCGACCTGATGCACGAAGGCAAGGCCATCCGCTCCGTCATTCTTTACTGAGTGCCCAGATGAACGAGACGATCGACCTTATCCGCCGCTACTACGACGCCTTCAACCGCGGCGACTGGAACGGCATGCTCGACGTGCTGGACGAGCACGTGGCCCACGACGTGAACCAGGGCGGCCGCGAAACCGGGCGCGCCCGGTTCGCCGCCTTCCTCGAGCGCATGAATGTCAGCTACTCCGAGCAGCTGAAGAACATTGTTGTGATGGCTAACGAAAAAGGCGACCGGGCGGCTGCGGAATACGTGGTGCATGGCGAATACAAGGCCACTGACGACGGCCTGCCGCTGGCCCAGGGGCAGAGCTACGTGCTGCCGGGCGGTGCGTTCTTCGACGTGGCGGGTGGCAAGATCACCCGCGTGAGTAACTACTACAACCTGGAAGACTGGTTGGCCCAGGTGCGTCGCGTCGACGTCGATTGACCTTGAAGCCGGGGTGGTGGGGCCGCAGGTCATGCCCTGACCCCACCACCAAGGCAAGGCATGGCCTGGACCAACCCGTATTACGACGCTGCCAGGGAGCACCATACGCCCGACGGCTTCCGTAACCTCGAACCGGAAACACGCGAGCCAGGCGGCCTGAAGCGCTGGCGCCGCGAGCGCAAGGAACAACAGCTACCCCGTCCCCCCGATGAAGGCTACGCTGCCTTCACCCGGCGCTGGTGGCAGCCCGCCGATTTCGCCGGCTTGGGCGATGCGGCGTGGTGGCTTGGCCATGCCACGGTGCTGGTACGCCGGCAGGGCCTCACGGTCATCACGGATCCCGTGCTTGGCAAGCGCGCTTCGCCGCTGTCGTTCGCCGGCCCGTTGCGGCGGACGCCCGCGCCCGTCGAGGTGGCCGCGTTGCCGCAGATCGATGTGGTGGTGATCTCACACAACCATTACGACCACCTGGACCGCGACAGCGTGCACGCCATAGCGCGACGCTTCCCAAGGGCGGTATTCCTCGTGCCGTTGGGGCTTAAGCGTTGGTTCGATCGCGAACGTATTGGCAACGTGCGTGAGCTCGACTGGTGGGCCTCCACGGACATCGCCGGCACGGTGTTTACGTTCGTCCCCGCGCGTCACTGGAGCGCGCGCACGCTTTGGGATCGCAACCGCTCGCTATGGGGTGGTTGGGTCATGGCCCAGGATGGCTACCGGTTCTGGTTTGCCGGCGATACGGGCTATTCTGAGAAGCTGGCCGACATCGGGCGCCGTGCAGGGCCCATCGACCTGGCAGCGATTCCCATTGGCGCGTACGCGCCACGCTGGTTCATGCATGGCCAGCACGTGGACCCGGCCCAGGCGGTACGGTTGCATAAGGAGATCGGCGTCCGCCGCTCCATCGCCATCCATTGGGGTGTATTCGAGCTGGCGGATGACCAGCTGGACGAGCCGCCGCGGCTACTTACCGAGGCGCTTGCCGCGGAGGGCATGACGGGAGACGATTTCATGCTTTTAAACATTGGGGGGCGGATTGCGCTCTAATGTGCACCCCTTGATCCCGAAGTGCCCAGCCATGCCCTCGCAAACCTTCCAGCTAGAAGGCGAATACGTCGAACTCAACCAGTTGCTGAAGCTCACCGGCATTGCCGCGAGCGGTGGCGAAGGCAAGCACCTGGTAGCCGATGGCCTCGTTACCGTCGATGGCGTGGTGGAGCTGCGCAAGACCTGCAAGATTCGCGCGGGCCAGGTCGTGGAAATCGACGACGAAACCATTCGCGTCATTTGATGACGCCCCCGCTGTTGTAGGAGCGTGCTTGCACGCGATAAGCCAACAAAGCGGTTTATCTGCCGACCCAATAGAAAAAGCCGGCGTCTCGCGACGCCGGCTTTTTTCGTTCATGCGCTGGCTATTACATGCCGCCGGCGGTCGACGACTTGGCCGGTTCCGCGGTGGTGCTCTTCTTGTGCTTCTTGTGGGTCGACTTCATGGAGCCATTCTCGCTACCTGCCGCACTGCTGGCCGCGCCGTCCTTCTTCATGGAATCAGAGCTCGAGTGCATGGCCGAGCCGGCGGTGGAGGCGGGCGTCGGGTCGGTCTTCGAAGCGGCATCCTGCGCGAAGGCGGCGCCGCTCACGAGGGTACAGCCGGCGAGCATGGCGAGGATCAGTTTCGTGTTGCGCATGACGAATCTCTCCTGGAACTGTGGTGAGCGCCTTGGATTCAAAAGCGGCTGCGCCGGGCGCGGCGGCGTGGCTCGCTACAGACCGGAATGTGTGCGGTCGGTGCAGACGCTATCGCTTTTTGGATGAACAAAGTGGGTCTCGCTCTGCAGTTCCTAGGCATCCGTTCAGGTGGAAATTACAAACCGTTAAGCGATGGCGAAAAACGTTTTGCAGTGCACTACGAATGTCTTAGTGGAAATCGCGGGAAACCGAGCCAAACGAAGGAAGCAGGTCGCTGAAATCCAGCAGCCTGTAAGCCACGAGGTGGTGCACGCCATCGATGGATTGCCACTGCCCATCCACGGCAAGCAGCACGGCATCCAGCAGCGCCTGGCGGCAGGCTTCCGCCACCTTCGGCCGCACGATCACATTCACCTGGCCGGTTTCATCTTCCAGCGTCACGAAAGTGATGCCACTGGCGGTTTGCGGGCGTTGGCGAACGGTCACCAGGCCCGCGTGACGTAGCCATGCACCATTTCGGATAGCGAGAAGATCGCGTGCACGGCGGACGCGACGGGATAGCAAGTTCTTGCGAACCAGCGAGAGCGGATGGCCGCTCAGTGAGAGGCCATGCGTGGCGTAATCGGCGAAAACGTTTTCGGCCAACGAGGGTGGCCGCAGTGTGGTGCGCTCCTCGGCCACGGCATGGAGTAGGGGTAACGTGCGTTCAATACCTGCACTTTCCCAGCGTGCGCGATGGCGGTGGCCGCTGAGGGTGCGCAGGGCGCCGGCATCCGCCAGGCGCTCGCGCTCGAAGCGGTTGAGTTGTGCACGGCTGGCCAGGTCGGCGAGGTCGCGCAGCGGTGCCTGCGCGCGCGCGGCGACGATGCGTTCGCCCAGATCGGCCGACAGGCCGCCGATCATTCGTAAGCCCAGTCGAAGTACGAACGTACCCGTTTGCTTTGAAACCGGTTCCAGCGTGCAATCCCAGTCGCTGGCGGTGACATCCGGCGGGCGTACTTCGACGCCATGGCGGCGTGCATCAGCCACCAGTTGGGCTGGCGCGTAGAAACCCATGGGCTGGCTGTTGAGCAGCGCGCAGGTGAATACCTCGGGGTGGTGGCATTTCAGGTACGACGAGGCATAAGCGATAAGTGCGAAACCCGCCGCATGGGATTCGGGAAAGCCATAGCTGCCGAACCCCTGGATCTGGTCGATGATCTGCTGGGTGAATTCAGGCGAATAGTTGTTCTTCGCCATGTTACGGCGGATCTTCGGTTCGAATTTCTGCAGGCCACCGCGGCGTTTCCACGCGGCCATGGAGCGGCGCAGCTCATCGGATTCGCCTGGTGAGAAATCAGCGACCACCTGCAGCACGTGCATTACCTGCTCCTGGAAGATCGGTACGCCGAGCGTGCGTTCCAGGACGGGGCGTACCTTATGTTCGTAGACGATCTCTTCGGGGGGAAGCTTTCGCCGTTGCAGGTAGGGGTGCACCATGCCGCCCTGGATCGGGCCGGGTCGAACAATGGCGACCTGGATCACCAGGTCGTAATAGCGGGCCGGTTTCAGGCGCGGCAGCATCGACATCTGCGCGCGTGATTCGATCTGGAATACGCCGACGGTATCGGCCTGCTGGATCATGGCGTAAGTCTTTGGGTCCTCCATGGGGATATCGGCCAGGCGCGGGTAATCGGTGGCCTTGTGCGCGCGCAGAAGGTCCATGGCCTTGCGCATGCAGGTGAGCATGCCCAGCGCCAGGCAATCCACCTTCAGCAGCTTCATGGTCTCCAGGTCATCCTTGTCCCACTGGATGATGGTGCGATCCTCCATGGCTGCGTTCTCCACGGGCACCAGGTGGTGCAATGGCGTATCGGAGATAACGAAGCCACCTACGTGTTGGGAAAGGTGGCGTGGCATGCCATTGAGCTCCTCCACCAGTACGACCAGTTGCCGGATGGTGCGGCTGGTAATGTCGAAGCCACGTTCGGCCAGGCGTACCGTAATGGGTACTTCTCCATGGGCATGCGAATACGCCCGACTTAGCTGGTCCAGTTGATCTTCCGAAAGGCCAAGCGCCCGGCCGATATCGCGCGCCGCGCTCTTGCGCCGGTAGCTGATCACGGTGGCAGCCAGCGCGGCGCGCTCACGCCCATATTTGTTGAATACGTACTGCAGCACTTCCTCGCGCCGTTCGTGTTCGAAATCCACGTCGATATCGGGCGGCTCATCGCGTTCGATGGAAATGAAGCGCTCGAACAATGTGCTGATCTGCGCGGGATTGACCTCGGTAATACCCAGGCAGAAGCACACCACTGAATTGGCTGCGGAACCGCGGCCCTGGCAAAGGATCTGGCGTGAGCGGGCAAAGCGCACGATATCGTGCACGGTGAGGAAGAAGGCCTCGTATTTCATCGTGGCGACGAGGACAAGTTCCTTTTCGATCCGCTCTCGCAGCGTATCGTCGATACCGCCAGGCCAGCGCGTGGCGGCCCCTTCCCAGGTGAGCTGGCGCAGGTAGGCCGTGGCATCCATGCCATCGGGTACCAGCTCGCGCGGGTAAACGTAGTTAATGCCACGGATATCGAAGCCGGTGCAGCGCGCCGCCACCACCTGGGTTTCGTCGAGCAGGTCGCGGGGATAGATGCGGGCCAGGGTTTCGCGCCTGCGCAGGTGGCGTTCGCCATTGGCAAACAACGCGGCGCCCGCATCGGCCAGGGGGCGGTTCACGCGGATGGCGGTCATCACATCCTGCAAGGCCCGGCGGCGGCGCAGGTGCATGTGTACGTCGCCCGTGGCGACGCATGGCAAGGCGTGGCGTGCGCCCAGTTCGCGTAACGCGGCCAGTTCGGCATCATCATGCTGGCCGCGGTGCAGTTCCACGGCCAGCCATGCACGCCCGCTGAAATGCGTGGCCACCCAGGCGGCACGCTCATCGTGGGTCGCGGCGTTCGTGGCTTTCCAGGGGCCCGGAGCCCACAACAGGCATAAGCCGTCGCCCAAGGCCTCCAGGTCGCTACGGTGCAGTTCGTAACTGCCCTTGGGTGCGCGGCGCCGGGCCAGGGTCACTAACCGGCACAGCTCGGTGTAGCCGGCCTGGCTTTCCACCAGCAATACCAGCACGGTGCCATCGGCGAGCCGGAACTCGCTGCCGGTGATCAGTGGCAGTTCCACTTCCAGCGAGGCCTCCAGCGCACGCACGATCCCCGAAAGCGAACATTCGTCGGTGATGGCGAGGGCGGCATAGCCAAGATCCTTCGCGCGCTCGAACAGTTCGCGCGCGCTCGATGCCCCGCGCTGGAAGCTGAAATCGCTTAGTGCGTGCAATTCGGCGTAGACGGGGGGAGCGATATCGCCGTCGTTCGCTGGTGAGTCAGGCAAACCAGCCATGCAGCATCCACCCATCCAGCATGCCCGGCGGCAGGTAAGCCCAGGCTTGCTGGCCATGCACGGTTTTGACGATGTAGTAATCGCGACGAGCATCACCACCATCCCACCAGCCGCTTTCGATGCGCTCCGGGCCGGCCAGTACGGCGACCGGATCGGGGCGCATGGGCAGCGGGCGCGGTAACAGCCACAACGGGCGGCGCCCGCGCGGCAGTGAGACCGTGGCGGTGGGGGCGCCATAGCGCGAGGCGCGTTCGGGGCGGTGGTCGTTCACGACGGTGAGCTGGCGCAGGGCCGCATCGCCCAGGCGTGCGCGCAGGCGCTCATCCAGCGTCGGCCAGTCAAGGCCATCACCCCGGATGGGTTCGAACAGATCGCGTACCGGTGGGCGGAAGACGGGCAGCTCGTCGGCATGCAGTTCGATGGAGCGAGCCGGGGCAGGGAGCGTGGTGCGCTCAAGCCGCGTGCGCGCCAGTTCAAACAGTCGCTCGGCATCGCGCTGCGGCGCCGCCATGGCAACCCCTATGCGCGTGCTTTCGCCCCGTGCATGTTCCAGGGTCAGCGTAAAACGTTGCACGCCGCCATCGCGCGCCGCCAGCAGGTTGGCCAGTGCGCGGGTGAGCCGGCGCAGTGGAAACAGCAGCGGCTGGCTGCCATCGAGTTCGGCATCGAACTCGATCTTCTGCTGGAAACTGGCCGGCGGCTGCCATGCGGGCAACGCATCGGAAGCCTGGCCGCGGATGCGATCGAGCCAGTTCACGCCAGCACGGCCGATGCGCCGGGTGAGCTCGGGACGGGGCAGGCGGAACACATCATCCAGCCGGCGAAAGCCCATGGCATGCAGCGCGGTGACGGCGGTAGTTGGCAAGCCGCTTTGCGAGAGGGGCAGGGCACCCAGCATACGGATAACGCCCTCGCGCGCAGGAATCACCATCCCATCGGCCGTGGCGGCGAACACCCAGGATGCGGAGGCGAACGGCGTAGCGGCCAGTGTGTGCGGATGGCCTTGCGCATGCAGGCCGGCAGTGACGCGTTCAACCAGTACAGGCCAGCCATCGAACAGGCGCAGGCTAGCCCCGACCTCCATGAGGAGGGCGTTGGGTGGTACCAGACTGACATGGCCGCTGAACTGGTAGCACCAGGCGGCCAGCTCGCTAAGCAGGCGCTTCTCGGCATCACGGTCGCGCGGGCGTACTTCCAGTGCAGGGCATAACGCGCGAGCGGCAGCCACGCTTTGCCCGCGGCGTATGCCATGGGCGCGGGCTTCGTCATTGACGGTGGCGATCAGCCGCTGGCGGGCGTGGCTATCGAGCAGGGCGGAGGGGCCTGCCTCCGGTGCCGCGGCGAAGGCGGCGGAGAACGCCAGGCCGGGAAAACGGAGGCAGGCCCAAAGCATGGTTGCGGCAACGAGGCAAAAAAGAGGTGCCCGGCATGGCGGCGGATGAGGGACGACGCCATGCCGGACAAACCTCAGGCCCGCATACGCAACAGCGGAGCGGTAGTGGTCAGCAGGCCACGCGACTTGAGGACATCCACATAGGTGGCCTCATCGCTGTTGCTGACCTTGATGCGGAGCGCCGCCGGGCTGTTTTGCGCGGCGTGCTCGGCGGAACGGAAAACCATGGCGCAGGCATCGCCGCTTTCGGCAGCCAGTTGCAGGCGGCGCAGGCTGCGGTAATCGATATCCGGCAACCAGCCGACCACGGCGCCGCAGCAGCCGGAGCGCAGGCACTGCTCCATGCTCCAGGCAGCCTCGGTGGAGCCTGCATGAATCTCGTGCAGGAAGCGCAGATCGACACCGGCCGCGGCCAGCGCGGGAGCATAGGGCTGGTAAGGCGGTGCCACGAAGATGACGCGGCGGTGCTCCTGGGTGAGCGCGGCAAGCGCGGGCATCACCAGGTCAAGCTCGCCCAGACCATCGTGTTCGAACAGGATTTCGCTGACGGCGCCTTGCGGCCAGCCGCCACCCGGCAGGCGGGTGTCCAGTGACGTCCAGCCCGTGGAAAGCGCGCGCACGCGCGGCTGGCGATCGGCGGAGCGGCGCCAGATACCGGGATGATCCAGGACCTGGGCCAGGTTGTGCGAAGCGGTGGCAATGGCAGCATTCATGGCTCAGGTCCTGCGGATGATGCCGACATAGCGGCCTTCGATGGCGAAGGCGTGGCGGCGGGGGTCGACTTCGATGGGCTTGAAGTCCGGGTTTTCGGGAAGCAGCAGCAGGCGGTCGCGCTCATGCTTCAGGCGCTTCACCGTGACTTCGTCATCCAGGCGCGCCACTACGATCTGGCCATCGTTGGCCGTGGCGGTGCGGTGGACGGCCAGCAGGTCGCCATCGAGGATGCCGACATCGCGCATGCTCATGCCCACTACGCGCAGCAGGTAATCGGCCCGGGGGTGGAACATGGCCGGGTCGATCTCCAGCTGTGATTCGATGTTTTCCTCCGCCAGGATGGGCGAGCCAGCGGCGACGCGGCCGATAAGCGGCAGCTCGTTGAGCATGGCGGCACGGATGGCGGCGGCATTGCCTGACGGGAGGCGCAGGCCACGATGTTGTGGCGACCGCTCCAGCACACCCTTGCGCACCAGCGACTCCACACAAGCCTGCGCGGAGCTGTGGCTGGGAAAGCCTAGTGCATCAGCGATCTCGCGCAGCGTGGGGGGGAGGCCCTCGGCCTGCAGGTACTCCCGCAGGAAATCCAGGGTCTTCTGCTGTCGCTCGGTGAGGTTCGGCGTCGTCATGTGTACATTTGTACAGAAGCCGGCGGCGGGGTGCAAGTGGCTCGTGGGGTTGCGGCGTTTCTCAGGTGAAGAAGCCTTACAAAGCCCATGACAATTAAAGAATTTTCCTACATACGCGCGCGAGCCCAGGCTATCGAAATCTGGCGTGCAAAAGGTAACTCTGTGGCAACCATCACTATTGGAGCTTGAGCCCCATGCACGCCATTGCCCCTGACACCCCGCCGACCGTGGGGCACGTCAGCGACATTGCACAGGATGCGTCTCGCGGCCACCATGCCTCTCTCGAAGTACGTGTAAGCAGGCTTGAAACCGCTATGGAATACATCCGGGACGACATTCGTAACCTCCGCCTTGAGTTGCGGGATACCCGTAACGAACTCCGGGCCGAAATACGTGAATTGAGAACGGATTTCCGTTTCCTGTTCGGCACAGTCATCACGTTCGGCCTCGGGCTCTCCGGGATGATGGCGAAGGGTTTCCACTGGATCTGACCATGGCTTTTTAATCGCTTGCACGTTTGTGCACGATTACGTACATTGATGCGCATTCTTCTTCCCATGGCATGCGCATGAACCCCACCCGGGCCACCCGGCTTATCTTTCTTCTTTCCGGTATCGGCATGGCAAGCTGGGCGCCGATGGTGCCGTATGCCAAGGCCAACCTCGGCCTCGATGACGGCACGCTTGGCCTGGTGCTGCTGTGCATGGGGTGTGGTGCGGCGGCTGCCATGCCGCTTGCAGGGTTCCTTACCCACCGCTTCGGCAATCGCGATGTCATCGGTGTAAGTGGCCTGCTGGTGTGCCTCGCGCTGCCGCTGCTTACCATCGCATCCAGCACATGGGCCCTGGGTGCCGCGCTCCTGTTCTTTGGTGCGGCGCTGGGCGTGGTCGATGTCTCCATGAACGCCCATGCGGTGGACGTGGAAAAGATGCGCGGCAAGCCAATGATGTCGGGTTTCCATGGGCTCTTCAGTGTCGGTGGCCTGGTTGGCTCCGCGGGTATGGCTGCCTTGCTGAAGGCCGGTGCGCCGCTCACCGGCAGCGCTATCGCGGTGTCGCTTGCCCTGCTCATCATCGTGCTCACCCAATGGAAGCACTTCCTTGTGCGCCATGAGGAAGAACACGCCGGATCCCGGGCGCCGTTCCGCATGCCGGGTGGCGCGATCTTCCTGCTGGGCTTCCTTTGCATGGTGGTGTTCCTGGCCGAGGGTTCCATGCTCGACTGGAGCGCCGTTTTCCTGCGCTTCTCACGTGGCTTCGATGCCTCGTCGGCCGGTCTTGGCTACGCGGCGTTCTCGATCGCCATGGCCCTATGCCGCCTGCTGGGTGACCGCATTACTGCGCATATCGGCCCGGTGGCCATCGTGCGCGGGGGCAGCCTCATCGCTGCCGCAGGGTTCCTCGCCGCCACGCTTATTCCGTGGGGGCCGGCCGCGCTCCTCGGCTTCGTGCTGGTCGGCATTGGCGCGTCCAACATCGTGCCGGTCCTGTTCAGTGCCGCCGGGCGCCTGGGCGGCGCATCGCCTGGCGTCGGCATCGCCATTGTCACCGCGCTCGGTTATGCCGGCATGCTGGCCGGCCCTGCAGGCATCGGTTTCGTCGCCCACCTGAGCACGCTTTCCATTGCGCTGACCGGCGTCGCTGGCCTGCTCATCATCGTTTCCCTGTGCGCGTCCATCGCGCGCCGCTGATCGGAGTTTTCCATGTATTCCAAGCGTGATGTCGTGATCTTCGATTTCGGTGGCGTGCTCGTCGACTGGAACCCGCGGTATCTCTACCGCAAGCTGTTTGGTGATGACGAGGTGGGCATGGAGCGCTTCCTTGCCGAAGTCACCACCACTGAGTGGAACCTGCGCCAGGACGCGGGACGTCCGTGGAAAGAGGCTCTCGAGGAGCTAACGGCAAAGCACCCCGAGCATGTCGATCTGATCACGGCGTTCCATGAGCGCTGGGAAGAAACGCTGAAGGGCCCGATCGACGACAGCATCGCGATCCTGCGTGACCTCAAGCAGGCGGGCCACCCGCTTTACGGGCTCACCAACTGGTCGGGCGAGACCTTTCCGATCGCGCGTGCCCGCTATGAGTTCTTCAACTGGTTTGATGGCATTGTGGTCTCGGGCGACGAGGGCGCGATCAAGCCCGATCCGACGCTTTATGAAACCCTGCTGGAGCGCTACGACATCGATCCGAAGCGGGCGGTTTTCATCGATGACAACAAGGTAAATGTCGACGCGGCCGAGGCGCTGGGAATCCATGGCATCCATTTCCATTCACCGGCGCAGTTGCGTGCTGAGCTGGTCGCGCTGGGTTTCCTGCCGAAATGAGCACGCCGGATACCACGCTGCCGCGTGAGCGTCAGCAGTTGATCCTCGAGCGCCTGCAAAGGGAAGGGAAGGTCGTGGCCGTTGAGTTGGCGCAGGCGTTTCACGTATCGGAAGACTCGATCCGCCGTGACCTGCGCGATCTGGCGGCGCAAGGTCTTTGCCGCCGCGTCTACGGCGGCGCATTGCTTGCCCCGCACATTGCGCCGCTGGGCGAGCGGCACAGCGAGCGCGCGGAATTGAAGCGCACGCTTGGCCGTGCGGCGGCGGCGCTGGTGGGGGAGGGGCAGATCCTGTTTATCGATGCAGGATCAACCAACACTGCGTTAGCCAAGGCGCTGCCTGATCACCGCGACCTTACTGTGGTGACCAATGCTCCTGACGTG
>Ga0157369_10000344_pt1 | contig 61597 bp, 50 predicted proteins | sample C25metaG_FD_113461 | JGI IMG/M metagenome (GOLD analysis project Ga0157369, IMG submission 113461) | Corn rhizosphere microbial communities from Kellogg Biological Station, Michigan, USA - C2-5 metaG | ecosystem: Host-associated > Plants > Roots > Rhizosphere > Soil | place: USA: Michigan... | reverse complement strand
GTCGATCGCCTGCTCAGCAAAGGCCACACGGTGACGGGATACAACCGCACGCGCTCCAAGGCGCAGTGGCTGATCGACAAGGGAATGAAGTTCGCCGACTCGCCGCGCGCCGTGGCGGAAGGCTCCGACTACACCTTTGCCATGGTGACCAACACCGCCGCGTTGCAGCAGGTGGCAGAAGGCGACAACGGGATCGTCGCCGGCATGAAGCCGGGAAAGTTGTTTCTCGATATGAGCACCATCAGCCCGAACTTCAGCCGGCAGCTCGCCGCCAAGGTCCGTGAAAAAGGCGCAGACATGTGCGACACGCCAGTGTCGGGCAGCGTGATCACATTGCAGCAGGGAAAACTTTCTGTCATGGTCGGCGGCCGCGCCGAGACGTTCGCGAAGATCAAGCCGCTGCTCGACGACATTGGCCCCAAGGTCACGCACGTTGGCGACAACGGCCTGGCGCTCTCCATGAAGATCGCGGTGAACCTCAGCCTGATGGTCCAGATGCTCTCGTTCTGCGAAGGCGTACTGCTGGCGGAGAAAAGCGGCATCAAGCGCGAAGTCGCGGTCGACGTGCTCACGCACAGCGCGGTCGCTTCGCCAATGATCGTGTATCGCGGGCCGTTCATTCTCCAGCAGCCGGAAGAAGCCTGGTTCGACGTGAACATGATGCAGAAGGACATGAACCTGGCCCTCGAGATGGGACGCCAGCTCGACGTCCCTCTCCCAACGACTGCCGTCAGCAACGAATTTCTGACCGCCGCGCGCGGTATGGGCCTGGAGAAGCAAGATTTCGCCTGTGTCTTCGAAGTGCTGGCGCAGATGGCCGGGGTGAAGACCGCGGGAGCCAAGGCATGACGATCGCCGCTTTACAGCCGAATGCGACGGGAGCGCAGGCGTGGCTGCGCATGTATCGCTCCATGGTGGCAATCCGCGCCTTCGAGGAGCAGGTCAACGACCTCTACACGCGCGCGCTGATGCCCGGGCTTGCTCATCTCTACATCGGCGAAGAAGCGGTTGCGGTCGGCGTGTGCTCGGCGCTGCACGCCGAAGACTACATCACCAGCACCCATCGCGGTCACGGGCACTGTCTCGCCAAGGGCGCCTCGGCCGATCGCATGTTCGCCGAGCTGCTGGGCAAAGCAGCGGGCTACTGCAAAGGCAAGGGCGGGTCGATGCACATCGCCGATCCCGATACGGGCAATCTTGGCGCCAACGCCATCGTCGGCGGGAGTGCCGGCATCGCCACCGGTGCTGCTTATGCTTCCAAGACGCTCGGCAACGGACGCGTGGCGGTGTGCTTCTTCGGCGAAGGCGCGCTCGGCCAGGGCCTGCTCTACGAAGTGATGAACATGGCGCAGTTGTGGAAGCTGCCCGTGATCTACGTCTGCGAAAACAATCTCTATTGCGAGTACACGCATTTTTCCGAGACGGTTGCCGGCGACATTGTCGGTCGCGCCAAGGCGTTTGGGATGGAAGCGGCGGCGGTCGACGGCCAGGACGTGCGTGCCGTGTATGACGCCGCTGCCCGCCTCGTACAGCGCGCGCGCGACGGCGAAGGTCCGGCATTCCTGCTCTGCAACACCTATCGCTACAAGGGACACCACGTCGGCGACGTCAATCGCGAGTACTACCGTCCCAAGTCGGAAGAGCAGCGCTGGATGACCGAGCGCGATCCCATCACGAACTTGCAGAAGCGTCTGGTGGAAGAAGGTTTCGCCAAGCAAGCGGATTTCGAGCGCATCCAGGCGGACGTGGAAGAGGAAACCAGGAAGGCGGTTGAGTTCGCGCTCGCCGCGCCGTACCCGGGTCCGAGCGAGGTCGACCAGGACGTCTATGCCTGAGACGCGCGAAATCACGTTTGCCGAAGCCGTACGCGAGGCGCTCGCGGAAGAAATGCGCCGCGATGCGACCGTGCACGTCATCGGCGAAGACGTGGCAGAAGCCGGCACGCCGTTCAAAGTGCTGAGCGGGCTCGTCGAAGAATTTGGCACCAAGCGCGTCGTCGACACGCCGATCTCGGAAGCCGGCTTCACCGGGATCGCGGTAGGCGCGGCCATGACGGGATTGCGCCCGGTGGTCGACATCATGTTCGGCGACTTCATCACCCTGACCATGGACCAGATGGCCAATCAGGCCGCCAAGATCCACTACATGTCCGGCGGCAAGTGGAAGGTCCCGATGGTGATGCGCACCACGCTCGGCGCCACGCGCCGCTCGGCAGCGCAGCACTCACAATCGCTGCAGGCATGGTTGAGTCACGTTCCGGGACTGAAAGTCGTGATGCCGTCGACGCCCTACGACGCCAAGGGCCTGCTCAAGAGCGCGATCCGCGACGACAATCCGGTCGTCTTCTTCGAAGACAAGATGATGTACAAGCTCAAGGGTCCGGTGCCGAAGGACGACTACGCGATTCCGCTCGGCGTCGCCGACGTGAAGCGCGCGGGCACCGACATCACGATTATCGGCACCAGCAGCATGGTACAGGTCGCGCTGGGCGCGGCTACGTTGCTCGAGAAGCACGGCATCAGCGCCGAGGTCATCGACCCGCGCACTACCTGGCCGCTCGACGAACGCACGCTGATCGAATCGGTCAAGAAAACCTCGCGGGCCATCGTGATGGACGAAGGATATTTGCGATACGGCGTGACCGCCGAGATTGCGTCGGTGATCGCCGAAGGCGCGTTCTATCACCTTGACGCGCCGGTGCGGCGACTCGGCGCAATGCATATTCCCATCCCGTTCGCTCCGCCGCTGGAGGACATGACCGTCCCCACGGAGCAAACGGTGTGCGATGTTGCGCGGCAGATGTGTAAACGGGCCTGAGTTTTCACGTAGAGACGGGGCATTCCCCGTCTCTACATCGGCACCACAGGGAGGTTCGCGATGGCACTGCCAACCCATGGCACGATGGCGGTGGATTGGGAGCAGAGGATCGACTTCGACCGGCTGCGCCGCGAGCGCCTTGCCCGTATCAAGGGCCTGCTCGCAAAGTCAGAGATGGGGTCGCTGCTCTGTTTCGACATGAACAACGTGCGGTACATCACCGCCACGCACATCGGCACATGGGCGCAGGACAAGGCCAACCGCTTTACGCTGCTGCCGCAGAAGGATGAGCCCATCCTTTGGGACTTCGGCTCTGCGGCGAAGCATCATCAGCTTCATTGCCCCTGGCTCGGCGAGCGCTCGCGTCCCGGCATCTCGATGCTGCGTGGCGCTATGTCGCCGGAAATGGGCCGCGCCGAAGACGTCGCCAAGAAGATCCGCATCGAGCTCGAGATGCGCGGCCTGCACAAGGAACCCGTCGGCATCGACATCATCGAGCTGCCGGTGCTGTTTGCGTTGCAGAAGGAAGGACTGAAGATCGTCGACGGCCAGGCGATCATGTCCGAAGCGCGCCTGATCAAGACGCAAGACGAGATTTTGCTGCTGAACACGTCGGCCATGATGGTCGACGCCGCCTACGACGAGCTGTACCGTGCGATGAAGCCGGGCATGGCCGAAAACGAAGCCGTCGGGCTCGTCAGCAAGGTGCTCTACGATCTTGGCTCCGAATATGTCGAGGCGGTGAACGCCATTTCCGGCGAGCGCTGCAATCCGCATCCGCACGTATTTTCCGATCGCGTACTGCGTCCCGGCGATCCCGTGTACTACGACATCCTGCACTCGTACATGGGCTATCGCACCTGCTACTACCGTTGCTTCACCATCGGCTACGCGTCGCACGCGATGGTCGATGCCTACAAGCGCTGCCGCGAGTTTCTCGACGCCGCTATCGAACTCGTTCGTCCGGGCCGCACCACCGCCGAGATCGCGGCCGTGTGGCCAAAGGCGACTGAATTTGGTTTCCCCAACGAAGAAGCCGCGTTCGCGCTGCAATACGGACACGGCATCGGGCTGGCGATCTGGGAGCAGCCTGTGATCAGCCGCCTCGTGTCGTTCGACCATCCGGTAGAGATCAAGCCGGGCATGGTCTTCGCGCTGGAGACGTTCTGGCCCTCGACCGACGGGTGGAGCGCGGCGCGCATTGAAGAAGAGATTGTCGTCACGCCGACCGGACATGAAGTCATTACGCGCTTCCCGGCCGAGCAGCTCATGGTCGCCGGCGCGCACTACTTTACCGTGAACGGTCCGCTGCCGACCACGCGCGAGCATGAGCAGGAGCCGAGCGAGAACGTGCGACAGCGGATTGCACTCAGCGCAAAGAAAGAGCGCGTCACCGTCGACGCGGATTAGAAGCGGGCCCTTCGTGTCTTTGTGACTTCGTGGTGAGGGTGTTCTCGTAAATGGCCGTTAACGTCATCATGCCCGCCCTGGAAATGGCGCAGGACACGGGCACGCTCGTCGCCTGGCGCAAGAAGGAAGGCGACGCCGTCGCCAAGGGCGAACCTCTCCTCGAAATCGAAACCGACAAGGCTGTCGTCGAAATCGAATCGCCGGGCGAGGGCGTACTGGTCGCCGTGAAGTTCCACGAAGGCGCGGTGGTTCCTGTGGGGAAGACCATTGCCTGGATCGTTCGTCCGGGCGAGAAGCCGCCCGAAGAAAAGGAGCCTGTCGCCGCTGCCGCATCCACTGCGTCCCCGGCCGCTTCGACGGCGCCGATGCAAGCGCCCGCGTCCGCGCCAGCCGGGTCCTCTGGTCCCGCGCGGATGTCTCCCAAGGCGCGAAATCTTGCGCGCGAGAACAACGTCGACGTCTCACAAGTCCGAGGCACCGGCCCCGACGGTGAGATCCTGACCAGCGACATCCAGGCCTTCATCGCTTCGCGAGGCGCCGCGTCTGCTCCGTCCGGCGCGCTCAGCAACGTCGCTCGCTTGATGGCCGAGCGCACTACCCAGAGCTGGACCACCGTTCCGCACTTCTCGCTCGTCCGCGAGCTTGACGCCTCCGCGCTCAACGCCGCGCGCGAGCAGTTCGGTAAGACGGCGAAGCAGAAACTCTCGCACACGGACCTGCTGGTGGCGCTGGTGGCGCGCGTGCTACGCAAGCATCCGCGCATGAACGCATCGTGGTCCGCAGGGAGTATTCAGCAGCACGCTGACGTGAATATGGGCATTGCCATCGCGGTGAAGGATGGTGTTGTTGCGCCGGTAATCCACCGCGCCGACCAGGCGTCGCTCGACGACATTGCCGCCGCTCGCAGCGATCTCGCCGAACGTGCGCGGGCGGGGAAGTTGGCGCCCGCCGACCTTAGCGGCGGCACCTTCACCATCAGCAATCTCGGCATGTTCGACGTGGACGCGTTCAACGCCATCATCGTCGCTCCGCAGGCCGGAATTCTCGCCATTGGACGCATCGCCGACCGCGTGGTCGCGGTCGACGGCAAGCCCGCGGTGCTGCCCATGATGGTGGTCACGCTGTCGTGCGACCACCGTGTGATCGACGGCGCGGGCGCGGCGCAGTTCTTGAAAGACCTGGCCGGGGCGATCACGAATCCGGCTGCGCATTTGAAGTAACAGTTTGGGAGACGGTGCATGAAGCTCAAGTTGTGCGTGATCTGTGTCGCTGCATTCTGCTTCGTAGCGACCCTCGGCTTTGCCGACGACCAGCAAGACCTGCTTGCCGCGAACAAGGCGCTCATGGCCGCGGCCGCCAACTCTGACGGCGATTCCGCCGAGCCGTTGCTCGACGCCGCATTCACGGCCACCGACGCCAACGGCCGCACCGAGTCACGCGACGAAGCGTTGCACGACAGCGTGACCTTCATCGACATCCCGAGCGGCAATCCGCAGATACATCTCTACGGCGACGTCGGCGTCGTCACCACCGAGAATGGCAAGCGCCACGTGATGTTTATCTGGGTGAAGCGCGCCGAGGGATGGCGCGCTCTCGTCTTCCACGAGGTCCGGCAGGTCGAAACCGTCGCTCCCGCGAGCGGCGCCGGATCCAACGACTGCACGAACCCCTGCAAGACGGTTCCTTACAATCCGAAAAACGCCGACGAGAAGGACGTGATCCTCTCCTGGCAGAAACTCGAGACGGCTGTCACCGGCCATGACTCGAAGGAATGGGCGCGCCACGTGGCCGACGAGTTCGTCGTCATCAGCTCGGGCAGCGACAAGCCGGTCTACAAGGCCGATCGCATGGCCGCGCTCGACCGCCAGAAGAAGACCAACTCTCCCTCGGCGCCGGTGCCGCTCGTCTCCGCCGAGATGTTCGATTTTTCCAACGCCATCGTCATGCTCTGCAATCACAAGCGCGACGAAGGCAAGCCGACGCGCGTAAGTCGAGTGTGGATCAAGCGCGACGGCAAGTGGCAAATGGCATACAGCTTCCAGACCACCGTGCAGCAACCGGAGCAGGCTTCCGGCAAGTAGTTGGGCTCCTCTGACGGCGGCGGCCGGGGCAGGAAAGACCGCTCGCCCAGAAAAATTCCAAGCGAACCATCGAGGTGATACATGAAGGATTCGGCCCACTCCCAAAGCTCAGGCCAGGAATCGCAGGCATCGCCGAAAAAGTTGACCCGACGCTCACTCCTGAAGGGCGCCATCACCGCTGCGGCAGCAACCGCCGGCGCAGCCATCGCAGCTCACGCGCAGAAGACAGGACTTGTGCCGGAAGGCGCTGTCCCGCCGCTTCGTTTGCCCATGGGCGCGCTCGATTATCTCGACCGCAAGCAATACATCCACAACATGGAGATCGTCGCTCACGTCTCCGGCTCGACCATCAGCGGCGGCGAGCCGCTCATGGCCATGTGGGCGCGCGGCAAGCAGCGCATGTTGCCGGCGAACGGCGGCTTCCTCGATGTCAGCAACGCCGCCAAGCCCGCCGTCGCGAGCCGCGCTGCCGGCTCGCCCGGCGAACCGTTCGGACGCGGCCCCGGCGGCGCCGTCGTCTACAACACCAAGCTGAAGAAGTGGATCGCCATGGCGACCGCCGCTTCGCCGCTGACCTCAGCGACGCCGGAACATCCCACGGGTGCGTACGACAAGTTCCTGCGCGACCGTTCCGTCAACTTCAAAGGACTGCGCGGTATCCGCAACTGGGATGTCACCGATCCTGTCAATGCGAAGGTGATTGGCGAGTTCAGCACCGGCCCCACCGGCAACGGCACGCACCACAATTTCTACGACGGCGGCCAGTACGCCTACCTCGACGCCGGATGGGACGACCAGCTTCGTCTCGAGAACCACCAGCGTCCGTTCTCGAACGGCATCATGATCGTCGACATGTCCGACCCGGCGAACGTGAAGGAAATGTCGCGCTGGTGGGTGCCGGGCCAGCGACTCGGCGAAGAAGCGGAGTACAAGAAGTACATCTTCGCCGGCGACCAGGCCTCGTGGACCGGCAATCACGGCGCGCTCAGCGTGCCCAAGCGGGTGGAAGACGGCGGCAAGTTCGGCTACGGCGGATTCGGCGCGTTCGGCATGTACGTGATGGACGTCAGTGACGTGAAGAACCCGAAGCCGGTTGGACACGTGCAGTACGAGTTCAATCCCATCGGCGACATTCCGTTCCACACCGTTTACCCGGTCGTCCCCGATCCCGCACATCCGCGGCTGGCGAACCTGGTGGTGGCGACGCACGAGGCGCTCGAAGCCGACTGCCGCAGCCCCTACCACACGCCGTATGTCGTCGACGTGAAGGATCCCGCCAACCCGAAGATCATCGGCTTCTTCCCGCGCCCGAAAGCGCCGGAAGACGCCCCGTACAACGACTTCTGCCTGGCGCGCGGCCGCTTCGGCTCGCACAACACGCAGTGCTGGCTCGCTCCCGGACAGTCGAAGAGCAACATCGTCGCCATTGCGTATTTCAACGCCGGTATCCGCATCTTCGATATCTCGGATCCCACGGCGCCGAAAGAAGTGGCATGGTTCGTGCCACCGCGCACCGGCGAGATGGACAATTACGAGAGCTGGTGGCGCGGCACGACCGAGAACGTGTTTGTCGAATGGGACCGCAACCTCATCTGGATCGGCACCCACGAGGGCACGTACTGCCTCTCGACGCCCGCCCTCGGCAAGCCCGTTACCGAACCGACGAAAGTCACGCGCTGGACCATCCCCCATTGCAACGTTGGATGGGACGACCAGACGCCCAAGACCGTCTACCTCGGCCGCGGCCTGAACCAAGTGGGGTGAACCTCGATGTAGAGACGCGGCATGCCGCGTCTCTACGCGAATCTGCGCCCCACGTTCGCCTTCCTTTGGCTAACGTGGGGCTTTTCTTCGCGCAACAAACATCCCCCGCCCCGGATGTGCAAAGATATTCCTTCATGGCGAGTGTTCGTCTCACCTTCGAACAACTCGAGGCGGAGTTCGACCGTGTTCTGCGCGCCTCGGGATTTTCCGCGTCGAAGTCTTCGCTGATGGCGCGCATCCTCGCCGAAAGCACGCGCGACGGCGTGCACTCCCACGGGATCAACCGCTTCCCGACGTTCATGGAATCGGTGCGTAACGGTACCGTGGACGTGAACGCCGACCCGGTCAAGATTCATGCCATCGGCGCCTTCGAGCGCTGGGACGGACACCGAGGTTGCGGCATCACTAACGCCCACTCGTCCATGGCGCGCGCCATAGCGCTTGCCCGCGAGCACGGCATCGCCTGCATCGCGCTGCGCAATACCAATCACTGGATGCGCGGCGGTACTTACGGCCTTCAGGCCGCCGGCGCGGGATGTGTCGGCATCTGCTGGTCGAACACCATGGCGCTGATGCCGCCGTGGGGCGGACGCGAGATCAAGATCGGCAATAACCCGCTCATCATCGGCGTACCTGGCACGAACAATGACAGCCCGCTGCTTTTCGACGGCTCCATGAGCCAGTTTTCCATGGGACGCGTCCTCAACTCCGCGCGTGCCGGCGAGATGCTGCCCGCCGACGGCGGCTACGACGAGTCCGGCCGTCCGACGCGCGATGCGCAGCAGATCGCGAAGACCAAGTCGCTGCTCCCGATGGGACTGTGGAAAGGTTCGGGCCTGGCCATTATGCTCGACGTCCTAGGAGCGATTCTCGCCGAAGGCAAGACCACGCCCGAGATCACCGCGCTGCCGCACGAAACCGACATGACCCAGGTTTTCCTCGCCGCCGACCTCGCGCGCATCAGCTCCGACGAAGCCACCAGGCGCGGTATCGTCGAACGGCTGCTCGCCGACCTCAACGCCACCCAGCCATCGGTTCCCGGCGAAACGGTCATGGCTCCCGGCCAACGCATGGCCGCGCGCCGCAGTGCCGCGAGCAAAGGCATCGTCGTCGACGCCGAGATCTGGCGCCAGGTGCAGGCTTTGTAGTTCTGTGCCCGCTCGGCTTTCTCCGTGCCCTCCGTGGTGAGCTTTGGAATTTCATCACCTGAAACCGAGCTGCCGCGCGACGCAATCTCGATTACACTCTTCCCGCGCCGCTCGCCCAATTCATGCGCATCCACGAATTCAACGTTCATTCCATCGCGATGGCCGACCCGCCATTGCGCAGCTCGTACGGACTGCACGCGCCGTATGCGCTGCGCACCGTCATCGAATTGAGCAGCGAAGACGGCGTCACCGGTATCGCCGAGACGCATGGCGGCGACGCCATCGCGCGCGGCTTCGAAGCGCTTCGCCCGCGCATCGTCGGCGCGGATGCCTGGCGTCTCGCAGGCGACCTGCTCCCGATGATTGACGCCTCCGGCACCAGCGCCGGACGCTCGCAAACGTTTCTTCCTCCCGGCGAGAATCCGCTCGACGCCAACGCACGCTTCTATTCGGCGATCGAAATCGCCTGTCTCGACCTCATCGGTAAGACGCTCGGCCGACCGGTTTGCGATCTTCTCGGCGGACGCGCGCGCGACGAGGTGCCGTTCTCCGCCTACGCGTTCTACAAGCACGCAGGCGGTGGCGGAGAAGGCGACGACGCCCGTCCCGACGAATATGGCGAAGCGCTCTCCGCCGATGCGCTGGTTGCGCAGGTCAAGCAGATGATTGCGAAGCACGGCTTCCGCGACGTCAAGCTCAAAGCCGGCGTGCTCGACCCCGATGTCGAAATCGAAACCATCCGCCGCTTGCGCGAAGATCTCGGTCCCGACGTGCCGCTTCGCATCGACCCCAACTGTGCGTGGTCGGTCGAGACTTCCGTTCGCGTGGGCGAGAGCCTGGCGAAAGAACTCGACCGCGGCGGATATCTGGAAGACCCCACCAGCGGTCTCGACGGCATGGCCGAGGTCCGTCGCCGGCTGCTCGCGCGCGAAATCCCGACGCCGCTCGCCAGCAACGTCGCAGTCACGAATTTTGCCGACCTGCCTGAGGCGGTGCGATCCAGCGCCGTCCAGGTCGTGCTTTGCGATCCGCACTACTGGGGCGGCGTTCGCCAGACACAGCATCTCGGCAAGCTTTGCCGCACCTTCGGGCTCGGCCTGTCCATGCATTCGAATTCGCACCTCGGCGTTTCGCTCATGGCGATGACGCACGCCGCTGCTGCGACCGCCAATCTCACATTCGCCTGCGACACGCACTATCCATGGCAGTCCGAGCAGGACGAGATCGCGGCCGGCGGACGCATAAAGTTTGTGAACGGATCGGTTCGGATCCTTGACAAGCCCGGCCTCGGCGTCGAACTCGATTACGATCAGCTTGCTCGCGGCAAGGAGCGCTATCGCAAGTGCCCGTACCGTAACCGCGACGACGCTGCCGAGATGCGTAAGCACGTCGACGCCAACTGGCAGCGCGTCTTGCCGAGATGGTGAGGCCGATGACCGCACCGCAGCCACACAGCGTCGACCATCCCACTCGTGCTCGCTGGCGCGTGCTCGCATGGCTCTGCGCGTTCTCCGCCATTACCTATGTCGGACGCGTTTGCGTTATCCAGGTGCAGGACGACATCCAGCGCGACCTGCATCTCAGCCCGAAGGAATTCGCGCTGGCGTTTTCGGCGTTCTCGCTCGCTTACGCGTTCTTCGAAATTCCCACCGGGTGGCTCGGCGACCGGATTGGCGCGCGCAAAGTGCTCACGCGCATCGCCATGTTCTGGCTGGCGTTCACCGCGCTGACCGGCGCTGCATGGAACCTCACCAGCCTCGTCGTCGTCCGTTTCTTCTTCGGAACAGGCGAAGCCGGCGCGTTTCCCAACATCGCGCGCGCCTCGCGCGAGTGGTTCCCGTTTCGCGAGCGCGGCATCGCGCAGGGATGGGTGTGGGCGTGCGCGCGCTGGGGCGGAGCGGCTGCGCCGTTCCTGATGATGCTGGCGGCGTATCCCTTCGGCTGGCGCGGAGGTTTCGTAATCCTGAGCGTGCTGGCGCTCCTGTGGCTTATTCCGTTTCTGCGTAGTTATCGTGACAAGCCCGAGCTCGATCCGCGCGTGAACGCCGCCGAGATCGCCTGGATCAATGCCGGCAAATCCGAGACTGCGAAACCCGCGCCGCTCTCGTGGTCGAGCATGCTCAGCAGTAAGTCGTTGTGGGCTCTAAGCGCGATGTATTTTTGCAGCAACGCCGGCTGGTCCTTCTTCGCGACCTGGATCACGCCGTATCTCCAGCGCGACCTGAAGCTCTCCGGCATGCAACTGGTGCTCGCGTCCGGAGGGCCTCTTTTCTTCGGCGGCATAGCCTGCTTGCTCGGCGGACGCCTCACCGACAGACAAGTACAGATCTGGGGACCGCGCCGGGGACGCACCCTTCAGGGCGTCATCGCCTACGGACTCGGTGGCGTGCTGCTCATCGTGGCCGTGCTTGCGACGCCGTCGCATGTCGCGCTCGCCTACTGGTCCATCTGCCTGTCTTCGTTTGTGAAGGATTTCGGCATCCCCACGAGCTGGTCGACCACGATCGACGTCGGCCACCGTTACTCCGGCACTGTTGCCGGCGTCATGAACACGCTCGGCAATCTTGGGCAGGTGGTCACGATTCCGATCGTCGCCTGGATCGCCGTGCTAGCGGGTACCGCCGGACATCCAGCGTGGAAGGTCTCTCTCTATTACTACTCGGCGATGTTCTTCATCGCGTCGGCGGCGTGGCTCTTCGTCGATCCGAGCAGAGTGATTGTTTATTCGGAAGAAGACCGGAAGCGGCTGGGACTCTAACGGTTACGGCTGCACTACCACCGTCCCCATCATCCCCGACATCTCGTGCGGCGGACACGTATAGCGATATGTCCCCGGCACGGTGAACTGATACCGATACGACTCGCCCGCCTTGATCACGCCGGAGTCGAATGGCTTGGCGTCTTTCGGGATGGACACGTTATTGGCGTCCATCGCCTGCTGCGGATCGGTGGTCACCTGGTGCTTGCGCCCGTCCGGCTCGTTCACCCACTCGATCGTGTCGCCGGGCTTGATCGTGATCTGATCGGGGACGAACTTCTTGCCTTCCATCTTTACCCTGACGATGTTGCCCTCCGGCTTCGCGCCAGTCGCCCCGGCATGAATCGTCAGGAAAGCGACCAGCCCGATCGCGACCGCCTCCGTCAGCATGGAAATTCTGTTCCGCATCTCAGCCTCTACTTGCGCCTCCGCGCATTTTTCAGAGTTGCTGAACAGAGCTGGTTACGACGCGAAAGGTTACGGTGGTCACGACAGGTCGGCGGGCAGATTCCAAAAAGGGAAGGTAGGCTCACGCCTTTGCTGCGATCTCCAACTCCAATGATCGCCTCTTATATGCCTCGACGTCGCGCCTGGGCTGCTTCGCATAGTGTTCGACCAGCCGCGCAAGATATTCCCGCGTCGGCGTATACCGCATCCCCAGCTCGCTCTTGCCGCGGCGATTGTCGAGTTCCGACATCCAAGCGTCGGAGAACGGCGAGCATGCTGGCAGGAGATTGTGTTCGTCCAGCTTTGCCCGCGGAACTCGTGCCGTCTTGAACTCACTTCCAACAATCTCACCGAGCAATGCCAGAAACTCCTCGATCGAGAACGTTTCTTCCTGCGAGATGTTGTAGGCGCGCCCCGCAGCTTCCGTCTTGTTCGCTGACTTCACGATCGCCTGCACGACGTCTTTCGCGTACACATGCCGCAGCGCCAGATTGTCTTCCGGCAGGACGATCGGCCCGCCATCCCACAGCCGCAGCAGGTATCCATAGATACGGTCGTAATGATCGCGCTCGCTGTTGATCATCGGCAGGCGCAGCGTTGTAAACGGGAACTTGTGTTTGTCGCGCGCCTCGAAGAGCACGTCTTCGGCTTCGCGCTTCTCCACACCATAGAGCCAGTTCTTGACGTCGGCTGGCCGGCTCTCCGGCGGACGCGCCATCAGCGGTCCGTCGTACTGGTCTTCGACGAACGGCCGCTCGGCAAACTCCATGACCAGGTACACCTGCCCGGTGCTGAGGAAGATGTACCGCCCGACCTTGCCGTTCAGCAGTTCGACCGTGCTCGCTGCGTCGACGCCGTTGTAAAGGGTTGTATCGACGACGAGGTCAAACTCGCGCTTGCCGAGCGCGGCGGCGAACTCGCCTTTCTTACCGCGATCGGCACGGAGCCTCTCCACTTGCTTCGGCAGCTCGCCCGGCGTGAGCCCGCGGTTCAGCACCGTGACCGCGTAACCCTCAGCGATCAGCGCGTCCACAATCTGCGGCCCGAGGTTTCGCGTGCCTCCGAGGACAAGCGCCTTCATTGTGCCTTCGCGGCCGCGGGCGTCGCCGGAGTTGTTGCCGCGGCAGCCATCGGAATCTGCGCCTGGTCGCCGAAATAGAACAGCGAATTGAAGAACATCTTGAACGTGCCGTAGCTTTGCCCGCGATACTGCGGACGGAAGCCGAATAGCACCGCGTGTCCATGTCCGAGCGGCGCATCGAGTACCGCGCTGCGGCCATACAGCAGGCTATCGCCCAGCAGCCAGCCGGACATCAACGGGTTGCCATCCGGATAGCTCGCCACCGTCAGCGGATCGGCGACGTTGTTGGTGAACGTGGCCGCGAACGCCGGGCTGTGCTCGAACCAGACCGCCGTGTCACGATCCATGCCATATCCGAGCGGATGATTCGGGTCCACGTTGACGCGCAGAATTGCACCCGGCCCATAGAAATCCTTGTTAGCGACATCGCGCAGCACGTTTCGGGCGTTCACACCGAGGCGGTCGATGGCGAATCCTGACGCGTCGTTCAGCGCGACTAGCGTTCCGCCCTGGAGCACGAACGTGCGCAGGTTGTTTACGCCCTGCCGCCCGATCCCACCAGTAAACTCGTCGGGCATCGGTCCGCCTCCGCCAAATCCGCGTCCAGCGCGGCCTTGGGCGGGAGCTTCGGACTCCGTCCCGGGTGTGCGACGCGGTATCCCGTCCACGATTGCGTTCGCGCTTTGGTCGGGAATCAGGATGACGTCGTATTTTGCGCGCAGCTCGCCCGCCCGGATGTCCTTGTCATACAGCCGCGTGTACGGGAATTCGAACTGCTCCAGTAGCCAGCGCGTCCAGCCTTCGTCCATGCTCGGGTTGTAGCTGTTGTAGATGCCGATGCGCGGCGCCTTCACCGCGGGCGCATCCGCCAGCGGCAACTCCGTGCCTGCGGCCACGAGCCCCAGTTGCGGCGCGACCTGCGCCACCGCGTTGGACCGTACGACAAACGTTCCCGCAGGGAAATCGAGGCCGTGGTCCTTAACGGCCGAGTGCAGACGCGCCACCGGTACGCCCTGCTTGAGCAGTCGATTCACCGCGAGAAACGCGTAGTCCGAATCGCTTCGCAGCAAGTACTGCTTCGACTTGGGATCAAGTCGCGCCGGCGCTACTTCAATCTTGTCCACCGGCTCGAGGTCCGCCTTGAACGGCGATGCCACCTCCACGGTCTTCACGCCCATCAGCAGCGGCAATGTCTGCGCGGTTACGTCGTACGGACGCTTCGGCGGACCTCCCGGGTATTCCCGCAGATCCGGATACTGTTGCCGCTCCAGCAACGTCTTCGCGTACCGCCCATACGGCTGCGACAGCAGGATCACGTACGATCCCGCCGGATACTCGATTCCATCCGCCGCGAACTTCGCCTTCGCCCGCTGCACCTCCACCATCCCGAAGCGAAGCGTGTTGAGCATCTTCGCCGCCGTCGGCGCGTCCTTTTGGTCCGGCGGCACGATGAACGCGAACGGCCCGGCCGCTGCCAGCGCGCGCTTGCCGAGCTGGTAGAAATTCCGCACGTACTGTTCGCGGTTCTGCGCCACGTGGTGCAGGCACGACTCGAACGCGATGAGCTGGTAGTCGACGATGTCGCGCAGCTTCCACTCGCCACCCTTCCACGGATCGGGAAAATTCCAGCTCGCCTGCCGCGCGTTGTACCCGAGCGCGTTCGTCTCCAGATCTTCGAACCGGAGCCGTATCGGCGACGCGATCCGCACCGACGCCGACTCCGTCAGCACGCGCAGCCCCGCGTGATACGCCTGGTAGTGCCGCGCCGGGCTCCAGAAATCGTAGATCGCGTTGATCGCCACGCCCGTCTTGCCCGCCGACGCCAGGTCCGATGCCATCGATGTCCCCAGCGCATTCGTCTCCTGCACCAGCAGCGGATCCACGTTCGGGTCGATCGGATCGAGGAACGGCGGCACGAACAGGCGCGCGCTGGTGCTGCCCATCTGGTGGACGTCGTACACCACCTCCGGATGCCACACGTTTTGCACCTTGCCGACGGTCAACTGCGATTCCACCTGCGTGAACATGTACCAATCGCGGTTATCGTCGTGTCCGGTGTAGGGGTGATACAACTCCACCGGCTGCGCGCCCTCGTACGGCGTTCCCACGTACTTGCGGTACCACTTCACCACCAGGTCCTGTCCATCGGGATTGAGCGACGGAATCAGCAGGAATATGACGTTATCGAGAATCTCTTTGTGCTGCGGCGAGTCCTCGGTCAGGAGTTTGTAGACGTACTCCATCGACGTCTGCGTCGACGCCACCTCGGTCGAGTGCACCGTGCAGGTGATGAGGACGACTGCCTTACCTTCGCCGATCAGCTTCTCCGCCTCGGCGTCCGTCAGCTCGCGCGGATCGGCCAACCGCTGCTGGATCTGGAGATAGCGCTGCAAGTTCTGCAAATTCTGCGGCGAACTGATCGTCATCGCGACGAATGGCTTGCCCAGCGTCGATTTCCCGATCTCCTCGAAGCGCACGCGATCGGGTACCGCCGCCGCTACCTTCTTGTAATAGTCCACCACCTGCTGCCAGTCGGCGAGCTTGCGGTCCTCCCCGACTTTGAACCCGATCTGCGACTCGGGCGAGGGAACCTGCGCGTACGCGCAGACAGTGGCGACTACGATCGTGATGGCAGCGAACAGGGCCTTCGTGCGGCTCATATGCGGAATCTCCAGGACTGGGTGAATCGGGATTGCGAAACGGAACTCAGGACTGTGCAACCGCGAACACGCAATGTCAAGATTCAAGAAACTCCGCGTTCGCTGTGCCTCTGTGATGAGTTGCTTTTTCTGTATACTTCCCGATTCCGGAGGTGGGGAATGAAGATGCTGACCGCACTCTTACTGTTCCTGGCGCTCGCTGCATCCGCCCAGCAGCAGCATTTCGACGGCAAAACCTGGTGGCATCACGTCGAGGTTCTTGCCAACGACAACATGGACGGACGCGAAACCGGCAGCCCCGGCCTCCAGCGCGCCGAAGCCTACGTCGTCGATCAACTCAAGAAGTCGGGCCTCGCACCTGCCGGCGCCAACGGCTTCTACCAGCCCATCAAGTTCGAATCGCGCGAGATCGTTGAGAAGGATTCCAGCGCCGCGCTCGTGCGCGACGGCAAAGCCGAGCCGCTTGTTCTCGGTGACGATTGCTTCTTCGGCACGCGCTCCGACCTCGCGCCCAAGCTCGAGGCTCCGCTCGTCTTCATCGGCTACGGCATGAAGGTCCCGGAAAAGAATTACGACGACCTCGCCGGACAGGACTTGAAGGGCAAGGTCGTGGTCACGATCGCCGGTCAGCCGCAGGGGATTCCCGGGCCGCTGGCCTCGCACTACTCGACCGCCGCCGAGCGCTGGAAGCAGTTCCGCGAAGCCGGCATCATCGGTGTCATCACCATTCCCAATCCCGCGAGCATGGACATTCCCTGGTCGCGCATGTCGGCCAATCGCACGCATCCGTCCATGGAACTCGTGGGCGCCGAATTCAACGAAACCGCCGGACAGCAGCTCGGCATGACCTTCAACCCCGAGCGTGCCGACAAGCTCTTCGAAGGCACCGGACACACAGCGGCGGAGCTTTTCGCGCTCGTCAAGGACCACAAGGCGCTCCCGCACTTCGCGCTTCCCGTCCGCATCCGCACCACGACAAAGCTGCTGAAGAAGCCGGTTGAATCCGCCAACGTCGTCGCCAAGCTCGAAGGTAGCGACCCGCAGCTCAAGAACCAGTACGTCGTTTTCTCCGCGCACATCGACCACGTCGGCATCGGCGAGCCCATCAACGGCGACAAGATTTATAACGGCGCCATGGACAACGCCTCCGGCAGTGCCGCTCTGCTCGACGTCGCCGCCGAATTAAAGAAGGAAGGCGCGCATCCCAAGCGCTCGCTGCTGTTCGTCTTCGTCTGCGGGGAAGAGAAGGGCCTGCTCGGTTCCAAGTACTTCACGGCGCATCCGACGGGCGATCGCAAATCGATGGTTGCCAATCTCAACCTCGACATGTGGCTGCCGATCGTACCGTTCAAGGTCCTGACCGTGCTCGGGCTCGACGAATCGGACATGGGCGACGCCGTCCGCACCGCCGCGCGGTCTGAGAACATGCCCGTCGAAGCCGATCCCGAACCGCAGCGCAACCGCTTCATCCGCTCCGACCAGTACAACTTCATCCGTCACGGCATTCCCGCTGTCGCGCTGAAGGTCGGATTCCCCGGCGAGCTGAACGAAGTGCAGCAGAAGTGGCTGCACGACCGCTATCACGCACCGTCCGACGACTTGCAGCAGCCCGTCAATCTCGAAACCGCGGCTAAGTTCGAAGAGATCGTCCGCCGCCTTTTGCTCAACGTCGCGAATGACCCGCATCGCCCGCAGTGGAAGCCCGACAGCTTCTTCCGCCGGTACGCACAAAGCGATTGATGGAGGGCCGGCGTCCCCGCCGGCCACCTCTTTTACTTGTGTCATCCTGAGGCCTTCTGCTGGCCGAAGGACCCCGCGAATGTCCACGTAATCAGGATGTTCACACCTTCTCTACGCGGAACTTCTCTTCCCGTTTCAGTCCCGATTTCATTTCGAGCACGACACCGACAACTTCCACCCTCCGGTCACTGATCGTTCCACTCTCGCTGGCCGACCATAGTCCCGTCGTGAGCGTAGCCAGCCAACTCGAACTCGATGCCCACCGCCAGGCCGCCGTCCTCGACGGACGCGATGTGCCGCTCTCGCGCCGCGAATTCGCCCTTCTGGAACTTCTCGTCGCCAATGCCGGGCACGCGCTTACTCGCAGTCGCATCCTGGCCGAGGTCTGGCGTGGCGGACCCGCCGCCAACGTGGTCGACGTCTACATCAACTATCTGCGAGACAAACTCGGCGACCGCAATCTCATTCGCAGCGTCCGCGGCGTCGGCTACGAATGGAAGGCCGGCGTCCTCGCCGGCCGCGACTCGACACCACGCGAAACATCGCGTGCCGCTGTATCCGAACTCGTCGACCCGCTCCCTGGCATGATTGGTGACTCGACCGCTATGCAGCCGGTCTATCGGCTGGCGCGCCGTGTCGCCTTGCACAACGTCCCCGTTCTCATCACCGGTCCCACCGGCGCAGGCAAGGAACTGGTCGCGCAGGCGATTCATGCCCTTAGCCGTCGTGCCTCGCGGCCCATGGTCACCATCAACTGCGCCGCCATTCCGGACGCGCTGATGGAATCGGAACTCTTCGGATTCACCCGCGGCGCCTTCACCGGGGCAGTGCAGTCGCACCTTGGCCGCATCCATGCTGCGCAAGGCGGCACGCTCTTTCTTGACGAGGTCGGGGAAGTCCCGCTCGCCATGCAGGCTAAGTTGCTGCGCTTCCTAGAATCCGGCGAACTGCAGCGCCTCGGCAGCCGCGATGTCTTCCAGATGGACGTGCGCGTCATCGCCGCCAGCAATGCCGATCTCGCCCACCGCGTGCGTGAAGGCAGCTTCCGTGACGATCTCTACTACCGACTCGCCGTTTTTCCCATCGCGCTGCCGCCGCTTGCCGAGCGCGACGACGACGTTCTGTTGCTCGCGCGCCACTTCCTCGACCGCTTCGCTCCCGGCATTTCATTCACTCCCGCCGCCGAGGCTTGCCTCCGACGGCACGATTGGCGCGGCAACGTGCGCGAACTGCGCCACGTCATCGAGCGCGCTGTCATCCTAGCCGCGCCCGGCAAGCAAATCGAGCCTGAGCATTTGCTTTCCTAAGGAAGAGAGGAAACTCACCACGGACACCGCCGATTTTCACCGATTTCTCTCTTTTCCGGCTTATCCGTGTTGATCCGTGGAAATCCGTGGTGAGCTCTCGGTTACGCCGGTTACGCCGATTACGCCGATTACGCCGATTACGGCGATTACGGCGATTATGGCGATTACGGCGATTATGGCAATTCCGGCGATGACCTGTGACGCCCATCACTGAGCCGCTCGCCGCCAGGCCCCATGCTCATAGACCACCAAGGGGTCAACAAATGCCCGAACGCGCCGACGACAAGCGATGGCTGTGGATCACGCTTGTCCTTTCCAGCGTGAGCATCGTCGCCGTGGTTTTTGCGTTCTGGGAGCTGGTCGAGAACCAGTTCTTCCGCGATCTCGATTACGTTTCGCTGCACTATCTCTACATCAGCCGCAGCATCGCTTCGTCACTACTGCTGGCCATCTGGGCCGCGTGGTACGTGCTTCACTATCGCCGCCAGGCGGAGGAAGAGCTTCGACAATCGCGCGAGCGCTATCGCGGGCTGCTCGAGGTTTCGCCCGCGGCCGTGGCGCTCTACGACCGCGACATGGTGGTCGTCGAGTGGAACAAGGCGGCCGAGCGTCTCTACGGCGTCGAGCGGGACTCGGTGATCGGAAAGCCGCTGCCGTCCATCGATTCCGGCCACCGCGTCGAACTCGTGGAATGGATGGCCCAGGTCGAGGGTGGTGCACCGGTGCTCGACCGCGAAACGGTTCGCCGCGACGCGCGCGACGAGTCCTTCGAGATCCAGCTCAGCCTGCTGCCGTTCGTCGAAGGCAACCGCACGCTCTTCCTTGAGGTCACGCAGGACATCCGCGAGCGCGTTCGCCTGCGCCAGGCGCTGCTGCAACTCGAGAAGCTCTCCACCATGGGCAAGATGGCCGCGGGCACCGCGCATCACCTGAATACTCCGCTCGCCTCGGCGCTGCTTCGCCTTCAGATGATGGAAGACGTCTGTGGCAAGCCGAATTGCGTAGATCAGCCGGCCTTACCTCGCGCCTGCGCTACGAAAATGCAGGACCACCTCGCCCACATGAACAGCAGCCTCGGTTTCTGCCAGAGCTTCGTGCGGCGCCTGCTCGATTTCGCCCGCCCGCCGCGCTCGGTGCGCCAGCCGGAAGAGATGGCCTCGGTCGTCGAAGCCGTCATCGGATTTCTCTCGCCCGCTATCACCAGTCGTCAAATCGTCTTGCAATCGGATCTCGCGGCGCTGGGCGCCACGCGCGTTCTCGGCGATCGCAATCAGCTTGAGACGCTGCTGCTCATCCTGCTCAGCAACGCGCTTGATGCTCTCCCCGCCTCGGGGACTCTCAAAGTCTCTGCCACGACCACCGACGACAGCGTTTTCCTCAGCGTCACCGACAACGGATGCGGCATCGCCGAGCGCGACCTCGCGCACGTCTTCGAGCCGTTCTTTACGACGAAGCCAGCAGGGAAGGGAACCGGCCTGGGTCTGCCGATCGCGCAGGGCATCGTCACCGAGCATGGTGGCGCGATTTCGATCGACAGCAAGCAGGGCATCGGCACCGTCGTACGCATTCAGTTACCGGTGTTTCAGCCAGTAGTGGACGAAGTCCGGGTGTAAGGCGAGCGGCTAACGGAGAGATTGCGATAAGAAATAACGGCGACGGTTGACCAGCGGCCGTCGCCGTCATTTGTACGACGTTGTTATCCCACTTTTCGGACGTCGTGATGCTCAGTCCGATCGATGACTGTGGTGCTTCCACCGCCTCGGCCCGCCAGGGCGACGAGGATCACGATCAACACCGCCACGCCAATGCCGATCCACAGCCACGGCACGCCACCACTCCGCGTTTGCACCGGGGCGGCAGGCTGCGTCGTGCTCGCGCTCGATGAGCTACTCGCGTTGCGGTCCGGCTCCGACGGCTGTCCGCTGGATGACTGCGCGTTGCTCGATGACGGACTCTTCTGGGGCTGCGTACTCCCCGAGACGCTGCCCGAAACACTGCCCGACGCGCTGCCTTGCGCGCTTCCCGACGACGGCTGGCCGCTCGATTGCGCGCTCGGCTGGCTGGAACTGGGCTGGCTTTGTGGGCTTGCCTGTGCGATCACAAACGCCGCGCTCAGCAGCAGCAAACTAAGGAAACACAAGAATCGCTTCATGCTTCACCTCTCCCTGTTAAGTGGGAGGGGAACTCCGCCGCTTGGTGTTGCCACGAATCGAGAGACTGCTCACGCTTTACAGCGAACAACTTGGACGCTCAGACAACCTGGCGGCCCACACGCTTAGGGAGAGAAATGCCCCTTATTCGCACCGTAGCGCGACCATCGGATCCGTCTTCGCCGCCCGTCGTGCCGGCAGATATCCCGCCAGCAGAGCCACCACGATCAGCGTTCCGACCGCCAGCGCGAAGCTCAACGGATCCGTCGGCTTGATCCCATACAGCAAATCTTCGAGCACCTTCGACGCCGCCTTCGCGCTCGCTGCCGCCGCTGGGATTCCCAGCGCCATCCCAATCGCCACCAGCACGAACGACTCGCGCAGGACCATTCTCACCACGTCACCCTGCCGCGCACCCAGCGCCATCCGCACGCCAATCTCCGCCGTTCGACGCCCCACGTTGTAAGACATGATCCCGTACAGCCCGACCGCCGCCAGCAGCAGCGCCAACGCGCCCATGCTCGCCGACAGGTTTGCGAACATACGCTCTTCGCCGACTGACTCGTCCGCCTGCTCGGCCTGCGTTCGCAGTTCGAAGATGGGCAGCCGCGGGTCCACCTGGTGCACTGCCTGCCGCACCGCAGTCACGATCTGTGACTCATCGCCACGATACTTCACCTCGAAGTTCGCTTGCGGCATCGCCTCCTGCGCCGCCGGCCAATACACCGTCGGCAGAATCTCGGTCCGCAGGTCCACGTACTTGGTATCGCGCGCCACGCCCACAATCTGGAACGCCCGGTCATTCGGCTGTTTCGTCAGGTGTCGCCGGAACGGACGTCCGTTCCCTTCACCTCCGCCTCCGAACCACACCTGCTGTCCAATCGGATTTTCTTTCGGAAAGTAATCCTTCACGAACTTCTCGCTCACCACCAGGACACGCATCGCTCCATTCGCGTCCGATTCGCGGATCCCGCGCCCCAGCAGCAGCGGAATCCCCATCGTGTCGAAAAAGCCTGCCGACACGACGTTGACGTCCACGATCTCGCCGTTGTGCTGGTTCGAGGGTCCAAGGTAGATGGCCTGCGCCCGGCGCGAAGAACCCAGCAGACCGTGCCGCGACAACGCCACTCCCTGCGCTCCCGGAATCGTGCCCAACGTCTCCAACAGCCGCTGATACAGAGGCTGGATCGTAGCGGCCGTGTACCCATTCGCCTCCGGCTTCACCCGGAACAGCAGCAGGTGGTCGCGCGCGAATCCCGGATCCACGTGTTGCAGGTTGCGCAACGTCCGCAGGAAAAGGCCCGCCGCCACCAGCAGCACCAGCGAGACCGCGACCTGCGCCACAATCAGCAGACGTCCTGTCATCGCCCGGCTGCGTCCCGCATGCCCAATCTGTACCTTCACGCCCGGCGCCAGGCGCGTGCCGCCCGCCCGCAGCGCCGGTGCAACTCCGAACAGGATTCCCGTCAGCACCGAGATCGCCACCGCGAAGCCCAGCACGCGCAAGTCGACGTCGGCTTGCAGAGCCGCTCCGCGACGAATCCATGCCGCCCACTGGATCAGCAGCTCTTTCCCCCAGACTGCCATCAGAGCTCCGGCCGTCCCGGCGAACGCGGAGAGCAGTAGACTCTCCGTCAGGAGTTGGCGAACGAGCCGTCCGCGGCTGGCGCCGAGCGCCACTCGCATCGCGAACTCCTGCTGGCGCGCCGAACTCCTCGCCAGCAGCAGGTTTGCCACGTTGATGCACGCGATCAGCAGCACCAGGCCGACGACAATCGTCAGCAGCATCAACGGCTGCCGGAATTGCCGTCGCGCGAACTCGTCACCTCGCGCTCCCGGGTTCACCATCAGGTTCGGATAATCTCGCTCCCCAAGCGTTGTTGAGCCGACGCGTTCCTTGTCCCCTGCCGCATTCCACGCCTCGAGCACGCTTTGCCGGAAGACCGGTTCCATGCGCGCCTGCGCCTGTTCGCGGCTCACGCCCGGTTGCAGACGCGCCATCATCCGCAACCAATAGAGGCTGGTTTTTCCCACTTCCTGGTTATCCGGATGCACCAGCGGATCGGCGCTGATCGGGATGCTCACGTCCGCCGACTCCCACATCTCCAGCGCGCCCGCGAAAGCCGGAGGCGTTACGCCGACGATGGTGAATGACGCATTGTTGATCGTGACCGTTTTGCCGATCGCGCTCTGCTCTCCGCCGAAGCGGCGCTGCCAGTATCGCCACGTGATCACCGCCGCCGGCGGCGCGCCGGCCTTGTCGTCCAGTTCCGTGAGCGTGCGCCCGCGCCACGCCTCCACGCCCAGCCCGCGATAGTAGCTCCCGCTCACGAATTGCCCCGACGCCACTTCCGCGCTTCCATCCACAATCAGGTTCAACTGCTCGATCGGGCAGAATGCAACCACATCCGAGAACGTCGCTTTCTGTGCCTGCATCAGTTCGAAAGCGCGATACGGGAACGACGTTCCCTCCAAGTGTCCGGTCGGTGAATCGTCGCTCGATGCCGTGCCGTCGTATCCGCCGGCCATCGGCACGCCGCGGGTTGGCGCGTCCCACACCATCAGGACCAGCTCATTCGGGTTCTTTACCGGCAGCGGCTTCAGCAGCACTGCATCCACCACCGTGAACAACGCGGTGTTCGCCCCGATCCCCAGCGCCAGCATCACGACGACGATGAACGTAAACCCCGGGCTTCGCCGCATCATGCGGCACGCGAATCGAAGATCGCTTCCGACGCTATCGATCGCGCGCTCCCATCCAGCGTCGCGGACGTAATCTTTAACCGCCTCGGTGCTGCCGAACTCCGCTCGCGCCGCGCGCAGCGCCTGCTCGCGCGACATGCCCGCGCGCATCTTCTGCTCCGCAGCGTGCTCCACGTAGTCGCGCATCTCCGCGTCGAGTTCGCCTTCCACCTCGCGCCGCCGCAATAGCGCACGCAGTCCACCCCGCAGACTTTCGAACATCACACTTCTCCTGGCGACGCCCGCAGGATGCGCGCGATCGCGGCGGCCTGGCTCTCCCATTCACGGGTCTCGGAGCGCAGCTTGCGCCGGCCGGTTTCGGTCAGGTTGTAGTACTTGGCGCGCCGGTTGTTCTCCGTCGCGCCCCACTCCGCGCGGATCAGCCCTTGCCGCTCCAGCCGCCGGAAAGCCGGAAACAGCGATCCCGGGTTCACCTGGAACACTCCACCGCTGATCTGCTCGATCCTCTGCGCGATGCCCCACCCATGCATGGGCTCGAGCGCCAGCGTCTTCAGGATCAGCATGTCCAGCGTGCCCTGCACCAGCGTTTTCGATGTGTCCGCCACGGTTCTCCTCTTGGCCCAGTCGAGAAATGGACTTCTCCATCCACTTCTCTAGCTTACCAAGAGAAGCCTACGCCGCCGTTCTCTAGACTGTCAAGAGGAGAGGGCAAGAAAATGTGGCTCGGGCGTCTCGCCCGCGAAATGAGCGTTAATTGCGGATTGTCGGCTTTTCCAGCTCGCTCACCATCGCCGCCAGCGCCTTGCGGAACTGCATCGGGTCGTTGATGCTCAGCGTTCTGGGACGCAGCGGCTTCACGATCTTCTCCATCGCATCCCACTGGTCGTCCCACAACAGGTTCGCGCGCAGGTAATACAGCCGGGTCGGCGATCCTTCGATCGGCTTGCTTGCCGTCCCCGACGGGAACAGGATCCCGCTCGCCGCGATCACGAACACATGCTCGGCCTTTTCGTCACAACCTGTGTCTTTCGTGCCGAGCAGGTTTTCCACCTGCTCGCGGAAAAACGACGCCGCCTTAGTCCGCGACTCCAGCGACTGCACATCCACCGTGTTGGCGTCCAGTTTTACCAGCGCTCCGGCGACTTCGTCCCAATCCATGTTGGCGCCGTCCATGTGCTCGAACAGCACGTGCTGGCCCAGCACGTCGATGCCCGTCACTCGCATGCACAGGTTCGGCGACGTCAGCGAAGTGAGCACATGCGTCATCGCCCAGAACGTCCATTCCGTTCGCCGCAGCATCCGGTTGCTGCCGCTGTACTGCATCGACGGCGTGAAGTTCACCAGCAGATCCACTTCCACCGGATGCGGGATCTCGACCGCAATCTCTCGCGGCGTGTCCGTCGTCTCGTCGTCGGGTTCGTGCACCGCGCGCGGCATCTCCATTGGCGGGAACTGGCTCCGCCTCCCTGGCCCGAATGTCGGAAGCCCGCCCGTATACCCGCCTTCGCGCATCACCCTTCGCTGATACTGCGTGGCGGCGCTTTCAGCGGTAGCATCCGGATCCTCGCCTCGCAGAAACTGCACGCTCCGCTCGCCGCTTTCCAGCCGTGGAAACGGATCGTGTTTGAGCGGCGACACTTCCACCGACGTCTTCAGCACCGTCCGCTGCTTCAGCACGTCGTCAAACAGCACCACGCCGATCAGCCAGTGTCCGGGACTCACGTACATCGTGCAGGCGAACTCGATGACGTTTTTCTTGTCGACCGCGTCCTTGAGTTCGTAGTGGGTATAGCTGCCGCCCGGCATCCACTTCGTGCCGTCGTTGGCCTTCACCGCCAGGTAGAGATCGCGATGCACGCTGGCCGCCTGCAGCTCCTTCGCGGGGACCTCCAGCCGCACCGTCAGAATCAGCCGCTGCTCGAATCCCAGTCGCGCCTGCGAGACGTGCACCTGCGCGGGAACGTCGCGCCGCAGCGGCTCCGACAACCATTGCAGCACCAGCGGGTCCGGCGTCTTCCGCTCGCCTTCCTGCTGGGCCAAATCCTGCGCCTCGGCGCTCCGCTTACCAGGCATGAGTGGAGCGGGCTTCTCCTGTCCGATCGCCGCGGCCGCGCACCCACAGATGGTCAGTAACAGGAGCGCGATCGCTCTCTTGGACCATCCTGAGCAGGCCGCCGCGATCGGCGAAGCGGCCCTACCCTTCGAGCCTATCTTCACGCGATAGCACCATCGTTTTTGCGGGTCACGCATCACGGGCAACAGAGGATGTTTCTCATCGCGATGTTACCGCCAAATTGGCTTGTGATGAGGTACGACCCACCATTCATAATGGAGGCCCGCCGCCCTCGGCGGGCTCAGGCCCGCGCGAACGCAAGGGCCGCACGAAGCGCCTCGCCTTGCGCCCTTTGCGAATCCTCCACGTCCTCTGCGTTGATCCTCTGCATTTGCTCCTCAATTCGGCAATTCGGCAGTTCGGCACTTCGGCAATGCTCCTGTGACCGCCATCACATCCGACCCCCGGCCCGCGCGACCATACTCCTGAATACATGACCGCGAGGTCGACAATTCCGGAGAACGCCCGTCATCTCGACGTCCTCGTCCTCGACGACGACCGCGAACTGGCCGAGTCGCTCCAGGCTTTCCTCGTCGAGGAAGGCTACGAGGTCGCCATCGCCCTCACCTTTGAAGAAGCGCTGGGGACGATCAACGGCTCCTCCGACGTCGCCGTCGCCATGGTCGACCTGATGATGCCCAAGACGGACGGCCTCACCGCCATGGAGGAGATCCACCGCTTCCACCCGCGCCTGCCGGTCGTCATCATGACCGGCTTCGGCACCATCGAGACCGCGGTCGACGCCATGAAGCGCGGCGCCGAGGATTACGTCACCAAGCCCTTCGACCGCGAAGCCGTCCGCAAGAAGATCGGACGCATCGTCGAGCTCGCTCACCTGCGCCGCCGCGTCGAATTGCTCGAGGGGGACCTGGTCCGTGCCACCAACCCGTTTGGCCTCCTCATCCACGTCTCCGACAAGATGAATTCGGTCATCGAGCAGGCCCGCCGCGTCGTCGCCAGCGAAGTTCCGGTGCTGATCATCGGCGAGACCGGGACCGGCAAGGAACTGCTCGCGCGCGCCATTCACGACGGTGGCCCGCGCATCTCCGAACCGTTCCTCGCCGTCAATTGCGGCGCACTGCCGCAGGAGCTGATTGAATCCGAGCTCTTCGGCGTCACCAAGGGTGCCTTCACCGGCGCCACCGAGAACAAGCCCGGCATCTTCCGCGCCGCCGGCAAGGGAACCGTCTTCCTCGACGAAATCGGCGAGATGCCGCAGCAGGCGCAGGTCAAGCTGCTCCGCGTTCTCCAGGAAAAGGAAGTCCGGCCGGTCGGCGGCACCCGGACGTTCGGCATCGACGCCCGCATCATCGCCGCCACCAATCGCCCGCTGCGCCACCTCCGCGGCCAATACCTGCGCGAGGATCTTTACTACCGCCTCGCTACTGTCGTCCTCGAAATCCCGCCGTTGCGCTTTCACATCGAGGACGTCGGTCCGCTCGTCCGCCACTTCGTCGAGCAGTGCTCGGTCCGCTACAACCGGCAGATCTCGATGGACTCCACCTTTTTCGACGAGCTTCGCCTCTACGATTTTCCCGGCAACGTTCGCGAGCTCCAGGGCTACATCGAGTTCTTCTGCAATTCCATGGATCCTGGCCCTGTCGTTCTCACTGGGGAGCTGATCCAGCGGCTGCGAAACAACCTCGCCGATGCGCGTAAGATCGACGGCTTCTTCCCGCAGGAGAAGTACCGCGAACCGTGGAAGCAGCGAGTGAGGCCCGACGTTGACTGGGTTGCGCCCCAATATGAGCGTCCGGAAATCCAGCCGGAAGCCATCGTCGGCGCGCTCCAGCGGACGCACGGACACCGCGCCAATGCCGCCAGGCTTCTAGGCATTTCTCGTGACACGCTCTGGCGGAAGATGCGCCAATTCGGCATCGCCGCGGAGAAATCGTGACCGCCCGCCGTCACATCCTCGGATGGGCAGGCACGGCCGCCGCCGCGCTCGTGCTCCTCACCGCAATTCTCGTCTGGCAATCGCACCAGACGGCGCAACGCTTCACCGTTTACGTTCCGCCCAAGCCGGTGGAGGGACGCCTCGTCTTCGAGCAGAAGGGATGCACCTCGTGTCACGGTGACAACGGGCTCGGCAGCTCCAGCGGCCCCACCTTGCGCTCGCGCGCCACCATCTCCAGCCTGCCGCAGCTTGTCACTGCCATGTGGAACCACGCGCCGCGCATGTTCGAGGCCATGGAGCAGCGGAAGATCTCCTATCCCGACTTCTCCTACGAGGACACAGCGCGCCTGCTCTCCTACCTCTACATGTCGGGATACGCCGACAGCAGCGGCGACGTCGAAAACGGCCGCAAGCTCTTCGTCGACAAGCACTGCATCCGCTGCCACTCCAGCATCGACCGCACCGGCGGCATTGCACCGGCAATTCCGCGCATGAGCGATTCCGTTACCCCGCTCGGTTGGACGCAGTCGCTGTGGAACCACGCCTCCACCATGCAGTCGAAGATGAAGCAGCAGGGCGTCGATTGGCCGCAGCTCCAGGCGAACGACGTGCGTGACCTCTTCGCCTACGTGCGTCATTCGAGCGGCCACGACGGCGAGTTTCCGTTCCCCGCCGCCAACCCGGAAAACGGTTGGGCTGTCTTCCAGCGTAAGCAGTGCATCCAGTGCCACTCGCTGCACAGCGGCGATCCGAGTTCCGCGCCTTCGCTCGGCACCGAATCGAAACTGCCGGTCACTTACTCCGACTTCGGCGCCGCCATGTTGAACCACTACCCGCGCATGCGCGTCCGCATGGAAGCCAACGGCACTCCGATGCCCGTCTTCCGCGATCTCGAAATGTACGACCTGGTCGCTTTTCTCTACAGCTTGCACTACCTGGAACCGCCGGGTTCGCCGCAGATTGGCGGCAGCGTTTTCAGTTGGCGCGGCTGCGCGCACTGCCACGGCTCTCGCGCTGAAGGCACGCGCCAGGCGCCACCGCTCCGTGGACGCGGCGTCGTTTACACGTCGACGCGCCTGGCAACGAACCTCTGGCGCCACGGCAGCCAGATGGTCCGCCAGAGCCAGCAGATGGGACAACGCTGGCCCGAACTCAAAGACACCGACGTCGGCGACCTGCTGGCCTTTCTAAACTCACCGTTGGAGGAACCGTAAAGAGTTTCAAAACGGGAAACTTCTGACGTTTTCGTCAGATGCCCAGACGACGATCCGACGTTTTAAGCGTTCCATTTTGGGAATTACGGGCCCGGCAGCGAAAGTGGAAAACGAGTAGATGAGTCTTGGAATGAGCGGCTTACGACAAATTTCGAACGAGCGTTCGGACATGGCTCCCAGGTTGCATAAGAGAACCTGCGAGGAGGATGGCCATGAGACGAAATTGGCTCGGCATCACGGGACTCGCTTTGTTGTTGCTGGGGGCGGCAATTTTCCGGAGTCGCGGCGCGCTGGTGCCCTGGTACCTGTCGTGGATTCTTGGGCCGCTGCTCTGGTACGTGGGTGGGGGGCTGGCGATCGCCTCACTGATCCAACGGATGTTCTCGCCGGGCAAGAGCGACACGGTCGCGCTGCCGAAGGCGGAAGCAGTACCAAACCTGAAGGAGAGTGAACTGAAGATGAGGAAAGCACACACCATTGCCTTGATTGCGATTGTCGCGCTGAGCGCGACGGTGGCGCGCGCGGACGGGAAATCCGATTTCACCGCGAAGTGCCAAATGTGCCACGGCGCCGACGGCGCCGGCAAAACACCGATGGGCGCGAAGCTGAACATCGCCGACCTGCGCAGCGACGCGGTGCAGTCGAAACCCGCCGCCGAGCTGGAGAAGACCGTCGCGTCCGGCAAGAACAAGATGACCGGGTACGAAGGCAAGATGACGAAGCAGCAGATCGCCGACGTGGTCGGGTACGTGAAGACGCTCAAGGGCAAGTAGCGAGTAGCGAGTACTGAGTACCGAGAACAAAGCAGCACCGAGTTACGAGAACAAGGCACAAAGACAAGACTCGGGCGGTGAGGGGAATGGAAATGCTAGTCAAGGAGCCAGCGATGGAAACCGGACCTGGGATGGCATCGCCGGTAGAGGACAACGGACGGCGCCGCTTCCTGCAGATCGTGCTGGGAGGCGGCTTCGTGGCGTCGCTGATGTCGTTCATCTACCCGGTGCTGCGTTACCTGGTGCCTCCGGCAACGATTGACCTGGGCGGCGACAGCGTGATCGCCGGCAAAGCGAGCGAGTTGAAGTCGAACTCGGCGAAGGTGTTCCGCTTCGGGAGCCGTCCGGGCTTGCTGATCCGCACAGCGGAGGGCGAGTACCGGGCGATGTCGGCGACCTGCACGCACCTGAGTTGCACGGTGCAATACCGCAACGACACGCACCAGGTCTGGTGTGCGTGCCACAACGGCATGTACGACCTCGCCGGACGCAACGTGAGCGGCCCGCCGCCGCGGCCGCTGGAGAGTTATGACGTGCACGTCACCGGCGAAGACGTGGTGGTCAGCCGCAAGCGCGAAGCGTAGCGAGTACTGAGAACCGAGTAGCGAGAGGATTCGCGAATGGCAACAACAGTGACAAAAATCGGGAACTGGCTGGACGAGAGATTCGATCTCGCGGAGCTGACGTACCCGCTGCGGAAGAAAGCCGTGCCCATGCACAAGCTTTCATTCTGGTATTTCCTCGGTGGGATCACGCTCTTTCTTTTTATGGTCCAGGTTTGTACCGGAATCTTACTTCTTCTTTATTACCGTCCGAGCGCGAACGAAGCTTTCGAGTCGGTGCAGTACATCACCACCCAGGTGAAGTTCGGGTGGCTGGTCCGTTCGATCCACTCGTGGTCGGCGAACCTGATGATCCTGACGGCCTTCGCGCACATGTTCAGCGTGATCTTCCTGAAGGCTTACCGCAAACCGCGCGAGCTCACCTGGCTGAGCGGCGTGGTGTTGCTCTTCCTCGCGATGGGATTCGGATTCAGCGGATACCTGCTGCCGTGGAACACGCTGGCGTTCTTCGCGACCAAGGTCGGCACGGAGATCCCAGGCCAGATCCCGGTGGTCGGCAAGTGGATCATGATCTTCCTTCGCGGCGGTGAGGACGTGACCGGCGCGACGCTGTCACGCTTCTTCGGATTCCACGTAGCGCTGCTGCCGGGCATTGCGACCATGCTGGTGGCGGTGCACGTGCTGCTGGTGCAGAAGTTCGGCATCAGCGTGCCGCCGAAAACCGAAGCCGCGTGGGACGCCGATCCCACCGCGCGCCGCGAAATGAAGTTCTTCCCGAACTTCATGCTGCGCGAAATGATGGCCTGGTACGGAGTGCTCGGTGTGCTGGGCGTGCTGGCGGCGTTGTTCCCCTGGGAACTGGGATCGAAAGCCGATCCGTTCCTGCCGGCGCCTGCGGGTATCCGTCCCGAGTGGTACTTCATGTTCATGTTCCAGACGCTGAAGCTGATACCTGCCAAGGTGTTCTTCGTGGATGGCGACTTGCTCGGCATTCTCGCCTTCGGCGCGGCCGGGGCCGTGTTGGCAGTCGTGCCGTTCCTGCATCGGGGCCGGCGTTCTCAATTAGCGATCACCGGGGCTGCGATCCTGGCCCTCGCGTACATGGGAGGGATGACGCTCTATGGCTACCTCGCGAAATAGCACCCGGTGGTTGATTGCAGTCCTGAGTCTGTTTGCGGCGTGCGGAGCGACGATCCTGCTGCTCGTCAGTGCGCATGCCAGCGCTCGAGTAGCGAGTAGCGAATCGGCAGTTTCGAGTGCTGCGCCGGAACCGGCGAAGACGACGAAGCCTGCGGCTCCCGCATCGGCCACTCTGAAGACGCCCGCTCCCGTGCTCAAGTCCACCACCTGTCTCGACTGCCACTCGGCGCTCGACGGGCCGCTGGCGGTGAAGCCGGAGAGCTACAACGAAGACATCCACGCGCAAAAGGGACTGACCTGCGCCGACTGCCACGGCGGGAATCCCGACGAAACGAGTCCCGACGCGATGGCCAAGAAGGCCGGGTTCAAAGGACACATCGATCGCAAGAACGTGCCGCAGTTGTGCGCGAGCTGCCACGCGAAGGGCGACTACATGCGGCAGTTCAACCCATCGCTGCGCACCGACCAGTTCGCGCAGTACCAGACGAGCGTCCATGGCAAGCTGTTCGCCAAGGGCGACACGAACGTCGCGGTTTGCACCGATTGCCACGGCGTGCACGGGATCCGTCCGGCGAGCGATCCGCGCTCGCGCGTGAACCCGATGAACGTGGCGAGCACCTGTTCTTCGTGCCACTCCGACAAGGAGCACATGAAGAACTACAAGATCGGCACCGACCAGTTCGCCGGCTACAGCGCCAGCGTCCACCGGGCGGCGATGGTGGATCGCGGAGACATGAGCGCGCCCACCTGCACTACATGCCACGGGAACCACGGAGCTGCGCCTCCGGGCGTGGCCAGCGTGGAAAACGTTTGCTCAACCTGTCACCTGTTCCAGGCGCAACTGTTCGACACCGGCCCGCACAAGGCGGCGTTCACGTCAGCGGGATTGCCGAGCTGTATCACCTGCCACAGCAACCACCGCATCCAGCATCCGAGCGACAAGATGGTGGGAACGAACGCGGAAGCCGTGTGCACAAACTGCCACGCGCAGGGCGACGCGGGATTTACCGCGGCGGCGGGCATCAAGAAGAGCTTTACCGATCTGGAAGGACAGATCAACGAGACCGATCAGCGGCTGAAGTCGGCGGAGAGCAAAGGTGTGGAAGTTTCCGAGCCTTTGCTCAAGCAGAACGAAGCGCGTGACTGGCTGACCAAGGCGCGGGTAACGCTGCACAGCTTCAAGCCGGAACGGATCGCGGAAGACGTGAAGGCGGGGCAAAAGATCGCCGACGCCAACCGCGAAGCCGGCATCCAGGCGCTGAAGGAGAGCGATTACCGGCGTCGCGGTCTGGCAATCTCGCTGTTGACGATTTTCGCGACGACGTTCGCGCTGTTCTTCTACATAAAGGAGATCGAGAAAAAGAAGTAGGTCTTAAGCGGTGACCACCCCGGTAACACGAACGCCCTGCCGCCAGCAGGGCGTTCGTGTTTAACGATTCGGCTAACGGCTAGTACGTCTGGAAGCGCGTGATCGGGATGGTGACGCTGCCCATGGTGAGCGTTCCATTGGCTCCGTCGGTAAAACTCAGCGCCATCGGGACGCTGCTGCCGGCGACGGTGTGCGCGCTGTAGTTCCCCTCCGGACTGGTCAACTGCGGACCGCCGGCATAGAGGTCCCACTGCCCAGTGTAGTTATTCGGCGAGTTCATCGCTCCGGTCGCCAGGTACCACACGGGCCCGCCGTTGTTGTCATAGACGTAAGCGACCACGAAAACGGCGCTGCCCTGGATCTCGATGCCGTAGCCGGTGCCGGAGAAGCTCTGCCCGGCCCACCACCACCCGGACTGGGGGGCTCCGCCGACCGGCGGTGTGCGCGTTTGCGTTGCGCTGAACGAAAAGCGTGTGAGGTTGATCTGGCTTCCATCCGGACGCGTGAGCACTGCGTGAGTGGCGTCGGTGAAGGTGAGACCGATGTTGGCGACAATCGTCTGGCTCGGCGCTTTGTACGCACCGGTCAGTGTCTGGCCGCCCGCCGTCTTTATCCAGGTGCTGGTGTACTTCGCGCTGGTCAGCGGCCCGGTCGAAACCAGCCATGCCGAGTTGCCGTTCGCGTCGTAAAGAAAGCCGCCGACGAAGAGCCCCTGGCCGGAGTTTCCTCCGTACTCGATGAAGAAGCCGGTACCGTTCAGCGAGGAGTCCCACCACCATCCGGATTCGGGGACGAAGCTGGCGCCGGCGACGGGATTCACGCCGCTGCAGGTCAGCGGAGTGCTGCTGAGCGGCGTTTTGTTCTGATCGTTGATGAACAGTGTGCCGGTGCGGACGCCGGGTCCAGTTGGATTGCAGGCCACCGCAACCGTGCAAGTCGCTCCCGGTGGAAGGCTCGTTGTGCAGGTCGTCGTCGCCGCGTGGGGTCGCTCGTTTGGAACCACGGTGCCGGACGCTCCGACCGGCAAGATGCTGAAATCGCCGGTGACCGTCGGCGTGCCCAGCGAGAGTGGCGAGGAGCCGCTGTTGTTCAAGCCCAACTGCTGCGCCGGGGTGCTGCTTCCAATCACCGCGGTCTGGAACGTGATGTCGCCGAGTGAGAGCGTAGCGCCACTGCGGGTTATGCTCACAGTTCCGCTCGATGTCTTCGGAGGATTGTTGGGATCGCCGAAGTCGATGGTGTTGAAATTCCCGCTCATGCTGTTGCAGTTCGAACTCACTGTCAGGTTGATAGTGGCACTGCCTCCGGAATCGCCACCGGTAATGGTCACAGACGCGCCATTCACCATCCCGACGAAACTCTGTGTGTCGGTGCCGCCTGAACTTTTGGTGGTTGTCCCATTGGCGTTGAAGGAAGTCGCGGTTGAGTTGAAGATCGTCATCGAAATCGAGCCGGCGTCGGGGGTGCTGACTCCATTCTGGACCTTGGTCCCGGAATAGGTGCCGGTCCAGGCTCCGTTGAGGTTGCACTGGGCACCGGCGAAGGGAGCGAACAGCAGAAGGGCGACGACCGAGGCGTAACGGAGTCGCAGTGCGACAGACGAAGCGACACGAAGACTCATGCGGATCCCCACAAAATGAGGTCTGCCGTTTCCTCCGTGCTACGGCAGTTCGATTTTGCGCGCGATTATATCTCCGGCTCGGCCGATGTCCAGTGGTCACTCGTAATAGAGGACGGTTACGGCAGTTATCGCGCTAACGGCTAGTACGTCTGGAACCTTGTCATCTGGATGACGACGCTGCCCATGGTCAACGTGCCATTGGCGCCGTTGGCAAAGGTCAGCGTCATAGGCACGCTCTGGCCGGCAACGGAGTGGGCCGTGTAGTTTCCTTCGGGACTCGTAAGTTGCGGTCCACCGGCGTAGAGGTCCCACTGCCCGGTGTAGTTATTCGGTGAGGTCATCGCTCCGGTCGCGAGATACCAGACCGGGGCGCCATTGTTGTCGTAGACGTAGGCGACCACGAAAACGGCGCTCCCCTGGATCTCGATGCCATAGCCGGTACCGGAAAAGCTGTCGCCCGCCCACCACCATCCCGATTGCGGCGCGCCGCCGACCGGCTGCGTCCGCGTTTGCGTTGCGCTGAAGGAGAAGCGGGACAGATTGATCTGGCTTCCATCGGGTCGTGTAAGCACAGCGTGGGTAGCGTCGGTGAAGTTCAGACCGATGTTGGCGACAATCGTCTGGCTCGGCGCTTTGTAGACACCAGTCAGCGTCTGGCCGCCCGCCGTCTTTAACCAGGTGCTGCTGTACTTCGCGCTCGTGAGTGGACCAGTAGAAACGAGCCACGTGTCATTGCCGCTGCCATCGTAGAGAAAGCCGCCGACGAAGAGCCCCCGGCCGGAGTTGCCGCCGTATTCGATGAAGAAGCCGGTGCCGTTCAGGCTGGAGTCCCACCACCACCCGGATTCAGGCACGAAACTGGCTCCGGCGATAGGATTCACACCGCTGCAGGTAAGCGACGCACTGGCCATCGGCGACTTGTTTGAGTCGTTGATCACGAGACTGCCGGTGCGGACGCCGGTTCCGGTCGGATTGCATGTCACCGCAACCGTGCAGCTTGCTCCCGGCGCCAGGCTGGTCGTGCAGGTCGTCGTCGACGCGTGGGTTCGCTCATTCGTAACCAGCGTGCCGGAGGCCCCGAGGGGCAAAACGCCGAAATCGCCGGAGACCGTCGGTGCGCCCAGCGAGAGTATCGAGGAGCCGCTGTTGGTCAAGCCCAACTGCTGCGCCGTGCTGATGCTTCCAATCACCGCGGCCTGGAAGGTGATCTGGCCGAGCGATAGGGTGGCGCCGTTGCGGATTATGCTCACGGTTCCGCTGGCGGACTTGCCGACAGCGGGATCCATCGTGTTGTAGGTGCCGCTCATGCTGTTGCAGCCCGACGCAAGCGTCAGGTTGAAGGTGCCCGTTCCCTGTCTGCCGTCCGTTGCAGACATAACGACAGAGTTGCCGCTCACCGCGCCAATAAAGCTCGGCGAGTCGCCTCCACCGCTGTTGTACAAAGTGCCGTTAAACGAGGTCGCCGACGAGTTGAAGATCGTGAACAACACTGTGCCGGTGTCCGGTGTCGTGACCCCGTTTTGCGTCTTTGTGCCGGAGTTAGTGCCCGTCCATGCCCCATTCAGGTTGGTGCACTGGGCGAGCGTGACGGGAGTGATCGACAGAAGAGTGACGAGGACGATGAAGACGGAACCGAGTCGCTGACAGCGACACGAAGAGACACGAATACGCAAGGCTGACCCCCACACTTTCAAGGTGATCCGCCGCAGGGTTCCCCACGAAACCTCAGCGCTGGAATGTCGCGATTATAGTCTGAATCTGCGGAATGGAAGGAATCAGTCGTAACGCACGGCGATTACCGGTCTTCCGATTGCCCGCTTTACTGCGGGGCTTCCGAGTTGACCGGCGCGGACGGCTCGGCTTGCACCGGCGTCAGCTCCACCTGGTTTTGCAGTTGGAAGAGAAGATGCGAAGGAAGATGCTCGGAGGCGTCACGATCGAGGTTGGGCGGATGCTGCACCTTCACCAGCTGTCCTGCCTGGACGTCTTCCGCAAACGCCTGGTCGAAAGTCTGGTTGCGCACGACCTCGCGCCGCCGAAGCAGGAGGCCGGAGTCGGCATCGAAGACGCGGCGGCTGCTGCTGGCCTTGCCGTTGACGAAGACGACGAACGATCCTCTCTCGCCGTATCGCGGCACATAAAACCACACTTGCTCGCCGGCGTGCTCATCGGTTTCGACCGGCTTGTCCTTGCTGGGATCGTAGAAGAGGATGCGCTGGCACGAGCTGCACTGCACCACCATCTCGTTGGAGCGCACCTCGTTGTAGACCTGCGGCCTCAGCATCACCTGGCAGCCCGTGCACTTGTGGTCACGCGCTTCCGCCACGCCGCTGCCACGATGCTTGCTCACGCGCTCGTATTGCTGCAATACGTTTTCGCTGATCCCGCCGCGAAGCGCATCGCGCTTAGCGTTCCATTCTTTCAGTTCGGCTTCATCCTTGGCGGTGATGGCTCGCGCTTCGGCCTTCTCTTTTTCGATCTCGGCGGTCTCGGCCTTGAGTTCCACTTCGGCGGCCTTGGCGGCTCTTTCCTGCGCCTCGGCGTCGACCATTACCTCGAGGATCTTGTCCTCGGCTTCGCGGATGGCTTTTTCGGCGAACCCGATCTCGTCCATCAGCGCCCGATACTGCTCGTTGGTTTTGACCTCGAGCGACTGGTCGCGATACTTGGAAATTTTCTGCTGCTGCGCCTGGATGTCCGCCTCGTACTTGCGCTTGTTGGCGTCGCCGGCTTTGATCTTCGCCCTCGCGGTCTCGACCTTCGCCTTGGAAGCGTTCAGCTTCTGCTCGATGACGGCCATGCGCCCGGGCAAGGTGCCGACTTCCTGCCTGAGCCGCGAAATCTCGCGGTCGACTTTTTCCAGTTCGATGAGCTTTTCGAGGTCGGAATGCATGAGGAAAGAGCGAGGGAACTGCATAAATTGTAGCACGCCAAGGCCTTCTCCCACGCGTGAACTGCGACCTCGAAGCGCTGCCTAGTTCGCAAGGATTAGGTGCAAATTTCGCGGTTTCGAAGCCCCGCGCGAGAGCCGAGCCTTGCGAGAATGGATGTGGTGCAGAGAACCGAAGCTTGCCGCGGACGGCGCGGAATGAGCGGATCTCGCGGAAGGATTACAGGACCCACGTCCTCTCCGTGTCTTTCCGCGTAAATCCGTGGTGCTCTTTTGTGTCTCCCTCCGCCGAAATCTAAGCGTTTTCCCCGATTGAGAGCACCCCAAATGACCGCTAGCATCCAGTTCGTGCTCATGGAGTTCAGCAAACTCGGTGTCGGTATCCTGATTGCCCTGTTTCACAGGCAAATTGCCGAGTTCATCCTGGTTTATGAGCGCGCCTTCGTGGTCCGGGCCCGCCAGGCCGGCCTCATGCTTCCCGATCTGCTCACCACGGAGATGGCCTGCACCGTTTACTTCCTGCTCGGAATCTTCACCGCGACCTTCCAGATGTTCCGCATCTGGACGCTAGTTCACTAGCAAGCCCGCAGGCCCTCGCAGTTGCGCAAAATCCCACGCAAAAGTATCCTCCGCGGATGCGAGCTGGACTCCTCATCGCAGCGCTTTTGACGTCCATCTGCGCATTTTGTCAGGAATCAAAGCCTCACCCCGACCTATCCGGCGAATGGAAGATTGACCTGAAGTACAGCGACTTTGGACCGTTTCGCCCGCAGGCGACCGCGTCGTTGAAGATCACACAATCCGGCGACAAAATCCAAATGGACGTTAACTCCGGAACGGCACCCAAGAGCCTGCTTAGCCTTACGGCGGACGGTAAGCAGCACCCCGCAACTGTTGACGCTCAGGGCGTGGCGACCTATGCAACAACCGAGTGGCGGGAGGGCGGACTCTTCGTCATTCTCGAAACCCTCGGGCGGTCCTACGATTCACAGATGAAGTCGGCTTCAATCCACTACCTCTCTGACGATGGGACGAGATTGATCATCCGGAGAACCGTCGTCACGCGTCACTTCAAGTACGACCAGCACCTCGAGTACGTTCGCCAATAAATTCAAATGCTCACCCCCCATCCCTTCGAAGACCACATCCGTGTGCAGTCCACTACCCTCGGCGACTTCGAGCTGACCGCGCTCTCCGACGGCAACTACTGGGCCGACGGCGGCGCGATGTTTGGCGTGGTGCCGAAGTCGCTGTGGGAAAAGCGAATGCCCGCCAACGAACGCAACCTGTTCGCGATGGGCTTGAACTCGCTGCTGGTGCGCGACGGCAAGCGCACGGTGCTGATCGAAACCGGCGCCGGCAACAAGCTGGACGAGCGCATGCAGAAGATCTACGGCACGCAAGGGCTGCTGCTGAAGAGCTTCGAGCAGGCTAAGGTCGCGCCCGAGGACGTGGACATCGTCATCAACACGCATCTGCACTTCGACCACTGCGGCTGGAACACCGTGCGCCGCGGCGACCAGGTTGTGCCGACGTTTCCGCGCGCGAAGTACTACGCGCAGGCGGGTGAGTTAGAAGCGGCGCACGAGCAGCGCGAGCGCGACAAGATCAGCTACATCAGCGCGAACTACGATCCGCTGGTCGAGTCAGGCCAGATGGAGCTGTTGCGAGGCGACCGCGAGATCGCGCCGGGAATCTCCGTGCGCGTTTATCCCGGACACACGCGTCACATGCAGGCGGTGGTCATCGAAAGCGGCGGACAGCGCGCGTGCTACATCTCCGACCTGATCCCGACCACGGCCCACCTCGACCTGACGTGGGTGATGTCGTTCGACTTGTTTCCCCTGGAGACCATCGAAAGCCGGAGGCGCTTCTACGCCGAGGCGGTTCCGGCGAACTGGCTGGTGGCGTTCACGCACGATCCCAAGGTTCCGTGGGCGCGGGTCCTGAATCCCAAGCCGGGTAAGTATGAGGCGGAAATCGCGGCTAAATAGGCCAAAAGTGGCGCAAACCGCAAAGTAACCACTGCGATTCCTGACATTCTTTGTCATTCCCGTGACTCCTGGAGTACATGACCCTTACGTGACCTAGTTTCGAGGCAGCGACAGGACTAGTCTGCGCGGACTATGCAAGTCAATGCGCTGCTTCTGTCGTCCGACGCTTCGCTGCTGGGCATTTTGCGCCGCAGCGCGGAGGAGATCGGAATTCGTCCCCAGGAGATCGCGTCCGTTGGGCAAGCGGGCGCCATTCTCACCACCAAGCGCTTCGAGGGAATCGTGGTCGATACCGATGACCTGGAAGGCGCCTCCGGTTTCATCGAGGCGCTGCGCAAAACGCCTTCCAACCGCAGCAGCATCATCGTGGCCGTGGTGAACGGTCGCACCAGCCCCTGCGAAGCCTTCCGCAAGGGCGCAAACATGGTGCTGGAAAAGCCCGTCACCGCGGAAAAGCTGGTCCGCAGCCTTCGCGCTGCCCATTCGATGATGACGCGCGAACGCCGCCGCGCCATCCGGCTCGCCGTCGACATACAGATCTCGCTCAAGCTCAGCGGCGGGGCAGAAGAGCGGGCCACCACCACCGACATCAGCGAAGGTGGAATCGGGCTCGACGCCGTGCGTCCGCTGAAGCTTCAGGAAGTCGTGCACTTCCACTGCCAGCTTCCCGAAAGCGATGTCGAGATGGAAGGCACGGCGGTGGTCGTGAATGCCACCAAGGACGGCCACGCCGGATTGTGCTTCGCAGGCGTGAGCGCGCAAAAGAGGTCCGACCTAGCCCACTGGCTGGCCGCGCGCATCGAGAAGCAATCGGCGTCGGCCATGCGGATGGGACCTCATGCGGCGTCCATGCAGTCGCGGCAATCCGCTGCTGGAGCGGTTTAGACACTTTCGCGGGGTATGAAATCGAGACGCAGCTTCGCGCTGCGTCTCTTTTCTTTTTATGGTTTAGATCGCGGGGACGGGAGCGGCAGCGGCCGACGGCTGCGCGGAAGCAGGTTCTTCCATCGTCGTTTCTTCCCAAAGCGACGGATCACGCAACAGCCTCGAGACGAGGGCAGTGTGCATGGCGTGGCCGGCACGGTGCGCCACCACACGTCCAACGATCTGACGTCCGAGCAATGCTAGGTCGCCGATCAGGTCGAGAACTTTGTGTCGCACGAACTCATCGGGAAAGCGCAGCGGGCCGTTCAGCACGCTGGTGCGGGTCAGGGCGATCACGTTGTCGAGCGTGGCGCCGCGGATCAATCCCATGTTGCGCATGCGCTCTTCCTCGTCCTTAAAGCCGAAGGTACGCGCCGGGGCGATCTCACGCCGGTACAGGTCGCGCGAAAGGTCCACTTCGAAGCTCGATTCGCCGATCGGCGGCGGGAAATAAATGTTGTAGGAGACCGAGTAGCCTTCGGCCGGATAAACGCCGATGAACTTGTCGCCCTCACGCACTTCCAACTCGCGCTTGATCCGCATGTACACGCGCTTGCGGCGTTGCTGGCGAACTCCCGCGCGCTGGATCATCTCCACGTAGGGCAGGGCGCTGCCGTCGAGTATGGGCACTTCCAGGTTGTCGAGTTCGACGACGGCGTTGTCCACCCCCATCCCGATGAACGCCGACAACAGGTGCTCGGTGGTGGAGATGAGTACACCTTTCTTCATCAGGCTGGTGGCGTAGCTCACCTTGGCGACGTTGCGGCTGCTGGCTTCGATGGAAAAGTCGTCGAGGTCGGTCCTGCGGAAGACGATTCCTGCTCCCGCCCCTGCCGGAAGAATGCGCAACGTAACCGGTGCACCACTATGCAAGCCGACGCCCTTGCATTCGGTCGCCGCGCGAATTGTCTGCTCGTAAGCCAAGCTCTATCCGGTTTCTGATGAATAGATTACCGGGATCGATGCAAGATCCGTCTGTGGCAAGAACGCCACAGTGCGTGGTTATTGCGAGACATGTTTACGAGTCTGGTTCGGACGCCTACTTGGCGTCTTTGACCGGGCCTTTCGGTTCGAACAGCGATTCCGCCAGACCGGTATTGTAGGTGATCTTGTTGATGAAGCGCTGGTTCTGCGGCTCGCCGTTATGCAGGCGGGTGATGTCGTAGGGACTCTTGACGCCCTGCACGTCGTGCCAGTTGTCGTAGGTTTCTTCCTCGGTGTCGATGTCCTTATAGGTTTTGTTGCGGTGCTGGTAGGCGCGCTTGATCGGCAGGAAGGTCAGGCTGTCGATGAAGATGCTGACGGCCTCGTTCTTGCTGTTCATCAGCGTGATCTTCTCCGCCTGCTTGCGCTCGGCGATGGCCGTGCCGTCGTCGAAGATCAGCAGCCCCGGCTCGTGCAGCCAAACGCGAATGATGCGGTCGAGCGCGAACTTGGACCGCTCCACGTAGGCCGCGAGCGCCTCGGGATCCTCGAAAGACGTCCCGCGGAAGGTCTGCTCCCAGCCCTTGTCGCCGTTGTGGATGATGATCCAGTCGCGCTGCTTGGTCAGTTCCAGCCGCTCTTTGTCGGGATACTTGTAATAGCGGAAAAACGGCGCTCCTCCGGCCGACTCGCCGTGCGAAAAGCCGTAGGTGCGGCCTTCCTGCGTCATGTCCTGGACGTTGAGATAGGCGTCGCCGCCGAGCGCGGCGATCATCTTGTTCATCCACTCCATCGCCTTGTGCGTGCTTGCGTCCGGCGCGGGAGCGGCGGATTGCGATGCGGTCGGTGTGGTCTGGGCGAGCGCGGCCGTTACAAGGGAAACGAGGACAACGACGATGGCAAGAAGACGCTTCATAGGACCTGTACGATTTTAGCGCGCCAAGGCGGATTGCTCGCTCTCGGAAAAGCAAACCACAGAGGGACACAGCGGGAGGACAGAGGACACTGTGATCCTCCGTGCAACCTCTGTGTCCTCGGTGGTGCGCTTTTCCAGCTAAAATAGAGGGATGCGCAAGCACTGGGAGACCACGGTGGAGCGGGCCGCGCCGGCGACGGTGGCGATCCCGCAGTCCGTCCAGATCGGGAATGTGACGATCTCGCCGGCGACCGTGCTCGCTCCCATGGCGGATGTGACCGATACCGTCTTCCGCCGCTTTATCCGCAACGTCAATCTCAAGCCCGAGGACGACCACCTGCTCACCGGCCGCCAATCTGGGTGCGGCCTGATCATGACCGAGTTCACCTCGGCCGACGGCGTTCTTCGCGCGCGCGATCCCAAGGCCAAGCGCTACCTGCACTACTATCCGGACGAACATCCGATTTCGGCGCAGCTCTTCGGTTCAAATCCCGAGGTATTGTCGGACGCCGCGCGGATGATCGAGGACCTCGGCTTCGACCTCGTCGACCTGAACCTCGGCTGCCCGGCCAAAAAAGTGGTGAAGTGCAATGGCGGTTCCGGCCTGCTGCGCGACCTGCCGCAGATCGGGCGCATCTTCGACGCCGTGCGTGCCGTCGTGAAAATCCCCTTCACGGTGAAGTTTCGTGCCGGATGGAGCGAGCAGGAAATCGTCTGCGTCGAACTCGCCAAGCTGGCCGAGAAGTGCGGCCTCAACGCGCTCGCGCTGCACGCTCGCACCCGCGAACAGGGCTATAGCGGCGTCGCCAATTGGACGTGGATCAAGCACGTGAAGGAAGCCGTCTCCATCCCGGTGATCGGCAACGGCGACGTGCGCACGCCGATCGACGCGGCCACGATGTTCGCCGAAACCGGCTGTGACGCGGTCATGATCGGCCGCAGCGCGGCGTCGAACCCGTGGATCTTCCGCCAGATCGCGCAGTACACGGAGCGCGGCACGTGGGACGAGCCCACCGAGCGCGACCGCTACAACATGATTCGCACGTACTTCTCGATGCTGGTGGACGAAGGCTTCCGCGACGCTCCCGGCAAGATGAAGCAGTTCGCTTCGTGGTTCACCCACGGCGTCGCGAACGGCGCCTCGCTGCGCAAGGCTGTGTACGAATCGAAGACTCCCGAGCAGATCATCGCCGCGGTCGACGGCTTCTTCGAGAAGCAGCTCGCGCGCGCGGAAGTTCACACGGTCTAATCGCCTACAATGTGCCGACAACTTAAGGAGGACTAACGATGCCCGAGTCCACCGTCCGCGAATACTCCGTAAATGCCGCTTCGACCGACACCTTCGGACGCGTCATCGCGTCGGCGCGCAATCAGTACGTGGTCGTCGACGGCCCGGTTCAAAACGGCTGTCCCGGAGAAGCGATCACGCCCGCCGAGTTGTTTCTGGCAGGCGTGGCCACCTGCGGCGTCGAATTGGTTCAGGTGATCGCTAAGACCGACGGCCTGCCGTTGAAAAGCGTGAAGGTGAACATCCGCGGCATGATGGACCGCTCCAAGCCCGTCCGTCCCGACGTAACTCTGTTCAACGAGGTCACTCTCCGCTTCTTGATCAAAGGCGTTTCCGAGCAGCAGGCCCGCACATTGGTCGAATCTTTCAAGGGCAGGTGACCGCTCTACGGATCGGTCGCGGTCGCGACCCCAAAGGTCCAGGTCGAAGTGGCGGTCGAGCAGTAGCCATCGGTAATTCGCAGGCCGCCTGTTCAATATCCGTGGAAATCCGTGTTGATCCGTGGTGAGTTGTTCTTGCGCCGCTCGCTCGGGCAGCTTCAGCCAAGCTTCTTCATCACCAACTCGTTGACCGTCTTCGGATTCGCGCCCTTCGACTGCTTCATCACCTGGCCGACGAAGAATCCAACCAGCGACGTCTTGCCGGCCTTGTACTGCTCCACCTGTTTGGGATTGGCGGCGATGACCTCGTCGATCGCCTTCTCCAGCGCGCCCGTGTCGCTCGACATTTGCGGACGCCCCTCTTCTTCGTAGACAGCAGGGAAGTCCTTGCCGCGCTCGAAGCACAGGTCGTAAAGATCTTTGAGCATCTTGCCGCTGATCGCGCCCGCTTCCACCAGGTCGGCGGACTCGGCAACGCCCTGCATCGAGATCGGCGACTGTTCGATCTCCAGCCCTTTGGCCTTCAGGCGGCCCTGCAATTCCGACTGGACGAGATTTGCAACGCGCTTCGGGCTCTTCGCCTTCTTCGCCGCCGCTTCGAACTGGTCGGCGACGGTGCGCGTAGCGGTGAGCACTCCCGCGTCGTACTCGGTGATGCCGTACTCAGTCACGAATCGTGCCCGCTTTGCCTCAGGGAGCTCCGGCATCCGCGCGCGGATCTTCGCCTGCCACGCGGCGTCGACGATCAGCGGCAGCAGGTCCGGTTCGGGGAAGTACCGGTAGTCGTGCGCTTCTTCTTTCGAGCGCATCGAGTAGGTGCGTCCCTCGGCGGAGTTGAACAGGCGCGTTTCCTGCACAATCTTCTCGCCCGCTTCAAGCGTCTCGATCTGCCGTTCGATCTCGTATTCCAGCGCCTGGCGGATAAAGCGGAACGAGTTCACGTTCTTGATCTCGGTCTTGGTGCCGAGCTCCTTCTGCCCGCGCGGACGCACGCTCACGTTGGCGTCGCAGCGCAGCGATCCTTCCTCCATGTTGCAGTCGGAGACGCCGGTGTACAGGATGATTTCCTTCAGCCGCGTCAGGTATTCGTGTGCTTCGTCGGGCGTGGAAATGTCCGGTTCCGACACGATCTCGATCAGCGGCGTGCCCGTGCGGTTCAAGTCGATGTAGGTCTTGTCGTGCGAGTCGGGGAAGCCCTCGTGCATCGACTTGCCCGCGTCCTCTTCCATGTGCAGCCGCGTGATGCCGATCTTCTTCGTTCCGCTGCCGGATTGTGTGGAGGCGGGCGACTCGCCCGCGCTCTTTGTGGCGCGGACGCCCCCGTCCGCGGCAGTTGGCACCTCGATCGCTCCCCACTCTGCGATCGGCTTGTCGTACTGCGAAATCTGGTAACCCTTCGGCAGGTCCGGGTAGAAGTAGTTCTTGCGCGCGAAGATCGACCGCTCGTTGACGCGGCAGCCCAGCGCCATCGCCGCCAGCACCGCGTATTCCACTGCCTGGCGATTCAGCACCGGCAGCGCTCCCGGCAGGCCGAGGCACACCGGGCAGACGTTCGTGTTGGCGGGTGAGCCGAAGGCCGTCGAGCAGCCGCAGAAGATCTTGCTCTTCGTCAGCAGCTGCACGTGCACCTCGAGTCCGATCACCGGCTCGTACTTGGTGCTGACGGGGCTCTTCGGGGCCGTGGACATAGCTGGCGATTATACGGAATGCAGAATGACGAATGCAGAATGCAGATTGAGAACGACACGTCACCTGCCGTTTTCAATCTGCAATCCGCAATCTGCATTCTGCAATTACGGCGTTTTCCCCGGCTGGTACGTCAGGTACTTCTCCATAGGGATCTCGAAGAAGAACAGCTCTTTCCCGTCGCTGGTCGTCAGGCCGTTGATCGTCAGCGTCGCGCCGGCGAGCGGGTTGCTGATTCCTTCATAGTCGAAGAAGACGAATCCTGCGCGCGTGGTGTGCGGTTCCACCGCCATGGCATGGAACATGGCTGCATCGAGCTCGTCCATCGTGTCCTGGCTGACGCCCGCCTTCGGCTTGCGTCGCGGCAACGGGATCGGCGAGACCCGCGGGCTGTCCGGACGCTTCACCGCTTTCTGGATGCGCCGCACCACGTCCTGCATGCCGAGCGGTGTCAGTTTGTCGCGGCGCGCGGTGATCAGGTCCAGCTTCATGCCGGTGAGATTCACGGTGTTGTCGCTATCGTTAGTCACGATCAGCAGCACCGGCAGCAGGTCGTGCTCGCGGAAGTCGACGGTGAAGATCTGCTGCTTGTCTTCCGTGTCATACGGATCGGCTGCGATCGTGACCTTCTCCTGCGTGTGCTCGTCGCGCGCCGGATAGGTCTTGGCGTGATAAGCGCGCGGCATCTGGAAGTTCTTGGCGGCAAACGTCGCCGCCGCGCAAAACAGCAGCGCTGCGATCGCCAGTCTGTAAGTGTTCCGCATTTCAGGCTCTCATTATAGAGAACGTGGGTGCTCACGATGTTTTGCAATCGGCAGAACACGAGCCCATCAGGGCGGCTGATTGCTGCCCAGCGCTTCAGCGCTGGGCAGCTTTCGCAGAAAAAGCCAAGTCCGGCAGGACGGCTGAGCTTTGTCCTCGCCCCTGTCCGCAATCGCGACGCGTCGGCACGCCAATTCTGTCAACGACGCGCGCTACATCCACGCGTATCCGTCATCACCGAACCTCTTCCCATATCGCGTTATGCTCCCAAGACGGATACCCACACGGGTACCGTTCTGGAACCAACGCTTTTTGACAATCTGCAAATCGGCCGGGATCACGGCTCGTAAGTCCTTTAGATTTCGGGATCGACGGGATCGATCCCGGGGGGTACCCCCGGAGCGGGGATCGAGGGATCGGTCAGGGATCGACGCGCGTAACTCCTTTAAACACAGGGATCGCAGGGATGGGCACTCCGGCTGTGTGGCCCTATCAGGCTTTCCCGATTCGGCAATGCATTAGACTGACAATTTCCATGGTCACCTACCAACAAGCCGTCGAGCGGCTCTATGAGCTCGGCCACGAACTGGCGCGCACGCCCGCGCACAAGTTCGACCTGGAGCAGATGCGCGTGCTCGCGCGCGGCCTCGGCGATCCGCAGCGGCGCTTTCCGGCGGTCCTGATCGCCGGCACCAACGGCAAGGGCTCCACCGCCGCGACATTGGCGTCGATCCTGCAGGCCGCGGGACATCGCACTGGACTGTACACGTCGCCACATCTGCTGCGGGTGAACGAGCGCATACGGCTCGACAGCGCCACCATCAGCGACGCGGAATTCACCACCGTCTACGCGCGCGTCGACGAAGTGGCGCAGCGCCTGGTCGCGGCGGGCGAGTTGCCGCATCCGCCGAGCTTCTTTGAGATGCTGACCGCGATCGCGTTCGAGTTTTTCGCCATGTCGGCAGTCGACATCGCCGTGCTCGAGGTCGGGATGGGCGGGCGGCTCGACGCCACCAACATCGCCGATCCGTTGATCTCCGTCATCACCGACATCTCGCTCGACCACCAGAAGTTCCTCGGCGAGACCATTGCCGAGATCGCGCGGGAAAAAGCCGGCATCATCCGTGCCAAGGTCGTGGTCGTCACGCTGCCGCAGCATCCGCAGGCGAACGACGCGCTCGGCAAGGCGATCACCGAGTGCGGAGCGCGGGCGGTCAGCGCGGTGCAGTTCGTGCCGCCGGTATCGCCGGGCGCGGAACCGGTGTGGAATGCGGGAATCGGAAGCTGTTATCGCCTCACCGTGATGGACAAGGAGATCGAAGTCGCCTCGCCGCTGGCGGGTCGACATCAGCTGCGGAACATCGCGCTGGCGATCGGCGCGGCGGTGGAACTGAACGCTTCCGGCTTCCGTGTCACCGCCGATGACATCGATCGCGGAATCCGCAGCACGCGCTGGCCGGGACGCCTTCAAGTCATCGACGGCGCGCCGACGGTCGTCTTTGACGTCGCGCACAATCCGGCCGGTGCGTGGGCCTTGCGGGCGGCGCTCTCGGAGAGATTTCCCGGACGCAAGCTGGCGATCGTTTTTGGCGCGATGCGCGACAAAGCCATCGGCGAAATGGCGGAGATAATGTTTCCCATCGCCGACGCGGTGATTCTGACTCACGCTGCGAGCCCGCGCGCGGCAACCACCGCCGAGATCCGCGACGCCGCGTCGCGAACCGGATGCGAGCCGCTGCTGGAAGACGACGTCTCGCGCGCCGTCGCGCAGGCGAAAGACCTGGCCGGCGCAGATGGCGTCGTCGTGGTCACGGGTTCCATCTACGTAGTGGGCGCGGCCATGGCCGCCCTGAATGTGGCCACATGAGTTCACCGATGCTGCTGACCATCGAAAAACTGATCTACGGGGGCGACGGGCTGTCGCGTTTGCCCGCCGACGAAAAAGGGAAGGGCAAAGCCGTCTTCGTCCCGTTTGTCCTCGAAGGCGAGCAGGTGGAAGCATCGCCGGTCGAGGAGAAGCCTGGATTCGTGCGCGCTCATCTCGAGCGCGTGGTCGCGCCCTCGCCGCTGCGCTCTGATCCGCCCTGCCCGTATTACCAGCGCTGCGGCGGATGCCACTACCAGCACACGTCGTACGAACATCAGCTTGAGATCAAGCAGGCGGTGCTGCGCGAGAACCTCTCGCGCTTCGCCAAGGTCGATTGGCCGGGCGAGATCACGGTTCATGCGTCGCCGCCGCTGCACTATCGCAATCGCACGCGGCTGCAGGTTCGCACGAAACCTGAGTTCATGCTCGCGTACTACCGGCACGACTCGCGCGAGTTGCTGCCGGTTGAGCAATGCCCGATCAGCTCGGAGCTGATCAATACCGCCATCGCGGAGATATGGAAGCTCGGCCGCGCTTCCGGCGTCCCGGGCGCAATTCGCGAAATCGAATTCTTTGCCAACGACACCGACTCCCAATTCCAGGCCGAGCTCTACCTCGCTGACGACGCCTCCAGCGAGATCGCGTCCTTCTGCGAAGCGCTCTCCAACGCGTTGCCGCAGCTTGCCGGCGTTTCCACCTTTCGCAAACAGCACGGTGAGCGCGACTCGCAACTCCTCGGCATCGCGGGAGAATCCGAACTCGTTTACACCGCCGGTTCCATCGCCTACCGCGTCTCCGCCGGATCGTTCTTCCAGACCAATCGATTCCTCACCGGGAAGATGGTCGAATTGGTGGTCGCCGGGCGTAGCGGAAAAGTAGCGCTCGATCTTTACGCGGGAGTCGGTCTGTTCGCCGTGCCGCTCGCAAAAGCTTTCGAGCGGATGATTGCCGTCGAAGCCTCGCCGTCTTCCATCGCCGATCTCAAACACAACGCGCCGCGCAACGTGCGCGTGGTGCGCGAAACCATCGACCGTTTTCTTGCCGGTCCAACGGCGCCAACGGACCTGGTCGTGGTCGATCCGCCGCGCGCGGGGCTGGGCGAAAAGGTCACACGCGCGCTGGTGAAACTAGCAGCGCCGCGCATCACGTACGTTTCCTGCGATCCGTCGACGCTGGCGCGTGATCTCAAGCCGCTGCTGGCCGGTGGATATCGCATCGAGCAGATTCACCTGCTCGACCTCTTCCCGCAGACGTTCCACATTGAGACGCTGGTTCAGCTCGTCCGTTGACCTGTCACTGCGCGTGCCGACACCATCTGTGATAGTGCGAGGATGCGCGCGCCTTCCAGGCTGAACACAACCGCTCCGATGTTGTGGGCGGCGCTCGCATTCGGAGGCGGAATTGTCTTTAGCCGTTACGCTTGGCGGCCGCCCGGCTGGTGGCTGATCGCTCTGATTGGCGCCATCGTTGGGGCAATCGTGTTCGCAGGCCGGCAGCGGCGACTTGCGCCGGTTCTTGCGATGATCGGACTGGTGGGGCTCGGCGCCATTGCGGGTAGTGTGCGCACCGCTGCTGTTTTCCCGCCGGAACTCGCGCCATTCGACGGCAAGCAGGCGCTCGTGACCGGCTACGTCGTCGCCGAGGGCGCTCCGCAGCTTGCCGGGAAGCGCGCGACTCGCGATTCGTTCGACCTGCAAATCGAATCTCTTCAGCCGCTGGATCGAAAACGAGAGCCGATCGGGCCGCCGGTCACGATTCGTGCCAACATCCGTGTCAGCGTCTACAGCGCGGGCAGGTGGGAGGAGACAGAAGACGCTCGTTCCACGGAAGCCGGCGTTCACTACGGCCAGCGTGTGCGCTTTCCGGGCTCGTTGCGCCTGCCGCGCAACTTCGGCAATCCGGGCTCGTTCGATTACCGCCAGTACCTGCTGGACCGCGGAATTGTGGCGCAGGCTTCGACTCGGGTCGACCGCATCGAAACACTTCCTGGCTGGGAGGGATCGCGCCTCGAGCTCTTGCGCAGCCGCATTCGGGGCAGCGTGCTCGATCACATTGGAAATATCTGGCTCGCGGACGAAGCCTCTACGCTCGACGCTATGCTGGTCAGCGAGCGCTCGCTGCTCGACCCGGACGTGAGGATCGCGTTTCAGCGCAGCGGGATTTATCACCTGATCGTGGTCTCGGGATTGAATCTCGCGATCCTCGCGGGATTTGTCTACTGGGTGCTGCGCCGAATGCGGTTGGGTGAATGGCCGGCCACGGTCCTGATGCTCGCGTCCGCAGTGGCGTTTGCATGGATCAATGACGAGGGCGCACCCGTTTGGCGCGCCACCGCCATGCTCGCCCTCTACATGGTGACGCGACTTCTCTACCGCGAGCGTGCGCAACTGAACGTGATCGGAACTGCCGCCCTGCTGCTGCTGGTGGTCAATCCAGACGCGCTGTTCGGCGCCAGCTTCCAGTTGTCCTTCCTCGCCGTGCTGTCGCTTGCCGCCGTGGTCATGCCGCTGCTCGAGCGAACCAGCGCTCCCTGGCGCCGCGCGCTCAATCACCTCGAGACGACCGGATACGACGCCGTCCTCGCGCCTCGGCAGGCGCAGTTCCGCCTCGACTTGCGCCTGCTGTCCGGCCGCTTGTCATGGTTTGTGCCTACGTGGATCGCCTCTTTGACGCGCCGCCCGCCGCAGCGTCTCGCCGAGGTATTCGTGTCGGCGACGGGAAGAACGCTCTTGTACGCCCACGACCTGGTCATCGTCTCCACCACGATGCAGATCTGCCTGGTGCTGCCGATGGCCTGGTATTTCCATCGCGCCGTCACGGTCGGAGTGCCGGCGAACCTGGTCGCCGTGCCCCTGGCCGGCATCGTCCTGCCGGCGGCGGCCATGGCGGTCGGCGTTTCTTACCTCTGGCTGCCCCTGGCAAAACCGTTTGCCGCCGTGGCCGCACTCGCGTTGCGCGCCATCTCCGGCTCAGCCGGAGCGATGCTGTCGTTCCAAGGCCGCGACTTGCGCGTCGCCACGCCTTCGTTCTGGCTGATCGCCGCAGGCGCGGTGACGTTTGTGTTCTGCGCGTGGGCGCTGCGACGGAGGCGAGCAGTTGCGGCACTCGGGCTCGTGTCGTTGCTTGTTTCCTCGCTTTGGATTGGCTTCATCCCGCCAAGGCCGCAGACTCGCGCCGGCGTGCTCGAATTCACGGCGATTGACGTAGGCCAGGGCGAGTCGTTGCTGCTCGTCACGCCGAGCGGCAGCACGGTCCTAATCGATGCCGGCGGGCAGATGGGTCCTTCGCGCTCGTCGTTCGATTACGGCGAAGACGTGGTCTCGCCCTATCTGTGGCAGCGAGGCATCACGCGGCTGGACGCGGTCGCGATGACGCACGCGCACGCCGATCATGTTGGCGGACTGGCCGCGGTGATTCGCAACTTCCGGCCGAAAGAACTTTGGCTGGGTGCGAATCCGGACACGTCGTTGTTGCGCAGCATCTTGAAGCAAGCGCGGCAAGAAGGGCTGAGTCTGCGGCAACTCGCAGACGGCGAATCGTTCGCATTCGGCGGAACACACGTCGAAGCTCTCTCGCCACGTGCGTCCGACATCCGCGGCGAGGCGGAGAACAATGACTCGCTGGTCTTGCGAAACGCCTACGGCGAAACGTCACTGCTTCTGCCCGGCGACGCGGAAAAGAAGATCGAGAAGGTGTTGGCGGAGAAGCCGATTGCCGCCGACGTGCTCCAGGTGGGGCATCATGGAAGCGCGACGTCCACCACGGCGCCGTTTCTCGCCGCGGCGCGGCCGCGCTATGCGGTGATTTCCGCCGGTGCGAACAATGCTTACGGCTATCCGCGATGGGACGTCGTCCGTCGCCTCGCCGAGTCCCACGCCGCCACTTGGCGCACCGACACGAATGGCGCGGTCACTTTTTATCTCGATGGCCGGGCAGTGACCGTCAGACCGGCGGCTCTTCTTCGCTGACCGCTTCCGTTTCCACCGCGCTGTCGCCGCTCTGCCGGTAGTCCTCGATGATCCGAAGAGCCTCGTCGGCTTTTTCGGCGCGCACCTTTACCACGATGCCGCCGACGCCCGGCAGAACATCCTGCGGTGCGTCGAGGTAGCTCACCAGGGCTTCGAGGCCCGCTGACTCCAGCAGCCCGCGGACCACCATCGCTTCCGATTCCTCTTTTGTGTCGAGCACCGGGACGAGTTCTTCGTCGTCGGGGGCTGTGTTCGCGGGCGGGATCTGTTCCGGTCTATCGTCCATATTGGTCCTCAGTGATGACAAAAGGTTGGATGCTTGACCTGAAGCGACTCGGTGTATGATGCGCCCAACATCCGCCGTCACGCAGCACGTGGGGTCGCGCGACGGAGTTCCCGTTACCCGGAAAGGCCGCGTTTGCGCTTGGGTTCGCGTCGAAGGTTGGCTGAAAATCCGCTATGGACGCGGGTTTCGGGCCCACCAGCGCGCACCAAAAACGCAACCGCCATGGGTACGGTCCCATCTAATTGTACTGCCGCGCAAGCTGCTGGGTACGCACGGCAGCGGCACGGCCGCCAAAAAGGGAACCTATGAACATTCCGAACCCCGGACGATCCAACGGAAGCGACAAGCCCACCCAGCGCCCCTATACCGAAGAAGAACTCGAAGAACTCCGCAAGATCCGCCGTCTCCAGATGGTAGTCAACTTGGTGATGTCCACCATTTCGCAGTCTCCGAACCTGAGCGTGGAAGAAGCTTCGGAGATGTGCGCCGACACCAAGCGCTATGCGCTTTCCATGTTTCCCGACAAGGAACTGGCCTACGACCTGCTCTACAAGCCGCGTCTTCAGCGGCTCATGAACGAGCGCTACCACCTGCAGTAGCGCGTTTCCGGATCGGATTTGACGCGCTTCGCCGCGCGCAGACTGTGCTCCGCTAGACACAAATCGGCCGTCGCCATGGCGACGGCCGTTGTGTTTGCCGCAGGTTTAGACCGTGGTTCGGCTGCCTCGCACGAAGTGCACGATCAGCGAAATCACAGCGAGGACCAGCAGGATGTGAAGCAGGCCACCCGCGATGTGAAACACTGCAAACGAGAAAATCCACGCAAGCAGCAGCAGAATGAACAGCACCATGAAGATGCCCATCGTTACCCTCCCAATCGCGATCAGCGTCGCTATACATTCGACGGCGAAGCGGAACCGCAGGTTGTCGCGGAATGGCGCATCCAGAGCTGGATTTCAGGGCAACCAAATGGAATGCAGAATGACGAATGCAGATTGCAGAATCAGAGCTCGTCAGGACGCTTCGTCCGGATGTTCGCGCACGGCGGAGCCGCCGATTTCGGCCAGGGTGTCGCGCTGCACCGGCTTGTCATCTTCGATGACGGCATGGACCAGACGTACGCCTGTGTGGCGGCCGTGGGCGACGGCCTGGGCGACCTCGAACTCGCGGAACGTCGCCGCGAGCTCCCACTTGTCGCCGGCCCGCACCCAGACTTCGTATTGCTCCCAGCGCGCCATGGAACAAGCTTAGATGCAGAGAGGCAAAATCCAAAGCTCACCGCGGATTTACGCGGATGAACACGGATCAAGAGCAAGAAGAGAAAGAACTCATCCGTGTTGATCCGTGTGAATCCGTGGTGAGTTCTTCCGCCTCCTCTGCTTTATCCTGTCTCACTTGGCTGAACCCGCAACATCCCGTCGCCGTCCGTTTCACGCGCTGCGGCATCGCGACTTTCGCCTGCTCGGGTGCGCGACCCTGATCTCGATCGTCGGCACGCAGATGCAGAACGTCGGCATCGACTGGCACGTTTACCTGCTGACGCGTTCGCCGCTGGCACTGGGATCGGTCGGGTTAGTGCGCATCGTTCCCATCATTGTTTTCTCGATGTGGGGCGGGGTGATTGCCGACCGTTACGACCGCCGCAAGGTCCAGTTCTTTACGCAAGCGCTGATGGGCGCGGTCGCCGCATTGCTGGCATTTATGACGTGGACCGGGCGCGACACCATCTGGCTCGTTTACCTGCTCACGGCGGCCACGTCAGCAGTGAGCGCCTTCGACGCGCCCGCGCGGCAGGCGCTGGTGCCGCGACTCGTCCCGCCCGGCGAGCTGCAAGCCGCGCTTTCGATGAACCTGACGTTCCTGCACATCGGGATGATCGCAGGACCGTCGCTGGCGGGCATCGTGATCGCGGCATCGGGGCCGATGGCATCGCAATCGACGCACGTGCTTGCGCCCATCTACCTGGGCAACGCAGTTTCGTTCGTCGCGGTGATGATTGCTCTCGTGATGCTGCGGGCTTCCGGTAAGCCGGAAGCAGGGGCGCATCACCACGCACGCTGGATCGACTCCATGCGAGCCGGGCTGAAGTTCCTGTTCAGCACCAAGATCATCGTGTGGACGATGTCGCTCGACTTCTTCGCCACGCTGTTCTCGGGCGCGATCTCGCTGCTGCCGATCGTCGCCGACCAGATCCTGCACGTAGGCGCGTCCGGCTACGGCTGGTTGCGTTCGGCGACGGGCGCGGGTGCGCTGCTGGCGTCCATCGTGCTCGCGTTCGTGCCGCTACCGCGCAAACAGGGACCGTGGCTGCTCGGAGCGGTTGCGGCCTACGGCGCTGCCACCGTCCTGTACGGCTGGTCGCATAGCTTCGTGCTGACGCTGATCGCGCTCGCGGCGGTGGGCGCTTCCGACCTGGTCTCCACCGTGATCCGCGCGACACTGCGCCAGGCGCTCACGCCCGACGACATGCGCGGCCGCATCACCGCCTTCAACATGATCTTCTTCATGGGCGGCCCGCAACTCGGAGAGATGGAAGCGGGCTTTGTGGCGTCACTGTTCCAACCCGCCGCGCTGGGGACCATGATCTCGATCATGAGCGGAGGCATAGCGACACTCATTTTGACCGGAGCCGTGACCGCCTTCGCGCCGGTAGTGCGGAAGTACCGGTTCACGCTGGGCGAAGCGGAGTCGCAGACAATCGGGACGACGCCGAAGACCTGATTCACCGCAGGCAAAAATCATGGCCGCAGATCAACGCAGATGAACGCTGACCTGGATGAATTCTTCCGAATCTGCGTCAATCCGCGTTGATCAGCGGCCAGTTCTTCTTCTCCGGAATTACTCTTCTTCTTCCTTGACCTCGCCCTTGGCGGCTTTGGCTTTCTCTACGACCTTCTCCTGGATCATGGCGGGGACGATGTCGTAGTGGTCCATTTCCATGTTGAAGCTGCCGCGGCCCTGCGTCATGGAAGTGAGTTCGGTGCCGTAGGTGAGCATCTCGGCCATGGGGACAGAAGCTTTCACGACAGTGTTGCCGCCCTTGTTGTCCATGCCCTGGATGCGCCCGCGACGCGAGTTGAGGTCGCCCATGATGGCGCCGGCGAACTCGTCGGGGATGGTGATCTCGACCTTCATGATCGGCTCGAGCAGCGTGGGCTTGGCCTGCTCCATGGCCGCCTTGAAGGCGAGGCGTCCGGCGACCTTGAACGAGAGTTCGTTGGAGTCGACGTCGTGGTACGAGCCGTCATAAAGCGTGACCTTGAAGTCGACGACAGGGAAGCCGGCGAGATAGCCGCGAGCGGCCGTTTCCACGATTCCTTTTTCGACGGCGGGAATGAAATTCTTGGGGATGGCGCCGCCGAAGATGTCGTTGACGAACTCGAAGCCGCCGCCGCGTGGCATAGGCTCCATCTTGATCTTGCAATCGCCGAACTGGCCGTGTCCGCCGGACTGTTTCTTGTGGCGTCCGTGAGCGTCGGCACGCCCGCGGATGGTCTCGCGGTACGGCACCTTGGGCGCCTTGAGCACGACCTCGGTGTGGTAGCGCTTCTTCAGCTTCGAAACCACCGTTTCGATGTGCTGCTGCCCGGTGCCGGCGACGAGGAATTCCTTGGTCTGCTCGTCGCGGAAGAAGCGGAGCATGGGATCTTCTTCCATCAGCTTGTGGACGCCGGTTCCGATTTTGTCTTCGTCGGCGCGGGACTTGGGCTCGATGGCGAAGGTGATGGCCGGCTCCGGCAGTGTGACCTGCGGATACTGGATGGGCGACGACTTTTCGCCGAGCGTGTTGCCGGTGAGCGTATCGCGCAGCTTTGCGACGGCGCCGATGTCGCCGGCATGGAGTTCGGGAACGCCAACCGCGGTCTTGCCCTGCATCACGCTCAAATGTGCGAGCTTCTCGGAGTTATTGCGGCTGAAGTTCTGCACCACGGCATCGTTCTTGACCACGCCGGAGCAGACTTTGAAGAACGAGATGCGGCCGGAGAATGGGTCGGAGACGGTCTTGAAGACATACAGCGAACAAGGCTCCGAGTCGGTGACATGGTGCACGGGCGCGTCGCCGTTCGACCCGCTCGCCAATCCCTTGAAGTCGGGATGCTCGGTGGCGGCAGGGAGGAATTCGACGATGAAGTCCAGCAGTTTGTCGCAGCCGATGTTGCCGAGTCCGGACGTGAGCAGGATGGGGAAGATGCGGTCGGCGAGGATGGCTTCGCGCATGCCGGGGAGCAGGTGCTCGTCGGGGATGGTGCCTTTCTCGAAGAACTCTTCCATGAGGGCGTCGTTGCCCTCGGCGATCATCTCCACAATCTTCTCGTGGCCGGCCTTGGCGGCTTCGGCCATGTCGGCCGGAATCTCGGATTCTTTGCCCTTGCCGTTTCCGCCGAGGTCGTAGGTGTACGCCTTCATGCGCACCAGATCGACGACTCCGCGGAAGTTCTTCTCGCTGCCGATGGGGAGTTGCACGGGAACGGCCGCGCGGCCGAAGGTTCCCTGGATGGAATCGACCAGGCGGGTAAAGTCGGCGCGCTCGCGGTCCATGCGCGCGCCCACGAGGATGCGCGGCAGATTGGCTTCTTCCGCGAAGCCCCACACGCGCGATGTCACCACTTCCACGCCGCCTACGCCATCGACCACGATGGCCGCGGACTCCACCGCCGGCAGCGCCATCTTGGCTTCGTGAGTAAAGAGCGTGAAGCCAGGCGTGTCGACGAAATTGATCTTGGCTTTGCCCCACTCGACGAACGCGGTCGCGCTCGAGATGGACATTGCGCGGGCGATTTCTTCTTCGTCGAAGTCGGTGATGGTGTTGCCCTCGTCCACGCGAGTGAGGCGAGGTGTGGCGCCGCCGGTGTACAGCAGCGCGGATATCAGGGAGGTTTTGCCGGCATGCGAGTGGCCGGCGAACACTACATTACGGATGTTTGCCCCTTCGTATACCTTCACAAAGAAACTCCTTTGACACTCCACCGGGGAATACAAGAAAAGAAGGTGGGCGCCGATGAACGGCTCATGCGCGGCGGGTGAGGAACCCTTCGGCTTTACTAAGGGGAGGCCACCCGGGGTCGCAAACCCAAAATGCTAGCACAGCGCAAATTTTCTGCTCAATCGGAAGATAGACCGGGGCTGAAAAGCCGCCTGTGACGTGGAGCACACAAGCAATTGCGGAAGTGCGGAATTGCGGGACTGCGGAATTGAGAAAGCCGGGGCTAAAGCCCAAGTCTCAGGCGTGCTCTCCCCGCCGGGCGGGGACGCCCGGCGCTACACGTTGAGGCTGGTGCTCCCACCCGCCGGGCGAGGAGGCCCGGCGCTACCCCTCGGAGACGCCCGGCGCTACATGTTGAGGCCTGCTAACGTTTGAAACCTTTCCCCGTCCGAAGTACTCTGTAAGGAGTCCGTCGAGGGGTCGGCGGCAGCTCTCATGCGCAAAGCAGTCGCAATGTTCGCGATTTTGATCGCCTTCACCGCGTTCCTGACGCCGGTGGCGATGGCGAACGTCCGCGCACTGCACCTGTGCTGCCCTCCGAAGCAGGCGGCCGCGCCGCAGGCGATGGACCACTGCGAGCACGAAGGCATGGCCCCCGGTTCGGGGCCGGCACTGCAGTCTGAAATGTCGGACTGTTCGCGGCACATGATCTCCACCGCCGCGCCGGGCGTCGTCCACCGCACGACGCGTGTGGTCATCGGCCGTCCGCAGGCTTCGCATCCGATTCTCGACGAGTTCGTCCCTCTCTTCGCGAACGACACGGACCAATCCTCCCAGAAAGACCGCGCTCCTCCCGCCATCGGCCAATAGCCGCTTTTTTACGGAGGGGAATTCGCTTCTGCTGTCGCGCATTCGCGACAGTGAGGATTCATTGCATGCGCGGAACACTTACGTTTCTTTCAATCATCATTTTGCTCTCCGTGGCCCAGGCCACCATCTTTGCCCCGGTGCAGGGCATCGTTCACGACCCACAGCACCGGCCGATCCAGGGTGCGCAGGTCGCAATCAAGTCGGACACCTCCGACTGGTCGCGCACGGCCGTCACCGACGACAACGGCGAATTTCGTTTCACCGCGGTGCCGATCGGACAATACACGGTCACGCTGTCGGCGCAGGGCTTTGCTACCGACGAGCAGAAGATCGTGGTGCAATCCGGCGCTGTACCCGTGCTGCACTTCGCGCTGTCGATCGCCAAGTCGGAGAAGACGGTCGAAGTCTCAGCCGAGCCCGACGAGATCAACACCGAATCTTCGACCACGCAAACGCTGGTGAGTCGCGAGAGCATCGCGCAAACGCCCGGCGCCGATCGCGCGAACTCGCTGGCCATGATCACGAACTTCGTCCCCGGCGCGTACATGGTCCACGACCAGCTCCACATCCGCGGCGGACACCAGGTGTCGTGGATGGTCGACGGCGTGCCCGTACCGAACACCAACATCGCCAGCAACGTGGGACCGCAGTTCGATCCCAAGGACATCGATTACCTCGAAGTGCAGCGTGGCGGCCTCAGCGCCGAGCAAGGAGACCGCACCTACGGCGCGTTTAACGTGGTCACGCGCTCCGGCTTCGAGCGCAACCGCGAAGCCGAACTGGTCACGAGCTACGGCAGCTTCCACCAGACGAACGATCAGTTCAATTTCGGCGACCACACCGAACGCTTCGGCTACTACGGCAGCGTGAGCGGGAATCGCACCGACCTCGGACTGGAGACGCCGACTACCGACGTGTTGCACGACCTGAACAGCGGGCTGAGCGGCTTCGCGTCGCTGATCTTTAATAAGACGGCTAATGACCAACTGCGCCTGGTCGCGTCGGCGCGCGGCGATCACTACCAGATTCCAAACGATCCCGACGGACAGGCCTCGGGAATCCGTGACCTGGAGAACGAGCGCGACTCGTTCGTGAACTTCTCCTGGGTCCATACCGGCCCGAAGGGAACGTTGCTCACCGTTTCTCCTTACTACCACTACAACCGGGCCTTCTTCGAAGGCGGGCCGAACGACACGCCGATTTCTCCCGCAGACGATCGCCGCTCGCAGTACGTCGGCGGACACGTCACGCTTTCCGCGATTATCGGCAAGCACAACCTGCGCGCCGGGACGGACGTTTTTGCCGAACACGAATCTTCTTTCTTCAGCATTCGCGATGCCGCGTCTGGAACTTCGCTCGCGCACCAGGAAGCGCTGTGGGGCAGCGTGTCGGCGCTGTGGATCGAAGACAGCTACAAACTCACGTCCAACATCACGCTGAACGGCGGCGTGCGCGCGACCCACGCGCAGGGACCAGTGTCCGAATCGTTCGTCGATCCGCGTATCGGTGCCGCGGTACGAATTCCCGGCGTACGCGCCGTGGTGCACGGCTTCTATGGGCATTATTACCAGCCGCCGCCGCTCACTACGATTTCCGGTCCATTGTTGCAGTTCGCCGGCTCGCAGGGATTCGGATTCCTGCCGCTGCGCGGCGAGCGCGACCACCAGTACGAGGTGGGTGTCACACTGCCGCTGGCAGGGTGGACCGCGGACTTCGTTCGCTTCCAGACCGACGCGCGAAACTTCTTCGACCACGACGTGCTCGGCAACTCGAACATCTTCTTCCCGCTCACCATCGATCGCGCGCGCATTCGCGGTTGGGAGGCGAGCGTCAAGTCGCCGCAGCTCCGACATCGCGTCAATTTCCACCTGGCTTACTCCAACCAGCAGGCGCAGGCGCGCGGAGGCGTCACCGGTGGCCTGAGCGATTTCTCCGCGCTGGAAGACAGCGGCTTCTTCTATCTCGATCACGATCAGCGGAATACGCTCACCACGGGATTGGAGGCCCGGCTGCCATGGCGCAGCTACGCGTCGGCGGAAGTTCAGTATGGTTCCGGCTTCCTCGACGGCGACGGCCCGGCGCACCTGCCTTCGCACACCACGTTTGACCTGTCGCTGGGCAAGAGCTTCGGAGAGCGCTGGTCGGTGCAATTCAGCGGCCTGAACCTCGCCGACCGCCGCTTCCTGCTCGACAACAGCAATACGTTTGGTGGGACGCACTTCAACGATCCGCGCCAGGTGATGGTGCAAGTGAAGTACAGGTTTAGATACTGAGGATCGGATCCGACTAGAGCAAATGCAGAATGCAGATTGCGGAATGCAGAATGAAGGCGTTTTCATTCTGCAATCTGCATTCTCAATTCTGCATTTCCTGTTACTGCGCTTTTGTTGTTTCGGTGGCGGATGCCGGTGCGATCAGCGCCCGCCGGCGCAGATCGTAGCGATCGTGTGGCTGAAGCCAACGCACCGAAGTCGCGCTCTCGACGATGCCTACCCGTCCCTTGCCGACGATGCCGACGATCTGGTCCTCATGGACGACGACGGCGGTGTTTTCGTCGATCAGCAGGCCTAAGAGATCCGGACGCGCACCGACTTGTGCCTTCACCGCGGTCTCGAGGACGCCGGGCTCGTAGCGATTGGCGTGAGGCATCACGAAAGCGGGCAGCAGGCCGATCCCTGCTTCCGGCGCCTTTGCCGCCGAGGCGGCATGATCGAGATCGACCTTGAACCAGATTTGTCCGAGTAGAAGCGCGCCCGCGGAATCCGCGGCCACGACGCCGCCGCGATCCAGCACAGCTTTCAGTTCGCGCTCGACGCGCGTCTTCGGATAGACGTTGAAGAGCAGTTGCGGATCGCCGTTGGGAATCCAGACCAGGTTTGCGAAGCGCAAGGGCTCGAGAAAGTCGGCATTGTCGGCCTGCAAGCGATTCCGCGTGTGCAGGGCGCGAATGCGTCCCGCGCCGAGCGAGATGAAGTCCGGGCGCGTGTCATTCTCGTAGTCGATGGGCGTGATCACCGCGCCGGGCCTCGCAGCCGGTTCCAGTCGCGCGTCGGCGGTAGGAATAACGATGACGTTCGGCTTCGTGCCGGCCTGCTCGATCATTCGCTGGAGCAGCAGGTCGGACTGTTCGCTGTCCGAGTACCCGCCGCCGACGATGATCGT